>JAEEGI010000376.1_pt1 | contig 155245 bp, 126 predicted proteins | sample 8958751 | NCBI WGS metagenome assembly JAEEGI01 (sample SAMN16246545, study PRJNA631951) | gut metagenome | biome: gut microbiome; feature: rumen; material: KS-attached | host: Bos | place: Iran: Karaj | collected 2018-10 | reverse complement strand
CTTGCATTTTAGGAATTGTGAAAGAATAACCTGCATCACCGGTGTCTGCTGCTTCGCAGCCCTGTCCGGGTAAATGCCACCGGTGATGCAGGTTATTCTTTCTGATTCACTTACTGCGGTAATTTCCCTTTCGCGGGGCAGCCGGAGCAGGACTGTATTGCCTTTTTGGGGTAACTTGTTTAAATTTGCAGAATTGTATGATAACCCATTATTATGGCATGAATGCCTTGCCGGGGCAGGGAAAAACTAGAAGAACGATAACGATGCACGGGACAATTACCGCTAAAGGTTTGCAGGGGAAGGAATACCTTTCGCCTGCCGTCCGGGTTGTACTTTCACAACCCGAAACGAATTTTGTGATCTCCAACACCGAAGTCATCGTCGACGACGGGCAGGAACATGGCTGGGATTAAAAAAACATTGATAATCATGATGTACCGTTTCTTTATCCTCGGATTGGCGGCGGCCTTGTCTGCTGCTTGTGCCGTCAATGAAGCGGATCATTCCACCCCCGTCATTGATGATGGAGAGGAGTTCTTCGCTTCCATCGAGGGTGCGGCTACGCGCGTCTATGTGGACGATGAACTCCGCGTCCTCTGGAATGCCGACGACCGGGTGTCCATCTTCAACCGGATAACCTATAACCGGCAGTATCGCTTTGACGGCGTGGACGGGGACAATTCCGGCACCTTCAAGAAAGTCCCGACCGATGATTTCGTTATGAGCAATCCGCTGGATTATGTTTACTCGGTCTATCCCTACAACGAGAATACCAAGATTTCCAACGACGGGGTCCTCACGGTCTATCTCCCCGCCGAGCAGTCCTATCGGGAAGACACCTTCGGCCTGGGCGCCAACACAATGATTGCCGTCGCTGACGATAACGAGCTGATGTTCAAAAACCTCTGCGGATATGTGACGCTTCGGCTCTATGGCACGGATGTCTCCGTGACTTCCATCTCCCTCAAAGGCAACCGGAACGAACCCCTGGCGGGTAAGGCGACGGTCACGGCCGGTGTCGAGGCCGCTCCGGAATTGCAGATGGATGCATCTGCTACCCAGGAGGTTACGCTGAATATGGACGCCCCCGTCACCCTCGGCACGACGGCCGAAACGGCTACAACCTTCTGGCTGGTCGTCCCGCCGACGACGTTTGAGGGCGGCATCACTCTGTTGGTAAAGACGGCCGACGGGAAACAGTTCGAAAAGAGCACGACGGGCATCCTCGCCATCTCCCGCAACACCCGCTCCAAGATGGCGGCGCTGGAGGTTGTGCCCGAAATTCCTCCTTTTAGCCGCTACCTGACCTTCACCTCGGAAGGGACGACAAAGGTGTCGTTCACCTATAATGGAGTCTATCCGTTGTTTTATTATTCCACCGATAAGAAGAACTGGTCGCCGTGGGAGAGTGAGTCGGAGTTGACATTTTCCAACGAGCAGCCTCTATTTATCTGCGGAGATAATCCGCGAGGTTTCGAATCTTCCAACCTCATATTTGTTGCGAAGGGAGATCTTTTTGCTATTTCGGGAGATGTGATGTCGTTGATTGATGATCAGCAGGAACTGACTTCCATTCCGTCCAAGGGTTGTTTTGATGGTTTATTCTCACGATGTCCTGGTTTGACAAGTGCCCCGGAACTGCCTGCTACAGAACTGACGGATCATTGCTATTATCGTATGTTCATTGGTTGCAAGAATTTGGCGGCAGCTCCTGAACTACCGGCGACGACGCTGGCCCAATCTTGCTATGAATTGATGTTTTCAAATTGCTCCGGTTTAAAGACCGCTCCTGAGCTACCGGCGACGACGCTGGCCCAATCTTGCTATAACTCGATGTTTTCAGGTTGCATAGGTTTAACTGCCGCTCCTGAACTGCCGGCGACTACATTGGCTGAAGAGTGCTATTCCTGGATGTTTTCACAATGTTTCGGTTTGACAACCGTTCCTGAGCTGCCGGCAACGACTCTGGCTAAATCATGCTATTTCTTGATGTTCAATGAATGCTCGAGTTTGACGGTTGCCCCAGAGCTTCCTGCGACAACGCTGACAACGGGGTGTTATGAAAATATGTTTTACAATTGCACTGCTTTGACAAAAGCACCTGAACTGCCGGCGACAGAACTGGCAGATTATTGCTATCATCGTATGTTCGGTGGCTGTAGGAATTTAAGGAGTGCCCCGGAACTGCCAGCGGCGACGTTGGTCAAGCGTTGCTATGCACAGATGTTCTCGGGATGTTCTCATCTTAATCAGGTGAAATGTCTTGCTACCGATATCTCTGCGACAGGTTGCCTGGATGAGTGGCTGGATGGTGTCGCCTCCACCGGCACCTTCGTCAAGGCTTCAGGCATGAATGCCTGGCCGACAGGCCGGAGCGGCATTCCGGTGGGTTGGACGGTTGAAGATGATAACGAATTTGACTGCCGGTACCTGACCTTCACCTCGGAGGGGAGGACAACGGTGTCTCTTTGCAATTATGGTGAGAATGCTCCGGTTCTGTTCTATTCGACCGACAGGACCCATTGGACACAGTGGGATTACTCGGAACTGACCTTCACCAACGGGCAGCCGCTGTATATCTGTGGGGACAATCCGGAGGGGGTCAGTTCGACTGATCCATGGGGGGTCAGTTCGTCTGATCCGGATGGGCTCTTTGCTGAAACCAGGTATAGCCAGTTCGTAACATCCGGCGACCGGTTCAGCGTTTCCGGCAATATCATGTCGTTGATTGACAGCAAACTTGAAACAACTGTCATCCCTTCCGATTATTGCTTTTCCGGGTTGTTCGATGGCTGCAGGGATTTGACGGCCGCTCCGGATCTTCCGGCAACGACTCTGGCTGATGGATGCTATTCATACATGTTCTCTGGCTGCACGGGTTTGACAGCAACACCGGATCTTCCGGCAACGACTCTGGCTGATGGGTGCTATCGTAGCATGTTCGTTAATTGTACGGGTTTGACGGCAGCACAGGATCTACCGGCAACGACACTGGCTGACGATTGCTATTCCTCCATGTTCTCTGGCTGCACGGGTCTGGCGACTGCTCCTAATCTTCCGGCAACGACTCTGGCTTACGGGTGCTATTCCTCCATGTTCTCTGGCTGCACGGGTTTAACGTCCGCTCCGGATCTTCCGGCAACGACACTGACTGGCAGCTGCTATTCTACCATGTTCATCGACTGCACGGGTTTAACGTCCGCTCCGGATCTCCCTGCAACGACATTGGCCAGTTCTTGCTATTATTCCATGTTCATTGGCTGCACGGGTTTGACGACCGCCCCGGATCTACCGGCAACGACACTGGCTAGCAGTTGCTATCGTAACATGTTCTCTGGCTGCACGGGTTTGACGATTGCTCCGGATCTTCCTGCAACGACATTGGCGGAATGGTGCTATTCTTCTATGTTCTCTCGTTGCACTAAAATAAACCATATCAAATGCCTGGCGACCGATATCAGCGCAACGAATTGTGTAAGCGGGTGGCTGTCCAATGTCGCCTCCACCGGCACCTTCGTCAAGGCGCCGGGCATGAACGATTGGCCGGCGGGTGCGAGCGGCATACCGGAAGGATGGACGGTACGGGAGCCACTAGCGTTCAATAAGTATCTGACATTCAGTTCAGAAGGGAAGACGAAAGTGTATTTGAGGAATAATGGTGGAAATGCCCCGGTGCTCTATTATTCCACTGACAAGATGAAATGGACGCAGTGGGACTACTCGGAACTTACTTTTTCCCGTGATCGCCCCCTGTATATTTGCGGAGATAATCCGGATGGGTTCAGCTCATACTCCAAGTACAGTTCGTTTGAGACAGCTGGAGATAACTTCGGTGTATCAGGAGATGTGATGTCATTGCTCGACACAGAACATGAGGTGGCATCCATTCCGTCGGATTATTGCTTCTATGGATTGTTCCTTAACAGCAGCGGTTTGACGGTTGCCCCTGATCTTTCGGCCACAAAGCTGGCGCACCATTGCTATTCTAGAATGTTTTCTAATTGTACGGATTTAAAAATGGCTCCTGAACTTCCGGCAACGACGCTGGCGGAGAACTGCTATAGTAGTATGTTTTCCGGTTGCACGAGTTTGACGGATGCTCCTGAGCTCCCTGCGACGACACTGGCCCAAAGCTGCTATAGCGAAATGTTTTATGGTTGTACGAGTTTGACGGATGCTCCTGAGCTCCCTGCGACGGCACTGGCCCAAAGCTGCTATAGCGAAATGTTTTATGGTTGTACGAGTTTGACGGATGCTCCTGAGCTTCCAGCGACGACATTGGCGGATAACTGTTACAGTCATATGTTTAGAGAATGCACGAATTTGACGAGTGCCCCCAATCTTCCGGCAACTACCCTGACTGAAAGCTGCTATGCTTGTATGTTTTATAATTGCTGGAGTTTAACAAGTGCCCCTGAACTTCCGGCAACGACACTGGCGCGTTATTGCTATTCCGGTATGTTTTATACCACAAGCTTAACGAGAGCGCCTGATCTGCCGGCAAGGACTTTGTCGGAGTATTGCTATCAGCTCATGTTTGCCTATTGCCGCGAACTTCAACACGTCAAATGCCTCGCTACCGATATCTCTGCAAATGCTTGCCTGTATAAATGGGTGAATGGCGTCGCCTCCACCGGCACCTTCGTCAAGGCGCCGGGCATGAATGACTGGCCGGCGGGTGCGAGCGGAATCCCGGAGGGGTGGACGGTTAATGAGGCGGAATAGATAGAAGGCCTTGAGTGCAGGGTTGATTCATTGAATAATTGTAATTTATGAAGAAATACATCGTACTTGCCGCGCTCCTTGCCGCTGCGTGCGGCGGGCCGGTCCGGAAGAATGTGCCGGCTTATCTGGACCCTGCGAAGCCCGTTGAGGAGCGGGTGGAGGATGCGCTGTCGCGCATGAGCCCGGAGGAGAAGGTGGCCATGCTCCATGCCCAGTCCAAGTTCTCCTCCGCGGGCGTGCCCCGGCTCGGCATCCCGGAGATCTGGTGCACCGACGGTCCGCACGGTATCCGCCCCGAGGTCCTATGGGACGAGTGGGACCAGGCCGGATGGACCAATGATTCCTGCACGGCCTTCCCGGCCCTGTCCTGCCTGGCGGCGACCTGGGACCGCGAGATGGCCAGCCTGTTCGGCCGGAGCATCGGCGAGGAGGCGCGTTACCGCGAGAAGGACGTCCTGCTCGGCCCCGGCGTGAATATCTGCCGGACGCCGCTGAACGGGCGTAATTTCGAGTATATGGGCGAGGACCCGTATCTGGCTGGCGCCATGGTGGTTCCGTATGTCCAGGGGGTCCAGGAGAACGGGGTGGCGGCCTGCGTCAAGCACTTCGCCGTCAACAACCAGGAGACGCGGCGGACCAAGACGAATTCCATCGTCGGGGACCGCGCGCTGTACGAGATCTACCTGCCGGCCTTCAAGGCGGCGGTCTGCGAGGGCGGTGCATGGGCCATCATGGGCTCATACAACCTCTACAACGGCCAGTTCAACTGCCACAACAAGCGTCTCCTCTGCGACATCCTCAAGGGGGAGTGGGGCTTCGACGGCGTGGTAATCAGCGACTGGGGCGGCTGCAGGGACGATGACGAGGCGGTTACGAACGGGCTCGACATGGAGTACGGCACATGGACCAACGGCCTTACCGGCGCCCCGAGCGACAAGTATAACCGCTATCACCTGGCGGATCCCTACCTCCAGCGGCTTCGCAGCGGGGCGGCCGACGAGGCGACCCTTGACGACAAGGCCCGCCGCGTCCTCCGGCTCATTTTCCGGACGGGGATGAATCAGGAGCGTCCCTTCGGCTCGTTCAACTCGCCGGAGCATTACGCCGCCGCGCGGCAGATCGCCGCGGCGGGCGTCGTCCTGCTCAAGAACGAGGACGGAGTCCTGCCCCTGCAGGTGCCCGCTGGCGGCAAGCTCGTGGTCGTCGGCGAGAACGCCGTCAAGAAGATGATCGTCGGCGGCGGCAGTTCCAGCCTGAAGACGAAGTACGAAATCAATCCGCTGGAGGCCTTGCAGGAGGCTTTCCCCGAGGCGGAAGTCGTCTGGGAGCGGGGCTATGTGGGCGATACTTCGACCTCCTACAACCGGGTCGATACCGGCCAGGACCTCAGCGAGGCCCGTTCTCCCGAACAGCTTGTCTCCGATGCGGTCGCTGCCGCGGAAGGAGTTGATGCCGTGATATTTATCGGCGGCCTGAACAAGAGCGCCCACCAGGACAACGAAGGGACGGACCGGCTCGGACTCGGCCTGCCGTACGGCCAGCCGGAGGTCATTGCCGCGCTCTCGGAGGTCTGCCCGCGCCTGATCGTGGTCAATATCTCCGGCTCGCCCGTCGCGATGCCGTGGGCGGACAGCGTCCCGGCCATCGTACAGGGCTGGTACGGCGGTTCTGAGAGCGGCCGGGCCCTCGTGGACGTGCTCTCGGGCGCCGTCAATCCCTCGGGCCGGCTTCCGTTCACCTTCCCGCTTGCCCTGGAGGACGGGCCGCTCAAGACCGAGCGCCAGTATCCCGGCATCCTTCCGGAAGGGGAGAAATGGTGGCAGGAGTACTACGAGGAGGGGATTTTCGTCGGTTATCGCTGGTATGATACGCATCAGATTCCCGTACAGTTCGCCTTCGGCCACGGCCTGAGCTATACGACCTTCGAATACGGGGAGGCGAAGGTCTCCCGGAAGTCCCTGTCCGCCGGCGGTTCCATGACCGTGACGGTGCCGGTCACGAATACCGGCGCCCGGGATGGCGCCGAGGTCGTCCAGCTCTACATCGCTCCGCCCTCCGACTGGGTCGCGATTCCCGGCTCGCTCGAGGATCCGCTCTCACGCCCGGCTAAGGAGCTCAAAGGCTTCGAGAAGGTGTATCTCAAGGCCGGCGAAACCCGCGAGGTGACTTTCACCGTCACGCCGCAGGAACTCAGCCGCTTCGATGCGGATGAGCATGCCTGGGTGGCCGACAAGGGCGTTTACCGCCTCCTCGCCGGCGCTTCTTCCGCCGACATCCGTGCGGAGGCGCAGGTGGAATTCAGGTAAGTCTCAGAAAGGGAATGTCTCCCGCCCGAGGACGTAGTTCCGGAACTGCGCCCAGGGATAGAACGGGCCGGGGCCGAGGGCGGGGAAGCAGGTCTCGCGCCCGTTGAGGATGCCCTGGACGAGGATGCGGCCGACCGGGTCGCGGTAGAAGACGAGCTGGAAATTCGCGGCCATGGTGAGGTATTCATAGCTGTGCCAGGTTTCGGCCTCTTCCAGGGAGCGTCGTTTGTCATGCCCGGCGGCGCCGAGGTAGCACATGAGGGGCAGGAGGGCGCTGTCATGGCCGAAGCGGACGTCTGCGGCGATGCCCCCGTACCGGATGACGGAGTCGGCCTTCTGGATGAAATCTGTCGCCAGGTTGCGGGCCAGCGGGACCCGTTTCGCCCCGAAGTCGGGGGAGATACCGTGGCGGAACCATAGCTGGAAATTCTTGATCTTCCACCAGTTGACGAGTTCCTGGAAGGGCATGTAGCCGGTCATGTCCGGCACCCCCGGCATGCACTGGGCGATCAGGCAGACTTCGCCGAGCTGCCATTCGAACTTGTCCGGATGGCTCATCAGCGCGAGCGCCGCCTTGGTGTCGGTCACCAGCGGGGCGAGGAAGGCCCCGGGGTCCAGCCAGACGGTTTTCAGGGAGTCGGCCATGTCATTGGCCGCGGCGGCGACTTCCTTGCCGAGGTCATTGAGGTAATAGCGGTATTGCTTGCCGTCGTCCTTGTCGATGACGGTGCCAGGGTTCCGCTCCGCAAGGGCCGCGACGAAGCAGTCCATGCTTTCGAGGCAGCGCTCGGAATAGCTGGAACGGGCGCGGACCTTCGGCGTCCCGTCGAAGATTTCCGGAAAGCGCCGGGCCATCTCCAGGGCGATGTACGCATGTTCCTCCCGGCCGCGGGGCGTCAGGTTCCCCCAGTGGTCATCGCTCATCTCGTAGAGCCTTTCCACCTGCTTGAGCAGCTCCTTGCCATTGGCGTTGAGCAGCCCTTTCTCCTTCATCAGGCGGAGCTTGCTGACGGGATACTTGAAGGAATCATGTGTCAGGTTCCTGGATCCATGCCGCCCGTAATGGCTGATATAGAAGGGCTTGAACCCTTCCGGCGCGGGCGTCAGCGGGTTGTCCCCGAATTCATAGGCATGGTAATTTGCCCCGGCCCGTGCGGGATTGTTCCGGAGATCCTGCTCCGGCGTCTGCCCGGCCGCCCCCATGGCGACAATCGCGGAAAGGAATAGGAGGATGGCTTTTTTCATGGCAGCAAAGATATGGAATAATTGCCGCACTCGCAAAGGGGCGGGCCCTTTCCTCTTTCCAACATTGCAATGTGGTACAGCAACCTTCCTGAGGAATGTCGTGGCGGACAAAGCGCTGCAAGTCAGCGTTTTATGCAAATCGACGGAGCGTTTTATTTGCTGAACAATTCATCAAAGAACTTATTCTCAACCAGATAGTCGCCACGCCTTACCACCCGGAACGGCCTATCGCGCACTGACGTTTGAGTTCTTCGACCACCCCCCCCCCTTAACCGTCGTTAGGGGTGCTACGTGCGGCACCCCTAACGACGAAAAAGCCCTATTATGCTTCTAGGGGTGTCTTGCGCAGCACCCCTAACGACGGATAGGCGAAGTCGGGGGGGGGCGACTCCTTACGCAGCCGTTCCCATCCTCTTTCCAACATTGCAATGTGGTACAGCAACCTTTCTGTGGAAAAGGCGTGGCGGACAAAGCGCTGCAAGTCAGCGTTTTATGCAAATCAACGGCGCGTTTCAATCTGCCCATAAACAAGGAATTGACTGCTATACAGGCACATAGCCGCCACGCGTTTCCGGGTGCCGCCTGGCACATTCGGCTGAGAGAGGTGCTCCGCGAGGGCAGTTCCAGTCGCGCTGGGCTGGAAGGGGCGTTTCTGTCTGAAGCGCGTGCCCAATGCCTTAGCCGCAGGTGTGCGGGACTGTTTTTGCCCACGGCGTACGCCGAATGCATCTGCCGCAGGTGTACAGGGAGTTTCTGTCCGCGGCGCGTACCAAATTACGACAAGGTTGTCGTTTTATGGCGGGGGACGGTTTTCGCGCTAACTTGCGGCAAGAAACGAAAGGTATGGGAAAGAATCGAACTTTTTGCAGGACGTCCCTGCGTGTGGCCGATTTCCGCCGGCTTCCCGGCGGCGGCCGGTCGGCGGGCCCCATCCTCCCGGATGCGGAGGGGCTTGCCTTGATGTACGACATCCAGGAGCAGTTGCGGCGGCTTGCGCCGTCGGGCGGTGATGACCGCCGCAGCCTCTGGCTCGAAGCGCTGCGGGGAGAGCCCGGGGAATGGGCTGATTACCAGACGCTTCTCGATGATGGCGAGGTCTCGGATGAGGATGACTATCTGGCCCTGTGGCAGATGGAATGCCCGGATGAGATCGCCTGGTATGAGGTATCCGTATCCTGTTTCCGGGACCGGCACTTCCTGCTGGTCTCGGATGGGGAAGGCGCCGAATGGATGTTTGTCAACCGGGAGGATCCCGAGGGGAGCTTTCCATCGATGCGCTGCGACGTTTCCGGCTTCCTCAGGGCGTTGAAAGACAGCGTGTCCCGTCTGGTCGGGCGTATTTGCCGGGATCCGGCAGCCTATAACCGCTATCTGGAGCGCAGGCTCTCCCATTTCAAGCGTTACGGTTCCATTCTCCGCCGCGACCTCTTCCGCATCCTGCCGGAAAGCCGCCCTGCGCTGGCGGCGGAGGATGTGGCCTTCCTGTCCCGACTGGCGCAGGAGGCGGAGAATCCGCCGGAAGGGATTCCCGTCATGACGCTTGCCTTGTATCGGGATGCATGGGAGGCTGCCATGGCTGCCGTGACCGGCCCTTCACCGCATCTGTCCGATGAGCAATGCCTTGTCCCCGGATCCCTTCAGCAGGACAGCGAGGTGGCATTCCAGGCGTGGATGGACCGGCAGGGGAGGGACCATTGCTTCGACCTGATCTATGCGCGGCTGTCCCTGATGCCGGTGCGGGGCGAGGACGGCTGCTGGACCTTTGTCCTTGTCTTTTCCTTTGAAGACTACCTGCAGGAAGCGGTCTATGCCGCCCGGGCCGTGGCAGCGGCGGGCTATCCTGTCCGTATCCACGGACTGGATGCCATCTTCGACCTGCTTTCCGGCGAGGACCGCGTCGAGATCCGGCCGGGCTGGACGCGCAGTTGCCTGGGCATGCCCGAAATCAGTCTCCAGCGCCCCTTTGACGCGGACAGCGAGGCGGCCGTCCGGGCCTTGATCGCGGCGGCGGACTGGTACCCGTTGCCGGAAGTCGGTCCCGACCCTTTCCGTTCGCCGCACTGATGGAAAGACCGGGGAAATCCGCTATCTTTGTACATGATGAAAAAGACGGGTATCGACAGTGTCTCGCAGCGGGTGCTGCTCGCCTTGCTGGAAGGGCGTCTTCTGGAGGGGGCCCTGCTGGAAGGAACACTGATGGAGGGAACTCTGCTGGAAGGGCGTCTGCTGGATGGGCTGGGAGATACCCGTAGCGGGCAGGAAGGGTTTCCGCAGGAAGGCCTTCACCCAGGTGGCTGTCGGCAGGATGGCATACAGCCGGGAGGTGGCCAGCAGGGAGACCTTCACCCGTCAGGCCTTCATCCGGACAGTTTTCCGCATGGGCCGGGAGATGGCCAGTCGGAAGGCCTTCTGTATGAGCCGGATCCGCCTTATGGCGGGGCGGAGCAGGTGGCCCTGCTCGAGGCGGGGGAGTTGGTACGGCTGTACCGCGCTGTCCGGGACCGGATGGCTGAGTTGGGCATGGATCCGGACCGGTTTGAGCCGCCCGTGCGCCGTGAGCCGGAGGTGCTCCGGATCACCGGTCGCTATCGGATTTTCCTGCCGGAGCGTGGCGGGGAGGAGTTGCGGCTGCGACCGCTGGTGAAGACGGTGTTCATCTTTTTCCTGAAGCATCCGGAGGGGATTGCTGCCAAGGGGATCGGGGCCTTTCGCTCGGAACTGCTTTCCATTTACAGTCGGATTACCGGGCGGGAGGACGCGGAAGCCGTCGCCGCGACGGTGGACCGGCTGGTCGATGTGATGGAGAATTCCTTCCATGAAAACTGCTCCCGGCTCAATACCCGGCTCGCCGCCTGTTTCCCCGAGGGCACCCTGGACCAGTACCAGGTCCGCGGGGCGCGTTCGGGGCTCCGGCGGATTGCCCTGGAGCCGATGTATGTGCGCTGGGAGGAGCCGTAGCGCGGGCTGCTGCGGGCTGCCGCGAACGGCGGTGTGTTGCCGCGTTCTGCCGCGAACTGTCGCGGCAAGTGAATGAGTGCCGCTGGCGCTCCTGGTCCGGCCGCCGTAGCGCGGGCTGCCGCGGGCTGCCGCGAACGGTTGTGGGCAGCCTCGAACGGCTGCGGTCTGCCGCGAACGGCCGTTGCCGGCCGCGGGGCTTACTTCAGCAGGTCGTGGGCGCCGAGCATCGCTTTCGGGTCCAGCGCTTCGTCGAGTTTCGCCTTGCTCATCAGCCCCTTTTCGAGGACGATGTCATAGACCGAACCGCCCGTCTCGAGCGCTTCCTTGGCGACTTTCGTGCTGTTCTTGTAGCCGATGTAAGGGTTGAGGGCCGTGACGATGCCGATGCTGTTCTTGACCATTTCGTAGCAGTGCTCCCTGTTCACGGTGATGCCTTCGATGCACTTGGTGCGGAGGGTTTCGATGGCGTTGCGGAGCCAGGTGACGCTTTCCAGGATGGACTCGGCGATGACGGGTTCCATGACATTGAGCTGGAGCTGGCCGGCTTCCGCGGCGAAGGCGACCGTCGTGTCGTTGCCGATGACCTTGAAACAGACCTGGTTCGTCACCTCCGGAATGACCGGATTGACCTTGCCGGGCATGATGGAAGAGCCGGGCGCCATCGGCGGCAGGTTGATTTCGTGGAGGCCGCAGCGGGGGCCGGAAGCCATCAGCCGGAGGTCGTTGCAGATCTTGGAGAGCTTGATGGCCAGGCGCTTCAGTGCCGCGGAATAGCTGACGTAGGCGCCCGTGTCCGGCGTCGCCTCGACCAGGTCCGGTGCGCTGATGAGTTCGTCGCCGCAGAACTCGGACATCTTCCGGGTGCAGCATTCGGCAAAGCCCGGGACGGCGTTGAGGCCGGTGCCGATGGCTGTGCCGCCCATGTTGATCTCACGGAGCAGGACGGCGTTGCGCTCGAGGTTGGCGATCTCCTCCTCCAGGTTCGTGGCATAGGCGTGGAATTCCTGGCCGGAGGTCATCGGGACGGCGTCCTGGAGCTGCGTGCGGCCCATTTTGAGGATGTCCTTGAATTCCTCGCCCTTGGCGCGGAAGGCCTCGATGAGCGCTTTCAGGCTCCGGACCAGGTGCTTGTTCATGCGCACGAAGGTGTAGCGGAAGGCCGTCGGATAGGCATCGTTGGTCGACTGGGCACAATTGACATGGTCGTTCGGGGAGCAGAACTGGTATTCGCCTTTCTCGTGGCCCATCAGTTCGAGGGCGCGGTTGGCGATGACCTCGTTGGCATTCATGTTGACGGATGTGCCTGCGCCGCCCTGCATCATGTCGACCGGGAACTGGTCGTGGAACTTGCCCGCGACGATTTCCTTGCAGGCGGCGATGATGGCATCCGCGATGGCCGGGTCCAGGGCGCCGAGTTCGGCATTGGCCGCAGCGGCCGCCATCTTGACATAGGCCATGGCGATGATATACTCCGGATAATCGCACATCCGGGTGTTGGAGATCTTGTAATTTTCCAGCGCCCGCTGGGTCTGGACGCCATAATACGCCTCGGCGGGGACGAGCCTTTCGCCGAGCAGGTCGCTTTCGACACGGAATCGTTTCGTTTCCATCATGTGGTTCTCTTGTTGGAACAAATATAGGCATTAATTTGAGATATTATTCGTATTTTTGCAGGAATCACAAAGGATTGAAAGGAATGGATACGCATGTCGTCATCATGGCCGGAGGCATCGGCAGCCGTCTCTGGCCGGCCAGCACACCGGAAATGCCCAAGCAGTTTATCGACATCCTCGGTGTCGGCCGCAGTCTCATCCAACTGACGGTGGACCGCTTCCTCCCGGTCTGCCGGGCGGACCATTTCTGGGTCGTGACCTCCGAGCGCTATGTCGACACCGTTCGGGAGCAGCTGCCGGAAATTCCTGTGGATCAGATTCTTGCCGAGCCGGAGCCGCGCAATACGGCCCCCTGCATCGCCTATGCCTGCTGGAAGATCGCGCGGAATGATCCCGATGCCAACATCGTCGTGACCCCTGCGGACGCCCTCGTCCTCAAGACGGAGGCCTTTGCGGACACCATCCGGAAGGCGCTTGCCGCGACCGACGGGACGGACGCCATCGTCACGGTCGGCATCGCCCCCACCCGCCCGGAGACGGGCTATGGATACATCCATGCGGAGGAAGCCGTGCGCGACCGCGTCGTCGCCGTGACCGAGTTCAAGGAAAAGCCCGATCTCCCCACGGCGGAGGAATACCTCGCCGACGGCCACTATTTCTGGAATGCGGGCATCTTTGTCTGGAATGTCCGGACCATCCGCGCCGAACTCCGTGCCCATGCCCCGCAGATTGCCGGTGTCATGGACGAACTGGCCCCTTCCTTCTATACGGCGGAAGAGCCCGCCGCGCTCCGGCGCCTGTTCCCGACCTGCGAGAAGATTTCCATCGACTATGCCGTCATGGAGAAATCCTCTTCGATCCGGGTCATCGCCGCCGACCTCGGCTGGAGCGACCTCGGCAGCTGGGGCTCCATCCGTACCCATCTTCCCGCCGATGCTGACGGCAACGCCGCCGTCGGTCCCGACATCCGCCTGTTCGACTGCCGGAACTGCCTCGTCCATACGGCAGGGGAGCGCACGGTTGTCGTCCAGGGGCTCGACGGCTACATCGTGGCCGAATCTGCGGGGCAGCTTCTTGTGTGCAAGCTTGCGGAAGAGCAGCACATCAAGGAGTATTCGCAAAAAAAGTAGCAATTTGGGTGGAAAATATTTGGAGGATTCAAAAAAAGAATCTACCTTTGCATTCCCAATCGGAGAGAACCCCGAACGGAATGGAAAGACTCGTTAGCTCAGTTGGTAGAGCACAACACTTTTAATGTTGGGGTCTCGGGTTCGAGCCCCGAACGGGTCACAAAATACGAAGAGCGTTATCCGCGATACAATGCACTCTTAGCTCAGCTGGTAGAGCAGCTGACTCTTAATCAGCGGGTCCAGGGTTCGAGTCCCTGAGAGTGCACCAAAGACTGCCGAAAGGCGGTCTTTTTTGGTTTATACAGAGGTCTGGACCCGGGATAACGGATTGAAAATGAAAAAGGCACCGCGTCTGCGATGCCTTTTCCGAGCCACTCAGGAGGCTCGAACTCCCGACCTGCGCGTTACGAATGCGCTGCTCTACCGACTGAGCTAAAGTGGCAAGACCGATTTCTCTGAATCGGGACTGCAAATATACAACTTTTTTGTATTCTGCGAAAAAAAATCTGAATTTTCTATTAGGTTCCTGCTATTCCGCTACCGGACGGATCACCATGCCCCAGCTTTGATAGCTACTACCGAACGCCGATGGAATACTGCCCGATATACCGTTCGCGTTGAAATCCAACCTATACCTTATTATTGCTTCGACGCTTTTTTCGCGGAACTTTGCAGGAGAGCCAAATAATCCGTATTTTTGCGGAAACATTGACGGAATGAAATCGGATATTATCGTGATAGGCGGCGGTGCGGCCGGCCTGATGGCCGCCATCGGCGCGGCGAAAACCCTGGCGGAATCGGAGACCGGCGGCACGGTGACCGTGCTGGAGAAGATGCCCCGGCCCGGGCGGAAGGTGATGATTACAGGCAAGGGCCGCTGCAATTTCACGAATGTCAAGGAGTGGGGGGATTTCTCCGCCCACATCCGCACGGATGTCAATTTCCTGAGCCCGGCCTGGCACAACCTGACGCCTGAGGCGCTCATCGGCCTGTTCCGGGAAAACGGCATGCGGAGCGTCGTGGAGCGGGGCGACCGCGCCTTCCCGGCTTCGCATATGGCCGGCGACGTCGTCGATGCGCTGACCCGTGCCTGCACGCTGCTCGGCGTGAAGATCGTGACCGGCTGCGAGGTGAAAACCATCGACAGGACGCCCCGGGGCTATGAACTCGACTGCGTGAAGACGACGGTGAAGGAGTTCCGTCCGCGTCCGGAGGGCGATGCCCGCTTCGACCGCAAGGGAGCGGTGCCGGTGCGGAAGGAGACCACCGTGGAGACGGAACTGTTTTCCTGCCGGAAACTCATCGTCGCGACCGGCGGCCTGTCCTATCCCGGCACGGGATCGACGGGCGACGGGTACATGTGGGCGGAGGAGCTCGGCCATTCGGTCGAAAGCTGTTTCCCGGCCCTGACCGCCCTTGTCCCGGAAGGATACAAGACGGACGAGAATCCGCTCGTCGGGGACATCCGTGAAGCCTTCCGCGGTACGCGAAAGACCGTCTATGGTACCCGGAAGGAGGTCAAGATCAATCCGTTGCCGGCCCATTACCCGAAACTGCAAGGCCATATCGAGCGGATCACCCCGCTCTCTGAGACCGGCTCCCTCTTCAATGGCAATACCCTCGAGAACGTCCAGCTGACGCTCTTCGTGGACGGGAACGAAGCCCAGAGCGAATTCGGCGACCTGGAGTTCACCGACGGCGGCATCGAAGGCCCGATCGGCTTCCAGGTGAGCCGGAAAGCCGTCAAGGCGATCCTGAACGGCTCCAAGGTTTCCGTGAGCCTGGACCTCAAGCCGGCCGTCGAAGCGGAGAAACTCCGTGAGGATATCCGCGGGAAGTGGCAGGAGATCCTGGATGACCCGCGGAGCAAGGGACAGGATTTCAAGCGGCTGTTCCGCATCCTGCTCGGCAAACTCATCCCCTGGAACCTGACCCTGGCCTTCCTGAAGACCAACCCGAAGGTCAGCGTGGATACGATGGCCTCCCTCCTGAAGGACTGGCGGTTCGACATCGCCGGCTTCGTGGGCTTCGAGCGCAGCGTCATCACCGCCGGCGGCGTGTCCACGTTGGAAGTCGTCGCCAAAACCCTGGAGTCCAAGAAGTCCGAAGGCCTGTATTTCGCGGGCGAGGTTTTGGACATGGACTGTGACACAGGTGGTTACAACCTCCAGGCCGCCTTCTGTACCGGCTACCTCGCCGGCCAGTCCGCGGCGAAGGCCCTTTCCTAAAACAACACCCCATCCCTATGAAAAGAATACTGACCGTTTGCCTCCTTCTGGCCGCTGCCGTGCAGTTGAGCGCGAAGGATTACGGGCTCGTGTCCCCGGACGGGAGCCTGTCCGTCCGCATTGATGTCGCCGACAAAGTGACGTGGAGCCTCTCCGCCGGCGCGGTGGCCCTGCTCGAACCCTCCGAGATCGCCCTCTCGCTTTCGGACGGGCGCCAACTTGGTATTGGCAATAAGGTGAAAAAGGTGACGAAATCTTCTTGTAATGAATCGGTTCCGGCCCTCTACTTCAAGCGGAGTGTCGTACGGGATAACTACAATCAGTTGAAGTTGGACTTCAAGGAGGGATTCTCGCTGGTCTTCCGTCTGTACGACGACGGTGCCGCCTATCGTTTCGTGTATGCCGGCAAGGCCTGCGAGGTGGCGGGGGAGACGGCCGCCTTCCGTTTCGCCGGGGACTGGAACCTGTATGTCCCTTATGTCTGCCAGCACACGCAGACGCTGGAGAGCCAGTTCTACAATTCGTTCGAGAATACCTATGCCCATCACCGCCTTTCCGGGTGGCGGAAGGACAGGCTCGCGTTCCTCCCGCTGACCGTGGAAGCGGCGGACGGGATCAAGCTCTGCCTTACGGAATCCGACCTCCGGGACTATCCGGGGATGTATCTGTACAACGGCGACGGCGATGCCGCCCTGGAGGCACGCTTCGCCCCGTATCCGAAGGAGATCCGCCAGGGCGGGCACAACATGCTGCAGGGCGAGGTGCAGACGCGGGAGGAGTATATCGCCCGTGTCGAAGGTCCCCGTTCCTTCCCGTGGCGGGTCGTGATGGTCGCCAGGGAGGATAAGCAGCTGACGGACAATGACATGGTCTTCCGCCTGGCGGCGCCTGCGGCGGAGGGGGACTGGTCCTGGGTCAAGCCCGGGAAGGTCGCCTGGGACTGGTGGAATGCCTGGAATCTCTATGACGTGGATTTCCGGGCCGGCATCAACAATGACACCTACCGGCACTATATCGACTTCGCGGCGGAGCACGGCATCGAGTATGTCATCCTGGACGAAGGATGGGCGGTCAACAAGCAGGCGGACCTGATGCAGGTCATCCCGGAGATCGACCTCCCGATGCTGACGAAATATGCCGCTGAACGCGGTGTGGGGCTGATTCTGTGGGCTGGATACTGGGCCTTCAACCGCGACATGGAGGGCATCTGCCGCCACTATGCCGCGATGGGCATCAAGGGCTGGAAGATCGATTTCATGGACCGCGACGACCAGCCGATGGTCAAGTTCTACGAGGACGCCGCGGCGACGGCCGCCCGGTACCGGATGGTGGTGGATTTCCACGGCGCCTTCAAGCCCGCCGGCCTGCAGCGGACCTATCCGAACGTCCTCAATTTCGAGGGGGTCCATGGCCTGGAGCAGATGAAATGGAGCGGACCGGAAGTGGACCAGGTGACCTATGACGTGACCATCCCGTTCGTCCGCCTGGCCGCCGGCTCGGCCGATTACACCCAGGGCGCGATGCGGAATGCGACGAAGCGCAATTACCGGCCGGTCAATTCCGAGCCGATGAGCCAGGGCACCCGCTGCCGCCAGCTCGCCGAATATGTCCTTTTCGATGCGCCGCTGATGATGCTGTGCGATTCCCCGTCGAACTACCGCAAGGAGCCGGAATGCACGGCGTTCATCGCCGCCATCCCGACGGTCTGGGACGAGACCCTCGCCCTGGACGGCCGGATCGCCGAATATGCCGTCCTGGCCCGCCGCAGTGGAAGTGCCTGGTACATAGGTGCTATGACGGATTGGAAAGCCCGGGATATGGAGATTCCGCTGGACTTCCTTCCGGAAGGGGCCTACACCGTCACGGTCTATCGCGACGGGCCCAACGCCGACCGCGCAGCGCGCGACTTCCGCGTCGAAACATGCGACGCGACGCCCGCAACGACGCTCCGCGCCCATCTCGCCCCCGGCGGCGGCTGGGCCGCCCGCCTGGCCCCGGCACCCTGACAGTAGCGGAAAGCGTAGAAAGCGAAAGAACAGGGTTCAGACCGAATTTTTCTGAGGTCTGAACCCTGTTCTTTCGCGTCGGAGCGCCGCTAGTCGATGAACTGCTTCCGCAGTTTCTCGATCTTGGCGGGGGCGGCGTCACCCGTTGCGCCGAAGTAGAACTTGATCTTCGGCTCGGTGCCGGAAGGACGGACGGTGACGACGTCGCCGTCGGCGTTGAAGAACTGCAGCACGTTGGATTTCGGCAGTCCGGTCTCCTCGGGCTTGAGGTAATCGATGACCTTTACGAGCGGGACGCCGGCCAGTTCAGCGGGCGGCGTGGCGCGGTAGCCGGCCATGATCTGCTGGATCTCCTCGGCGCCGGCCTTGCCCTTGCGGACGATATAGACCATCTTTTCGACGTAGAGGCCGTATTCCTTGTAGATCTTCTGCATGAGCCCGTAGAGGGTCAGGCCCTGGTCGGCGGCCCAGGCGGCGCACTCGGCGACCATCGCGCAGGCGACCTGGGCGCATTTGTCGCGGACGAACTGCCCGACGTTGAAGCCGTAGCTCTCCTCGCCGCCGCAGATGAACTCGCCGTCGTTCTCATGCTCCTTGACGATCTCGGCGATGTACTTGAAACCAGTGAGGACATTGTAGCACTTGACACCGAAGGACTTGCAGATCGCGGCGATGAGTTCGGTCGTGACGATGGTCTTGACGCAGTACTTGGTCGCATCCAGCTTGCCGAGTTCTTTCCAGCGGGTGAGGATGTAGTAGGTCAGCATCGCGGCGGTCTGGTTGCCGTTGAACTGGACCATGTTCCCCGCGTCGTCCCGGACGGCGATGCCGAGCCGGTCTGCATCCGGGTCCGTCGCCATGACGATGTCGGCGCCGGTCTCGTCGGCCTTGGCGAGGGCCATCTTCATCGCGGCCGGCTCCTCCGGGTTCGGGGAGACGACGGTCGGGAAGTTGCCGTCGCTGATGTCCTGTTCGGGGACATGGATGACATTCTTGAAGCCGAGGCGGGAGAGCGCTTCCGGAACGAGCCGGACGCCGCAGCCGTGGAGCGGGGTATAGACGATCTTGATGTCGGGATGGCGGGCGACGGATTCCGGGCTGAGGGTCAGCGAGAGGATGTCCTTGAGGTAGGCTTCATCCATCTCCCTGCCCATCGGCTCGATGCCGCCGATGTCCCCGGCCGATTCGAAGCGGACCTGGTCGGGGTCGGTGATCTTGTTCACCTCGGCGATGATGTCCTTGTCCACGGGGGCCGTGATCTGGCCGCCGTCGCTCCAGAAGACCTTGTAGCCGTTGTATTCCTTCGGATTGTGGCTGGCCGTGACCATGATGCCGGCCGTGGCGCCCTTGGCCCGGATGGCGTAGCTCAGTTCGGGCGTGGGGCGGAGGTTGTCGAAGAGATAGACGTGGATGCCGTTGTTGGAGAGCACGTCGGCGGAAATCCGGGCGAACAGCTTGGAATTGTTGCGGCTGTCGAAGGAGATGCAGACGCTTTTGGCGCCTTCGACATGGGCGTTGATGTAGTTGGCGAGGCCCTGGGTGGCCATGCCGACCGTGTACTTGTTCATCCGGTTGGTGCCGACGCCCATGATGCCGCGGAGGCCGCCGGTGCCGAATTCGAGGCTCTTGTAGAAGGCGTCTTCGAAACCGGTGGGGTCGGTGTTCCTGAGGGCGAGGACCTGGCATTTGGTCTCCGGATCGAAATTCCCTTCGATCCAGCTCTTGGCTACTTCGTTGTAATCTTTCATATCGGGAGTGTCATTGGTTTCTGCAAAAGACAAAAATAACGATTTTTACGGGATTCTTGCTATTTTTGCCGATGAAATGACATTTGCCGATTTCATACGCGCCCACGAGGGCGACGATCCCGTGCGGCTGCTGCTCGCACGCGACCGCTACCCGGACGTCGATGTCGCCCTGGCGGCCTCGACCCTGGCCTGCCGGCGGCGCCTCCGGGCCAAGGTCCCGGCGTGGTACGCCGTGCCGTCGCTCCGCTTTCCCAACCAACTAGCCGCCGAGCAGTGCAGTTCTGCGGAAACGGCGCGGTACAAGGCCGCCGTTGCGGCCCGTGCCGTTGCTGCCAGCGCCGTTGCAGGGGCCCGTGGCGGGCAGAACGGGGCGCTATTGCCCGCGACGACTGCCCCACGGGCGCGCCTGGCCGACCTGACCGGTGGGCTCGGCGTGGACAGCTGGGCGTTTGCGGAGGTCTTCGGCGAGGTGCTGTACAATGAGATGCAGCCGGCGCTCGCCGCGGCTGCGGAGGAGAATTTTAAAGAGCTGGGTGTTAAGAATATACGCGTTTCTAATTGGAGGATTACTCCCGCAGTCGTCACCGATGCTTCCGCCAGCCGTTCCGGCACGGCCAGTCCTGCGGACGGCGATTCCGGAGCCGGCCCGGGCGGCTCCGTCGCGGACGTTCTCGGCGACTTCGGGCCGGACATCCTCTTCCTCGATCCGGCGCGGCGGGCGGGGGACGGCCGGAAGGTCTTCCTGCCGGAAGACTGCCAGCCGGACGTGACGGCCCTGCTGCCGGAGCTTTTCGCGGCGGCCCGCTATGTTCTATTAAAGCTTTCGCCGATGGCGGATATCTCCTTATGCGTCAAACGTTTCGGATACGTACGTGAGGTCCATTCCATCGCGGCGGAAGGGGAGTGCAAGGAACTGCTGCTCCTGCTTGACCGGGAATGGAACGGCGGATATACGATTACGGCCTATGAAAACGGATCGACCCTGACCTGGTCGCCGGAGGAAGAGGCGGCCGCCGCCGTTCAGTTCGCTTCGGCCGGGGACTTGACTCCGGGTCACTCCTCCGGAACCATCCTGCCCTCTGCCGCATCATTTCCCGCCCCGCCATCTTCCCCGGCCGGCTTCCTCTTCGAGCCTGGCAAGGCGCTTATGAAGGCCGGGGCGTTCCGGCTGCTTTGCGGCCGTTTCGGCCTGAAGAAGCTGGATACGCATACGCATCTGTATGTCACTGAGGCAGTTCCTGCGGAACTGGCACCGCTCGGCAAGACCTTCCGCATCCTGGAAACCCTTCCTCTGGACAAGCGGACCATGAAGGAGGCCGGCCGGCGTTACCCCCGGGCGGAAGTGACGGCGCGGAACATCCCGATGACCTCCGACGAACTCCGGAAGCGCCTCGGCTGCGGCTCCGGCGGCGACATCCACCTCTTCGGCGTCCGCACGGCCGCAGCCGGAAATGTATTGCTGATTGCTAACGAATTGTGAAATAACAACCTGCGTCACCGGTGGCATTTACCCGGACAGGGCTGCGAAGCAGCAGACACCGTTATTTCTGTTTCACTAAGTGTACATAGATCATCGACTGGCTGATCGTTTTGATGCACACTTAGATGTGGAAAGGCCCTTTTATCGGTTTTTCTTTACTAAATGTGCAAAAATAGAGTTGTGAGAATGCTTTTTCATGTACACATGTTAAGTGTACCGATACGATTCCCGTTTTGAAATGCAGGAGAATGGCGGTATCTTTGTGGGGAGGCCCGCCGGGAACCTCAAGCAGTCAGTAATACGCAAAATAATGGAACAGATTGAAAGGATCCGCCACTTCGAGGCGATGCTCGACCGGATCGGTCCGGCGCTGGATGCGCTGGAAAGCGCGCTGGACGGTTTCGACGCCGTCCAGGAAGATGTCCGTGCCCTCTCGGCCTATTACGGCAGCGACGAATGGAACGAAGACTATGATGCCGATGCGGCGGGGCAGCTCCCCGCCGGCCTCAAGCGCGGCGTCCTGTCGGAGGATGGCATCTACGACGTCCTCGACTCCCATTATCAGCTGACCGTCCGCATGCTGGATACGGTCTCGGCCATTCTGAAAAACCGCTAGGCGGGGCGCCAGAGATCGACGTGCGCCACAGGGCGATGCAGTAGGGACGTATTTCAAGCCGAAACCGTCGCGACCGTACGGTGGAACGACATGGCGCTGAGCCTCTCGCCCTCGGGCGTGGGGATCAGGGGAGGATTCTCTTCAGCCAGTGTTTCAAAACCGGATCGCTAAGGACAAATCCGTTCTCTGTGAGTTCCACCAACTCTTTCTCAATCATGGAACTCTTTAAGCGGTTGATATTGGAAGGAGAGCCGAGATGATACTTTTCCCGGATTTCGGCTTCTCCGAATCCGCGGGAAATCCCGTCCATGACGGCCCGCAGGAAATTCATCTGGTACGTTGTCAGGGATTGGGTCTGTTCAATGAAGACATTGCTGTTCTGCGCCACCAGGTCCTCCACGGCCCGGGCGAACGAATCGTCCGTCACTTCCTTGTCCGAGAGCAGGAATACGGAATAGGCCAGCTGCTGGACATAAGAGGACTGACAGGCGACCGTCTCACAGATCTGTTCGATATACCGCTGGTCAATCTGCTTCCCGAATGCTGCAAACCGGCCCTGGATATAGGGAATCCAGGTCTGAAGCGGGATTGGCTCCAGGTTCAGCACTTCTCCGAACCGGTAGAAGGGATAGCTCTTTTTTAGGAAAAGGCGGGTCATCATGTGCATTTTACTGCCGTAGAGGCAGTATGAAACATGCTTCTGGTGTTGCCATGCTCCTCTCAGCCGTTTCTGTACCTCCAACGAGTCGGGAAACTCTCCCACCTGCTGGAATTCATCGATACAGATGACCAGCCGGCAGTTCTTTCTTTGTGCAATGGTTTCCGGAAGGGAAAGAACCTCATCGGGCGTATGTGTCTTGGGGCTGATGCCCAGGGACACGGAATACTCCGATCCGGGGCCCGGTGACAGGGAAACCTTTGGTGTCAGTCTCTCGATGAATCCCCGGGCAAGTTCTTTCCATTCATCAAGCCTGGAGGACGTCTGCCTTAGGATGGCGGCGGAGAATGTGTTATAGAAATCGTATTCGCTCCGGCAGGCGAAGATGTCCAGCCGGACGATAATGCGATTTTTCTCTTTGGCAGACTGGGCGATCCTGTTCACCAGAGATGTCTTTCCCCAGCGTCGCGGAGATATCAGAATTGTGTTGATGCCATATTTGAAATTGGATTGGAGCCTAGCCAGTTCTTTCTCCCTTCCGATGAAATACGGACTGTCAGCGGGCACGCCGAAAACAAACGGTTGTTCCATAATCTGCCTGTTTTTGCAAAGATACGCCTTTTTCCTTTAATACACAACCTTGTGTAACACAACTTTGTGCAACACAACCCTGTGTATTACAATTATCGGCCATTTGCGGCATTCAGGCCAGCTGCGCCTGATTCGGTTTGAGAACGACATATGGGCATAAATTCTATTGCGCGTCCTTACGTGCAGTATCCTGTCGGAGGACGGCATCTACGACGTCCTCGACTCCCATTATCAGCTGACCGTCCGCCTGCTGGATACGGTCTCGGCCATCCTGAAAAACCGCTAGGCGGGACGCCAGAGATCGACGATCTCCTTTTCCGAAACGCAGTGGAGGCCGGAGCGGAGAAGCACTTCCCGGGCTTCTTCCGTCTTGTCCGCGCGGATGATCAGGAGCCCTTTTCCGTGGAGGAAGAAGGAGTACATGTAGACGATGCCGATCTCCGCCTCGCTCAGGAGGCGGGCCGCCTCGGCGATCTGCCCGGGACGTTCGTCCAGTTCGACGGCGAAGACGTCGGAGAGGGCGACGGCGACGCCGTTGCGCTCGAGTTCCTTGTAGGCGCGGTGCGGCTCCGAGCAGATGATGCGCAGCAGGCCGTATTGGGCTGTGTCGGCGATGGAGGAGGCGATAATATGCAGGTGGGCCTCCTTGAACAGGTCGAGCACCTTGGTCAGGGTCCCGGCGCGGTTCTCCAGGAAAATGGAAAGCTGGTTGATGTTCATGGGTGGAGGTGTTTTATTTCAGGTTGCGCTTGTCGATGACACGGACGCTCTTGCCCTGGCTGCGCTCGATGGCGTTCGGGGCCTTGAGGGAGACCTTGGCGCCGATGCTGAGGACGCTCCGGAGCTTGGAAGCGAGGCGTTTCTGGAGCTCGTCGATGGCGGCCGGGGTGTCGAAGGTGGCGGTGAAGTATTCCTGCCGCAGTTCCACCTGCACCTCGAGGGTGTCGAGGTTGTTGATGCGGTCCACGATGAGCATGTAGCGCGGGGCGAACTCCTTCATGCTCAGGACCACGCTCTCGACCTGGGACGGGAACACGTTGATGCCCCGGATGATGAGCATGTCGTCGCTGCGGCCGGTGATCGGGGTCATGCGGACGCTGGTGCGGCCGCAGCCGCACTCGCCGGGCATGAGCGAGCAGAGGTCGCGGGTCCGGTACCGGAGCACCGGCATGCCCTCCTTCGTGAGGGTGGTGAACACCAGTTCGCCGGGCTGCCCCTTCGGCAGGGGCTCCAGGGTGACGGGGTTGATGATTTCGGGGTAGAAATGGTCCTCGTTGATGTGGGAGCCGTTCTGCATCTGGCACTCGTAGCTGACGCTCGGACCCATGATCTCGGACAGGCCGTACAGGTTGAACCCCTTGATTCCCAGGCGTTCCTGGATTTCCTCGCGCATGCTTTCGGTCCACGGTTCGGCGCCGAAGGCCCCCACGCGTAGCTTGATCTGCTCCTTGGTGATGCCGATCTGTTCCATCGTTTCGGCGAGGTAGAGGGCGTAGGAAGGCGTGCAGGCGATGCCCGTGATGCCGAGGTCGCGGATGAGCTTGGCATGCTTCTCCGTGTTGCCGGTCGAAGCCGGGACCACGGAGGCGCCGACCATCTCCACGCCGTTGTGGGCGCCGAGACCGCCGGTGAAGAGGCCGTAACCATAGGAAACGGAGAAGATGTCGTCCCGGCCGACGCCGTAGGCGGTCAGGCAGCGGGCCATGCATTCGCTCCAGACGCCGATATCCTTGCGCGTGTAGCCCACGATGGTGGGGTTGCCCGTCGTGCCGGAAGATGCGTGGATGCGGATGATTTCGCTCTGGGGAGCGGCCTGGAGGCCGAAGGGATAGTTGTCCCGGAGGTCCTTCTTGGTCGTGAAGGGGAGTTTCACGATGTCGTCGATGGTCCGGATGTCATCCGGCGTGAGGTCCATCTCCTGGAGCTTGTGGCGGTAGAAGGGGACGTTGTGATAGACGTACTCCACGATCTTGTGGAGGCGTTTGCCCTGGAGCGCGCTCCTTTCGTCGCGGCTCATGCATTCTTTGTTGGGGTTCCAGATCATATTGTTTGTCAGTTCGTTCCAATGGGGTGGTCTTCGCGGAAGGCCTTCATGCGCGCTTCCAGCACCGGGTAGAGCTCTTCGCGCATCCGGCTCGTGCAGCCCCGGACGCCGTCCTGCAGGCTGCCGGTCGTGGAAAGGGAGATGCAGCTCACGCCGTAATAGAGGAGTTCCCGGAGCAGTTCCCCGCCTGTCAGGTTGCCGTAGCCGAGGGTGAAGAAGAAGCCGTCTCCCACCGGCAGGGTCACGTCCCGGTCATAGACGACGCGGAAACCGTTCCGGCAGAAGATGTCCTTCATCCGGGCTGCCCGCCGCTCATATTCCCGGGTATCCTCCACGAAGTCGATGACCCCGTCCGCGGAGAGGTCCAGCATGCGCGCATAGGCATACTGCGTGGAGGCGGTGCAGCCGCTCGTGATCATGTACAGGATGGAGGCGGTGAGCGTCTGGCCGAAGACGCCGGCGTCGTGATACCGTTCGGCCATGGCGGGGAAGTGCCTGGTGAACAGTTTGTTGCCGATGGCAAGCAGGGCCATCCGCTGCCCGGCGTAGCTGAAAATCTTGGACGACGACAGCATCAGGATGTAGTTGTCGGTATAGCGGGCGACGGTGGGGACGAAGGGTGGCTCGAAGGGCCGGCCCAGCGCCCGCCTGTAGTCCATGCAGAAATAGGCGAGATCCTCCATGACGATGGCGTCGTACTTCGTCGCCAGTTCGCCGATGACGGCGAGTTCGCTCTCTTCCAGGCAGATCCAGGCAGGGTTGTTGGGGTTGGAATAGACGATGGCGGCGACGTCGCCGGCGGCGAGTTCCTCCTCCAGCTTCGCGCGGAGGCCTTCCCCGCGGTACGGATAGATGTCGAATTCCTTCCAGACGACCCCGAGCACCCGCAGCTGCGATTTCTGGATGGGGAAGCCCGGGTCGATGAAGAGGACCTTGTCCTTGCCCGGTATCCGCTGGGTGCAGGCGATGAAGGCGCCGAAGGACCCGGCCACCGAACCTGTCGTGGGAATGCAGTAAGCGGGGTCTATGTCGATGTCTATGAATGCCTTGATAAAGCGGGAAGCGGCTTTTTTCAGCTCCGGGACCCCGTCTGCGGGCGGGTACTGGGAGCCGACGCCGCGGTCCAGGGCCTCTTTCTCGGCCTCGACGCCGAAACGGTTCGGCGGGAGGCCCGGGGACCCCTGGTCCATGCGGATGAACGGGATGCCCGTGGTCCGCTCCAGGTACTGGGCGACGAGGAGGACCTCCCCGATGGTCGCCTGCGAAAGGTCCGCGACGCGGGATGCGGTCCGGGCCTCTTCCACCAACGCCTCACTGAATACCTTCATAGCCTGCGTCGAATGCTTTGAGGTTGTCTTCCACTACTTTCGCGCCTTTGCGCCCGAAGACGGTCCGGATGGCCTGACGGAGCGCGTCCGGGCCCAGGATGCCGAGGTGGTGCGCGGCCATGCCGAGAAGCACCATGTTGGCGCTCCGGGGTGCCTGCAGGCCCCTGGCGACGGCATCGATGTCCATCCGCATCACTTTCGGGAGGGCGTCGAGTTCTTCGAGGAGGGCGGTCTCGTCCGGATAGTCGGGAATGTTCACGAAGGGTTTGGAGGCGGTGACGACAGCCCCTGACGGGCTGAGGTAAGGCAGATAACGGAGCGCCTCCATGGGCTCCATGGAGAGGATCAGGTCGGCCTCGCCGAGGGGAATCAGGTCGCTGTGGATGGCGTCGGTGGATAGACGGAGGTCGCTCTGGACGTCGCCGCCCCGCTGGCTCATGCCGTGGACTTCCGCCTGTTTGAGCCGGAGTCCCGCGGCGGTGGCGGCCTCGCCGATGACCGTGGCGATGGAGAGGATGCCCTGGCCTCCTACGCCAGAGAGCTTGATATCTGTTTTCATGCCTTGTTTGCCAGTTTCTGTCGTTGTTTGCGCGCGAGGGTCTGCATGCATTCCCGCTGGGGGATGATGACGGAAACGCCCTTGTATTCAATTTCTTCCCGGATGATCCGCGTGATTTCTTCCATGTTCTTCGGGAGCGGGATGACGACGTGCAGATGCGCCCGCTCGACGCCGAGGGCGAGGCAGATGGCCTCGAATTTATGGGTGCCGGCGGAATCCTGCCCGCCGGTCATCGCCGTGGTCAGGTTGTCGGAGAGGATGACCGTGATGGCGGCGTTGTCATTGACCGCGTCCAGGAGACTGGTCATGCCGGAATGCGTGAAGGTGGAATCGCCGATGACGGCGATGGCCGGGTGGATGCCGGCGTCGGCGGCACCTTTCGCCATCGTGATGGAAGCGCCCATGTCCACGCAACTGTCGATGGCGCGGTAAGGCGGCAGGGCACCGAGGGTATAACAGCCGATATCCCCGAAGACACGGGCCTCCGGATAATCAGCAAGTACCTGGTTCAACGCCGTATAGACGTCGCGGTGGCCGCAGCCCTGGCAGAGTTGCGGCGGGCGCGGGGCGAGGTTGTGCGCGGGGGCATGGACCGCCCCTTCCGGCCGGCCGAGGGCCTTGGCGACGTTGTCCGGATTCAGTTCGCCGGTCCGCGGCAGGGTGCCGTCAAGCCGTCCGGAGACGGGATAGTCCGGCCCGAGAAGGCCTTTCACCTGCTCTTCCGCGAACGGCTGGCCGTCTTCCACGACGAGGATCCTCCCGCAGGCGCGGGCGAGTTCCCGGACGCGGTCTTCCGGAAGCGGGTACTGCGAGACCTTCAGGACGGAGATTCCGTCCGGAAGCGCCTCACGTACATAATTATAGGCAATGCCGCAGGCGATGACGCCGAGCGGCGCCCCTGCGTCTTCGAAGCGGTTGTAAGGGGATGCCAGGGAGCGCTGCCGGAGGTCCGGCTGCATGGCCACGAGGGCGTCATACTGCCTCCGGGCGTTGCCGGGCAGGAGGACCCAGCGGCCCCGCTCGCCGTCCGGGGCGAGGGGATTCTGCGGACCGGCCTCTCCGACGGCGACGGCGGCCCTGGAATGGGCGAGGCGCGTGACGATCCGGACGAGGACGGGCAGCCGCACCTCCTCGGAAAGCCGGAAGGCATGGGCCATCATGTCATAGCATTCCTGCTGGTCCGCCGGTTCGAGGATGGGAACCAGCGCGAATTTGCCGTAGAAACGGGAATCCTGCTCGTTCTGCGAGGAGTGCATGGACGGGTCGTCGGCGGCGACGACGACGATGCCGCCGTTCACGCCGGTGATGCCGGCGTTCACGAAGGCGTCGGCGCAGACGTTCATGCCCACATGCTTCATGCAGACCAGCGCCCGTTTCCCGGCATAGGACATGCCAAGGGCAGCCTCCATGGCCGTTTTTTCATTCGTACACCAGCGGCTGCGGACGCCGCGTTCCTTCGCGAGCGGGTCTCCCTGGATGAATTCCGTGATCTCGGTGGACGGCGTGCCCGGGTAGGCATAGACGCCGGACAGACCGGCGTGCAGGGCTCCCAGGGCCAGCGCTTCGTCACCAAGCAGCAATCTCTTTCCTGTCATAGATATAATCTCTCTGCTACTGACTTACAAATATAACCATTTTTCTGACAAAGCGTCCTTTTGGCAAGATTTGTGCAGACCTTTCGGCGACTTTAACCCTTGATAAAAATGGGAAACATGAAAAAACTTGCGGCCTCCCTTCTGGCTTGTGCCGCGCTCCTGCTCCCTTCCTGCACGAAGGGGGTCGAGCACACCGGTGACGACACCGGCCTTCTGTATGGCAACTGGGTCCTTGACACCAAGACCGTGACCACCCCTTCCACGAGCGGCGCGGGCACGGACAGCCAGGTTTCCGAGACCAGCTTCGTCAACGACCATTTCTACCTCTGCCTCGTCGAGCCGCAGCTTGCATTCGGCAAGGAGGGGACGCTGCTGACCTTCGATATCGATGATGTCGATGCCGGGAAATTCTCCTACAATGCCGATCTCGGCAAGATCACGTTTGAAAAGATCATACTGCTGAGTACGGGCTTCCCGCCCAGGATCATGAGCCTGCTCGGAACCTTTGACGTCGTGGAACTGACGGATACCCGCCTCGTCCTTTCCAAGGAAGACAAGGTCGAGCTCGGCGGCCTGAGCTACCAGCAGAAAACCGTCTATTCCTATCACAAACTGGTGACGGGCGGTAAATGACGGCACCCGGATGACGGACCTGCTGCAGCATATCGGGCGAGGCGTCCTCCGCCTGGACGGAGCTACCGGCACCCTGATCCAGCGATACACCCTGACGGAAGCGGATTTCCGGCAGGGTGTCTTCGTGGATACGCAGGTCCCGCTGAAGGGGGACAACGAATGCCTGAACCTGACGCGGCCGGATATCATCGCAGCGGTCCATACGGCTTATATCGAAGCCGGTGCGGATCTTATCGAAACCAATACTTTCAGTGCGAACCGGATCTCCCAGAAGGAGTACGGACTGGAAGAAAGGGCCCGTGAAATGGCGCTTGCCGGGGCCCGGATCGCCCGTTCCTGCGCCGATAAGGCGGGCCGTAAGGTATGGGTGGCGGGCAGTATCGGCCCCACATCCAAGTCGTTGACGCTGGCCTCGGACGTGGCCCGTCCCGCAGAAAGGCAGTATGGTTTCGACGACATGGCGGCATGTTACCGGGAGGAGGTCGCGGCCCTCATCGAGGGAGGCGTGGACGTCCTGCTCATCGAGACCGCCTTCGATGCGTTGAACGTGAAAGCGGCCCTGTATGCCGTTCAGCAGGTGCGGGATGGTTTCCCGGTCATCGTGTCGGTCTCCGTGGCCGACCGGAGCGGCCGGACCCTGACCGGCCAGACGCTGGAGGCCTTTTTCGCGGCCGTGCGGCACTATCCGCTCACGGCTTTCGGCGTGAACTGTTCGCTCGGCGCGGACGGGATGCTGCCGCTCGTGGAGGAGGTCGCCGCTTTCAGCGACGTGCCGCTCATCTGCTATCCGAACGCGGGCCTGCCCAATGAACTGGGCGGGTATGACCAGACGCCGGCCCAGATGGCCGCCGAGATGGCGCGGATGGACGGGCTGGTGAACATCGTCGGAGGCTGCTGCGGCACCACTCCGGCGCATATCCGGGCCCTGCCGGAACTGACGCCGGCTCCCATGAAGGAGCGGCGGAAGGAATTGATCGTTAGCGGGTTGGAGGCTTATCTGGTGGATACCCGGAAACGGAATTTCACCCTCATCGGCGAACGGACGAACGTCGCCGGGAGCCGGAAGTTCGCCCGCCTGGTCGCGGCAGGGGATTACGACGCCGCCCTCGAGGTGGCGGCCGGCCAGATCGAGGCCGGGGCCGGCATCATCGACATCAACATGGACGATGCCATGCTGGACGGCCCCCGGGCGATGGAAACCTTTGTCCGGACGCTGGAGAACGATCCGGCGGTGGCGAAGGCCGCGCTGATGATCGATTCCTCGCACTGGGAATGCATCCTCGCCGGCCTCAAGAACGCACAGGGGAAATGCATCGTCAACTCCATCAGCCTCAAGGACGGTGAAAAGCCGTTCCTGGAAAAGGCCGCGGAGATCCACCGGCTGGGGGCGGCGATGGTCGTGATGGCCTTCGACGAGGAGGGACAGGCGACCACCTATGACCGGAAAACCGCCATCGCGGAGCGGGCGTTCCGCCTGCTCACGGGGATCGGCATTCCCGCGGAGGATATCATCTTCGATGTCAATGTCCTTTCCATCGGGACGGGGATTCCCGAACACGACCGCTACGCCGTCGATTTCATCGAGGCGGTGCGCTGGATCAAGGAAAACCTGCCCGGCGTGCGCACCTCCGGCGGCATATCCAACCTCTCCTTTGCATTCCGCGGCAACAACCTGATACGCAGCGCGATGCATGCCGTATTCCTGTACCACGCGATCCGGGCGGGACTGGATATGGCCATCGTGAATCCCGGGATGCTCCTGCAGTATGACGACATCGAACCGGAACTCCGTACCTGTGTGGAGGATCTGGTCCTTTGCCGGGATGCCGGGGCTTCCGACCGGCTGTCGGCCCTGGCCGCGAAATACGGAGGACAGCCGGATGCGGCCGCTCCCGAGACCCTTCCGGCGGCCTCCGCCGATCCGGAAACGCGTCTGGGTGAGGCACTTGTGGCCGGTCGTGAAACGCATCTCCAGGAAGATATCCTGGCGGCGCTCGCCCGTCTCGGCTCCGCCGTCCGGGTCATCGAAGGGCCGCTGATAGCCGGGATGGAGGAGGTCGGAAGGCGTTTCGGCGCCGGGAAGATGTTCCTGCCCCAGGTCGTGAAGTCGGCCAGGGTCATGAAGGATGCGGTCGCCCTGCTGGAACCCTATATGGAAGCGGGGGAGCAGGCTTCGAAGCGGCCGGTCATCGTCCAGGCGACCGTCAAGGGCGATGTCCACGACATCGGCAAGAACATCGCCGGCATCGTGCTCCGCTGCAACGGATTCGAGGTGGTGGACCTGGGCGTCATGGTGGACAAGGAGACGATCCTGGAGGCGGCGCAGCGGCATCATGCGGCCCTGATCGGCGTGAGCGGGCTGATTACGCCGTCCCTGTTCCAAATGGAGGAGCTGTGCCGGGAGATGGCCGCCCGCGGACTGGATACGCCGCTGATGATCGGTGGCGCGACGACTTCGGCGCTGCATACGGCGGTGAAACTGGCACCCCTGTATGACCATGTGTTCTATGCGCCGGACGCCTCGGCGGGCGCAGTGCTCGCGAAGCATTGCCTTCGCGACCGGGCCGCGTTCGAAGCGGAACAACATGCGGCACAGGCCCGTCTGCGTACAGTGCATGCCGGACGGAAGGCCGTGCCGGCGGGGATGCCTGCCGGCTTCCCTCCGGAGAGCTACCTGCATGCCGTTCCGGAAGATATTCCGCTGATGGAAATCCCGTTGGATGAGCTGGTTCCCCTATTCGACTGGCGGATGTTCCGGACGGTCTGGGGCGTGAAAGAATCGCTGCAGCTGACGCGGGAGGGACGCGCCGTCCTCGACGGGATGGTCCGGGACCGGCGTGTTTCCGTCCGTCTGGCCGCCCGTTTCTTCGCCGCCCGTCGCGTGGGCGAAGGGATCGACCTCGGCTCCTGCTTCCTGCCGATGCTCCGGCAGGAGGAGGCGCCCGGCCGCTCCCTTGCGGACTTCGTTCCGGAAGGGGAGAGCGGGCCTTTCGGCCTCTTCGCCATCAGTGTCCATGCGCCCGCCCATCCTGCCGGATGCGGATGCGCGGTCTGCCGCAATGCCTATGATTCGATGATGGAGCGGGCCGTCCGCGTCGTCCTCGCAGAAGCGGCGTCGGTCTGGCTGGACCGCCGCCTGGCCGCCTGGCTTCCCGCCGGCGTCCGCATTGCCAAGCCCGCCGCCGGTTATGCCTCCTGCCCGGACCACAGCCTCAAGCGGGACATTCTCCGCATGCTTCCGGAGGGGCTGGACATCCGGCTGACCGAAAGCTGCGCCATGGTCCCCGACGCGTCCATCTGCGGTTTCATCGTCCTCCATCCGGAGGCCGGCTACCCGGAAATCCGCCATATCGGCGCACAGCAATACGTACGTTACACCACCGCCCGCGGCTTCTCCCCGGAGGAGGCCCGGGCATTCCTGTCCCATCTGTTATGAGAATTACCGACCTGCTGGATGCCCGCCATCCTTTCCCTTCCCTCGAGATTGTTCCGCCCATGGGCGGGATGACCCAGGATGAGCTGTTGGAACGCATCGCCCCGCTGATGGAATTCCGCCCGCGTTTTATCAATGTAACGACGCATCGGGATGAAATCCAGTTTGTTCCGAAGGAGGACGGCCGCTTTGAACGGCGTGTCGTCCGGAGCCGTGTCTCCCCGGTGGCCGTTTGCGCCAGCATCCGGGGGCGGTACGACGTGGAGGTCGTTCCGCACCTGATCTGCGCCGGGAATACGGCGGCGGAGATCGAATGGCTGGTGCAGGATTTCCGCTATCTCGGCATCGACAACCTGATGGCCCTGCGCGGGGATTCCCTTGCGGGCGAAAAGCGTTTCGCACCGGTTCCCGGCGGGTATGCCCACGCGGATGAACTCGTCCGGGGCATTCGCCGGATGGACGGCGGCGGGCGTTTCTGCATCGGTGTCGGCGGCTATCCGGAAAAGCATTTCGAAGCGGCCAATCCCGAGACCGACATCGCATTCCTGAAACGGAAGGTCGATGCCGGAGCGGATTGCATCTTCACCCAGATGTTCTTCGACAATGCCGTCTTCTACCGCTTCCGGGACCGTTGCCGCGCGGCCGGGATCACCGTACCGGTCATTCCCGGACTCAAACCCCTCACGACCGCGCGCCAGGTGCAGCTCCTTCCGGAGACGTTCTCCATCGACATCCCGCTGGCCCTGACGGAAGCCGTCCGGGAAGCGGAAGCCGACCCGGAGGCCGTCCGGCAGGTCGGGACGCAGTGGTGCACGGACCAGTGCCGCGACCTCCTGCAGCACGGCGTTCCCGCCGTCCATTTCTACACGATGGGAAAATCCGCCAGCGTCGTGGAGGTGCTCCGGAACTGTTTCTGACAGCGGGCTTTCCGAAAACAGCTGCCGTATAAAAAAAGGAAAAGGCCGCATGTCAAACCGACTTGCAGCCCTCTTTTTTGTGGAGCATAGGGGATTCGAACCCCTGACCTATAGATTGCGAACCTATCGCTCTACCAACTGAGCTAATACCCCATTGGGAGTGCAAAGGTAGGAAAAATTTTGGAAACCCGTACTTTTTTGCGGATTTTTTTCAAAAGAATCAACCGATGCTGTCCACGGTGACCTCTTTGAAGCGCTCCAGGATCTGCTCGATTGTGGTGCTGCGGCGGACGATGACGGCCAGGCGGACGCGGTAGCGGCCCTCGGAGCAGGTCAGCGATTCTTCCTCTATTTCCTTTTTGAAGGTGCGCAGGATGGCCTTGACCTTTTCTTCGGAGTCGCTGGAGAATACGATTTCCATGGTTTTGGATCCGGAGCGGAGGAGGATGTAGTGCATCACCTCGAGACAGATCAGGGCGAGGATGCAGGTGGTGCCGGAGAGGACGTAGAGGCCGGCGCCGCAGCCGAGGCCGATGGCCGAGGCGACCCAGAGGCCGGCCGCCGTGGTCAGGCCGCGGACCGTGTTCTTCTGGAAAATGATGATGCCGGCGCCGAGGAATCCGATGCCGGATACGACCTGGGCGGCGACCCGCGCGGCATCAAAACGCTCGGCGCCGGAGAAGCCGTATTGGGAGATGAGCATGAACATGGCGCTGCCGAGGGCGACGAGGAAATGGGTCCGGACGCCGGCTTCCTTGGCGCGGAAGCTGCGCTCGAGGCCGATGGCGCCGCCGAGCAGGCCGGCGACGAGGAGTCGGAGGATGAGTTCCCAGTCAATCATGTGGAAGGAGGGTGTTTCGTGAAACATAATCCCGGCACCACGCCTGCAGCGGACATTCCGCACATTTGGGGGAACGGGCAGTGCAGGTGTAGCGGCCGTGGAGGATAAGCCAGTGGTGGGCGATGGCGCGTCTGTCGGCGGGGATATGGCGCTCGAGGTCCTTTTCGACCTCCAGCGGCGTCTTGCCGTCGGAGAGGCCGAGCCGGTGGGCAACCCGGAAAACGTGGGTGTCCACCGCGATGACGGGTTTGTCGTAAACAACGGAGGCAATGACATTTGCCGTCTTTCTGCCGACGCCCGGAAGCGTCATCAGCGCATCGATGTCCGAGGGGACCTCCCCGCCGAAATCGGCAAGGAGTTTCCGGGCCATGGCAATCAGGTGCGTGGTTTTGCTGTTGGGATAAGAGACGCTGCGTACGAAGGGATAGACCTCGTCGAAGGTGGCGGCGGCCAGGGAGGCGGCATCCGGGAAGCGTTCGAACAGGGCCGGCGTGACCAGGTTCACCCGCCGGTCGGTGCACTGGGCGGAGAGGATGACGGCGACGAGGAGCTGGAAGGGATTCCGGTAATGAAGCTCCGTTTCGGCGACGGGCCGGTTCTCGACGAACCAGCCGATGATGGCGGCGAATCGTTGTTTCCGGTTCATCAGATGGTAATGTCGAGGTCGATGATTTCGCTGTCGGGCTGCTCTTCGCAGCGCTCGTCCACGCAGGAGAAGACGCGGCCGCGGTAGGTCTCGAAGATGGTCTTGTTGTGGGTGACCATGACGATCGCGGTGCCTTCGGCATTGAGTTTCCGGAGCAGGCGGAGGATGCCGTCCGCGGTCTCCGTGTCCAGGTTGCCGGTCGGTTCGTCGGCCAGGATGACGGCCGGGCTGTTGAGGAGGGCCCGGGCGATGGCGATGCGCTGCTGCTCGCCGCCGGACAGCTGGTGGGGCATCTTGTGGGCTTTGGTGGACATGCCGACATCGTCCAGCACCTCGCTGATGCGCGCGTCGATCCGCCCCTTGTCTTTCCATCCGGTCGCGCGGAGGACGAATTCGAGGTTGTCCTCGACGGTGCGGTCCATCAGCAGCTGGAAATCCTGGAAAACGACGCCGAGCTTGCGCCGCAGGTAGGGGATGTCTTTGTTCCGCAAGGTGCGCAGGTCATACCCGCACACGGTCCCTTCGCCGGAAAGGAGGCGGTTTTCGGCCGTGACGGTCCGGATGATGGAGGTCTTGCCGGTGCCGACCTTGCCCACGATGTAGACGAAGTCGCCGGGGAAGATGTCCATGTCGAGTCCGTAGATGACGGTGTTTTCGCCGCCGCGGATGTCGGCATTTCGGAAGGATATGAGCGCTTGTGTGTTCTCCATGGTGATTTTCTTGCCGTTGAACACACAAAGATACCGAAAAAAATGTTATTTTTGTAAAATATAAGGAACCGAATATGAGAATCAGACCCCTTGCGGCCGCCGCGGCCGCCATCATATGGACGGCTACGGCCCTGGAGGCCCAGACCCCCCGGCTTTTCCGCCAGGCCTTGAACCTCTACGAAAACGGGGCATATACGCGTGCCGCCCGTCTCTTCGAGCGCCTGGACGGACCGGATGCCGCCGGATACAAAGTGCTTTGCGACGTCAAGTCCCGGGCGGACGGTTTCGAAGACCGGGCCGACCTTTTCCTGGAGAATCATCCCGAGTCGATCCTGGCCCCGCAGATCCAGTTTGCCTGGGGCCAGTACCTCTTCGACGAGGGGCAATATGCCGCGGCCGACCGCCACTTTACGGCGCTGTCCGTCTCCGACCTGTACAAGGACCAGCAGGCGGAATACCTGTATAAGCGGGCGTACTCCTGTTTTGCGGAGGGGAACTATCCGCTCGCGGAATCGCTGTTCAACAAGGTGGAGGCCCTCGGCAATACGGATTATGCGGCTCCCGCCCAGTATTCCCGCGGCTTCATCCGCTATTCCGAAAGCGACTTCGCGGGTGCGTTCGATGCCTTCGAAAAGGCGTCGAAGGATGCCCGCTTCGCCGAGATCGCCCATTACTACATGCTGGAATGCCGCTTCCTCCAGAAGGACTACGATTACGTGGTCGACCGGGGGACCGACCTTTTCGGGAAGGTCCCTGAAGACCGCCAGCCCCACCTCGCCCGCATCCTGTCGGAGGCATACCTCGTCAAGGGAGATGTTGCCAAGGCCCGCGAGTATTATGAGAAGAACCTGCGGAACAAGGCGGTCAAGAACCGTTCGGATTATTTCTATGCCGGCTCCGTCCTCTATGCGGTCGAAGACTGGCAGGGAGCCATCGACAATTATTCCCGGATGACCGAGCGGACGGATTCCCTCGGCCAGGTCGCCAATTACCAGATGGGGTACAGCTATATCGAGACCCGCAACAAGGTGGCCGCGATGGAGGCTTTCAAGGAAGCCGCTGCCGCGGAGTTCGACCCCCGCATCCGGGAGGATGCCTATTACAACTATGCCAAGCTGGCTTTCGACCTGAACCACGATACGTCGGCCTTCGAGGATTACCTCCAGCGCTACGGCACCCGCTCGAAGGGCGACCGTATTTATAGCTACATGGCCATGGCGGCCCTGTATAACCATGATTATGAGGGCGCTGTCGCGGCTTATGACAAGATCGATGAACTCGATGCCGACATGCGCGGCAACTACATGAAGGCCTATTTCATGCGCGCGAACCAACTGATCGGCAACGGCGCCTGGCGGGATGCCGTCCCGTGCCTGAAGGCCGCCGCCTACTATGTCCCCCGCCAGAATCCCTTCAACCAGCTGTCGCGCTACTGGCTGGCGGAATCGCTCTTCCGGAACGGCGATTACAAGGAGGCGAGGGATGTCTATACCGACTTGTACAACCTCTCCGCCCTGGACGGGAAGCCGGAAGGGGACCTGATCTCCTACCACATCGGCTATACCCATTTCAAGGAAGGGGATTATGCCACGGCGCTGCGCTGGTTCCGCAATTACCTGGAAGGGCGCCACGATGCCTTCGGGGCCGATGCCGAGACCCGCGTGGGGGACTGCTATTTCTTCACGAAGGACTACCGGACGGCCATCTCAGCCTATGAGCGGAAGCTTTCGGATTATCCCGATCCGGACGACATCTACCCGTATTTCCGGGCCGGCGTTGCGGCCGGGCTCGTCGGGGAGACGGAGGAGAAGGTCCGTTTCCTCGAGACGGTCAAGTCCGCGTCCCCTTCGGCGCCCTATTATTCCGAGGCGCTCTATGAACTCGGCCGGGCCTATGTGGCCGCCGGCAGCCCGGAGGACGCCGTCCGCGCGTTCCGGACCCTGCGCAGCGCGACGTCCGACAACAATTACGCCGCCCGCGCGCTGATCGAACTGGGCATGATCGCGCGGAACCAGGACCGTTACGCCCAGGCGCTCGAATACTACAAGGAGGTCGTGGAGACGATGTCCGGCTCCGACTATGCCGAGGATGCCCTCCTGGCCATCGAATCCATCTACCAGCTCCGCCAGGAGCCTGATGCGTACCTCGCCTATGTCGAGTCGCTGGGCGACAAGTCCGGCCGCGACGAGGGCTCGAAGGACAACATGTATTTCAGTACGGCGGAGGAAATCTTCCTTTCCGGGAACTATCCCAAGGCACAGAGCACGTTCGAGGCTTATCTCGCACGTTTCCCGAAGGGCCTTCATGTAGGGCAGGCTTCGTATTACCTCGGAGAATGCTGCAAGAACCTGGGCCGGACGGACCAGGCTGTGGACTGGTACGGCAAGGCGGTCGAGAGCGGGGCGGAAGGCTCCTTCCTGGAGCTTTCCATGCTCAATTTCTCGATGCTTTCCTACCAGCTGGGCCGCTATAACGACGCATTCGGCGCCTATTCCGCGCTCCGTGAGTCCGCCAAGCTGGCGGACAACGTGTTCGCGGCCAAGGCGGGCATAATGCGCTCCGCCTACAAGGCGAAGCTGAATGACGAAGCCATCAAGGCGGCGGAAGCCGTGAAGGCGGACAAGCTGGCGTCGGAGAGCGACCGGCGGGAGGCGGATGCCATCAAGGCGAAGGCGCTGCTCGCATCCAGCCGCCGCAGCGAGGCGTTCGCCGTGCTGCAGTCGCTTTCCGCGCAGCCTTCCACGCCGGAAGGTGCGGAGGCGACGTACATGATCATCCAGGACCTCTTCGACCAGGGCCGGTTCGATGCCATCGAAGACCGGGTGTACGACTTCTCGGGCAAGGCGGGCGGCCAGAACTACTGGCTGGCCAAGGCCTTCATCGTCCTCGGTGACGCTTTCCTCGAAAGGGGGAATGCGGCGCAGGCCCGCGTCACCTGGGAGAGCGTGAATAACGGATACCGTCCGGCCGCAGGGGCGGATGACGACATCCTCGACCAGATCGAACTCAGACTGAACAAACTCGCCAAGAACAAGTGAACATGAAACGTCCGTATTCCATCATAGCCGGCCTGCTTCTCTCCATCCCGGCCCTTGCGCAGAGCAATCTCAATCCGACCATCGTCGTGACGAATGCCTATGAAGGCTCCGCCGCGGATATCCACAAGCCCGTCCAGAAGATGCAGGTCCCGGATTCGGTGATGAAGTTCAACCTGGATTTCGACTATTCCGTCTTCTCGAACCCGTACCGCGGGGCCTATGAGTTCCGTCCGTACCTCGTGTCGATGAAACCGCGCGCGGAAGTCCGTGACGAGAGCACGCTGTATGTCCGTGCGGGTGCGGGCTATGCGCTCCGTCCCGAGGCGGAGGTCGTCTGGACGCCGTCCATCGGTCATGGTTTCACGCTCGGGGTCCATGGCAACCTGGATGGCTTCATCGGCCGCTACCGGCTGATTTCTTCCCGCCTTGACGAGCAGGTCCGCCGCTACGAGCCGTCGGGAGAAAAGGCGCCCGGCCTGGATCTCCGGGGCGGCGTCGGAGCGGACCTGACGTATGCGGCCGGCTGGGGGCAGGCGGGCATCGGCCTATCCTGCCTGAACCAGTCGAACCGTGACCCGCTGCTGGGGGCCGATGTGCGGGCATCCATCTTCAACCAATTCGGTATCAATGCGTTTGCGCGTTCCTATAATCTGCTGGAACCCGGGTGGACCTGGCAGGGAACGCTGGATTACCGTTTCGGCGGCGACCGGCTGGACGCGTACCATCCGCATGAACACCTCGTCTCCCTGGACGGGACCTTCGGACGCATCCTGGCGGATAACCAGCGCGTTTCCCTGGATGCCGGTTTCCACCTCGCACGGTCCGGCGATGCGACCTGGTCCACCGGCGGACTGGTCAGCGTCAAGCCGCGCTATGTCCTCCGCACCGGCAGGTTCCTGCTGGATCTCGGACTTCTTTTTACCGCCCATCTGCGGGATAATGCGGGCGTTACGGACCGCCCCGCCTGCTATGGGACGGGGACCCAGGTCATTTATCCGGCCATCCATGTCCGTTACGGGATTCTCGAGGACCAGCTGACCGCCTATGCGGACATGACCGGCGGAAGCCACCTGAATACCTATTCCTCGCTCCTCGAGGGACATCATTTCCTCCGCTGGAACTACCTGATGCTGGGCGGGACGCCGCTGGATTTCTCCGTCGAACGGGTCCGCGTCGCCCTCGGTCTCCGCGGCCAGGTCGCCGAACGCCTGCAGCTGGACCTCTCCGGCGGTTATACCGTCTGGGGCCACGCCCTGCTGGAAGCCGCCCCCTACAATGACGATGAATTGCCGCGGATGGGCTATGGCGACTATGAGGCGGCGTTCGTGGCGCTGACTTATGGATGGAAGTCCCGGAGCGTCCTCGTGGACGGGGGCCTCTCCTACAGGCATTTCATGATGAAGACGGACCGCGTTTTCACGCCGGCCCCGTTCAGCGGCGACATCCGCGCCCTCTACGACTGGAACGGGCGGATCCGCGGCGGAATCTATGCGGAATTCGCCTCCGCCCGGGAAGCCGTCTATGATTCCTACTCCAACCTCCGGATCCCCGGCTATGTCGACCTGGGCCTCGGAGGAGACTTCCGCCTGACCTCCCGGTTCGGCCTCTGGCTCCGCGTCGGAAACCTCCTGAACCAGCCGATCCAGCGCCATGTCCTCTATGCGGAGGACGGCGTTTCCGTCACCGGCGGGATCACCTTCAATCTCCGCTGATTTTCGTTAGGAAATTCCGTTCTTTTTCCTTATCTTTGTATGTTTATAGGATATGCCTGAAAAACATACGGAGAAATGATAGAGAACGAAGAAATGAAACAGGCGGAAGCCCAGTATTCCGCCAACAGCATCCAGGTCCTGGAAGGCCTGGAAGCGGTCCGTAAGCGGCCGTCCATGTATATCGGCGACATCGGCGAGCGGGGTCTTCACCACCTGGTCTACGAGGTCGTCGACAACTGTATCGACGAGGCGATGGCCGGCTTCTGCACCGACGTGGAAGTGACCATCCTGGAGGACAATTCCGTCCGGGTGAAGGACAACGGGCGCGGCATCCCGACCGGGATGCATGAAAAGGAGCACCGCTCCGCCCTCGAAGTCGTCCTGACGGTCCTCCACGCGGGCGGCAAATTCGACAAGAACAGTTACAAGGTGTCCGGCGGTCTCCATGGCGTCGGCGTTTCCTGCGTGAACGCCCTGTCCGACCTGTTGGTCGCCGAGATCCACCGCGAGGGGAAAGTTTTCGTGCAGAAGTATTCCAAGGGCAAGCCGATCACGGATGTCCAGGTGGTCGGCACGTCCGCCGATACGGGAACGACCATCACCTTCCACCCGGATCCCTCCATTTTCCAGCAGACGACCGTCTATAAATATGATACCCTGGCGAACCGCCTCCGCGAACTCGCCTTCCTCAACAAGGGCATCCGCATCACCCTCACCGACCTCCGCGAGGATGTCGAGGAGTTCATCACCGACGAGAGCGGCGAACGGAAGGCGACCGGGCGGATGGTCAAGCGCCACGACGTCTTCCATTCCACCGAGGGCCTCAAGCAGTTCATCGACTACCTCGATGCGGGCGCCTCCCAGCTGATTCCGGAGCCGATCTGCGTCAATTCCGACAAGATCATCCCGATCGACATCGCCCTGAGCTACAACACGGGCTACTCCGAGAAGATCTATTCCTATGTGAACAACATCAATACGATCGAGGGCGGTACGCACCTGCAGGGCTTCAAGATGGGCCTTTCCCGCACCCTGAAGAACTACGCCGAGAAGAACAACCTCCTCGCCAAGTTCAAGGGCGACCTTTCGCCGGAGGATTTCCGTGAGGGCCTCACCGCCGTCATCTCCGTCAAGGTCGCCGAGCCGCAGTTCGAAGGCCAGACCAAGACCAAGCTCGGCAACAGCGAGGTGACCGCCGCCGTCTCCCAGGCGACGGGCGCGGCCGTGGACATGTACCTGGAGGAGCATCCGAAGGAGGCGAAGCTCATCATCGAGAAGATCGTCCTTGCGGCGACGGCCCGCGCCGCGGCCCGCAAGGCCCGCGAGATGGTCCAGCGCAAGACCGTGATGTCCGGCGCCGGCATGCCCGGCAAACTGGCCGACTGCTCCGAGCGCGATCCGGAGAAATGCGAGCTCTTCCTCGTGGAGGGTGATTCCGCAGGCGGTACCGCCAAGCAGGGCCGCGACCGCCGGATCCAGGCGATCCTGCCGCTGCGGGGCAAGATCCTCAACGTCGAGAAGGCGGCGGGCGACCGCGCGTTCGAGAGCCAGGAGGTCCGGAACATCTACACCGCCCTGGGCGTCTCCGTCGCCCGGGAGGATGAAACCGGCGAGAAGAAGATGGACCTGTCCCGGCTCCGCTACCACAAGGTCATCATCATGACCGATGCGGATGTCGACGGCAGCCATATCGCCTGCCTGATCCTGACCTTCTTCTTCCGCTATATGTACGACCTGATCAAGAATGGCTACGTCTATCTGGCCACGCCGCCGCTCTACCTCGTGAAGAAGGGCAAGGAGGAGGTCTACTGCTGGACCGACGCCCAGCGCGAGGAAGCGACCAACCGCCTCGGGCGCGGCACCGACAAGGGTGTTACCGTCCAGCGCTACAAAGGTCTCGGTGAGATGTCCGACGTCCAGCTTTGGGAAACCACGATGGACCCGTCCCGCCGGCTGCTCCGCCAGATCACCATCGAAAATGCGGCCCAGGCCGAGCGCACCTTCTCCATGCTGATGGGGGACGATGTGCCGCCGCGCCGCCAGTTCATCGAAGAAAACGCACATTACGCAAACATTGACGCATAGATACCATGTTGGACATCTTTGACAGAATCGCCCGCGATTCGGGCGGCCCGATCGGGCAGTATTTCGACCAGGCTTTCGGTTATTACATGTATCCCCGGCTCGAGGGTGAACTCGGCCCCCACATGATCTTCAACGGCATTCCGGTCCTGAACTGGAGCCTGAACAACTACCTCGGCCTCGCCAACCATCCGGAGGTCCGCAAGGCGGACGCCCAGGCGGCGGCCGACTGGGGCCTTGCCTATCCGATGGGCGCCCGGATGATGTCCGGCCACACCCGTTACCATGAGAAGCTGGAGAAGATGTTCGCCGATTTCGAGAAGAAGGAGGACGCCTTCCTTTTCAACTTCGGTTACCAGGGCATCGTTTCCGCCATTGACGCGCTGGTCGCGCGCCATGACGTCATCGTCTATGACGCCGAGTGCCATGCCTGCCTCCTGGACGGCATCCGCCTCCACATCGGCGACAAGTACAAATACCGCCACAACAACATGGCGGACTGCGAGAAGGTCCTCGCCCGCGCCTGCGCCAAGGCGGAGGAGAACGGCGGCGGCGTCCTGCTCATCACGGAAGGCGTGTACGGCATGACCGGCGCCCTCGGCAAGCTGGACGAGATCGTCGCCTTCAAGCAGAAATACAACTTCCGCATCCTCATCGATGACGCCCACGGCTTCGGCCTGCTCGGCGAACATGGCCGCGGCACGTCCGAGCACTTCGGCGTGATGGACGGCGTGGACCTGTACATCGGCGCCTTCGCGAAGAGCATGGCTTCGATCGGCGGTTTCATCGCCGGTCCGCACAAGATCATCAATTACCTGCGCATGAACATGCGTTCGCAGATGTACGCGAAGTCGCTCCCGATGCCGCTCGTCATCGGCAATATCAAGCGGCTGGAAATCATTGATTCTCCGGAGGGTGACGAACTCCGCGCGAAATGCTGGAAGATCACCCACGCCATCCAGGACGGCTTCAAGGCCGAAGGTTTCGACATCGGCGAGGCCGAGGCCTGCGTCACGCCCGTCCACATCAAGGGCGGTGTCGCCCAGGCGACCAAGATGGCCAAGGACCTCCGCGAGAACTACCGCATCTTCTGTTCGATGGTCATCTATCCCGTCATCCCGAAGGGCATGATCATCTTCCGCATCGTCTCGACGGCGGCGCACTCGATGGAGGACGTGGAATATACCCTCAAGGCCTTCAAGGAAATCAAGGCGAAACTCGATGCCGGCGCCTATGACGGCGACGACATCGCCGCGATGAAGGTCGATTGAAGAAACCGCCTGCCGCTCCCGTATGAAACTGCCCAAGATAGAACGGCGCTTCGTCCCGCTTGCCCTCGTTTTCGTCGTCCTGGTGCTGCTGATGCCCCGGACCGCGAAATTCGGTTACGACTACAAGAAGGGATCGACCTGGCCGTATGAGACGCTGGTCGCCCAGTTCGACTTCCCGATCCTCAAGACGGAAGAGCAGATGGAAGAGGAGCGGGAGCGGGCGGGCACGACCGTCGTGCCCTATTACCGCAAGTCCCAGGAACGGGCCAACAACACCGTCCGGGCTGTCGAAGGGCTGGATTTCGGGCGTTTCGCCGGGATGAAACCCGCCGTGCTCTCCCGGATCCGGGAGATCTACGAGACCGGGGTCATCTCCGACGCGAAAATCCGGCTGGACCGCGGGGACGGCATCCTTTCCCAGGATGTGATCTTCGTGCAGACGGGCAAGCGGGCGCAGAAGGTCCCGGTGACGGAAGTGTACAAGGTCTCCGAGGCCCGGGATAAACTGATGGCGGAATTGCTGCGCGCCTATCCGCAGGTCCATGTGGACTCCCTGCTCGACAAGGCCGGCGTGTATGCCCTGATCCTGCCGAACCTCGAGTTTGACCGCTCGATGACCGAGATCGCCCACGCCGGGTCCGCGGATTACATCTCTCCGACCGCCGGCTATGTCAATGCCGACCAGAAAATCGTCTCAAAGGGCGAGATCATCACGGCGGAGATCGCCCAGATGCTGGATTCCTACCGGGAAGAGTACAACAAGATGTACGGCTACGACGGCCCCCGGATCCTGATCTGGCTGGGGAATATCCTCATTGCCCTGGCGTTGGTGGTCATCCTCTATTTCTGCATTTTCTACACGAACCGGCGCATCTTCGGGGAGTGGAACCGCTACCTGTACCTGCTCTGCGTCTTCCTGCTGAGCGCGGTGGCGGCCCTCCTGATGATCCGGTTGAAACCGGGCTCCCTGTACCTCCTGCCATTCCCTGTGACAGCCCTCTTCCTGATGGCGTTCTTCAAGCGCCAGGTGGTGTTGCCGGTGTATATCGTCTCGCTGCTGCCGCTGCTGATCTTTGCCGGGAACGGGGTGGAACTGTTCATGATGTTCCTCACGGCGGGCGTGGTGTCCCTGTACACTTTCCGTCGCTTCGGCCGCGGCTGGCTGCAGTTCGTCAACGCGCTCATCGTGTTCGCGGTACTCGCCCTGGTCTTCCTGGGCTTCCGCCTGATCGACACGGGGAGCAGCCCCATGCTCACATCGCTGCTGGAACTCTTCCTCGGCTCGATGCTGGCCGTGGCCATCTACCCGCTTATCTACCTGTTCGAGAAGGTGTTCAACCTGGTCTCCAGCACCCGGCTGGAGGAGCTGGCCGACACCAACAACCGCCTGCTTCAGGAACTCTCCGAGAAAGCGCCGGGCACCTTCCAGCACAGCCTGCAGGTGATGAACCTGGCGGATGCCGCCGCCCGCTCCATCGACGCGAACGTCCTGCTGATCCGGGCCGGCGCGCTGTACCACGATATCGGCAAGATGAAGAACCCGCTCTGTTTCATCGAGAACGAGAGCACGGTCCCCGGCGGTCAGCATTATCATGACGGCCTGTCGCCGAAGGACAGCGCCCGGGCGATCATCGCCCATGTGGCCGACGGCGTGGAAATCGCCCGAGAGAACAATCTCCCCGAGGTGATCCGCGATTTCATCGTGACCCACCACGGGACCGCCAGCACCGGCTATTTCTATACGAAGTACCTCAATGACGGCGGTGACCCGGAGGATGTGGCGGCGTTCTTCTATCCCGGCCGGCGGCCCGCGACCAAGGAGCAGATCATCCTGATGCTCTGCGACTCCATCGAGGCGGCTTCCCGCACCCTGAAGGAATATACGCCCGAGGCCTTCGACGCCTTCGTCGAGCGGATTGTCGCATCGAAGATGAAGGACGGCCAGTTCGAAGACGCCGACATCTCCATCAAGGAACTTGGGACGGTCAAGGATGTCATCAAGTCCTACCTCCAGCAGATGTACCACGAGCGGGTGGAGTACCCCCGCCGGAAAGAAACGGATAATTAAGCAATTACAAACAATATGAACCTTATCAAGAACCAGAAAGACGCCCTCAATTACGAGGTGACGATCGAGATCGCCGCTGCCGACTATGCAGAGGCCCAGAAAAAGAAACTCAATGACATCCGCCGCCGGGCGGACATCAAGGGCTTCCGCAAGGGAATGGCCCCGATGACGCTGATCCACCGGCTTTATGGCGACCAGGCCCTGTATGAGTCCGTCAATACCGTCCTCTCCGATGCGCTCAACGACTTCATCCGGGACGAGAAGATCCGCATCGTCGGTGAACCGCTCACCAGTGCGGCCCAGCCGGAACTCGACTGGAAGGACGGGAACGATTTCACCTTCAAGTTCGACATCGCCCAGACGCCGGAAGTGGACTTCGAGGTCAGCGCGGCCGACAAGATCGTCTATTACGACATCAATGTCACCGAAGCGGCGAAGAAGGAGATGAAAAAGAACATGCTCCAGCAGATGGGTTCCCTCCAGGAGGCGGAGGCGACGGGCGAGGACGACTATATCGTCGCCGACCTCGACAACGGTGAGATCCAGGCCGAAGGCGTGTACATCTCCATCCGCAATGTCGCCGAGGCCCAGCGGCAGGCCTTCGTCGCCCGCAAGGCCGGCGAGACCTTCCAGGTCAACATCAACGAGGCCTTCGAGAACGAGACCGACCGTGCCGCGATGATCAAGGTGGACAAGGCGAAACTCGCCGAAATCAATCCGGAGTTCCATATTACCGTCGTGAATGTCAAGACCTTCGTCCCGGCCGAAGAAAGCCAGGAGACCTATGACAAGATGTTCGGCGAAGGCGTTGTCAAGAGCGCGGAGGAGTTTGACGCGAAGGTGACCGAACGCATTGCCGCGAACCACGCGCAGGATGCGGATTACCAGTTCTCCAAGGATGCCCGGAAGTATTTCCTTGACAAGGCGGCCGTCGCGCTGCCCGAGGAGTTCCTGAAGCGCTGGCTGGTCCATGTCAACGAGGGCAAGTTCACCCCTGAGCAGGTGGAGGCTGAATTCCCCGCCTTCCTCGCCGATTTCCGCTGGCAGCTTGTCCGGGGCACCATCCTCAGGAAGTTCGACCTGAAGGTGGAGGACAAGGATATCCGGGAGGCCGCCAAGGCCTATGCGGCTTACCAGTATGCGATGTACGGGATGGGCAATGTCCCGGACAGCATGCTTGAGGATGCCGCCAAGAATATGCTCGGCGATGAGAACCAGGTCCGCCGCTTCGAGGAGCAGGTGGAGGACAACAAGGCCATGACCGCCATCCGCGAGCATGTCACCCTGCAGCACAAGAAAATTTCCGAAGAAAAATTCCGTGAACTGAAATAATCTTTTAACTGCCTTATGAAACGTATTCTTTTCGCTGCCCTTGCAGCCCTTCTGTTCTGCTGCATTTCTACGGAAATGCGCGCCCAGGTCCCCGCTCCGTTCGGCAAACTCCGCGTGGACAAGTCCTACGCGCTCCGCGTCTATGACGAGGCCGATGTGCTCATGACCAAGGACCAGCGTTCCGTTTACTGGAACCTGGAGGAAAACAAGGCCTTCAAGACGGCCCAGATCCTGGAAATCCCTGCCTATACCTGCGCCGTTGCCGGCGGTGCCTTGATCGGCTGGTTCGGTGCCAACATGATCATGGGGCATGGAGACAAGACCCAGAACCTGACCCTGGTGGGCGTGGGTGCCGGTGTCGTCGTCCTCGGCGGCGTTTTCAACGTATGTGCCCGGCACCAGGTAAAAAAGGCCGTCCGCAGCTACAACGGCCGCACATATGAGGACGTGACGTTCCGTCTGGGCGGCACCTCTTCCGGCGCCGGCCTCACCGTACGGTTCTAACCTTTCCCCCGTGCCACTGGGGGCAGCCGCTTTCGCGGCGGGGGGATAGGGTTCTCACGAAAAAATCCGGCTTCTGGCCGGATTATTTTGGAGGCCGACGGCCGACTGAAGGGGGACGGCGGAGCCGTGCGGGGGAATACCTTCCCCCGTGCCCCTGGGGGCAGCCGCTTTAGCGGCGGGGGATAGGGTTCTCACGAAAAAATCCGGCCAGAAGCCGGATTTTTTTGTGAGAACTGGCAGATTTGAACTGCCGACCTCCTGCCTGTCAAGCAGGCGCTCTAAACCAACTGAGCTAAGCCCTCATTGGATTGGATTGCAAAGGTAGCGTTTTTTTTTGAATCTCCAAAGGATTTGGCGACTTTTTTCGGCGGCTATGCCTTTCCAAGCTTCTTTTTGGCGTCCTCGAGCGTGAGCGTATAGGTCTTCTTCCGGGAGGAGGGCGCCTCGAACATCGCATCGTTCATCAGCTGCTCGCAGATGCTCCGGAGACCGCGGGCGCCCAGCTTCCGTTCGATGGCGGTATCGACGACGAGGTCCAGCACTTCCGGCTCGATTTCGAGTTTCATGCCATCCATTTCGAAGAGTTTGGTGTACTGTCGGACGATGGCGTTCTTCGGCTCCGTCAGGATGCGGCGGAGCGAAGCGCGGTCGAGCTGGTCCAGGTAGGTGACGACCGGAAGACGGCCGACAATCTCAGGAATGAGCCCGTAGGCGCGAAGGTCTTGTGCTTCAACGTATTGCAGGAGATTGTCCTTGGAGACCCGCTGCTTTTCCTCGGCACCGAAGCCGATGATTTGCGTGTTCTTCCGCTGGGCGATGTGGCGTTCGATCCCTTCGAAGGCGCCGCCGCAGATGAAGAGGATGTTCTGGGTGTTGACGTGGATGAACTCCTGTTCTGGATGCTTCCGGCCGCCCTTCGGCGGGACATTGACCACATTGCCTTCCAGGAGCTTCAGCATGGCCTGCTGGACGCCTTCGCCGGAAACGTCGCGCGTGATGGAGGGATTGTCCCCCTTGCGGGCGATCTTGTCGATCTCGTCGATGAACACGATGCCGCGTTCGGCCTTCGCCAGGTCGTAATCGGCCTCCTGCAGCAGGCGGGTGAGCAGGCTTTCCACATCTTCGCCGACATAGCCGGCCTCGGTGAGGACGGTCGCGTCCACGATGGTGAAGGGAACGTCCAGCATCTTGGCGATGGTCTTGGCCAGGAGGGTCTTGCCGGTGCCGGTCGGACCGACGAGGAGGATATTGGACTTCTCCAGTTCGACCCCGTCGTCGGTACGGCTTATCAGGTTGTGGCTGATGCGCTTATAGTGGTTATAGACGGCGACGGACAGCACGACCTTGGCCCGGTCCTGCCCGATGACATACTGGTCGAGATAGGCCTTGATCTCCTTCGGCTTGGGCGCCTTGTCCATCGATCCGACACTGGATTCCGCGTGGGCGGAGGCTCCTTCCAGTTCCTTGAGATAATCGGAGGCGACCTTCACGCAGTCGCTGCAGATGTAGCCGTCCAAGCCCTGGAGCAGGAGGGGAACCTCCGCATCGGGCCGGCCACAGAACATGCAATGGTTGCGGTTGCCGTTCTTTTTCGCCATGATTACCGTTTTTTGGAAAGGATTTCGTCGATCATGCCGTAGGCCTTCGCCTCTTCGGCCGTCATCCAGTAATCGCGGTCGCCGTCCTGCGCCACGCGCTCGTAGGGCTGGCCGCTGTTCTCGGCGATGATGCGGAAGAGTTCCTCGCGGGTCTTCTCGATCTCCTTCGCGGCGATGAGGATGTCGCTGGCCTGGCCGCGGGCACCGCCGAGGGGCTGGTGGATCAGCACGCGGGAGTGGGGGAGGGCGGAGCGTTTGCCCTTCGTCCCGGCGCACAGGAGCACGGAGCCCATCGAAGCTGCCATGCCGGTGCAGATGGTCGCGACGTCCGGCTGGACGAGCTGCATGGTGTCGTAAATGCCGAGGCCGGAAGAGACCTGGCCGCCGGGCGTATTGATATACAGGGAGATATCCGCGCCGGAGTCCGTCGAGGACAGGAAGAGGAGCTGGGCCATGATGATGTTGGCCACGTCGTCGTCGATCGGAACGCCGAGCCAGATGATGCGGTCCATCAGCAGGCGGCTGAAGACGTCCATCTGGGCGACGTTGAGCTTGCGCTCCTCGGTGATGGTCGGATTGATATAGGTGTCGAAGGCCGATTCATAGCGGTGGAGGGTCATCGGGCTGACGCCCCTTTCCTTCGTCGCGAACTTGTTGAATTCTTTCTTGTCCATTCTTCTGCGGGTTAAAGTAAGTCTTGCAAGATACGCAAAAAACCGCGTTCCTGCAAGCTACAGGTAATCTTCGAAATAAAGCGTCACCTTGTCCATGAGGTGGACGCGGTTGCGGCCGCGGACGTTGTGCTCATGGGTCGGGTAGGGGAAGTAATCCACCTGGATGTTCTCCTGGATGCATTCCTCGATGAAGCTGAGGCTGTGCTCCCAGACGACCGTGTTGTCGATGGCCCCCTGGCAGATCAGGAGCTTGCCCTGCAGGTCCTTCGCTTTGCCGATGAGGGAGGTTTTGGCGAAACCTTCCGGATTGGTTTCCGGATTGTCCATATACCGCTCCCCGTACATGATTTCGTACCATTTCCAGTCGATGACCGGGCCGCCGGCGACGCCGACCTTGAATACCTCGGGATAATGGGTCATCAGGCTGATGGTCATGAAGCCGCCGTAGCTCCAGCCGTGGACACCGATGCGGTCGCCGTCGATCCAGGACTGGTTCCGCAGCCAGTCGATGCCGACCATCTGGTCGGCCATTTCGGCCCGGCCGCATTGCCGGTTGATGGCCTTTTCGAAGGCGGCGCCGCGGTTCTGGGTGCCCCGGTTGTCCTGGATATAGACGACAAAGCCCTTCTGGGCCATCAGCATCTCCCACATCCGGATCTGCCCGAGCCAGCTGTCCTGGACGAGCTGGGAATGGGGACCGCCATAGACATAGAGGATCAGCGGATACTTCCGGGAAGGATCGAATCCGAGGGGCTTGATGAGCCGGAAGTAATTGTCATACAGCCCGTCGGCGCTCGGTATCGTCCCGAAATCAACCTCGCAGGCGGCATAGTCCTCCAGCGGGTCTCCGGCCGTCAGCAGGTTCCGGACGAGACGGCCGTCCGCGCGGCGCAGGTCCGTCACCCGCGGCACATTGAGATTGCTCCAGCTGTCGATAAACAGGCTGCAACCGTCGTTCATGGCAATGTCGTGCCAGCCGCGCTCCGTCGTCAGGCGCTCGGGCGCTCCGGCTTTTACGCGCTCGAGTACCGGCTTCCTTCCTTTCCTGACTGTCAGCGGGATCCGGAACAGGTGGTTTTCGACGGGAGAGATCTCGGCCGAGGTGTAATAGACATATTTCCCGTCATTGCCGACATAGGCGACATCGGCCTCGACCGCCGTCAGGCGGCGGACCGTGCCGAGGGTATCGACGAGGTAAAGGTTGCGGTAGCCGTCCCGGTTGTCGGTGCGATAGACCATCAGGTCCTCCCGCCCTTCCAGGAAACGGACGGGGTCGAGCGGCTCGATCCAGGCGTCGTTGTCCTCGGTCAGCAGGGTGCGGATGAAGGCGCCCGTCCCGGCGTCATAGCCGTTCAGGCGCATGTGGTGCTGGCTGCGGTCGACGACCTGGACATACAGGACGCGCCCGTCGGGCGACCAGCTGATGTTCGTCAGGTATCGTTCTTCGCTGAAGTCCTTGACATCCAGGTAGATGGTCTTCCCCGACAAGCGGTCGTACACCCCCAGGGAAATCAATTCGGAGTCCATCCCGTTCATCGGGTACTTGATGGGGACGAGGCTGCCGGTGCGGGTCTTGATGTCCAGGAGGGGGAAGTCTGTCACGCGGGATTCGTCTTTCCGGTAAAAGGCGAGTTTCGTGCGGTCCGGCGACCAGAAGACGCCGCCGTCGATGCCGAATTCATTCCGGCTGACGCTCTGGCCGAAGACCAGGTCGCGCCGGTCGGAAAGGGCGACTGCCGTCGTATCGGCCCCGTCGGTGATGAACAGGCTGTTGCCCTTGCTGAAGGCCTTCCAGGGGGAGGCCACCGTCACGGTTTGGCCCGGGAGAGCCTCCGCCGTCTCCCACTTGCTGTCCTTGAAGAAGGCATAGGTGTTGTCATCCTTCCACCTGAAGTAGCGGTTCTCGGGGACGACGGCCCGGTTCAGGATGACGTCCTCCATCGTCAGGAGCTTACCGGCAGGGTCGCCGGCGGGATGGACGTCGAGGATGCGCGGTTGGGCAAAAAGTGCGCTTCCGGCAAGGAAAGCGCACAGAAGGGTCACAGGGGCTCTCATCTGCTACAGGAAGATTTCGCCTTCGAGTGAATAGGCGTTTTCCCGGACCGGCTCGGAAGTGATGACGCTGTCCACGATGCTTTTTTCATAGCCCCGCCACGGCAATGCGCCGAAGTACTGCTTGAAATGGACCGTCACCCGCTGGCCGGTCAGGTCGGTGAGCTGCCGGGCCACTTCATCGCTGGCGACGGAGAATTTGAAGTTCTTGGACTGCACGCTGCCGCCGGTACTGCTCTTGGCCCCGTAACCGGTCAGGATCATTTCGCCTTCATAGGTCTTGAAGACATATCCGGTCTTGGCGAAGGTGTTGAGTTCACCGGTCTTCGTGCCGTCGCTGAATACATAATAGAAGCGGAGATAGAAGAATACCGCTCCGGCGATGAGGAGGATCAGGATGATCCAGCCGATAATGCCTTTTCGTCTTGCCATAATTCGGATCTTAGATAACAAGGCAAAGGTACATAATTAAAGGCTCATCTGCAAAGGCCATGTTGTTTTTTCCGGAATGAAGGCCGTATAGGGCCGGGAGGGTGGTTCCGTCAGTCAGAAAAATACCTTCCGGAACCACCCTCCCGGCCTGGCAGGTGTCCTTTTATTTGTGTAAATGAAACTCTTTTATTGTTTACTCGTATTAATAATAGATGAAGCCTATTCATTTAAAGACCGGCATTGATTATTGCGAGTCCTAGTTATTTGGACTCGCAAAGACTCTCTTACTAATACTCCCTCTTTTATTTGAACGTGGGTAGTTTGATAGATTACATTTTTACTCGGATATGAATACATTTTAGTCCTTTATATTCCGTTAAACTTTTTCTTGTTTTACCAAGTAGAATTTCGGTTGCATCATAAATAGATTTCTTATTATTTCCGTTGCCCTCTTTTCGCTCTTCTTTTATTCATGTCAAGAAGAGAGGATTAATGATTGCGTATATGAAAAAGGACAGGTAATAATTACGGATACACTTGCCTTTTTACATAATCGAGTCCTTGATAATCTACTCTCATTGGAAACCAGATCAGGAGTATCCAAAGATCCAACAATGGATTCATACTTATTAGATGTTGTAAATGCCCTTCAAAAAGAGTGTGATAATTCCGAGATTATGCACTGTCTAGATCCTTGCGAGATTGAGGAAATTCGGACACTGTTTTCTTCCTTTGTTTCGATGTACGATAAATATGGTCTTGTAGCAGGATGTCATTATATCAATACCCTTCCGCTCCCTCAGTCTGTAATAAATGGTATTAATGATTGCTTCTTGGATGATATAGCAAGCGGAACACATATTCTGTTAGATTATTTGTCATCTATTGCTCAAGGAGAAACTGGTTTTGAGTTGAATCATCTTGAAACAATTCGTAGGATGTATTTCTTTTATTCTGATGATATCAAAATATGGAATAAACACACTCTATTGACTAGAGGGGGAGATGACAGAGGCTTTGCTTGTGATTTTATAGATGTTGGTGTAGGATTAGCGGTTTCAGCATGCAATTTTTTTGTTGCAACAGCAGTCTCAATCCTCGCCTCAAAAACTGTTCAATTTGCTCCATATCCTCCCAAAGGACCGCTTGAGTGGACAAATTGCGATTAGAGTATTATGAATAAGCATTTGAAAAGATCTCTGGTTTCCGCCCTACGTGGGACAGGGATTGGCTTGACAGCTATTATTATTATTGCTATTATCAGTCAACGATCTTTTTCATCTAAAGAGATAGTTTGTCTGGTCATCTTGCTTTTAGTGATGACACTTATCTGGTTCTTGATCGCCTATTTCGGGAACAAGAATAATCAGTAGGCCAATAGGCGTACAGAGTTGATGCCAGGAGGGTGGTTTCAGCGGGCATTTTTCAGACCGCTGAAACCACCCTCCCGGCCTGGAGCCGGCTGGGGGTGCTACTTCAGATACATCTTGAAGAAATCCCAGACGGCCTGGCAGGTGTCCATGTCGCCCTGGGCCCAGGAGTGCTTGCCGCCGATGACCTCGTAGAGGCGCACCTCGATGGCGGGGCCGCCTTTCCAGGCCGGGTCGCAGCCGACGAAGCGGTGGAGGACCACCGGGTGGGCGTCCTCGGCCTTGAGCGGCAGGTTCTCCGTCACCTCATAAGTGCAGCGGGCTTCGGCGCTCCAGCGGGCAACGGCCTGCGGCACGCCGATGTAGGCGCCCCAGCCGCCCTCGTTTGCAAGATCCCCGTTCCAAAGGGAGGTCTTGTCAGCGGTACCGTGGACCTCCATCAGGGGGACGGGGGCCTTGGGAGTCAGCTGCTTATAGGTCCATTCCATCGTCAGGCCGGCGATGGGCGCGAAAGCGTTGAACACCTCCGGATGACGGTAGGCCATCAGGTAGGACATCTCGCCGCCGTTGGACATGCCGGTCAGGAAAGCGTTCTTCGGGCTGAGCCCGCAGGTCTTTCGGAGATGCTTGACCAGATAGACGAGGAATCCGACATCGTCCCGCTTCAGCCCGGCCTGGAAAGGATAGCCCACATTCCAGCAGTTTTTGCCCTTGCCGTCTTTGAGGCCCTGGGGATAACACACGGCAAAGCCCTCTTTCTCAGCCACTTCCATCATCTGGGGGCAATACTTCTCGGCATTGCCGCCATAGCCGTGGAGCACAATCACGAGCGGCGTATCCGCGCCGGCATTTTCGGGCAGATAGAGCCAGCAGGTGTGTTCTTCGCCTTTGTATCGGACGGTGTGTTTCACACGTTCGGCCGCCTGCAGCGACAGGGCCGCGACGAGCCCCAGGAGGATCAGGATCTTTTTCATGGGAAAGCTTGTTGATTAACGGACGGGTTTGTCTTCCAGCGGCCAGCCGGTCGCGGTGGCGATATAGGGGATCAGGCAGTAGGCCAACTTGCGGTGGGCGGCATAGGACGGATGCGAGGCCGCACCCCGCTCGGCCGGATCGAAGGTGCCGTCGCCCACGCCGTAGCAGCAGACCCGCTTCAGGCCCGCCGCCTCGACGGCATCCCGGATGTACGGGTAGTTGTTGACATGTGAGGAAATGCACACGACGGGATGGTCCTCGCCATAGAAACGCTTGACAGCCTGGAGGATACGGATATAATCCGCCTTGAAGAGCGGGAACTGCGGCTGGCGGCCGACGGAGAAATCGTTGGCGCCGAGATTGATCACGGTCACATCCGGCTTCGGCGCGGAGGCCGGGTCCCACAGCGGGGCGCCCTCGACCTTCTCAAAGCCGTCGTCGAACACATTCAGGTAGCGGTCGGCCATCGTATAGCCGCGGAGCTTGTCGTTGTAATTGCGGTTGACCCCCATTCCCGAATGGGCGATGATGTAGGCATCCGCCCCGAAGTAGCGGGCGACGATCGGGGCGAACGACTTGAACACCGATTCCGTTTCCGGGGTGAACGGGTCGGTCGCCACGCTGTTCTCGCTGCCGAAACCGCAGGTGTAGGAATCGCCGATGAACTCGATGAGCCGCTCCCGGACCGGCTCGGCCTGCAGGACAGGGCCGGAGGTCATCCAGGCCTTGACCGTCACCTTGCCCTGCTCCCCTTCCGTCCGCTTGCCGAGGACCGCGGTATGGGTCGGCGGGACCTTCTTGCCGTAGCGTGCCTTCAGGAAAGCGGCATCGCACAGGACGATGGTCGTGTCGCCGGCGGTTTTTGCGACGAAATCCGGTTCTGCAGCCGGCTCCCGGTCGATCCAGACATTGAAATAGTCCTTTTTCGTATCGGAAAGGATGATGGCGAGATCGTCTCCGGTGAAGGCGACCCGGATGAGGGTGCCGGTCCAGTCGAAGCTCACTTCCCCGCGGGAAACCAGCGTACGGCCGACGTACGTGATGCGGGGATCGGAGCCGGGCGTCCGGACAACCTGGGCGGCGAGCCCGGCCGACAGGCAGCAAAGCACCGCCAATAGGATGATTCTGCGCATAGTCAGTGCTATTTTCTACAAATGTAGGTATTTTTTCGTAATTCGCCGCGCCCTGCCGGAAGGGTGGTTCCGGCAGGAATTTTTCTGACTGCCGGGACCACCCTTCCGGCAAACAGGCAGCGCGGCGGCGCGATAAGAAAACTGCCGGCTTCCGGGAAGGAAGTCGGCAGTTTGTCCGTACGCAGGGGAATTACTTCTTCCTGCTCTTGTATCTCTGGTAGAACTGGTCCACGCGGCCCGCGGTATCGACGAGCTTGACCTTGCCCGTGTAGAAAGGATGAGACGTGTTGGAGATCTCAAGCTTCACGACAGGGTATTCAACACCTTCCACCATGAGGGTCTCCTTGGTCGGAGCGCAGGAACGGGTGATGAAAACGGTCTCGTTGGACATATCCTTGAAAGCTACAAGACGGTAGGTTTCGGGATGGATTCCTTTTTTCATGTCGTTTGCAATTAATTGTTAACAATTTTGGACGGCAAAGATAGGTATTTTCCTCCGCCTTTCCAAATCTTTCTGCAAGAATTATTTCATCCGGTAGGGGGCGTCCTCGTAGAGGAGGTAGCGCTTGGCCTTCCGGATCCATTTCTGTTCCTCGAGTTTGATGTGCTCGCGGGCGACGTCGAAGGGAATGGAGCCGCGGATGTATTCCTCCAGGACCGGGTCGGCGAGTTTGATATAGAAGTCGTCGAAAATCTCGAAGGCCGGGTAAACCTCGCGGAAGTACCTGACCAGCTGGAGCGTATGCATCAGCGAGTGGTAGTTTTCGCCCGGGATGAGGAGGATCTGCCAGCCGAAGCACCACTGGCCGGCGTACCGGCCGGCGGCGGGGGTGAAGGAACAGGGCCGCACGAGGGCTCCGTCCACTTCCGGGAGCCGGTCCATCCGGCTGGGTTTCAGGAAGGGCGCGCCGATGTACTCGTACGGGCGGGCCGTTCCGATGCCGGGATTGACGTTCGTGTTGTTCCAGAGGCCGCCGCCGCTGTAGAGGTAGGCGGAGAAGAAGCCGGGAAGGTCGGAGGCGGGGGCGATGGTCCAGGGCATCAGCTGGCGGGAGGCGTCGGTCGCCATGGCCGAGATGACATGGAGGGGGAATTTCGCGCCGATCTCCGATGCATAGAGATTGCAGAGTTCGCCGAGCGTGAGCCCGTGCCGGTGGGCGACTTTCGGGACGAACATCTCGCCCGCGACCGAGGGAATGGTCCCCTCGACGACCCGGCCGGCCGGGTTGATATGGTCCACGATGTACAGGGAAGGGGACTCGTCGCCGAGGAGATTGAGCATCTCCATCAGGTGGAAGACGTCCTTCGTATAATTGAAATAGCGGGAGCCGACGTCCTGGATCTCCACGACGATGCCGTCGAGGTCCCGGACCTGCTCCATGTCGAATTCGATGTGGTTCGTCCCCGGGGTCAGCTCCGCTTCACGGGGATTGAAGACCGTGGCGAGGTTGCCGCGGTCCCGGAAGATGTCGTACATCCAGCGGCCCCGGGCCGTGTCCCAGCAGTTCTGGGTGCAGAAGCAGCCGATCCGGCCTTCGCGCAGCGTCTTGTCGAGCTGGTCCTCCAGCGGCGTGGTGCGGAATGAGAACATGGGCTCAGGCGCGGATGATGCCTTCCGCGACGCCGATGACTTCCTGTGCAAGGGCTTCCGCTCCCTCCTGGGTCGGGGCCTCGGCGTAGATGCGGATGATGGGCTCGGTGTTGGAGCGGCGGAGATGGACCCACTTCCGCTCGGATTCGAAGCTGATCTTCACGCCGTCGATGGTGTTGACATCCTCCGCGGCATAGCGCACTTTCAGCGCGTCGAGGATCCGGTCGATGAGCGCCTTGTCGGCGAGTTCGATGCGGTTCTTGGCGATGGCGTACTGGGGATAGGTCGCCTTCAACTGGCTGACCGTCATTTTCTTATGTGCCAGGTTCGACAGGAAGAGGGCCACGCCGGCCATCGCGTCGCGGCCGGTATGGAGGGCCGGGTAGATGACGCCGCCGTTGCCCTCGCCGCCGATGAGGGCGCCGACCTCGTGCATCTTCGTCGTCACGTTGACCTCGCCGACGGCGGATGCATAATAGGTGCCGCCATGCTTCTCGGTGACATCCCGCAGGGCGCGGGTCGACGAGAGGTTGGAAACGGTCGCAATGGGCTCTCCGGCCTTTTCGGCGCGCTCGCAGAGATAGTCGGCGACGCTGACGAGGGTATATTCCTCGACGAAAGGCTTGCCGTCTTCGCAGATGAAGGCGAGGCGGTCCACGTCGGGATCGACGCTGACGCCGAGGTCCGCCTTCTCACGGACGACTGTTTCGGAGAGGTCGGTGAGGTTCTGCGGCAGCGGTTCGGGGTTGTGGGCGAATTCGCCCGTGGGCTCGCAGTTGAGGCAGATGCACTTGACACCCAGGCGTTTGAGGAGGCGCGGCATGATGATTCCGCCGACCGAATTGACCGCATCCACGACGACCTTGAACCCGGCCGCGCGGATGGCTTCGAGGTCCACCGCCTTCATGGCGAGGACCGCTTCGATGTGCTTGTCGGTGAAGTCCTCCTCTTCGATGGTTCCGAGTCCGTCTACGCCGGCGAAATCGAAATCCTCCCGCTCGGCGAGGTCCAGGATTGCCTGGCCTTCCGCCGCCGTGAGGAATTCCCCCTTGTCGTTGAGGAGTTTGAGGGCGTTCCATTGCCGGGGATTGTGGGAGGCGGTCAGGATGATGCCGCCGTCGGCACCGGCGAAGACGACGGCCATCTCGGTCGTCGGGGTGGAGGCGAAGCCGCATTTGACGACATCGACCCCGCAGCCGATGAGGGTGCCGACCACCAGCTGTTCGACCATGTCTCCCGACAGGCGCGCATCCTTGCCGACGACGACCTTGTAGCGGTTGCCGTTCGGCTGCGGCTTGCGCTGGGGCAGCGTCGCGCAGTAGGCGTACGTGAACTTGACGATGTCGATGGGGGTCAGGCCCGCTCCCGGTGCGCCGCCGATGGTGCCGCGGATGCCGGAGATGGATTTAATCAGTGCCATAAAACATTCATTTATCGTACAAATTTATTAAATTTGCCGCCCAAAACAAAAAAATGTCATGCAAGGTTTCTGGACCATCCTCATGCTCGTTTGTTCGAACGTTTTCATGACGTTCGCCTGGTACGGCCATCTCAAGCTGCAGGAGATGAAGATCTCGACCGGATGGCCGCTGATCCTGGTCATCCTTTTCTCCTGGGGAATCGCTTTTTTCGAGTACTGCCTGACCGTCCCGGCCAACCGCATCGGTTTCTCCGGCAACGGGGGACCGTTCAACCTGCTGCAGCTCAAGGTGATCCAGGAGGTCATCTCCCTGACGGTCTTCAGTGTCATCGTGATGTTCGTCTTCAAGGGGGAGGCGCTCCATTGGAACCATTTCGCCGCCTTCGCCTGCCTGGTTCTGGCGGTATTCTTCGTGTTTTTGAAATAAATCGGGGTCCGGTGCGCAAAAAAATTTGGTAGTATTGATTTTTTTCGTACCTTTGTATTCCCGTTTGGGCTTACACGCTGGGTTCGTATAACGGTTAGTACTCGAGATTCTCAATCTCGCAATAGGAGTTCGATTCTCCTACCCAGTACCGGAGAGCGCGTTCGAAAGAAGCGCTCTTTTTTTAAGGGAGTTCGGAAAGGTGGCCGAGTGGCTGAAGGCGCTGGTCTCGAAAACCGGTATACTCCCACCGGAGTATCGCGGGTTCGAATCCCGCCCTTTCCGCACATGAAACGGCATCGCAGCGCAAGCTGCGGTGCTTTTTTGTTGTCAGGGCCGTCGAAAGCTAGCTTTCGTAAGGTCCTGGCAGCGAAAAAGTACCGAAGGTCACGAAGTGATCTTCGATGCCGTTTCGTGTGCACCGCCCGCCGCAGGCGCAAGGGATGTGGCCGCCGCAGGCGGACAAATCCCGCCGTTTCCGCCACGGCGCCTGCAGGCGCCCGCTAAGTCAGTGACATTCGATGCCGTTTCCTCATATGAAACGGCATTGCAGCGTCAGTTGAGGTGTTTTTGTTGTCAGGGCAATCGAAATTACATTCCGTAGATTCTGCTAGAATAATAGCTCCATTCGTTCTTGTATCTTTCAACAGATTCCGAAGGTACGTATATGTTACAATTGCCGGTATTGCTGAAAGCATTGTGACAAAGAGACGGGGGGAAATAGCAATAAATAATGATTTTTTGCAATGAGTTGCAGCCTTGAAAAGCAGAGTCGCCGATGTAGTCCACTCTCTTGGGAATTGTCACTGCTGTCAAGCTCGTGCAGTCCTGGAAAGTGGAGTTACTGATACTCTTCACGTACTCGGGGATTGTCACCGCTGTCAAGCTCGTGCAGCCAGAGAAAGCATATTGCTCGATACTCGTCACGCTCCCTGGAATTGTCACTGCTGTCAAGTTCGTGCAGCCAGAGAAAGCATATTGCTCGATACTCGTCACACTCCCTGGGATTGTCACCGCTGCCAAGCTCGTGCAGTCCTGGAAAGTGGAGCTACTGATACTCGTCACGCTCCCTGGGATTGTCACCGCTGCCAAGCTTGTGCAGCCAGAGAAAGCATATTGCATGATATTCTTCACGTTCTTGGGGATTGTTACCGCTGTCAAGTTCGTGCAGCCAGAGAAAGCATATTGCCCGATACTCGTCACGCTCTCGGGGATTGTCACCTCTGCCAAGCTTGTGCAGTCCTGGAAAGTGGACCATTCGATTCTCGTCACGCCCTCGGGGATTGTCACCGCTGCCAAGCTCGTGCAGCCAGAGAAAGTCCTGTCTTCGATACTCGTCACGCTCTCGGGGATTGTCACCTCTGCCAAACTTGTGCAGCCAGAGAAAGCGGACGAGCCGATACTCGTCACGCTCCCTGGGATTGTCACCTCTGCCAAACTCGTGCAGTCCCGGAAAGCGGACTCGCCGATACTCGTCACGCTCCCTGGGATTGTCACCGCTGCCAGGCTCGTGCAGCCTTTGAAAGTCCCGTTTTCGATACACGTCACTCCCTCGGGAATTCTCACCGCTGCCAAACTTGTGCAGCCAGAGAAAGCGTACGAGCCGATACTCGTCACGCTCTCCGGAATTGTCACCGCTGCCAAACTTGTGCAGCCAGAGAAAGCGGACAAGCCGATACTCGTCACGCTCCCTGGAATTGTCACCTTTGCCAAACTCGTGCAGCGATCGAAAGCCATGCCGTAGATGTATGTCACGCTCTCGGGGATTGTGACCATTGTCAAGCTCTTGCAGCCAGAGAAAGCGCCATAGCCGATACTCGTCACGCTCTTGGGAATTGTCACCGCTGCCAAGCTCGTGCAGCCAGAGAAAGCTTCGTACTCGATGTATGTCACGCCCTCGGGGATTGTCACCGCTGTCAAGCTCGTGCAGCCTTTGAAAGCCTGTTGCCAGATGTACGTCACGTTCCCAGGGATTGTCACCGCTGCCAAACTTTTGCAGCCAGAGAAAGCGGACTCGCCGATACTCGTTACGCTCTCCGGAATTGTCACGGATGCTAAGTGGTTCCAGTTCTGGAACATGCTCTCGGGAATTGTTCTAACTCCGGTAAAAAACATAAACTCATCAAAAGAATTATAGGTTTTGATGGCCCCGAATGCCGCTTTTAAGTCGTCTCCTGACGAAACCGCCTCGGCTTCCGCCACAGATAGTTCTCCGTCTCCGTTGGTATCGAATGCGGCCACAAGTTTAGCTTTCACATTGTCATCGGCGAAAATAATGGAACCGGAAGGTGTCGTGTGACCCCCTTCATCGCTCCCTCCACCCGAGAAATCCAGCCCCTTGTCCATCGCATCCAGGATACCAAATCTTGAACGCTGGATCGTTACACTGTTGGAGAAGGACTTGGACGCCGTTACCGTCCCCTTTTTATACGATATGGTCAACCCTTGGGATATTTCTTGGGGAAGGAAGACCGCATAATACTTTTCCCCTGGAAGGAATCCTCCGGCAGGGGCTGTTACGGTAACCTCGTCCACGCCCCCCAGGATCTCCATGATGTGTGGCTTTCCATCTGACCCGAATGACGCTCTGACTTTTCCTACAAGTTTTTCCCCGCCGTTCGATTTGAAGGAGACCGAAGTAATCCCTTTGTTTTCAACGCAGAAGCATGCTCCACCGCATACATTGTAGAATGCCAGGTCCGGAGTCCTGCCGCTGGCAATGGCCGGAAATAGATTCCTCGAAAAAGAGCCCTCAACGGAAGACTGTGTGGAAGGGATCGTAAATACAACGCTACTACCGTCACAAGTATTGTCCGCTCCATAGGGGTAAACCGCCCAATATGCCTGCGACTCATTTTCTTCTTCGATTGTCCCGGTCAATATAGTCAGGGTTCCCCGGAATGTAGCCAGGGCGCTGGGCTGGGTATTGGTCGAAACAAAAAGGCCGCTAAACTTATCCCCATAAAAAATATTAATCTGCTCAGATGGCGACCACCATACAGAGGTTCCGTCCGACTGCAAGACTGTTCGAGTCATGGGGTTTTCTGCAATGACCGCCCGAAACTCAGTGGGGTGCTCCTGCATCTGCTGTTTTTCACTGATGCAGGACACCGCCAAAAGGACCGCCACAGCGGCAATTCCATAGAATGCTTTCATATATCAAGCTTGTTCATTTTATCATTCAACCCACCAATTGTCATATCCGACATCTTCATTGCCGCCCTTCTGCGGGCTCCCGCACAGGGCTTGCTCCATCCTGCAGACCACGATGCGGACGGCGGGAATCCCATACGGTTTCCTTTCTTTATTTTCCATAACCTCTCAATTGCTGTTTTCTATACGGAAGTGCAATGGCTTCCAACGCTAAAGATATCTAATTTCTTAAACTTTTCCAAAGGTGTGTTGACAGAAATAGATCCTGGGACAAATCCCGCCCGGGCGCGGCCCTACAGCAGGAAGAACATCGCCACGCCCAGCATGGAGACGGCGATGCCGAGGATTTCGCGCAGGCGGATGCGCTGTTTGTAGATGAGTGCGTAGGGGATGAGGATTAGGACCGGGGTCAGGGCCATCAGCGTGGAGGCGATGCCTGCGCTGGTGTATTTTACCGCCATCAGCGAAAGGGAAACGCCGATGACCGGGCCGAAGAGCGTCATCATCAGCACATCCCGCATGCCGCGCCGGTCCCGGACTGCGCTTTTGAGGCGCGGCAGGTCTTTCTGGAAGGCCATCAGCAGCAGGAAACCGATGCTGCCGACAATGGCCCGGATCATCGTGGAAGAGAAGGGCAGCATCACGGACATGGCTGCAGGAGCGTCGGCAGGAATGGCCTCAGCGTAGTGTGCAAGGCCGATTTTGCTGAGGACGAGCCCGACGCCTTGGCCGGTCCCGGCGCCGATGCCCAGCAGGATGCCCTTGAGCGGCAGGGTCAGTTTCATTTTATGTCCGTCCCCCCGGCTCAGGATGGAGATGGCGATACCCGTCAGGGTCACGGCCATTGCCAGCAGGGACTTCCAGGAGAGCGATTCTCCCAGCAGAGCCCATCCGGCGACGGCGGCCATGGGCGGGGCGAGGGTCATCAGCAGCTGACCGAAGCGTGCGCCGATGGAGAGGTAGCAGTTGAACAGGCACCAGTCCCCGAAGACATAGCCTACCAGTGCGGACAGGGAGAGCCACAGCCAGGCCTTGCCGTCCGCATAGACCGGATAGGGACGCCCTACCGTGATCCAAAGCAGCAGGGCAAGGAAGACGATGGCCAGCGACAGGCGGAGCACATTCGCCGGCATGGAGCCCAGCCGGTGGCTGGCCTTGTCGGCGCAGAGGGCCGTCACCGTCCAGGACACGGCGACCACCAGCGAGATGGCTTCACCCAGAAACTGCATGGAAACGTCTGACTGTCAATGGCAATTAAAGGAGGAGTTTCGCGATCTGCGCTTCTGTCGCCTGCGGTGCGATACGGCGGATGTGGGCGACGAGGCGGTCGTAGGATTCGGCGGGGGAGTGGCCGGTATCAAGCGGATTGACCGTTTCCGAGAAAGGGGATGCAGCGCCGAAAGTGGCGGCGAGGGAGGCCGAAAGCCCCGTTACCGGGCCTCCTGTCCCGGCCGCCTCCGCGCCGCTGAACAGCGCTTCCGGCGTGCAGAAAGTCGATGTCTGCCAGCCCGCGTAATGCAGGTCCGGGCCGCGATAGACACGGCGGATGTCGCCCGTAATGAGGCGGGTCTGCTGCTGGAGCCGGGTCACGATGCCGTCGGCGATGCTTTTCTTGACGCCGAGCCGTTCGCGGATGTCCCGGATTCCCACCGATCCCCGCTCGCTGACAAGGGCGAGCACCTCGGCCTGCTGCCCGTCACGGACTGCATATTTGGGGAGGGAACGCCGCCAGTTCATCAGCTCCGCGTACCATTCCAGGGTCGCGAACGCGCTCTTTCCGCCCCAGAGGAATTTCCCATAGGCGATGTCCCCCGCCTGGATGCAGGGAATCTTCCAGTCCCACGGGCCGAGGTTGTCCTCGTTGAACCACAGTTCTTTCGGGGTCAGTTCCTCGATGGAATAACCCGGGATCGCATTGGTGAAAAAGGGGATGACGCCAAGCCGGCGGATGGTTTTTTCCATCGCGCCGGCATTGGTGACGGGAGCTTGGGAGATGTTTCCCGGATGGTCGACTATGGACATGCTAACGGATCCTCGGCTGCAGCGTGGACGGATCCCTCGGCTGCTGGTTCCGCCTGTGCCGGTGGCGGTACGGATTGAACGTCCAGCCGACGGAGATGGCGCCATAGGTTCCGATCCGATCCGCGAAGGAACAGCGGAGATGCGCGGTAAGACGCAGTCTTTCAAACAGTTCCAGACCAATACGGGGGTCGATGCACCAGCCGCGTCCCCAGCCGGAGAAATCCTCCGTGGGATAATTGTAGTAGCCGTACGTACGGCCGATACCGAAACCGAGGAAGGCCATCATGTTGGGCATGTCGAGGAAGTCCCAGTCCAGGATGCCTTCCCAGCCGGCCTGGAAGAGTTTGAACTGCCCGAGCGGGGTCAGTTTCTCGTTGTCGTTCCGGCCCTTCCCGCCCGTGAAGAACAGCTGGACGCCGACGTCGAACCATTCGTTGAGGAATCCCCGGTACTCGCCGTACAGCTCGGCGAAACTGTTCCGGTAAACGGAACTGATGTCGCCGATGCCGGTGAGCCCGATGCCGACTTCGATGCGCTGGTCAGGCCGGTAGGAGCGTCCATAGCCGGTGCCGTATCCGGGACCGTATCCGGTACCATACCCAGGGCCATACCCCGGACCATACCCGGGCCGATAGCCGGGACCGTACTGGGCTGCAGCGCTGAACATGCTGCAGGTCAAAGCGATGAGCAGGACAATCTTTTTCATAAGGCGTCTTTTTTGGGCCCCTGTGCAAAAGTTATTCCACAATTTCCTGGATGAGCGGCATCGTCCTTCCGGCGATGCGCTGGACCGCCTGGGTGCGCGGGTGGAGGAAGCAGACGTCGTTGACCTGCCATTCCGAGCAGACCCTCAGGCGGATCTTCACGTCCGGCGTCTCTTCCGTCAGGGTGAATACGAACGAGGGCTGCCAAGTCTCCTTGACGGCGAAGGACTTGTTGTAGGTAACCGTCTCGTTGAACGCCTCTCCGGTGTCCTTGGTCTTGCCGGTGATGGTCTCGGTCTTGACCGTCAGTCCGGGCATCGGTTTCCAGGTCTCGCCGTCGAGGTATTCCACCATCCAGTATTTCGCGCCATAGCCGGCGGAATACTGGCTGTAGGTGAAGCTGATCTTCGCTCCGGCCTTGAGGTTTGCCCCCGTCGTCTCAAAGAGGTAGTAATCTCCGGCAAGGGCGCCGAAGGTGCCGGGGAGGCAGCCGAAGTCGCTGGTAATGAGAATCAGTCCGGCGCGCATGTCACCTTCGGTGTCGCTCCAGGCGGTCTTGTCCACCTGGACCCAGGAAAGTTTGCCGTTGCCGGCCTTGTTGGCGAGGACATGGCCCCGTTCGCCGGGCTTGTTGCTGTAAACCTCCCTTCCGATATTGGAAGAGACGTTTTCCAGGCCGGTCCAGCTGGTGATGTACTCGTCCGAGACGGCCCGCTCGACGGACCATTCCCACGCGGCGAGCGTCCGCCTTCCGTCCACGACCGGTTCGTCGGGATTCGGCCCTGGATCGGTCCCTGGGCCCGGATCCGGGGTCTCCGGCTTGACGAAATAGGAAAGGTCCGTCGTCACGTAGGGATGGATGGCCGCCTCGTGGGCGGCGGTCCGGCAGATTTCCGCTTCAGCGTCCGAAATGGTTGCCGGGTGGTAGGGATTCGCAGTCACATCCTCTCCGGTCAGTTTCTCATACCACAGGCAACTGGCCGTGTACCGGCCGGTCCCGTAGCTGAGATGCCAGCCGTCGCGGTCGAAACCGCCGTCGCCGATCCACGAGGTGCGCCCGTTCTGGATGGCGTCGACGGAATTGATGACCATGTCGAAATGCATCTCCCCGTCCACTTTCTTCGTCGTTTCCACGATGGCGTCGTACATCTTGGCCTGGTCGTAGTCATAATAGCCGAACTTGGCGGCGGTAGATGTCTTGGGCGCGCACCAGCAGGCGTGGTAGATGACCTTGAAATCCTTGTAGCCGGCTTTCTCGCGGGCGTAGGCGATAAGGTCTTCCAGATAGGGGTGGAACCAGGTATAGAATCCGTGGTGGCCGGCGCCTTCCTGGAAACTGATGTAGTCCCATTTCTCGTCCGCGAGCCCCCGCTCCATGGTGTAATCTGCCGTCTTCGTGAGATTTCCGTCCACGATTTTCCGGTAACTGTAATCGGCGAGATTCCCGGAGGCCTTGGCCAAGTGGGTCTGGAGGTCGCAGCCGCCGATGTACAGGTCGCCGATGATGACCTTCTTGCCGGTGGCGGCGAACAGCGGAGCCAGTTCCTGCTCGACGGCGTCGGCGGAAAAACTGTTGCCGATGGTGAGAACCCGGAGGATGCCGTCGTCTGCGGGCACCTCGCGCGGATCCGTCGGTTCCTGCGGTTCCGGTTCGGGTTCGGGCTCGGGCTCGGGTTCGGGCTCCGGCTCCGGTTCCGGTTTCGTATCCGGCTTTTCCGTCGGCGGAACGACCGGCGGCTCGGGTCTTCCGCAACCGGGAGCGACGGCCAGGAAGGTGAGCGCTGCAAGGAGCCAAAAGACCTTTTTCATGGCGTGGAGACGGCTTTTTGGGGGACTATACCATCAGCGCACCGACCAGTCCGAGGATGGCGTAGAATTCCGGAAGGGCGGCGTAGATCAGGGTGTTCGTGAAGACGTTATGGCCCTGGGAAATGCCGACGATGCCGTTGGCGCAGACCTGGCCCTGGCGGATGGCGGAGAGCATGCAGACGAGGCCGACGGACAGGCCGACGCCGAAGACGACGGCGGGGTTCTCCATCGCGCGCATCATGAAGAAGGCGACGAAGCCGTAGATGCCCTGGGTGGCCGGCAGGGCGGAGAGCACCATGTAGTTGCCGGAGGCTTCCGGCCGTTTCTTGAGGGCGCCTTCCGCGGCGTTGCCGGCGATGGTTGTTCCGATGGCGGAGCCGATGCCCGCGAGAGCGAGGACGAGTCCGAGTCCGAGATAACCGAGAATGAGTTCCATAATCGTTTGATTTTTATTTGTTTATTATTTCTTTAACGGATTGTAGTTGCGTCCGGCGGCTTCGTAGCCGGAGTTCTTGAAGAATTCCAGGAAGTTGAGACGGAGCGGATGGACGAAGGCGCCGAGGGCGGCCATCGCGATGTTGAGGGTGTGTCCTACGAGGACGATGAGGATGAAGGGGATCCAGGCGCCGATGTGGGAACCGTCGCCGAGGATCATCCCGCCGATGTCGTTGAAGGCCTTGCCGAGCATGGCACCGGCGAGGCCGAGGGCATAGAGCCGGAGGTAGCTCAGCACGTCGCCGAGCAGGCCCGTCACCGTGTTGTAGGTCTCCCAGAGGCCGGAGCCGATGTTCAGGAGCGGATTGCGGTGCAGGTCGTTCAGCAGGAAGATCCCCGCGGCCGAAACCACCCCGAGGACGATGACGATCCACCGGGTCAGTTCCTTGTCCAGCACGCCGGCGAGGGCGAAGCCGCCGACGATGACGCCGCCGACGACCAGGAGGGTCCAGCCCCAGGTCCCGAGGGAATTGGCGAAGCCCTTGGTCTTCGTCTCATGGATGGTCTTGACGACCATCGCGAGGCAGAGGTGCACGATGCCGACGACCAGGGCGAGGACCATGGTCCCGTCATAGCCGGCGATCTTCGCGGGCAGGAAGATGCCCTTGACCGGCGCGAAGAGCGGCCATTCGGCGATGTCCATCGAGAAGAAGGTATGGAAGAGGAAGCCGATGACGGCCGTCCCGATCCCGAGGGTCACCACGAGGGGGGAGAAGTCCTTGAAACTGTCCGCCTTGCGGAGCAGCAGGCCGAGGACGATGAGGATGAGTCCATAGCCTGCGTCGCCCATGCAGAAAGCGAAGAACAGCAGGAAGAAGACCGCGATGAACGGCGTCGGGTCGAAACCGTCGTAGGCCGGACGGCCGTACATGTCGGTGAGGACCTCGAACATCTTGACGAAGCGGTTGTTCCGGAAGCGGATCGGGGGATTGTCCTCCACCGCCGCGCTGTCCTTGAGATAGAAGACGCCGCTTTCGTCCAGATACCGGGTCACGGCTTCGTCGCATTCGGTCGGGGCATAGCCCACGAGGGTGACGATCGTATTTTCTGCGGCGGGAACGGCGGCCGTGGACGCCAGATAGAGGTCCAGGGCGCCGAGCTTCCGCTCGTAGTCTTTTTTCAGTTCTCCGATATGTCCTTGAATACCAAGCAATTCTGCCTGTATATCCCGGATTTCCGCCTCGATGCCGTCCTGGCTTTCGAGCGATTCCTGTACGCTGCCGGCAGGCGCCGCGGTCTCATCCGGCAGGGGATCGGGCTCGCCTTCGGGCAGGACTGTGACGAACCAGGTCTTGCCGGCGGCTTCGGAAACGACCTGCAGGGGCAGCGTCTCCGCCCATTCCTCCCGGAAGGACTTGGTCGCGACCGCGTGGAAATGGACCCGGTAACCGGCTTCCAGCAACTGCTGCAGCTGTCCGGCGTCGAAAGCGCCCCAGGGCTCGCGGTTCCGGATGTCCTTCCGGACCGCCTTCAAGGCCTCTTCGAGCCCGGCAAGGCGGTCGAGCGCCTTCCGTGCTGCCTTCGACGGCTCGCCCGTAACCGGCCGGGCCTCAAGGCCTTCCGGAATGGCGACGTGGCCGAGCGCATCCAGCAGGCCCCTGGCCGACTCCGCGTCGGTCAGCAGCGCCGTGGACTGCGCGTCCACCGGCTTGACACTGCGGGTGATGTCCACGAGGCCCAGTTCCTGAAGCCGGTCCAGGAAACCTTCCTGCTCCCCGTTGAGGAGGATGAAGGAGTATTTGGTCATCGAATCGATCATCGTGCGGAGGCCTCCTGCTCCTCTTCGGCCGCATGGCGGCCCTTGACGATTTTCTGGGAGGCCTTGGAGAGGTTCTCCTCGTCCTCCATATAGCGCTTGATCTTGCGGATCGCCTCCTGGTAGCCGGGAATCTGGACCTTTTCGTAGAGGTTGACCTTCTGCGTGGTCTTTTTCCGCTGGTAATCCAGGATGCGCGCCTTCTCCTTATAGACTTCCGACTCGATGCCGAGCCGGGAGAGCTCCTTCAGGATGGCGACCCCGTCGGCATACCAGGCCGGCTTGGAAAAGGCGTTGAACGGCATCAGCTCGTAGCGGATCTCCCCGAGGGCAGGCGTCTTGACCCCGGCCACCTTCCGGGTGTAGAGGTCCACGTCCACGATGCGGATGAGCCCGGGCTCGAATTCGTTCCAGAGCGCGGCCAGATAGTCGTAGCGCTGCAGGGCGTTCTCAAGGTCGGCAATACAGCGCTCGCTCTCCTCCTTGGCCTTCCGCACCTCCAGCCGCAGCGCGCTCTCCTTGTTCTGCAGGGTCGGGAGCGCCCGCTGCCGCACTTTCAGCTGCTTGCCGAGTTCGTTCAGCGACGTTTTGTTGTATTGGAACTTGATGGCCATGCTAGTTCTTCCAGTATTTGTCGATGAGCGCCTGCTTGATGCCGGTCTCCGCCGGGGTGAAATGCCGGGAGAACAGCTTCCAGGCCGTGTCGAGCATCTCGGTGATGGTGATGTTGACGTCGATGGCGAGGAGCTCGCGGGCGTAGTCCTTCGCATAGGCGAGGCAGCGGTGGTCGTAGTCGGACAGGTCGAAACCGTTCTCCAGCTTGGTCTTCGCGTTCTGGGCGTCGGCATACAGCCGGACCGAGGCGTTCATGACCTGGGAGTGGTCCTCGCGCGTCTTCTTGTTCTGCACGAGCTGTTTGAGCCGGCTCAGGGAGCGGAACGGGTCGATGATGACCTTGCCGGTGTCCGTGTCAGCGCGCAGAAACAGCTGGCCTTCCGTGATATAGCCGGTGTTGTCCGGGATGGCGTGGGTGATGTCGCCGTCGTTGAGGGTCGTGACCGCGATGATGGTGATGGACCCGTCCGTCGGGAGCTGCACGGCCTTTTCATAGATTTTCGCGAGGTCCGAGTACAGCGAGCCCGGCATGGAGTCCTTCGACGGGATCTGGTCCATGCGGTTGGAAACGATCGAGAGCGCGTCGGCATAGAGGGTCATGTCCGTCAGCAGGACAAGCACCTTCTCGTTCTTGTCCACGGCGAAGTACTCGGCCGCCGTCAGGGCCATGTCCGGGATCAGGAGCCGCTCCACGGGCGGATTCTCCGTCGTGTTGATGAAGCAGATGATCTTGTCCAGGGCGCCCGCCGCTTCAAAGCTGTGGCGGAAGAAGAGGTAGTCGTCGTTGGAAAGGCCCATGCCGCCGAGGATGATCTTGTCCACGTCCGCGCGGAGGGCCACATCGGCCATCACCTGGTTGTACGGCTGGTCCGGGTCGGCGAAGAAGGGAATCTTCTGGCCGGAGACCAGCGTGTTGTTGAGGTCGATGCCCGCGATGCCGGTCGGGATCAGCTGGGAGGGCTGGCGGCGCTTGTACGGGTTGACGGACGGTCCGCCGATCTGCCGCGGCTCGCCTTCGATTTCGGGGCCGCCGTCGATCGGGTGGCCGTAGGCGTCGAAGAAACGGCCGGAGAGCTGCTCGGACACCTTCAGCACCGGCGGTTCGCCGAGGAAGGTCACTTCCGCGTTGGAGGGGATGCCCTCGGTGCCGGAGAAGATCTGCAGGGTCACGAGGTCGCCTTTGGTCCGCACGACCTGGGCGAGTTTGCCGCCCACGACGGCGAGTTCGTCGTTCGAGACGCCGCTTGCGCGGAGGGAGACGGTCGCCTTGGTGATGCCTTCGAGCCGGGTATAGACCCGCTGGTATGCTTTATTTGCCATTTTCTTCGAGGAGTTTGGAAACGTTGGACTGGTACTTGCGGAAGTTTTCGCCCTGGAATTCGGAGTAGTTCATCTGCTTGAGGTCATTGATGAGCTCTTTGAAGAAGGTGCGGCAGACCTCGTAGTCCGGGAAGTTGAACTCGCGGTCGCAGATGCCGAGGACGAGGTCCAGCATGTAGCGCTGGCGTTCCATCGGGCAGAGGGAGTCCACCGGGTCGAAGCCGTCCTGCTGGAGGATGATGAAGTCCACGAGCTCGGATTTCCAGAAGACCACGTGGTAGCTCATCGGGACGCCGTCGTCGCCGAGGATGTTGATCTGCTCCATGCTTTCCTTGCCGCGGCGGATGATGTTCTTGGCTTTCAGGACCTTCTCCACCCAGCCCTTCTCGACGGTCTTGTCGAGATAGTCGATGATTTCGGGGTATTCGAGGTATTTCGAATAGGAGTCGATGGGGTTGACGGCGGGGTAGCGCTTCTGGTCGGCGCGGTTCTGCTCGAGGGCGTAGAAGCAGCGGGCGGCCTTCTTGGTGGATTCGGTCACGGGCTCCTTCAGGTTGCCGCCGGCCGGGGAGACCGTCCCGATGAAGGTGACGGCGCCGGTCTGGCCGTTGTTCAGCACGACCATGCCCGCACGGGAGTAGAAGTTGGAGATGATGGCCGAAAGGTCCACCGGGAACGCATCGGCGCCCGGAAGCTCTTCCATGCGGTTCGACATCTCGCGGAGGGCCTGGGCCCAGCGGGAAGTCGAGTCGGCGAGGAGGAGGCACTTGAGGCCCATCGCGCGGTAGTATTCGCAGATGGTCATCGCCGTATAGACGGAGGCCTCACGGGCGGCGACCGGCATGTTGGAGGTGTTGCAGATGATGGTCGTGCGTTCCATCAGGTGGCGGCCCGTGTGCGGGTCGATGAGTTCCGGGAACTCGGTGAAGATCTCCACGACCTCGTTGGCGCGTTCGCCGCAGGCCGCCATGACGATGACGTCGGCGTCGCCCTGCTTGGCGATGGCGTGCTGGAGGACGGTCTTGCCGCAGCCGAACGGGCCCGGGATGAAGCCCGTGCCGCCTTCGGCGATGGGATTGAGCGTGTCGATGACGCGGACGCCCGTCTCCATGATCCGGCTCGGGCGCGGTTTTTCCCTGTACCCCCTGATGGCGACCTTGACGGGCCATTTCTGGGTCATGGTCACGGGAACATCCTCGCCTTCAGCGTTTTCGAGTACGGCAATCACCGTATCGACATTGTACGAGCCGGCGGGCTTGACGGACTTGACCGTGAATTCGCCCTTGAAGGAGAACGGGACCATGATCTTGTGCGGCAGCCAGCCTTCCTTCACCTCGCCGAGCCAGTCGGCGGCGACGACCTTGTCGCCGGGAGCGGCGAGGGGCGCGAATTCCCACAGCTTTTCCCGGTTGAGCGGGTCGGTGTATTCGCCGCGCTGGAGGAAGACGTTCTCCATGGTCGTGAGGTCGTTCTGCAGACCGTCATATACGCTGGAAAGCAGGCCGGGGCCGAGGGTCGCCTCCAGCATCCTGCCTTCGAATTCGACCTTGTCGCCGTTCCTGAGTCCGCGGGTGCTCTCGAAGACCTGGACGGAGGCGAAGCGGCCGTTGACCTTGATGACCTCCGCCATCATCTTCACCCCGGCGAGGTCGATGAAGCAGATTTCATTCTCGGCGACCGGCCCGTCCACCGCGACGGTGACCAGATTCGAGACGATGCCCGTTACGATTCCTGTTGTTTTCATGTATCTTCGTTTTTATTTTTCTTCGTATTTCACGCCCTTGAAGGTCCCTCGGACCTCGTCCACGAGTTTCTTGAAGAGCCGGCGGCCGGCCTCCTCGTCGAGGGCGAGCCAGCGGTCGGCGATGCGGAGCTTGCAGAGGTAGGCCAGGACGGCGGTCAGGTCGAAATAGTGGAAGGTCGAAAGGGCGTCCACCTTCTCCCAGACGATGTCGTCGAGCCCCCGCTCGCGGGTAAGGAGGTCCTTCCCCTCCAGCACGGCTTCCACCTTGGCGGCCTCGTCGAACTCGCCGCCGCGGAAGCGGTAGCCGTCGATGTCGAGGTCCCGGTCATCTCCCTTCCCCTCGCCGGTCAGCACGTCCCGGTCCGGTTCGCGTCCGAGCGCCCGGTTGAGGTAGCGGACCTTGGCGTTGCGGAGGTTGAGATCGAAGCGGAAATAATCGCGGAGGAAGCGGTTGCCCTTTGAGAGCGCCTCCGCGTAGAAGTCCGCGTCGAGTGCGTCGCCGTCGAAGCCCTTCAGGAGGAAGTCCATTTCGGCGGCGTCCCGCTCCGAGAGGTTCTCCCGGATCTCGGCAACCACGTCCCCGAAACCCTGTCCGTCGGCGTACCTGTAGTCGGCCGTGAGGTAGGGGAGACTGGCGATGATATATTCGAAATTGCTCATTCGCCGAAGAGGAGTTTCTTCGTCGCCGGACGGAGGTAGGCGCCGATGAGGGCCTGGAAGTCCGTGTCCGTCAGACTGATGAAGTAGCTGCCGTCCCTGGGACCGATCCGGAAGCCGCCGGCGACCTTCTTGGAGAAGGAGGCCTCGACGCCCTTGCCGGCAATCTGGGCGAGTTCGCCCGCGAGGAAGGGTTCAAGTTCCTTTTTCAGGCGCTCGGGAAGGACCAGGGAAAGGTCCTGCGGCTCCTGGGCGGAGAAGTGTTTCGCCACCTCGGCGATGATCCCCTTGAGGAAATCCGGCTCGGAAAGTGCGGCGGAGACGGGGCCGTCCACCACCTTGGCGACAATGAGCTGCTCGATATCGGCGCGGGTGGCCTGGACCGCCTGGACCGCGGCCATCTTCACGTCGCCTTCGACCTTCGTCCGGAAGCCCGCGGCTTCCTTCTCGGCGGCGGAGACGATCTGCTCGGCTTCCTCCTTCGCTTTCAGGACGATGGCTTCGGCTTCCGCCTTCGCCCTGGCGAGGATCTCTTCGCCCTCGGCTTTTCCTTTGGACAGGCCTTCTTCGTAGAGGCGCTGTGTCAGTTCCTGGAGTTTGTCCATATCGATACGGTGTATAGATGTTAGCGTATGTGTGAATCGAACAAAAATAACAAAAAAAAGTCACATCCCCAAGGATGTGACCCAAAACTGCATGCGGGATGTCCCGTCAGAAGACATAGGTCGTGGACATGGTCAGCGTCTTGTCCGCGAGCTGGGGATTGAATCCCTTCGCCCATTCGAGCGAAAGGATGAAATTCGTGTTCACGTGGATCTTCCCGCCGATGCCGGCACTGGCGTGGAGCCATTCGCCGTCCGTGTTTTTCCGGTACAGTTCGTTGCCGTCCAGGACGGCTCCCAGCTTTTCGTGCTCTTCCGGACGGAAGCGGCGCGTGATGGCACCTGCGTCCAGGAAGGGATTGACGATCAGGTCGAACTGCTGGTTGAACAACCTGAATTTCAGGATGTCGGCCCGGAGTTCGAAGTTGCCCCATGCGTACCCGGGGGCCGTGATGCGGTTGTAGTGGAAGCCCCGGAGGGTATAGCGGCTGCAGAGCCCCTCATACTCCTCGTACTGGTAGTAGAGGGTGGAAATCTCGTTCAGGTTGTACCAGGGCATCTGTCCGGCGAACTGGTGCTGGAGACCCAGGTGGTAGGCGAAGGTCAGGCGGCCGAAAATGATGGGGATGAATTGCTTGAAATGGGCCACGAGCTGGGCGTAATGGTATTTCCCGTGCGAGAGGTCGGCGTTGGCGTTCACGTAGATCTCCCCGTAGATGCCTTTGTTCGGGGCCAGTTCGATGTCCCGGGTATCGTAGGTGACGCCGAGGCGCGCTTCCAGCGAGGTCCCGCCGGCGGCCTCGTCGGCGCGGATGAGTCCGACGCCCGTCAGCTCGCGGTACAACGTGTTGTCGCTGTTATAGTTGTCATGCGTGAAATCCGAGATCCGGATCCTCCGGAAGACGAGCCCGCCGATCCAGTCGAGGTGCCCGGTGTTCCCCAGAGGGGACCAGATGGTGGCGGCGGAGCGGATGACCTTGCGGTGGTCGGTGTAGTAGGCCTGGTGCGTCTCCGCATTCAGGTCGAGTTCCGGGATATACGGCGTATTCAGGCCGTTGAATCCGTAGAAATTGTTCATCGTGCAGTCCCGGTAGGTCAGGGACGCGGCGAAACGCCGCCCGGGAATGAGCGTCTTGGAGTCGAACATCCCGTGGAGATACCAGGCGCCGCGGGTGGAGCGGGCGCCGGCCAGGGCGATGTGGTGGATGAAATTCGGATAGGTCGAGCCGTCCCCGTAATAGAAGAGGTCGCCGAAGGCGCCGAAATTCCAGCCGATGTCGGTGCTGTAACTGACGTCGGGCACGGGAATGCAGCTCCAGCCCGTCTTGACGTGGTCGTCCTGGGCCGCAGCGGATACGCCCCCGAAGAGCAGGGCGCCGAGGAGGGGAATGAGGTATTTTTTCATGGGTATGCTTTTATCCGAGGAAACTCAGCAGGATGCCGGCCGCGACGGCGGAACCGATCACCCCGGCGACATTCGGGCCCATGGCGTGCATGAGCAGGTGGTTGTCCGGGTCGTATTCCCGGCCGGCGACCTCGGAGACGCGGGCGCTGTCCGGGACGGCGGAGACGCCGGCATTGCCGATGAGCGGGTTGATCTTCCGTTCGGGATTGCGGATGAACAGGTTCATCAGCTTGACGAACAGTACGCCGCTGCAGGTGGCGATGACGAAGGACAGCAGGCCGAGGCCGAAAATCAGCAGGGATTTGCCGGTGAGGAACTTGTCTGCCTGGGTGGAAGCGCCCACCGTCAGGCCGATGAGCGTCGTGACGACATCGATGAGCGGTCCCCGGGCGGTTTCCGCGAGGCGGCGGGTTACTCCGCTCTCTTTCAGGAGGTTCCCGAAGAACAACATGCCGAGAAGCGGCAGGCCGGACGGGACGATGAAGGCGGTGATGAGGAAGCCGACGATGGGGAAAATGATCTTCTCCCGCTGGCTGACCGCCCGCGGTTTCGGCATGCGGATCAGCCGCTCCTTTTCGGTGGTCAGCATCCGCATCAGGGGTTTCTGGATGACCGGGACGAGGGCCATGTAGGAATAGGCCGAGACGGCGATGGCGCCCATCAGGTCCGGGGCCAGCTTCGAGGAGAGGAAGATGGCGGTCGGGCCGTCCGCGCCGCCGATGATGCCGATCGCACCGGCCTCGTTCGGCGCAAAACCGAAGGCGAGGGCGAGCAGGTAGGCGCCGAAAATGCCCATCTGGGCGGCGGCGCCGATGAGGATCAGCCGCGGCTGGGAGATCAGGGCGGAGAAATCCGTCATCGCCCCGATGCCGAGGAAGATGAGCGGCGGGTACCAGCCCTGCCGGACGCCCTGGTAGAGGATGTTGAGCACCGATCCGTCCTCATAGACGCTGATGTTCAGCCCCGGGAACATCGGGATGTTGCCGATGATCATCCCGAATCCGATCGGGACCAGGAGCATCGGCTCCCATTCCTTGACGATGGCGAGGGTGATGAAGACGATCCCGATCGCGATCATCGCGATGTTCTGCCAGGCCGCATTCGCGAAACCGGTGTATTCCCAAAACTGGGCGAGGGACTGGAAGATCTGGTCCATAAGTCCTTACGCGATGGTTACGATGGGGTCGCCTTCGCCGACGGAGGCGCCTTTGTCCACATGGACGGCGGTGACGGTCCCGTCTTTCGGGGACGCAATCTCGTTCTCCATCTTCATGGCTTCGAGGACGGCGACCTTCTCTCCGGCCTTGACGGCCTGCCCTTCCCGGACGCTGACTTCGATGATCACGCCCGGCATCGGGGTGGGGACGACCTGGCCGGACGCGGCGGCCGGCGCAGCCGTTTCAGGCGCCGCGGGAGCGGCCGTGGCGGGTGCCGCCTGAACAGGCTCCGAGGCGGAAGGACCATCCGCGCTTTCCATCTCCACGCTGTAATCCGCGCCGTTGACGTTGACCTGGATGTGCTTCCCGTCGGCGGGGCCGACCGTCACGTCGTACTGCTTTCCGTTGATCTTGAAGCTGTATTGTTTCATTTGGGTAACTTTCTGAAATTCTGTCGCTTGTCATTCCATGAGCTCGCCTTGGGACGGAGGGTGATGACGAAGGGTTCGGCATCATGGACCGTGTCGGACAGGTATAGGTCGAGCGCCGCTGCGATGGCGGCGTAAACATCCCCGTCCGCCTCTTTGCCGGGTGTCGGTGCGACGGCCGCCTCTCCCGGTGCCGGACGGGAATCCTTCCTGCCTTCCACGATGCGGAACAGCAGGATGAACAGGGCCCACAGGATGGCGAGGGCGGAAAAGACCACCGAGACGGAAACCAGCGCGAGGATGAGCCCGTGCGGGTCTTTCACCGCCATGACCTGGGCTTTGGACTCGGCATCCTGCCGGCCGTTCGGGGAGCCGGGCGTCGGCGTTCCGGGCGCATCGTTCGGGACGAATTCCCGCTGCCGGAGGTCGTGCGCTTCCTTGCCCAGGGACATCCCCTTCGGCATGCCGGCCGGGATTTGCAGGGAATCGATAACGGTCCGTCCGTCGTTGCTGACCAGATAGACGGTCTCGCCGGGCGAAAGGGTGAATCCGGCATAGAAGGTGCCGTCGGCGCCGTTTCCGCCCGCGAAGATGAGCGCCGTCTGCCGCGGGCCGAGTTTCGTCCGCAGGTCCCCTTTCGGGATGATGCTCTTCCGGAGGTCCGTCCGGTCGTCGGTCAGGTAGCAGCCGCCGAAATTGACGGTTCCCTGCGAGGTGTTGAACAGTTCGATCCAGCCGCATCTCCGCCCGTAGCCGTCCACGATGCCGCAACTGTCCGGCTCCGCGAGGACCTCGGAAATGATGAGGTCCCGCACGTTCTGGGAACGGGCCGGAAGACTCCAGGCGGCGAGGAGGATCAGCGGAAGGAAATGCTTGGCCTTCATGGGATTACAGCGGAAGATTGTCGTGTTTCTTGGGCGGGAGCGACTGCCGCTTCCCGGAAAGCTGCTCCAGCGCCCGGATGATGCGGAAGCGCGTGTTGCGCGGCTCGATGATGTCGTCGATATAGCCCTTCTGCGCCGCCTGGTAGGGGTTGGAGAACAGGTCCTCGTATTCCTTCTTCTTTGCCTCGAAGATCTCGTCCGCATGTTCGGGATCGGCCTTGATGTCCTTGGCGTAGAGCACGTTGACGGCGCCGTCGGCCCCCATGACCGCGATGTTCGCGGACGGCCAGGCGTAGTTGATGTCGCCGCGGAGCTGCTTGCAGCTCATGACGATGTGGGCTCCGCCGTAGGACTTCCGGAGGGTGACCGTCACGCGGGGGACCGTCGCCTCGCCGAAGGCATAGAGGAGTTTCGCCCCGTTGGTGATGATGGCGCCGTATTCCTGCTGGGTGCCCGGCAGGAAGCCGGGGACATCGACCAGCGTCACGAGCGGGATGTTGAAGGCATCGCAGAAGCGGACGAAACGGGCCGCTTTGCGGGAGGCGTTAATGTCGAGCACGCCGGCGAGCACGTTCGGCTGGTTGGCGACGACCCCGACGCTCCGTCCGTTCATCCGGGCGAACCCGACGATGATGTTCCGGGCGAAATCCCGATGGACCTCGAGGAAACGGCCGTTGTCCACGATGCTGCCGATGACGGTGTACATGTCGTAGGCCTTGTTCGGATTGTCGGGGATGATGGCGTTCAGGGCGTCGTCCACGCGGCCGACCGGGTCGTTGCACTCCGTTCGCGGCGCTTCTTCCATATTATTGGAAGGGAGGTAGGAGAGGAGTTCCCGGATGGTCGCGATGCCTTCCTGCTCGGTCGGGGCCGCGAAATGGGCAACGCCGCTCTTTGAGGCATGGACGGAGGCTCCGCCGAGCTGTTCCTGGTCCACGGTCTCGCCCGTGACGCTCTTCACGACGGCCGGGCCGGTCAGGAACATGTAGGCGGTGTTTTTCACCATCAGGGTGAAATCCGTCAGGGCGGGGGAGTACACCGCGCCGCCGGCGCAGGGGCCGAAAATGCCGCTGACCTGCGGGATCACGCCCGAAGAGAGGATGTTCCGCTCGAAGATCTCACCGTAGCCGGCCAGGGCGTCGATGCCCTCCTGGATGCGGGCGCCGCCGGAATCGTTGAGCCCCACGAGGGGCGCGCCGTTCCGCAGGGCCAGGTCCATCACCTTGCAGATCTTCTCGGACATCGTCTTGGACAGGGAACCGCCGGAGACGGTGAAATCCTGGGCAAAGACATAGACCAGGCGGCCGTCGACGGTCCCGCAGCCGGTCACGACGCCGTCCCCGTCGAAGTGCTGCTTCTCCATGCCGAAGTTCGTACAGCGGTGCTGCACGAACATGTCATATTCCTCGAAACTGCCTTCGTCCAGCAGCAGGGCGAGCCGTTCGCGGGCCGTGAGCTTGCCCTTGGCGTGCTGTGCATCGATGCGTTTGGCGCCGCCGCCCTCCCGGGCCGCCGCGCGCCGCTCGACGAGCCGGGCGATGTTTTCCTCTTGGATGCTCATGGTAAAAGGATGTGCGTCAAATCAATATGCCTCCCGGGGTGCGGGAGGCCTGCATGTTTCACTATGCTACTTCCCGGACGCAAAGGCGGCCGGAAACCGCTTAAATCTCCGCTTCCACGGGAGGCGTGACAACGACGGTCGTGTCGGCCTGACGGGCGGTCGTGTCCGGCTGCTCGACCGGCGGGGCGGGCGGGACGACGGGAACCTCCGGCTGGGCCTCGATCTTCTTCTGGATCTTCTGGCTCTCCTTCAGGTCCTTCTGGGTGGCCTTGAGGTCCTTCTTCGCCTCGTTCATCTCCTTCTTGCTCTTGTTGATGACCTTCTTCTCCGCGGAGATGTTCTTCTGGTAACCCTTGATCTGCTGGTCGTACTCCTTGACCGTCTGCTTGGCGCTCTTGATCTGGTTGTCCAGTTCCCTGAGCTCCTGTTTCCAGCCCCGGATCTGGTCCTTGTCCGCCATGGAGAGACCGTCGATCTTCATCGCTTTTTCATTGGCCTTCAGGGCGTCCTTCTTGAGCTTGTGGTGCTCCTTGAGGGTCTGGAGGGCGTCTTTGGCTTCTTTCCGGAGCTTCTTGATTTCCTTGATCCGCTGTTCGTTGCGGTTGATTTCGTCCTTGCTCCGGTCGATGGTCCGCCGGTTCTGGCGGTCGACGCTGTTCTTCCGGGCTTCCGCCTGTTCGACGGCTTCCTGGTTCTGCTGGATGGTGCGTTCCAGCTGCTGGTTGATGTCCTGTGCGGACAGGGTCGCCGAAAGGGTCATGACGGCGGCCGCGGCGAGAAGGGTTCTAAGCGCTTTCATGATCGGGGAATCTTGTTGTTTTAATCTGCCGGTTTGAGGGTCGTATAGACATTGGTCACATCCTCGTCGTCCTCGATGAGGCCGGTGAGTTTGTCCAGGGTGGCGCGCTGCTCGGGGGTGACGTCCTTGAGGTCCACGTTCGGGATGCGCTCGAAACCGCCGGAGAGCATTTCGTAGCCGTTCTCCTCGATGTACTTCTGGATCTGGCCGTACGCCGTGTAGTCGCCGTAGATGCAGACCTCGACGGTCACGTTCTCGTCCTCGTCCTCGACTTCCTGCTTGAAGACCTCCTCGGCGCCGTAGTCGATCAGCTCGAGCTCGAGCTCGTCGATGTCGATGGGCTTCGCGGGATCCTCCTTGATGCGGAAGACGCACTTGTGGTCGAACATGAAGGCGACGGAACCGCTGGTCTGGAGGGAGCCGCCGCACTTGGTGAAGTAGCTGCGGACATTGGCGACGGTGCGGGTGTTGTTGTCGGTCGCGGCCTCTACGAGGTAGGCGATGCCGAACGGGCCGAATCCTTCATAGACGATCTCCTTGAAGTCGCCGACGCTCTTGTCGGTGGCCTTCTTGATGGCGCGCTCGATGTTCTCCTTCGGCATCTGCTCGGCCTTCGCCTCGGCGATGAGGGCGCGCAGGCGCGGGTTGCCGACGACATCCGGGCCGCCGTTCTTCACGGCGATGGTGATTTCCTTTCCGAGCTTGGTGAAGACACGGGCCATGTGGCCCCATCTTTTCATTTTCCTTTCCTTGCGGAATTCAAATGCCCTACCCATGGCGTATGCTTATTTTGCGGATTCGATGCGGACGATGTACTTGTCGATGTCGATGGCCTCGGGAGCCTGCCGGTACTGGTCCTTGATCTGCTTGTAGGCGGCGAGGGCCTTCTGGGTGTCACCCAGCTTCTCGGCGGTGACGCCGGCCTTCAGCAGGTACGTGGCGGAGAAGAGGTTGTCGGAGGTGGCGGCCGCCTTCTCGAACCAGCCGAGGGCGGTCTTGTAGTCCTCGAGCCCGACATAGGCGTCGCCGATGCAGGCCTGGGCACGGCCGAGGAGGATCTTGTCGTTGCCGTCGTACTTCTTCAGGAAGCCGATCGCCTCCTCGAAGTTCCCCTGCTGGAGGGCGCTGACGCCGGCGTAGAGATAGACGGCGGCACCGGCCTTGCGGCCATACTTGGAGATGACCTCGTCGAAGCCCATGTTGTTGTCGTCCCCGTTGAGGGCGAGCTCATAGTTGCCCTGGGCGAAAGCCTGCTCTGCGTGATAGAGCTGGTCCGCGGCCTCGGCCTTCTTCGGCTGGAGGTAAAAGCGGGAATAGAGGAGGGCGACGAGCGCGACCGCGAGGACTGCGATGAAGCAGGTGTAGATGGTTTTCTTGTTCTTCTCGAAGAATTGTTCGGTCTTGGAAGCGGCCTCCTGCATGTTCTGGTTGCGGAGTTCTTCCGGGTTGTTCTTGGTTGCCATATGTTTTCTTGTTTTTTTGTTTAATCAATTCATTCCGGACAAAGCCGATACAGCCGACAAAAGTAGTAAAAAATGATTATATTTGCAAGGTTTGGAGCAAGTGGCTATGCCGACACTGAGGAAAATCATGGTCCGGGACTACCGGAATATCGCCTTCGAGGAACTGTCTTTTTCCCCGAATGTCAACTGCATCAGCGGCAACAACGGGGAGGGGAAGACCAACCTGATGGATGCGATCTACTATCTTTCCATGACCAAGAGCGCCTTCCCGGCCCCGGACCGGTACAACTTCCGCTACGGGACCGCCGGGTTCGCCATCGGCGGGACCTGCCGGATGGAAAACGGGCTCGATTCCCGTTTTTCGGTCCAGGTGGGTTCCGGCGGGGAGAAAAAACTGGTCCGGGACGACAAGCCCTACGGGCGCATTTCCGAGCATATCGGGGTCCTTCCCGTTGTCATGGTCTCTCCCTCGGACATTTCCCTCGTGAGCGATTCCGGGGAGGAGCGGCGCCGCTTCGCCAATGCCGTCCTTTCGCAGATGGACCGGGAGTATCTCGCGGCCGTCCAGGCCTATAACCGCCTCCTGCTGGAGCGCAACCGGCTCCTGAAGGACGGCAATCCGGACGAGGACCTGCTCGCCGTGTTCGATGCACGGATGGAGCGGGCCGCCGCGCCGGTTTTCGAAGCCCGCACCCGGATGACGGAGCACCTCCGGCCGGTGGTCGCGCAGTATTACAGGCTCATCTCCGGCGGATCCGAGTCGGTCTCCGTCGAATACCGGTCCGACCTCCAGAAAGGGCCGCTGTCCGCCATCCTCGCGGAAAGCCGGGAGCGGGACCGGGTGCTCAGGTACACCTCCGCCGGCGTCCAGCGCGATGATTTCCTCTTCGGCATGGACGGCCATCCGATCCGCCGCTGCGGCTCCCAGGGCCAGCAGAAGTCCTTCCTCGTCGCCCTCAAGTTCGCCCAGTACGAGATCATGAAGGCCCGGTACGGCTTCGCGCCGACCCTGCTGCTGGACGACGTGTTCGACAAACTCGACCTGCAGCGGATCGCCAACCTGATCGAACTGGTCGCGGGCAAGGATTTCGGCCAGATCTTCATCACGGACACCGACCGGGCCCGCCTCAGCGGCATCGTCGATGCGATCACCGAGGACCGGGCGTATTTCACGGCCGCCGGCGGCCATTTCACCCCTGTCGTATAGCGCTATGGGACTGGATCGGAAAAAAGCCGTCGGAATGGACGAACTGGTGCGGGCCTACATCAAGTCGATGCGTCTCGCCCCCGGGTTGAACACGCAGCGGATCTTCGCGGCCTGGGATGCCTGTTCCGGCGCCGCCCCCTTTACGCTCCGCCGGTTCTTCCGTTCCGGAACACTCTATATCACAGTCAGTTCCTCGGTCGTCCGCAACCAACTGTACTTCCAGCGCGACCTGCTTGTTGAAAAAATGAACGCCTGGCTTTCCGGCGACGCCCTCTTTACGGAGGACAACCGGAGCGTCGGCTATATCCGTAACCTTGTCCTGAAATGAAATTCGTCGCTGACCGGGCCATCCCTTTCCTAGAAGGCGTGCTCGAACCGTACGCCGAGGTCGTTTACAAGGACGGCCGCGCCATCACGCGGGCCGACCTGCTCGATGCAGATGCCCTCCTGACGCGGACGCGGACCCATTGCGACGCCGCGCTGCTCGGCGGGACCCGGGTGTCCCTCGTCGCGACGGCGACGATCGGCACGGACCACATCGACCTGCCCTGGTGCGCCGCAAACGGCATCGTCGTCCGCAACGCGGCCGGCTGCAATGCCGGCGGCGTGATGGACTATGTCTTTTCCGCCCTGTATGCCGTCGCCGCCCGCAAGGGGATTACGCTCACGGGCAAGACATTCGGGATCATCGGCGTCGGCCATGTGGGCTCCCGGGTGGAGGAAATGGCCCGCAAACTGGGCTTTGCGGTCCTTCTGTGCGATCCGCCCCGCGCTGCGGCGGAAGGGCCGGACGCCTTCCTCCCGCTGGAGGAACTGCTGGAGCGCTCGGACATCGTGACGATGCACACGCCGCTGGACCCGACGACGGCCGGGATGGCGGACAACGCCTTTTTCTCCCGCATGCGGACCGGGGCCGTATTCATCAACGCCTCCCGCGGCGAGGTCGTCGACGAGGCGGCGCTCCTGCATGCGATCCCGAAACTCGGGGCCGTCATCATCGACACCTGGCGGGGGGAGCCCCGGATCAACCGGATCCTCATGGATGCGGTGGACATCGCCACGCCCCATATCGCCGGCTATTCCTTCCAGGGGAAGCAGAACGGGTCGTCCGCCGTCGTCCGGGCCGTTGCGGACCACTTCGGCATCGCCGCGCTGCGGCACTTCTCCCCGGAGGATACCGTGCCCGAACTCTCGCCGATCCGCCTGGACATCACCGGCATGTCGCAGGGCCAGATCGCAGCCACTTTCCAATACAATTATCCGGTCCTCACGGACGACTTCCTGTTCCGGCTCGACCCGGACGGTTTCGAGGCCATGCGGACCGCATACCAATACCGACGTGAATTCAGCATTATTTGAACCATGACCAGCAAAGATTTACAGCAAATCCGCGAGCGGGGCGTCTCTCCCGCCGCCGTCCAGCAGCAGATTGATTGTTTCCGCCGGGGCTTTCCCTGGATGAAGATCGTGGCTCCGGCCACGCCGGAGCGCGGGATCCGTGTCCTGACGGAGGCGGAGGCGGACGCCGCCGTCGCCTACGGGGAAACGGCGGAAGTGGCCGGGCGCTGCAAATTCGTGCCCGCATCCGGCGCGGCCTCCCGGATGTTCAAGGACATTTTCGCCGGCCTGGCCAGGCTCGAGGCGGGGGAAGACCTGCCCGCCGGGGCGCCCGGCGCCGTCCTTTCCGCCTCCGTCGAGAAGTTCGCCTTTTACACGGAGGAACTGTTCGGCCGTCCGGAGGACACGGCGGCCTACCGGCGCAGCGTCCTTGAGAAGGTATTGACCGACAAGGGGTTGGGCTATGGCTCCAAGCCGAAGGGCGTCATCCGTTTCCACCGCTATCCCGGCGAGGTCCGCACGGCCATCGCCGAGCACCTGGTCGAGGCCCAGGCCTATATGCGCAATGCCGACGGCTCGTGCAACCTCGTGGTGACCATCTCCCCGGAACACCGTGCCCTCTTTGAAGCGGCATTGGCCGAGGTCCAGCCGGCATATGAGGCACGCTACGGTGTCAAGTACCATGTCACCTTCACCTATCAGGACAAGGCGACGGACACGATCGCCGTCGATGGCCGCAACAGGCCCTTCCGGACGGACGACGGCGCGCTCCTCTTCCGCCCCGCCGGCCACGGCGCGCTGATCCACAACCTCAATGCGGTGTCCCAGGAACTCGTTTCCATCAAGAACATCGACAATGTCGCCCACGAGAAGTATCTGCCGGAAACGGCCCGGTACAAGAAGGTCCTGATGGGGGAGGCCCTGCGTTTGCGTGACCGGATCTTCGGCTATCTCCGCCGTTTCGATGCGGTCGCAGACCCTTGCTGCGCCGAGGCGCGCCAGCTCTGCAACGAGGTGGAGGCGTTCCTGGACAAGCATCTGTGCGTCCAGCTGCCCCTGGCCCACGGCCAGGCCGAGCGCTTTGAGATGATCCGTGCCAAACTCGACCGCCCCATCCGCGTCTGCGGCATGGTCCGCAACGAGGGCGAGCCGGGCGGCGGTCCTTTCGTCATCGCCGGCCGCGACGGGGCGACGTCGCTCCAGATCCTCGAGAGCGTCCAGGTCAACAAGGACGATGCGGGCGCGGCCGACGCCCTCTCCCGCGCGACCCATTTCAACCCGGTGGACCTGGTCTGCTGCCTGCGGAACTACAAGGGCGAGCCCTTCGACCTGCTCCGCCATGTCGATCCGGAAGCCGGATTCATCAGCTCCAAGAGCTATCAGGGCCGCGAACTCAAGGCCCTCGAACTCCCCGGCCTTTGGAACGGCGCGATGAGCGACTGGAACACCCTGTTCGTCGAGGTCCCGCTGGAGACCTTCAATCCGGTCAAGGTCGTCCTCGACCTGCTCCGTCCGGCTCACCAGGGCTAGGGATCATGCGGAAGCTCCTGATCCTCGTCATTCCGCTCCTGGTCGCCTGCGCCGGGGAGCAGCCCGGTGCGTTGCGCCGGACGGCTCCCCGGCGCGCGGGCATGGATCCGGTGAAACTGAGCCGGGTGGATTCCGTCATCCGCGCGTCCATCGCCGAGGGCAACATGCCCGGCGCCGTCCTTTCTGTCGTCCGCGGCGACAGGATCGTCTATCTGAAGGCCTATGGCAACCGGCAGGTCGTTCCCGACACCGTGGCCATGACCCCGGAAACGGTCTTCGACCTGGCCTCGCTGTCCAAGTGTGTGGGGACGACGCTTTCTTTCCTGCAGCTTGTCGAGCAGGGCCGGGTCCGGCTGACGGACCCCGTCCGGCGGTATATCCCGGATTTCCAGCCCTGGACGGATCCGGAAACGGGTGAAACGGTGGATATTACGGTCCAGGACCTCCTGACGCACGCCTCGGGGCTGACGCCCTATCTCGGCGTGCAGGGCCTGGTGGACCGTTTCGGGGAGAACTGCCCGGACTCCACGATGCGCTATATTGCGACGGAAGTCCGGCGCAACTTCCGCCCGGAGACGGACTTCATGTACAGCTGCCTGAACTTCGTAACGCTCCAGCGGATCCTCGAAGGTATTACCGGCGAGCGGTTGGCCGATTATGCGCAGCATCATGTGTTCGATGCCCTCGGACTGAAGCATACCTGCTATGAACCGAAGGCGGAACATCCTGATATCCTGCCGCTTGTGGCGCCTACGGAGGTCCAGGAAGACGGCCGCCCGCTGCTCGGCGAGGTTCACGATCCGCTGGCCCGCCGGCTGAACGGCGGCAATTCGGGCAACGCCGGTGTCTTCTCCAACGCGGAGGACCTGTCGGTCATCGCCGCCGCCATCATGGGCGGAGGCGCGGTCCACGGCCGGCGCATCCTGGGGCCGGCGACCGTACAGGCCATGGCCGCCATCCCCGCCGGAAACGCGCCCCACATCGGCCGTGCGCTCGGCTGGGACGTCTGCAGCGACCACGCTGGCCTCCGCGGCGACCTGACTTCGCGCACGCGTACCTTATGTCATACGGGATACACGGGCACCTCGATGATCATCGACCTGGATTCCCGAACCGCCGTGATCCTCCTGACAAACCGCTGCCATCCGACCGATGACGGTTCCCTGGCCCGCACCCGCGCCTGCGTCGCCAACATCGTCGCGGGAGCGATTACAGACTGAGACTGTGGTCGATGCAGGAGGGGTATTCCTCCGGATAATGGGTGACCATCAGGAGGGTCTTGCCCGGAGCGCCGCAGAAGCGGTCCAATAGCCTTTTCACATGCCGCCTGTGCGGCTCGTCAATGCCTTGCAGGGGCTCGTCCAGGATATAGAGCGGCGGGTCCTTGACGAAGGCGCGCGTGACCAGGCACATGCGCTGCTGCCCGCTGGAAAGCCGCAGGAAAGGCATTCCGGCGAGGTCGCCGATGCCGAATTCCTCCATCCACCGGAGGGCGCCGGCCCGTTGCTCCGCGGAGGGTCGCATGAACAGGCCCTCCGTATCGAAGTATCCGCTGGTGACGATGTCCAGCGCCGGGGCGTCCACCCGGAAAGCCCGGTGCAGTTCCGGGCTCACGAAGCCGATCCGCCGCTTGATGTCCCAGATGCTCTCCCCGCTGCCCCGTGGACGGCCGAAGAGTTCGATGTCGTGGGCATAGGCCTGCGGGTTGTCTGCATTGATCAGGCTCAGGAGCGTGCTCTTGCCGCTGCCGTTGGCTCCGGTCAGCGCCCAATGCTCGCCTTCCCGCACCGTCCAGTTCAAGTCGTTGAGGATGACACGGTTCCCGTACCGGATGGTCACGTTCCGGAGCCGGATCACGGCGGGGGGAAGGGTCGTGTCCAGGTACTGCTCCCGCGTGACCTTCTCTCCGGGCACCCCGTCCTTGACCGGGATGACATGGGTGATGAAGGGGGGAATCTCCGCCGGCCGCGACAGGACCAGCACCAAGGTCATGTGCTCCGAAAGCGTCGTGAGCAGTTCCGTCAGGAGCGCCCGTGCCCGCGGGTCCAGGCCGATGTACGGGTTGTCGACAACGAGGATTTCCGGCCCGCCCAGCAGGGCTCGGGTCAGCTGGTATTTCCGGAGTTCACCGGAGGAAAGCGTCACAAGCGGCTTGTCCAGCAGCGGTTCCAGGGAAAACAGGGCGGTCAGTTCCGCCAGCCGTTCCCCGGCAGCTGCCGGATCCCTGCTTTCCGCCGCCTCCCCCCGGAGCGCTTCGCCGAGGGTCGGCGGGTCGCCTTCCAGGGTGAACAGGTTCCATCGCTGCTGCATGAAGAAGTTACGGTCGCCGTAGCTTCCGTAAGAATCCCGGAAACTGATATACTTTGTGCCGTATCGCCCCGCGAGGGCGGCTGCGAGCCGGCTTTTTCCCGCGGCATTGCCTCCCACCAGGGCGACCTGTTCCCCGCGATCGATCGTTATCGGACCCATGTGCCGTTCATTTTGTGCAAAAATACGCATTGCATAAAAAAAGTGAAAAAAAATTTGGTGGTTCGGAAAAAGTGTGTACCTTTGCAGTGTACTAATGAACTAACACACTCGCAAAGATATGATCAACGTCAGCAATCTCGCATTCAGCTACGGCAGCAAAATGGTCCTGAAGGACATTTCGCTGCAGATCCGCGAAGGCAACATCTATGGCCTTCTCGGAGAAAACGGGGTGGGGAAGACCACCCTGCTCACCCTGCTCTGCGGCCTGAAGAAGCCCCAGATCGGTTCCATCGAGGTCGACGGCCTCGCCCCGTTCGACCGTCAGCCTTCCCTGCTCGCCGACCAGTATTTCCTCCCCGACGAGGTCGCTCCCGTTCCCGCGAAGGCCGAGGTCTTCGCCCGGGAGAACGGCGTGTTCTGGCCCCGCTTCGACATCGAAAAATTCCTGACAATCCTCCGGGAATTCGAGGTGGATCCCGCGCAGCGGATGGATACGATGTCCGCCGGCCAGCTCAAGAAGACCTGGATTTCCTTCGCCCTCGCCTGCAATGTCCGTCATTATTATATGGACGAGCCGACGAACGGGCTGGACATCCCCTCCAAGGCGCAGTTCCGCAAGGCGGTGACCCGGTACACCTCCGAGGATGCGGCCATCGTCATCTCCACCCACCAGGTCCGCGACCTGGAGAACATCATCGACCCGATCATCATCCTGGACAACCGGGCGGTGCTCGTGAACGCGACGGTGCAGGAAATCAGCGAGAAGCTCTTCTTCGACTACGGCACCGAGATCCGCACCGACGCCCTGTACCGGGAAATGACCCCCGGCGGGGCCATCCAGGTCTATCCCAATGCCGCCGGCGAAGAGAGCAAGGTCAATGTCGAGGCCTTCTTCAACACCATCCATGCCCACAAGGAACTGGCCCAATCCCTGTTTAACCGTTAAACTCCAGAAGCCATGAACGAAACATTCCAACTCCGCCGTTTCTGGCAGTATTTCCGCTATGATTTCATGCAGGTGATGCGCAGCCATGGCCGCCCCCTGCTGCTGTTCGCCGGCCTCGGCCTGTTCTATTTCCTGGTCCAGGGTCTGCTCTCCCTGAGTTTTTCGGGTACCTGGTCTTATCCCGGGCAGGCGGTCCGGATCGGTATGTTTGTCGTGGTCTGTACGGTGATGGAACTGTATATTGCCCGCATCTACGGCCACCTGACCGACCGCAAGGCCGGTTCCGCCTGGCTCCTGGTTCCCGCCTCGCGCCTGGAAAAATACATTTCGATGCTCCTGATGGTCCTCGTGGTCATCCCTGTCTGCGTCTGGGCCATCTATCTGGCAGTGGATGCACTGCTTGTCCTGATGTTCCCGGCGATGAGCCAGCCCGTTGCCGGGAGCTTCTTCGGCGGCCTCTCCACGCTCATGCAGAGCTTTGCGGAGATGTCCGGCAGCGAATCCCCGATAGTCATCTCCCCGGCCGGGATGGTCGGCATTATCCTCCTCGGGCATGTCATCAATTTCCTTTTCTTCCTGCTCTGCGGCCTCTGCTTCCGCAAGTACAAGATTTCCGGCGGCCTGCTGGTCATCTTCATCCTCTCGATGGTGCTGTCCATCCTGTCGGCCCTCGCGCTGATCCCGACGTTCCAGCATCTCGATTTTGACGCCGGGTTCGAGGATGAACAGGCCCTCCGTCTGGCCACGTCCATCCTGAACGGCTTCATCGCCGTCGCCTGCCTGGTCGCCGCCGGTCTCGGCTGGGGCGTCTGGCGCCGGATCAAAACCCTTCAGCATTAGTCCCATGAACTTCGCAGCAGAAAAACCGATCTATCTGCAGATAGTGGATGTGATCGCCGACCGGATCCTCTCCGGCGACCTCCGGGGAGGGGACCGGATCCCCTCGGTCCGGGAGTATGGCGCCGACATCGGGGTCAATCCGAACACGATGATGCGCTCCTACGAAAAGCTCACCGCCGACGGGGTCATCTACAACAGGCGCGGCATCGGCTACTTCGTGGCCGACGATGCGCGGGAGACCGTCCTCTCCGCCCAACGGAAGGAATTTATGGAAAAGGAGTTGCCGGCCATCCGGGAACGGATGCGGCTGCTCGGGATCGATTTCTCAACCCTTAACGAAACAGACCATGCATAACCGATTCATCCCCCTTGTGGCAGCAGCCGTCCTCGCCGTTTCCTGCTTCCATGTCAATCCCAATTACAAGTCCGGCAGGAAGGCCGTGACCATCCATGGCGAAGTCGCCAGCCGGGTCCTGGACCTGAAGGATTTCACCAACATCCTGGCCGAAGGCTCCCCGGACATCACCCTGCATCAGGCCGATTCGTTCCGGGTCGTCGTCCGCACGCATGAGGACCTCTTCGAATGGCTGGATTACCGGGTCGAGAACGGTACCCTGGAGATCCGCACGAAGGAAGGACATCCCTTCCGGATGATAAAAGAATACGCTGTCGAGGTTTCGGCGCCGGCCTTTGAAATCATCCGGGTCAACGGTGCTTCGGACATCTTGATGCCGGACGGATATGACCGGGAAGACGGCCAGCTCACTTTCCTCATCAAGGGAAGCGGGGACGTGAAGCTGGGCCGGATCCGTTGCGTCCAGTTTACCGCCCAGGTCGAAGGGGCCGGGGACCTGCAGGTGAAGAGCCTGGTTACCAAGTGCATGAGCGTCGGCGTCAAGGGTGCCGGCGATGTGGATGCCGGAGAAATCGATGTGGACGGTCGGGTCGATGTCCAGGTCGTCGGAGCCGGGGACGTCCGGCTAGCCGGCCATGCCGCCAGCTGTTCCGTGAAGGTCAAGGGCGCCGGTGACGCGGATGTCCGGAACCTCCGGGTTGACGGCGCGTTCCATACGGAGCGATCCGGCAGCGGAGAGATCCTCCGCGCCCGCTAATAGGCCGTCTTGCAAGAAAGGGAGGGGAGCCGTTGGAAAAGCGGCTCCCTTTCCGTATCTTTGCAGTCGATTTGTAATGGGAATAAGTAAAATGCATGATACGATGAAACGTTTTCTGATCCTCTCAGCGGCGGCCCTGCTTGCCGTTTCCTGCTTCCGCGGCCCCGTCGTCAGCCGCAACCTCGACCTGCGGGATTTCACGGCGGTCCGCGTTGCGGACGGCGCCGATGTGACCTTTACCCAGGCCGATTCCTTCAGCGTCGCCCTCCGCACCCGGAAGGGGGTCATCGATACCGTCGACTGCAAGGTCATCGACGGCGAACTGTACATCGGGACAAAGGGTCACCAGCCGCTGGGTGCCCGGAAGTTCTCCCTCGAGGTTTCGGCCCCGCTTCTCAGCCGCGTCCATGTCATGGAGGCCTCGTCATTCTCGGGAGGCTGCAGCTCCGATGAGAATCTCACTGTCTCGGCGGAAAAAACCGGCAAGGTCAGCCTGGACGGCGTCCGCTGCAAGAACCTGTATGTCCTGTTCCCCGGGACCGGTACCGTCTCCGCGCGGAATCTGGATGTCCGGAACTGCCTGAAAGTCAAGATGGACGAGCCGGGTACCCTCAAACTGGGCGGCAGCACGTCCGACGCCGTCTTCGATGTGAACGCTCCCGGCAGCATCGACGCCCGCAGGCTCAAGGCGTCGGGCAATGTGCGCCGGAAGACCTCCGGCGGTGCCAAGATCAAAATGTAGGGGAATCCTTCTAACGCCTCCGGCCGCTCAGCCGCCGTGGCGCTCCCGCCACTGGTGGGGAGCGATGCCGGTCCATTTCCGGAACTGCCTTGCGAAATTCGACGCGTCGCTGAAACCAACGGCTTCGGCGACCGTCCCGAGCGGCATGTCCGGATCCTTCTTCAGCAGGCTGATCGCCTCTTCGATCCGCAGGCGGGCCCGCCAGGTCCGCTGGTCTTCGCGCACGACGGTGCGGAAAAACCAGGTCACGTCCTTCGGGTCCGCCCCGAGGCTTTCGGCGAAATCGACGTTGTTGCGGATATCCTCGCAGAAACGTTTCCCGATGACCCAGCGGTCCAGGCGCTCCTGGATGAAAGGGAACTGGCGGAGCGTTTCGGGCGGGACACCGGAGCGGTCCTTTGCCTTCCCGGTCCGGGAAACGGACAGGGGGAGAAGGCATCGCAGTCGTCTGAGCATCTTCATATTGCAAAAATACGAAATTATCCTTATCTTTGAAGCACGTAACTTTAAAACCTTATCGTATGAAGAAGTACATCGCTGAATGCATCGGGACGATGGTCCTGACTCTCCTCGGCTGCGGAACGGCCGTTTTCCTGGGCTGCGGCACTGCCGCGGGCATCGTCGGTACGGCCATGGCCTTCGGCCTGTCCGTCATCGCCATGGCGTACGCGATCGGCGGCATCTCCGGTTGCCACATCAACCCGGCCATCACCCTCGGTGTCGCCCTCTCCGGCCGCATGAGCTGGAAGGACGCCTGCGGTTACTGGATCGGCCAGGTCATCGGCGGCATCATCGGTGCGGCGCTCCTGCTGCTCATCATCAAGGTCACCGGCGCCCCGGGTGCCATGGGTGATCCGGCCGGCCTCGGCACCAACGGTGTCGCGAATGCCGGCGGTGCGGGCGGCGCGTTCCTCGTCGAGGTCATCGCCACCTTCATCTTCGTCCTCGTCGTCCTCGGCGCGACGGATGAAAAGGTCGGCGCCGGCAAGCCCGCGGGTCTCGCCATCGGCCTCAGCCTCATCCTGATCCACCTCGTGTGCATCAACCTGACCGGTACGTCCGTCAACCCGGCCCGTTCCATCGGTCCGGCCCTCTTCGCCGGCGGCCAGGCCCTCAAGGACCTCTGGGTGTTCATCTGCGCCCCGCTCGTGGGCGGAGCCCTCAGCGCCTGCGTCTGGAAGGCCATCGCTCCCAAGGAGTAAGTCGCTCCGGTCCAACCGCGATCTGCGCCGGTCCCCTCGGGCCGGCGCTTTTTTTGCTCCGATAAAAAGCGTATCTTTGCAGTTCCAAACGTAATAAAGGAATATGTTCGAGAACCTGAGCGAAAGGCTGGAAAGGTCTTTCAAAATATTGAAAGGTGAGGGGAAAATCACCGAAATCAACGTTGCCGAAACCGTCAAGGACATCCGGAAGGCCCTCCTGGACGCCGATGTGAGCTACAAGGTGGCCAAGGAGTTCTGCAACACGGTCAAGGACAAGGCGATGGGCCAGAACGTGCTGACGGCCGTGAAGCCGCAGCAGATGATGGTCAAGATCGTCCACGACGAACTGACCGCCTTCATGGGCAGCGAGTCGCAGGATATCAACGTCAAGGGCAGCCCCGCGGTCGTCCTCGTCGCCGGCCTCAACGGTTCCGGTAAGACGACCTTCTCCGGCAAGCTCGCCCTGCATGTCAAGAGCAAGCGCGGCATGAAGGTGCTCCTTGCCGCCTGCGACACCTTCCGCCCGGCCGCCATCGAGCAGCTCAAAGTCCTCGGCGAGGGCATCGGCGTTCCCGTCTATACCGAAGAAGGGGAGAAGGATCCGATCCGCATCGCGCAGAACGCCATCGCCAAGGCCCGTTCCGAGGGCTACAGCGTCGTGATCATCGATACCGCCGGCCGCCTCGCGGTCGATGAGCAGCTGATGAACGAGATTTCCGCCCTCCACCAGGCCGTCCGGCCGACGGAGACCCTGTTCGTCGTCGATGCCATGACCGGCCAGGATGCCGTCGAAACGGCCAAGGCCTTCAACGACCGCCTCGACTTCGACGGCGTGGTCCTGACCAAGATGGACGGCGACACCCGCGGCGGTGCGGCCCTTTCCATCAAGGCCGTCGTCGGCAAGCCGATCAAGTTCGTCTCCTCGGGCGAGAAGATGGAAGCGCTCGACGTGTTCCATCCGTCCCGCATCGCCGACCGGATCCTCGGCATGGGCGACGTCGTCTCCCTCGTGGAAAAGGCCCAGGAGCAGTTCGACGAGCAGCAGGCCCGCGAGCTCAAGAAGAAGCTCGCCCGCGACCAGTTCACCCTCTGGGACTTCTACCAGCAGATCCAGCAGGTCAAGAAGATGGGCAACATCAAGGACCTCGCATCGATGATTCCCGGTGTCGGCAAGATGCTCAAGGATGTGGATGTGCCGGACGACGCCTTCAAGAGCGTCGAGGCCATCATCCTGTCGATGACCCCTTCCGAGCGGGAGCATCCGGACATCATCAACGGTTCCCGCCGCAAGCGCATCGCCGACGGCTCCGGCACTTCCCTCCAGGAAGTCAACCGGCTTCTCAAGCAGTTCGAAGGGACCCGCAAGGCCATGAAGGGCGCCATGACCGGCAACCTCATGCAGCGCATGGGCGCTATGCAGGGTATGCGGAGACGATAATACCTCCTGCCTATGAAAAAGTGGATCGTATGCCTTCTGGCGGCCGTCCTGGCGTTTGGCTCCTGTGCCGCGCTGCGGGAGACGCCGCAGGAGCGCCATGCGCGCGAAGTGCGCGAGGCGCAGATGGTCCTGGAAAACCTCCAGGCCGGTGATTTTACCATCGACATCACGCGGATGTTCCCGTTGCGGGGTTCGTCCCGCTCCGTGACCGGCCATTCGGTGACGGTCAAGGACGGCGTCCTCTACTCCGGCCTTCCTTTCTTCGGACAGGCCTGGCGGGTGCCTTACGGGGGCGGCCACGCCCTGAATTTCCAGGCCCCCATCCGCAATTATTCGCTCGCGTCCCATCCCAAGGGCGGCTACGTCGTCACCCTCTACGTCAAGACTGACGAGGACGAGCACGTTTACCAGTTCCGCATCTTCGAGAACGGCAGCACCTCGCTGGACGTCCAGTCCGGCAACCGCGACCGCATCTCCTTCTCCGGTGAAATGCTGTTTGAATCCGGGCGGTAACGCGCTCAGTGCAGCGGGCGGTGCCGCTCGAAGCGGAGGAGTTTGCGGCGGGCGTCGAGGGTGAGGCGGTCGTCCGGCGTGAGGGACCATTCCAGGAAGCGTTCATAGATGTAGTCCGTCGCCTGGGCGGAAGGGTGGACCATGTCTTCGGCGTAGAAGCGGTAGTCCCGGAGTTCGTCCAGAAGGAGTTCGTAGGCAGGGAAGTACGGGGCGTCGAGGCGGTCTGTGGCCAGCAGCAGGGTCGCTTTACTGAGCTGGTTGCCGTGGGCGCCGTCCGCGAGGTGGCGGATGGGGCTGACCGTGAAGATGAACTGCTTGTCGCTGAACCGTTTGATGAGCCTCTCGAGCATCGCGGCGGTCTGTTCCACGCTGAGGGGATAGCGTTCGAATTCCGCCGCAGGGCGCTTGAGACAGTTGGCGACGGTTTCGCCGGTCGCGACGGAGCGGAAGCACCAGGCGGAGCCGAGCGTGACGAGCACCTTGTTGCACGCTTTCCAGCATGCAGCCGCTTCCGCGAGCCGGGCGTTGGCATGCTCCAGGAAGGCCTCCGGCGTCTCCCGTGCGAAGGAGGTATGGTGCGAGAAGGAGCAGACGAGGCCCGCGCCGGCACCCATTTCCACGCAATCCTCCGCGGAGAAAGGGGCGGCGGAGGCGAGGCGGCTGAGCGCGTTGCAGACGGATACGGGATTGTACAGCGTCCCGAAGGGGTTGACGCAGACCCGGAAGCCGTCGTCGGCCAGGCGGCGGCCGGTTTCATCGGCAAAGCAGCTGCCGACCGCGAGGATGCGGTCGCTCTGGGAGAGGAGTCCGGGGGAGGGGCGGAGCCCGACCGGCGTCTGGAGTTTGATGGGCATGGTCATCCGTTTTTGTTCGGTAAAAATACAAAATAATGCGTACATTTGTACGATACCCCAGATTGCCGAGCGATGAAAAAGACGCTGATAGCCCTTTCCCTCCTGCTGGCCGCCCTGCCGGCCGGCGCGCAAATGTTCCCCGACCTGTTCGGCGGCCTGTTCGGGCAGCCGCGGGTCCAGCAGCCCGCCCAGCCGCAGAAAAAGGCGGTCGAACTGGATTACGACCTGATTTTCAACTGGACATTCGTCAACGACGAGTTCGACGGGGGGCGCTGGGACCTGTGCCCTTCCGGGACCCTCGCCGGCGCCCGGCTTTCCCCCTTCCTGGGCATCCGGATCGACCGGGGCGAGGGTGGCGTCCACCGGATCCTCGGCGGCATCGACCTCTTCAAGGAATTCGGCGCCCATCCCACGGCGACCGGCTTCGAGGCGGATCCGCTGCTGGAGAACGCGCGCCTGATCCGGGAGTTCTCCCTGTATTACCGCCTGGACAGGTCTTTCGGTAAGACGGACATGCGCGCGGTTTTCGGCTCTTTCCCGCGTGCACTGACGCAGGGACATTATTCCCCGCTCATCTATTCCGACGCGAAGGTCTTCTATGACAATAACTTCGACGGGCTTCTCCTGTCCTTCCGCCGGCCCGCATCCCTCTATGAGATCGGCCTGGACTGGAACGGCATGTACGGGGTGGACCGCCGCGAGGAGTTCAACGTGTTCACCTACGGAGCGTCGTCCCTCGCGGACTGGTTCGCGCTCGGCTGGGAGGGCATGTTCCACCATTATGCCGACAGCGACCATGCGAAAGGCGTCGTGGACGACCATATCCTGCACCCCTGGGCCCGTTTCGATTTCGCGGAAAGGACCGGCCTGCAGGCGCTGCGGCTGGAAGCCGGCCCCGTGGCCTATTATTGCCGCGACCGGCGCTACCCCGGCCATGAATTCCGCTTCGGCGGCCTGGCGGTCACGGACCTGCGGCAGTGGAATTTCGGCATTCGGAACTATTGCTATTATGGCAACGACCTGCTGCCTTATTTCGCCGACACAGACGCCTCCGGCTCCGTTTTCGGAACGGACCTGTACATGCGCATGCGGATGTTCCGGGTGGACACCGATCCCGCCCGCATCCCCGGCGTCTTCGATTACCTGAGCCTGTACTGGGAGCCGCAGATCTCGGAGTTCGTCTCGCTGCACCTGAATGCCGCCGTCCTTTTCAACAACGGCTACTCCGGCCTGGAGCAGCGGCTCTTCCTGAAATTCCATCTCGACCGCCTGGGCAAACATGCCCGGAAGAAGGCGGCCGCGAAGACCGCCAGAAGGACTGAACCTACGCAAAGAATCCCCCTCTGATGAAAACGAAAACCCTCTTCCTCGCAGCGGCCCTGTTCGCCCTGGCCGCCTGCAACTCCCTGAAAGACGGAGAGTACAGCCTGACGCTCCTGACCACCAACGACATCCATGGCCGTTATTTCGACTCGACCTATGTCGGTACGAATACCGCCAAGTCCCTGTTCGCCGCCAAGTATTGCGTGGACAGCGTCCGCGCCGCGGTCGGGGCGGACCATGTCCTCCTCGTGGATGCCGGCGACTGCCTGCAGGGGGATAACGCCGCCTATTATTTCAACTACGTCGATACGCTGACCCCGCATGTCTATCCGCGTCTGGTCCAATACATGGGCTATGATGCGGTTGCAGTGGGCAACCATGACATCGAGACGGGCCACCGGGTGTATGACCGCATCGCCGCGCAGTTTAAGTCTTACGGGATTCCCTTCCTGGCAGGCAATGCCATCCGGAATGACGACGGCAAGCCGTATTTCCCTGTCTATACGGTGGTGAAGCGCGGGGGATTGAAAGTCGCCATCCTCGGCTTCACCAATCCGAACATGAAGGCGTGGCTGAACGAGAGCATCTGGAGCGGGATGCATTTCGAGAACCTGATCCCCCTCGTGCAGCAGGACGTGGACGCGGTCATCGCGAAGGAGCAGCCCCAGGTCGTCATTGTTGCCGTCCACAGCGGTACCGGGAGCGGAAAGGGGGAAGCGCTTGAAAGCCAAGGTCTTGACCTGCTTCACTCGTTGAAGGGCGTGGATTTCCTGGTCTGCTCCCATGACCACCGTCCCTACACGGAGAACGCCGACAGCATCTGCCTTATCAACTCTGGCTCCCATTGCCGGAACCTCGGCCTCGGCGAACTGAAACTGACGGTCCGCGGCGGTAAGATCGTCTCCCGCGCGCACACCGCCGGCCTCATCCCGATCCGCGCCGAGCGCGTCGATACGGCCATGCGCACGGCCTTCCATGCCGATTATGAGGCCGTCAAGGCATTTACGCTGAAGGAGGTCGGCGAACTCAAGTCCGATCTCCGCACCCGCGACGCCTATACCGGCATGAGCGACTACATGAACCTGGTCCATACCCTCGGCCTCGGCTGCAGTCCGGCCCAGATTTCCTTCGCGGCGCCGCTGACCTACAACGGCTTCGTCAAGGCGGGGACGCTCATCTACAACGACCTCTTCACGATCTATCCCTACGAGAACCAGCTCTTCGTGGTCCGCATGACCGGGGAGGAAATCCGGAACTACCTGGAATTCAGCTATGACAAGTGGATCCAGACCCTCTCCAAGCCCGGCGACCATGTCCTCCGCATCCAGCAGCGCGACGACGCCCGCACCCAGCAGACGGGCTGGTCCTTCGTCAGCCGCAGCTACAATTTCGACTCCGCCGCGGGCATCAACTACACGGTTGATGTGACGAAGCCCTTCGGCGCGCGCGTCGCCATCGCCTCCATGGCCTCCGGCCAGCCTTTCGAACTGTCGAAGGAATACTTCGTCGCCATGACTTCCTACCGCGCCAGCGGCGGGGGCGACCTCATGCGCGAAGGCGCGGGCATCGACACCGACCGTATCGACGAGCGCGTCGTCTCCCGCTACCCGGAGATCCGCAACATCCTCTATAACTATCTGATGGACATCGGTTCCATCGATCCCGCCGTCACCGGCGACCCGCAGCGCATCGGCCGCTGGTCCTTCATCCCGCAGCCCCTCGCCGGGAAGGCGCTGGAGCAGGATATGGCGCTGCTGTTCCCGAAACGCTGAAGCCGGTTAAGGAAGGGTATCCAGATCCTTGGGTTCGCCCACCAGCCAGATGACGTCGCCTTCCGCGAAGGGACGCGCCGGGTTGGGCGTGTGGAGGCCGCCGTCTTCGGTCTCGACGCCTGCTATCAGGCAATGATACGTATCCCGTAAACCGCTTTCCCGCAGGGTTTTACCGAGGAAGGGGGAGGAGGGACCGACGAGCAGGTTCCGGAGGACCATCTCGCCCTCGCGGGCGACGCTTTCGTCTATCGTGACGACGCCCTGCTGCAGGGCGGCCCCGAACGTTTCGAGGGCGCTGTCGGTCCCGATGACCTGGATCCTGTCATGCGGGTAGAGCGCGTCGCTGCCCTTCGGGATGTTGATGCGGCGGTTGCCGCGGAGGATCGAGGCGACCTGGACGCCAAAGCGCTTGCCGAGGTCGAGCTGGGCGAGGGTCCGGCCGGCCCAGAGCGATTCGCCGGGGATTTCGAAGTCGGTCAGGTGGAGATCCTTCGACAGGAGGCGGGAGGCGTATTCCGGCTTTTTCTCGCCCATGTACTCCGCGCGCAACTCCCTGGAACGCAGGTTGTTCAGGAAAGTCTGCTCAATCTTGATGGCGTTCCGCTTGACCAGGCGGCTGAAGATCATCGCCATGACCAGGACGAAGGCGATGACGAAGACCAGGGCGACCGAGAAGTGGAACAGGCGCATCAGGACGTAGAGCACGAACCCCATGGCGATGAAGATGCGGATGACCACGCTGGCGACGAGCGGGGCCCGGTTGGCGCGGCTCTGCCCCCAGAGGGTCACGAATTCCTCGGACCGGAGCTTCCTGATCATGATGGACCGCAGGAACGGCGCCATCGCGAGGATGGTGGCCGTGGCGGAGAGGACATTGCCCCAAATGCCTGGCAGCCACTGGTTTGCGAGCGGGACGAGGAAGCGGAAGGAAAGCATGCAGATGGCCGCGCAGACGATGGTGTAGATGACGGTCAGCTTCACGATCGCGGTCAGGTACTTCTTCCAGTAAGACTCCTTGCCGGCATCCGTCGGGGCGCTGCCCGAGGCATACCGGTCCAGGAAGGAAATCCATTTGGCGGGCAGGTGCTTCTCCAGGAAGCCGTAGGCCGGCTCGGCCAGTCGGATCATGTACGGGGTCAGGAAGATGGTGATGACCGAGACCGCCACGACGATGGGGTAGAGGAAGTCGCTCGTCACCCCGAGGGAGACGCCGAGGGTCGCGATGATGAAGGCGAATTCGCCGATCTGTGTCAGGGAGAAGCCGCACTGCATCGCGGTCTTGAGGCTCTTGCCGGAGAGGAGGACGCCGAGGGTGGCGAAGGTGATCTGGCCGAGGAGGACGGTGAGGGTGATGACGAGGATCGGGAGGATGTACTTCCCGATCATCGCCGGGTCCACCATCATGCCCACGGAGACGAAGAAGATGGCCCCGAAGAGGTCCTTGACGGGTTTGACGAGCCGGTCAATGTGTTCGGCCTCAATCGTTTCTGCGAGAATCGAGCCCATGATGAAGGCGCCGAAGGCCGCGGAAAAGCCCGTCTTGGCGGCGATGACGACCATGCCGAAGCAGAGTCCGAGCGCCACCACGAGCAGCGTCTCGTCGTTCATCAGGCTGCGTGTCTTCTTGAGCAGCAGCGGGATGAGGTAGATGCCGACGACAAACCACAGGATGAGGAAAAAGACCAACTTGAGCAGGCTCATCACCATCTCCCCGCCTTCGAGGTTGCTGCTGACGGCCATGGTCGAGAGGACGACCATCAGCACGACGGCGAGGATGTCCTCGAGGATCAGGATGCTGAGTACCAGCCCCGTAAACTGTTTCTTCCGCAGGCCGAGGTCGTCGAAGGCCTTGTAGATGATAGTCGTCGAAGACATGGCGATCATCCCGCCCAGGAAGATGGCATCCATGCGCTTCCAGCCGAAGGCGGAGCCGACCGTGTAGCCGAGGAAGATCATCCCGAAGATGATCGTCAGCGCGGCGATGACCGCCGGGCCGCCGACCTTCATGATCTTCTTGAAGCTGAATTCCAGGCCGAGGGCGAAGAGCAGGAAGATAACGCCGATGTCCGACCAGACATGGATGCTGGCCGTGTCGATGACGGAGGGGAGCAGGCCGAAATGGGGGCTGGCCAGGAAGCCGGCCACGATGTAGCCCAGCACCAGCGGCTGCTTGAGTTTCTTGAAGATGAGGGTCATCGCCCCCGCGAAAACCAGGATGAGGGCAAGGTCGGCGATCAGCGGGGCGAGTTCGGACATGGTCTATCGTGCGTAAGCGGCGAGGCCCTCCTGGAGGAAGGCGGCGAATCCCGGGATGGAAAGGTTGTAGGAGCGGCCCGGCGTCAACGGCTGCCCGTCCCGTCCGAGAATGAAGTAGTAGGGCTGCGCGTTGACGCCGAAACGTTCGCGGGCGAGGTAGGAATTGACCTCGTCCATGCGCTTGAGGGTCTTGCCTTTCGGTGTTGTGATCCATTGTCCCTCAGGAACTTCCGCGCCGCGGTAATCCGTGTAGAGCGCCGCGATGACGAAGCGGTCCCGCAGCAGGGTAAGGATGTCCGGATCGCTCCAGACGCGCGCCTCCATCTCCCGGCAGTTGGTGCAGCCCTTGCCCGTGATGTCCACGAAGACGGGCTTGTCCTCCGCTGCGGCTGCGGCCAGTGCCTCGTCCAGCGTGAAATAGCCCGGAAGCCCGTGGGGGATCTTGAGGTCGTAGGTGCTGCCTTGCCCCTCCGGCGCCTGCGCGACCGGCGTTCCCTGTCCCTCCGCGTAGTTCGCGATGATGAAATCCTGGGTATCCATCGGGGGCAGATAGCCGGAGAGGGCCTTGAGCGGCGCGCCGAACATGCCCGGAATCATGTACACGACAAAGGAGAAAACGGCGATGGAGAGCGCCAGGCGCGTGATTCCGATGTGCTCGACGGGTTCGTCATGGGCGAAGCGGATCTTGCCGAGGAGGTACAGCCCCAGCAGGGTGAAGACCACGATCCAGATCGCGAGGTACACCTCCCGGTCCAGCAGTCCCCAGCCGTAGGTCTGGTCGGCCACGCTGAGGAACTTGAAGCCGAAGGCCACCTCGATGAAGCCCAGGACCACCTTGACGCTGTTCAGCCAGCTCCCGCCCCGCATCTTCTTCAGCAGGGAAGGGAAGAGGGCGAAGAGGGTGAACGGCAGCGCGAAGGCGACGGAGAAGGCCAGCATCGTGACCATCGGGGTCCAGAATTCGCCGCGGGTGGAGCGGATGAGCACCGAGCCGACGATGGGGCCCGTGCAGGAGAAGGACACCAGCACGAGGGTCAGCGCCATGAAGAAGATGCCGGCGAGGCCTTTCTTGCCCGTCCCCGCGTCGCTCCGGTTCTGCCAGGAGGACGGGAGGGTGATCTCGAACGCCCCGAAGAACGAGGCGGCGAAGACCATGAAAACGAGGAAGAACAGGATGTTCGGCAGCCAGTGGGTGGCCAGCCAGTTGAAGATGTTGGCGGTCACGGCGTCGCCGCCGAGGAGCCAGGTCAGGCCGATGATGACGCAGATCGGAACCGTGTAGAGCAGCACGATGAAAACCCCGTACATCAGCGCCTTGAAGCGGCCTTCGTGCGGATTCTCCGAGCTCTTCAGGAAGAAGGAGACCGTCATGGGGATCATCGGGAACACGCACGGGGTCAGGAGCATCAGGAGTCCCCAGAGGATGGCCTCCAGGATCAGCCCCCACAGCCCCTTGCCCTCCTCTTTCTCGGGGTCGGCGATGGCGCTCTGGTGGACTTCTCCGGCGGGCGCCGGGAGCGTGACCGTGAAGTCATAGGACTCGGGAAAACCGCACTGCGTGTCCGTGCAGGCCTGCCAGGAGAGGGTTCCGGACAGGGTCGTCCCCGCTTCGGCGCGGACGTCCTGGGTGAGGACGGCCTTGCCGAAGAAGACCTGCTCGTCCTTGAAGGTTTCCGTCGGGGTCACTTCGGTGAGCCCGCCTTCCAGGACGGTTCCTTCCGCCCATTCGACCGTCGTGGGATTGTATTCGTGGGCGGTGCCGTAGATGTGCTGGCCGTCGGCGATGCGGCCGGTCAGCGTGATGCGGAAAAGGCCCTCTTCCAGGGCTTCCCCCTTGGCGCTCCAGCGGACGGACGCTTCCTGCGCCCAGGCCGTGACGGACAGGAGCGCAGACAGCAGCAGGGAGAAAGTGCGGGCTCTCATGGGGCTGGTTCTCAATTACTTCGCGTAGGCGACGGAACGGGTCTCCCGGATGACGGTGATCTTCACCTGTCCCGGGTAGGTCATCTCGTCCTGGATCTTCTTGGCGATTTCGGCGGAAAGGCCGGCGGCCTGGTCGTCGGAGACCTGCTCGGCCCCTACGATGACGCGGAGTTCACGGCCGGCCTGGATGGCATAGGACTTCGTCACGCCCGGATAGGCGGCGGCGAGGTCTTCCATGCCCTTGAGGCGCTTGATATAGGACTCGATCACCTCGCGGCGGGCACCCGGACGGGCGCCGGAGATGGCGTCGCCGACAAGCACGATCGGGGCGATGAGGGAGGTCATCTCGATTTCCTCGTGGTGGGCGCCGATGGCGTTGCAGATCTCGGGCTTTTCCTTGTACTGCTCGGCGAGCTTCATGCCCAGGATGGCGTGCGGGAGTTCCGGATCCTCTTCGGAGACCTTGCCGATATCGTGGAGGAGGCCGGCGCGTTTGGCCATCTTGACGTTGAGGCCGAGTTCGGAGGCCATGATGGCGCAGATGTTCGCCACTTCGCGGGAGTGCTGCAGGAGGTTCTGGCCGTAGGAGGAGCGGTATTTCATGCGGCCGATCATGCGGACGAGTTCCATGGAAAGGCCGTGGATGCCGAGGTCGATGCAGGTGCGCTTGCCGGTCTCAAGGATCTCATCCTCAAGCTGTTTCTGGACCTTGGTGACGACTTCCTCGATGCGGGCCGGGTGGATGCGGCCGTCGATCACGAGCTGGTGGAGGGCCAGGCGGGCCACCTCGCGGCGGACCGGGTCGAAGGCGGACAGGAGGATGGCGTCGGGCGTATCGTCCACGACGATCTCGACCCCCGTTGCGGCCTCCAGGGCGCGGATGTTGCGGCCCTCGCGGCCGATGATGCGGCCTTTGATCTCGTCGCTGTCGATCGGGAAGGTCGTGACGGCATTCTCGATGGCCGTTTCGGTCGCGGTGCGCTGGATCGTGTTGATAACGATGCGCTTGGCCTCCTTGGCGGCATTCAGGCGCGCCTCGTCCATCGTGTCGTTGATGTAGGCCTGGGCCTCGGTGCGGGCCTCGGCCTTCATGTTCTCCATCAGCACGTTCTTGGCCTCGGCGGCGCTCATGCCGGCGACGGTCTCGAGCTGGCGGACGATGTCGCCCTTCATCTTCTCGTATTCCTCGGCCTTGCGGGCGAGGGCGTCCTGTTGCCCCTTGAGGGAGGACTTGATGTTCTCGATATCCTTGTTCTTCTTCTGGAGTTCCGCGTTCTGCTGGTTCAGCTGGTTCTCCTTCTGCTTGACGCGGGATTCCGCTTCGCGGATCTGGGCGTTCTTCTCGTTGACGAACTGCTCGTGCTCGCCCTTGAGGGTGAGGAACTTCTCCTTGGCCTGGAGGATCTTGTCGTTCTTGATCTTCTCGCCTTCGATCTCGGCCTTCTCGAGGATCTCGTCCCGTTTGCCTTTCAGGATGCTCTTCCGGATGAGTATGGAGAGGGCGAGGGCGACCGCCGCGCCCGCAACGAATCCGATAATAATAGCTATAATGTTCATATCTAAATAGTTAATAAAAGTCCATACACAAAAACAGGCAGGTCCCTCGCAAGGAACCTGCCTGTTCGGAAAATAGGAAAAGCCGCCACATCGTGTCAGAAAATCTTATTGCTAAGATTTGGGTTCCGACCGCTTCTGAGATCCCACGTCCCGCCTGGCGGCGGAATTCCCGAGGGTCACTGGGGGCCTGTCATCCACGGTCTGAGCGCACCCGGTACGGGGAGTACTTGATGTTTTCAGCAGCGAGGTCTTTGGCGGCTTATCCTATGTTTTCCAGATAGTTCTCCGTGTCTCTCGTGAGCTTGTCGATCCCGGAGCGGACCTCCTCGATCTCCCGCTGCTGGGAGAGGGAGGTGATGCTCAGGTTCAGGGCGATCATGGTGATCTTGTCGAGTTCGCTGCGGCCCGGCATCGATGCCGAGAGCGTCTCGAGTTTCTTGTTGATGCCTTCCGCAGCCGTCCGGATCAGCGCTTCCTTTTCGGGGGAGGAGGCGCTGAGCGCGTATTTCCGCTCCGCGATCTTGATGGTGATCTTCTGGTCCATTTCAGCTCTTTTCAAGCAGGGAGATGCATCGGTCGATCTCCTTGATCATCCTGTCTATCTTTTCTTTCGCCGCGGAAGTGCTATTTCCGCCCGCGATAAAAGCCTGGGAGAGTTTCAGCGTTTCTATCTGTCCTTCCAAACCGGTTATCTGTTCCTTGCAGGCAACCAAGGCGGCCTCCCTCTCCGAAAGCCGGGCGCGGAGTTTTCCGTTTTCCACTTTCTCGGCTTCGTAAAGGGCGATGAGCCTTTCGATATTTTTCTTGATATCTTCAAGCATGGCCGTCGTTGTTACCTATTCCTTGCAAATTTAAGAAAAAAACTTGGGATTATGCGCATATTTCCCTTAAAATATTTAATTTCGCAGTTGATGAATATAACTGATGAGACAAGTATTATCCCTGTTGATTGTTCTATGTCCACTCGCTTTCTCAATCTTTGCTTGCAAAGAAATTCCGAAAGGGACTGATTATCAGGAAAAGAATGAGTGGAAGGAATGTTGGGTTATTGGGTCAAGGCATGCACAAACGCCTGATTTCCCTGTTGTATGGTGGGTTCGGCGCAACAACAGTTCCGAATGGACCTTATTATATCCGCCCTATGTAAATGGATTGAAACGAGAGGAAGGGTACGAATATGAGATTGTGGTTATTGCTCATGCGGAGGATATGTCAACTCTTCCTGAAGATACCCCTTCTATCAGTTATACACTCTTCGAAATTATCTCTGTTCAGGAAAAAGAATCTGAAGGAATTCCTTTCTTCAGTTTAGATCCATCATGACAGACAATGAAATGATCGAGGATATCATTGGAGTTTTGGATGCAATTATTCAAGAAATATGTATTTCGAACAATTCGGCTATATTCGCGTAGCGGCGGCTTCACCGAGAGTGAAAGTCGCTGATATTGAGTTCAATAAGGCGGAAATCATCCGGCTGGTCGACGAGGCGGAATCGAAAGCGGTTTCGCTGCTCGTCTTCCCGGAAATGGGTGTCACGGGCTATACCTGCGGCGACCTTTTTGGTACGAACCTCCTGATAGAGAGGGCGGAAGCGGCCGTCGCCGCCATCCGGGACCATTCCCGGGGAAAGGCGGTGACGGTGGTGCTTGGCGCTCCGGTCCGGTACAACGACAAGCTGTACAACTGTGCGGTCGTGATCCGGAACGGCCAGGTCAAGGGCATTGTCCCGAAGACCTTCATCCCGACCTACAATGAATTCTACGAATCCCGCTGGTTCGCTTCGGGGGCCGATTTCCTCTCGTGCAACGTCCACAACGAAGGGCGTTTCTTCGACGACGGGAAGGATTTCGTCCGGGAAGGCTTCTGCGCAGAGGTCTCCTTTGCGGGCCGCCGCTGCAACATGTCCCCGAACCTGCTGTTTTCCGTCGGCCCCGCCACTTTCGCCATCGAGATCTGCGAGGACCTCTGGACGCCGCTGCCGCCGTCCTCCTTCCATTGCGTGGCCGGCGCCCAGCTGATTGTGAACCTTTCCGCTTCGAATGAAGTGCTGCTCAAGCACCAGTACCGGAAGAACCTCGTCTGCGAGCAGTCGGCCCATACCCTTTCCGGATATATCTACTGTTCAAGCAATTACGGGGAATCCACGCAGGACCTTGTCTTCGCCGGCTCCTCGATGATCTTTGAGAACGGCACCCTGATGGCCGAGGCCCCGCGTTTCGGGACGGAGTCCACGATGATTGTCGCCGACCTCGACGTCGAGAAACTGACGACCCTCCGGCAGAAGCAGAGTTCCTTCTACTATGTCACCCCGGACGGGACGCGGGCCTCCACCTATGCCCAGCTGTATTCCCGCATCCGGGTCGGGGACGCGGCCAGGACCGATTTCCGGAAGGAATTCCACCGCTACATCGAGCCGCATCCCTTCGTCCCGGCCGGTCCCGCCTCCGAGACCGAGGCCCGTTGCGAGGAAGTCTTCTCCATCCAGGTGCATGGGCTGATGACCCGGCTGGAGCATGTGGCTGCGAAAACCGCGGTCATCGGCATTTCAGGCGGCCTCGACAGCACGCTGGCCCTGCTCGTGACGGTGCTCGCCTTCGACCGGCTCGGCTGGAGCCGGGAGCGGATCATCGGGGTGACCATGCCCGGCCTCGGGACCTCGAAACGGACCCGGACCAATGCCGACGACCTGATGGAGGCGCTCGGGGTCACCCGGCGTGAAATTTCCGTCGTCCCTTCTGTCAATCAGCATTTTACGGATATCGGACACGACCCGGCCGTCCAGGATACCACCTACGAGAACGCCCAGGCCCGCGAGCGGACCCAGATCCTGATGGACATCTCCAACCAGACCGGCGGCATGGTGGTCGGCACGGGCGACCTTTCCGAACTCGCCCTAGGCTGGTGCACTTACAACGGCGACCATATGTCCATGTACGGGGTCAATGCGTCCGTCCCGAAGACGCTGGTCCGCTACCTGTGCCGCTGGGTGGGCGAAAACCGCCTCCCGGACAGCCGTACCGGCGCCGGCCGCACCGCGCGGGAGATCATCCTCGACATCGTCGATACGCCGATCAGCCCCGAACTGACCCCGGCCGACGCGGAGGGCAACATCGCCCAGCTGACCGAGGACCTTGTCGGCCCGTACGAGCTGCACGACTTCTTCCTCTACCATTTCTTCCGCTTCGGCTGCACGCCGAAAAAGTTGCTGTTCCTCGCCGAAAAGGCCTTCGGGGACAAGTATGAGGCGGAAACGCTCCGCCACTGGGCCTATACCTTCTTCAAGCGCTTCATCGGCCAGCAGTTCAAGCGCTCCTGCCTGCCCGACGGGCCGAAGGTCGGCTCCGTCTCCCTGTCCCCGCGCGGCGACTGGCGGATGCCGTCCGACGCGAAATGGGCCCTGTTCCTGAACGAATTCGAGGAGCGGTTATGAGAAAGTGGATCCTGTTCGCAGCGCTCTCGCTGGTCCTCCTCCCGGTTCCTTCCCTTGCGCAGAAGAAACTCTCTGTCAAGCATATCTGCACGATTGACCGGCGGTATCCCAATGACGGGGACTGCTGGAAGGACATCTATTTCCAGTTCCATTCCCAGAACCAGCAGCCGTACGGGGATTTCCACGGCGTGTCCGTCGCCGACCTCCGGACGGGAAAGACGCTCGGCTGGATCGACCTCGGCTTCAATCCGAATTTCCACAATTCGAGCATCACCTTCGTCGGGGAGAAAGCCGCGAAGAAGGACCGTTTCCCGCTTCTGTACGCCTCGGAGAACTATGCCCCGAACAGCTATTATAAGGTCATGGTTTACAGGGTCTCCGAGCCCTGGGCGCTTTCCGTCGAACAGCTGATCGTGCTGCCTTCGCCGGATTCCCTCGGCATCCTGTATCCCCATGCCGTCCCGGACGGGCCGTACCTGTGGATCGAGGGCTATTCCGCCGACAAGAAGGAAACCGTGTTCCTGCGCTTCGACCGCCCCGCCTTCGAGGCGGGGACCGTCGTCCGGTTGGCAGGGGAGCCGTCGCGGCGCTTTTCTATTCCCCGGAAGAAGGTGACCGACCAGTCCTGGTGCATCCGGAAAGGGAAATTCTACCAGGTCGTGGGCGTCAGGCTTGAGGCCTGGCTGCGGATCGTCGATGCGGAGACCGGTGTGCTGGAACAGGAGTTCCTGCTGCAGGATTATGGCCTTCCGTATGAGCCGGAGGCCGTTTTCTTCCGTGGAAACCGCCTCTGCGCCGCGTTCTCGACCGAAGGCCGGGCTGAAATCTACGAACTCCGGCTCCGATGAGGGATCCGGTCTTTGCCGAGACCCTGCTCCGCTGGTACGGGGAGAACGGGCGTGACCTGCCGTGGCGAAGGACGCGCGACCCGTACGCCATCTGGCTCAGCGAAATCATCCTCCAGCAGACGCGCATCGCCCAGGGCATGGCCTACTGGGAGCGCTTCATGGCGCGTTTCCCGTCGGTGGATGACCTGGCCGCCGCCTCGGAGGACGAGGTCCTGCGGCTCTGGGAGGGCCTCGGCTATTACAGCCGGGCCCGGAACCTGCATGCCGCAGCCAAGCAGATCGTTTCCCTCGGCGGCTTTCCGACGACGCTGGAAGGCATCCGTGCGCTGAAAGGGGTGGGGGATTACACGGCTGCCGCCATCGGCTCCATCGCCTTCGACCTGCCCGCGGCCGTCGTCGACGGCAATGTGTACCGGGCCCTGGCCCGTTATTACGGTATCGCGACGCCGGTCGGTACCACGCAGGCAAAGAAAGAATTCACGGCGCTGGCGCAGGCCCTCCTGCCGGAGGACAGGGCCGCCGCCTTCAACCAGGCGATGATGGATTTCGGCGCCATTCAGTGCACGCCCGCCGCACCGGACTGCTCCGTCTGCCCGCTCGCGCCGCATTGCGACGCCCTCCGCACCGGCCGCATCGGGCTTCTTCCCGTGAAAAAGGCTCCGACGCCGGTCAAAACCCGCCTTCTTGACTACATCTACATCCGCTGCAACGGCTTCACGGCCATCCGCCGCCGCGGCCCCGGCGACATCTGGCAGGGCCTTTGGGAGCCGCTCTGTTACGAGCGCCCGGCGGACAGTGCGGGAGCGGCCAGGCCCGGGGGTAATGTCGGCGCAGACATGCACCCATGCAGATGGGAGGGGCCCGCTTGCGGGAGGGGGCAAGACGACATTACCCCCGGGCCGGCGCCTGTGCGGGTAGACATGCACCCATGCAGATGGGAGGGGGCCGCTTGCGGGAGGGGTCAAGACGACATTACCCCCGGGCCGGCGCCTGTGCGGGCAGACATGCACCCATGCAGATGGGAGGGCCCCGCACCCGTGCTCTTGCGGGAAGGGGTGCGGCACCAGCTGACGCACCGGCTGCTCATCGCCGATTTCTGGCTGTGGGAGCCCCCGGAACGGCCCCTGCTGCCGGAGGGGTACGTCTGGATTCCCGAGGCGGAGCTCGACCGGTACGGAAAACCGCGCCTGTTCGAACTGCTGCTGGAAGCGCTCTGACGCGGTTTTTCCTCCTTTCTTCGCGCGAAGGCGCGGAAATCTCGAAGCGATTCCTTATCTTTGACGAATGATGAAGAAATGGATGCTCCTGCTCGCGCTCCTGCTGCCGCTTGCCGCGGCGGGTCAGGGCGTTTCCCGGAAAGAATACGTGTACCGTGCGGACGACGCGTATTGCTGGGAAAAATGCAAAATCGAAGTGACGGCCCCGATGGACGGGGCGGAACACCCCGTGATCGTCTGGTTCCACGGCGGCGGCCTGACCGGCGGCCATTATGCCACGCCGAAGACGCTCGCGGAATCGGGCCATGTGGTCTTCAGCGCCGGCTACCGGCTGGTGCCGCAGGTGAGCGTGGCCCAGATCATCGACGATGCCGCGGCGGCGGTCGCCTGGGTCTTCGCCCATGCCGAAGAATACGGCGGCGACCTTTCCAAGGTCTTCCTTGCCGGTCATTCCGCCGGCGGGTACCTGGTCAGCATGCTGGCGCTCGACAAGCATTATCTGGAAAAGTATTCGATTGATGCAGATAAGCTTGCGGGTGTCGTTCCGTACAGCGGCCAGTCGATCACGCACTTTGCCGAGCGGCAGATGCACGGAATCGGCGCCCTGACCCCGACCATCGACGACCTGGCGCCGATTGCCCATCTGCGGGCGGACGCGCCGCCCCTCTATGTCATCAGCGGCGACCGGGAACTGGAGATGAACGGCCGCTACGAGGAGAACGCCTATTTCGTCCGGATGCTCCGGCTCAACGGCCACAAGGACGTCCGTTTCGTGGAACTCGGCGGCTTCAGCCACGGTGCGATGGCCGCCCCCGCCCATTACCTCCTGCTTTCCTACATCCGGGAAAAGACGAAGAAGAACCGCTAACTACACACACTGATACACCTGTTTGACAACATGAAAACCCGAATCCCTATCCTTGCCGTCCTCCTTCTCGGGACGGTCCTCTCCGCCGGAGAGGCGCAGGCACGCAAGAACCCGCTTCCCGACTGGCAGGATCCGAATGTCTTCGAAATCAACCGGATGCCGATGCGCGCATCCTTCATGACGGACCAGCAGCAGACGCTGAGCCTGAACGGTACGTGGAAGTTCCATTTCAACGAGACCATCGACGGCCGCCTCCGCGGTTTCGAGGCGCCGGACTATGACGACAGCAAGTGGGGCACGATTCCCGTTCCCGGCCACTGGGAACTCAACGGCTATTGCGATCCGCTGTATGTCAACATCGGCTATGCCTGGCGCGGCCATTACAAGAACAATCCGCCGATCCCGCCCACGGAGCACAATTATGCCGGCCAGTACCGTCGCGCTTTCACCGTGGACGGCAGCTGGATCGGCCGGCAGATCTGCCTGAACATCGGCTCCGCGACCTCGAACGTCCGCGTCTGGGTCAACGGGAAGGAGGTCGGCTACAGCGAGGACAGCAAGCTGGAGGCCCGTTTCGACATTACGAAGTATGTCCATGCGGGGGAGAACCTTCTGGCCCTGGAGATCTTCCGCTGGTGCGACGGGACCTACCTGGAGGACCAGGATTTCTGGCGCCTGAGCGGCATTGCCCGCGGCGTGGAGGTCTATACCCGGGAGGTGAACCGCCTGGAGGATGTCCATGTGAACGGGACCATGGACGGCGACCTGTCGGTCATGGCCGAGGTCGGCAAGAGCATCCGGAAACTGGAATTCGAGGTCTGCGACGCGCTCGGGAAGACCGTCTGGTCGGCGGAGGCCGCGCCCGGCCGCGAAAAGGCGGAGACGGGGGACCGGATCGTCCGCGCGGCGGGCCATGTCGATGCCCCCGCCCTCTGGTCGGCCGAGACCCCGAACCTCTATACGCTGAAAGTCCGCGCCTTTGACCGCGACGGGCTCTCCGAGAGCACGTCCGTCCCGTTCGGTTTCCGGACCGTCACGATCGAAAACGTCCAGCTCAAGGTCAACGGCCAGCCGGTCCTGATCAAGGGCGCCGACCGCCATGAACTGGACCCGTACAAGGGCTATGTGGTCTCCGTCGCTGACATGATCCGGGATATCCGTATCATGAAGGAACTGAATATCAATGCGGTGCGTACCTGCCATTATCCGGATGACCCGCGGTGGCTCTCGCTGTGCGACCGCTTCGGCCTCTATGTCGTCGATGAAGGGAACATCGAATCCCACGGCATGGGCTACAAGGACGGGGAGACCCTGGCGCAGGACCCGCAGTTCGCCGCCGCGCACCTGATCCGTGACCAGCGGATGGTCCGACGTGACATCAACCATCCGTCCGTGATCATCTGGAGTCTCGGCAACGAGGCCGGCAACGGCCCGAATTTCTACGCCTGTTACGACTGGATCAAGGCCTATGACCCGACGCGGCCGGTCCAGTACGAGCGTGCGCTTCCCAAGGGTGGCTACGGCCACAGCGACCGGAATACGGACATCTACTGCCCGATGTACGAGGCTCCCTGGGATGATGAAAAATACCTGCAGATGGCGGACAAGCCCCTCATCCAGTGCGAGTATGCCCACGCGATGGGCAATTCCATGGGCAATTTCAAGGAATACTGGGACCTCATCCGCAAGTATCCATCCTATCAGGGCGGTTTCATCTGGGACTTCCAGGACCAGGCGCTCGTCTGGCCTTCCGACAAGCCCGGGACCGACCGGATTTTCGCCTTCGGCGGCGATTTCAACGACTATGACTGCTCCGACGGCTCCTTCAACTGCAACGGCGTGATCGCTGCAGACCGCAGCTTGCATCCGCATGCCTATGAGGTTCGTTACCAGTACCGCAACATCCTGACATCGGCTGCCGGGGAGACGGGGAAGGTCTTCGTTTACAATGAGTTCTTCTTTACGCCCCTCGACAATTACCGCCTGCTCTGGGATGTGGAGGTCGGCGGTGTCAAGGCTATGACCGGCGTGGTTGAGAACCTGGCAGTAAAGCCGCAGGAGACGGTCCTGGTCGATCTCGGATTCTCCGACCGCGACGTCGAGGACGCCGCCGCCCGCCTGATGCGGAGCCGGACCGACTGCGACGTAACCCTGAATGTCCGGTATGTGCTGAAGACCGCGGACAGCCTGCTCCAGGCTGGTCATGAGGTCGCCTACGACCAGATCGTGCTCCGGAAGGCGGAGCCGGTGCTGTTCGCCTGCGGCTCGGCCGCCGTCCGCGGCGAAATCCTGCCCCGGTGCAAGGAGAATGCCGACCGGGTTGAATTCTCCGGCCGCTATGCCTTCCGCGGGACGCTCGGCGAGCGCCTTGCCGAATGGTCCGCCACCTTTGACAAGAAGACCGGCGCCCTGAGCGCCTACAAGGTCGGCGGCCGCAATTACCTCGCCGCCCCGCTGATGCCCTGCTTCAACCGCGCGGTTACCGAGAACGACCTCGGCGCCGCTTTCCACCGCAAGATGTCCATCTGGCGGAATCCGAAGTTCAGCGTGGAGGATTTCCGGGTCACGGTGAAGGAACACTGCATCGAGGTGGCGGTCCGTTACGCCCCGTTCGGGGAGGTGGCGCGCGTCCTGATGACTTATGAGGTATATGCCGACGGCTCCATCTCCGCGACCGAGTCGATGCGCGATGCCGGCCGGCTGGCCATGGCCCCGCCGATGTTCCGCTTCGGCATGACCTTCGCGATGCCGGGCCGTTACTCCGACCTCGATTTCATGGGCCTGGGCCCGTGGGAGAACTATTCCGACCGCTGCAGCGCCGCGCTTCTCGGCCGTTACCGCCAGCGGGTGGAGGACCAGTATCATTATGGTTATGTCCGTACCCAGGAGTCCGGGACCCATACCGGACTGCGGTTCTTCCGCATCCTGGACGGCAACCGGAGCGGCCTGGAAATCACCTGCGGGCGCGAATTCTCCGCCTCTGCCCTGCCTTTCAGCATCGCCGACCTGGACGTCGCCGCCCTGGAGGGGGATAAGAAGGAAAAGAACCATAACAACCAGTACGGCGTCCCGCAGCACTCGCTGGAACTCAAGGCCAGGGCCCATGGGAACGACCGCCGGAACGGCCTGACCCATGTGCATTTCGACCTTGTACAGATGGGCGTTGGCGGCATCAATTCCTGGGGCAGGACCCCGATGGAGGCGTACATGGTGCCCGCGGCGGAACGTGATTTCCATTTCGTGATCCGTCCTGTTGACAATTAGCCGATGTACTGGGATCCGCTGCGCAGGAAGGAAGTGGCCGAAACGCCCGAAGAGGAGGTTCGGCAGTGGTTCATCACGGTGCTCCGCGACGGGATGAAAGTCCCGGAGCACATGATGATGAGCGAGGTGTCCCTCAAGTTCGGGGAGAAGCCCTGGCGGGCGGATATCGTGGTGTACGGCCGGGACGGGCAGCCGCTTCTGGTCGTGGAGTGCAAGCGGCCGGAGGTCCCGCTGGACCAGAAGGTCGTAGACCAGGCACTTCGATATAATAATGTATTGAATGTCAAGTATATCGTGGTAACGAACGGGCCTAAAACATTTATGTTCGAACGAAAGGGGGACGGGTTTTCCTTTCTGGAAAAGGCGCCCCTTTGGGAGGAGATGATGCCATGACGGTGACGGAAGGATATCTCGACGCTCCCGTATTCGGGATCGTCTCGGAAACGGCGGCGGAGCTCGGTGTCCGGGCCTTCGTCATCGGCGGCTATGTCCGTGACTGCTTCCTCGGCCGGCAGAACAAGGACATCGACATCGTCGTCGAAGGGAGCGGCATAGCCCTGGCCGAGGCCGTTGCAGAGCGAGTCCGCGCCCATGTATCCGTCTTCCGTAATTTCGGCACGGCCATGCTCCGGTACCAGGGGACCGAGGTGGAGTTCGTGGGCGCCCGGAAGGAATCCTATCACCGGGAATCCCGGAAGCCCATCGTCGAGGACGGGACGCTGGAAGAGGACCAGCTCCGCCGCGATTTCACCATCAACGCGATGGCGTTCAGCTTGCAGAAGGAGGATTTCGGGGCGCTGATCGATCCGTTCGGCGGCATCCGCGACCTGGTCTCGGGCGTAATCCGCACGCCGCTCGAGCCCGACCAGACCTACAGCGACGATCCCCTCCGGATGCTCCGGGCCATCCGTTTCCAGGCAAAACTCAGCACGCCGGAGCACCCGTTCCGGATTGTCCCGGAGTCGCTCGACTCGATGCGCCGGAACCGGGAGCGGCTTGCCATCCTGTCCCGCGAGCGGATTGTCGAGGAACTGAACAAGATGCTGGTGACGGACCGTCCCTCCCAGGCTTTCCGTGTCATGGACGAGACGGGCCTGCTGGAGCAGTTCCTGCCCCAACTCGTGCAGTTGAAGGGCGTGGAAACGGTTGAAGGAAAGGGACATAAGGAGAACTTTTCCCATACGCTCCAGGTACTTGACAATGTCGCCGCCGCGGAAGTGGCAGCCATCCGGGAAGGCCGTTTGAAGGACTATGAGCCCGAGTTGGACGGCGACGGCTGGGTGGAGTCCGTCCGGACGGAGCCGAATGTCTGGCTCCGCTGGGCCGCCCTGCTCCACGATATCGCCAAGCCGGTCACCAAGCGCTTTGTGCCGGGCACGGGCTGGACCTTCCACGGCCATGACGCCGTCGGCGCCAAGATGGTCCCGCGCATCTTCCGGGAGCTCAAGATGCCCCAGAACGAGAAGATGAAATACGTCCAGAAGCTCGTGGGGCTGCATCTGCGGCCGATCGCCCTGGTGGACGAGGAGGTGACGGATTCGGCCGTCCGCCGGCTCCTTTTCGATGCCGGCAACGACATCGACGACCTGATGATCCTCTGCGATGCGGATATCACCTCGAAGAATCCCGCCAAGGTCGCACGGCTTCACCGGAATTTCGAGCTGGTCCGGGAGAAACTTGTCGAGGTGGAGGCGAAAGACGCCCTCCGCAACTGGAAAAACCCGATTTCGGGCGATTACGTGATGGAGGTTTTCGGCATCCCGCCCTGCCAGGAAATCGGCCTGATCAAGGAAACGGTCAAGGAGGCCATCCTCGACGGGGTCATCCCGAACGAGTTCGAGGCCGCCGACCGGTTGATGCGGCAGCGGGCCGCGGAACTGGGCCTCAAACCCGTCCATTGATGCTTATCGACGACTATCTTTCCTACATTACGGCCGTCCGCCGCTATTCGCCCCGGACACAGGCTATCTATCGCGAGGTGCTCGACCGTTTCTCCGAATTCAGCGGGGGAGCGGTCCTCGAAAGCCTGACGCCGTCCCTGCTCCGCAGCTATGAGGTGTACCTGATGGATGAGCGGAAACTGGCTGCCAGGACGGTGAACCAGCACATGTCGGTGCTGAGCGGTTTCTGCCGTTTCCTGATGCGGGAGGGGAAACTGACGTCCAATCCCGTTTCGCTCGTTTCGCGCCCGAAGGTCCCGAAGCGGCTTCCCGTCTATTTCCGTGAGGAGCAGATGGATGCCTATTTCAAGCGGACGGATTACCTGCTGGATCCTGCCTTTGACGATCCCAAGTACCTCGAGGAGCGACTGAAGCGTCTGATAATCAGCATTTTGTACGGAATGGCCATCCGCCGTGCAGAGCTGATATCCCTTCGGATCGGCTCCTTCGACCCGGTCCGGGGCATCCTCCGCGTCGTCGGAAAAGGCGACAAGATGCGAGAAATTCCGGTGATTCCTTCGCTTTGTAACGAAATTTCCCTATATTTGACATCGGTTGCATCGGCGACCGGCGGGTCCAGGCCCCCCGAAGCCCCGCTTCTCGTCACTCCGAAAGGGCGTCCGCTCTACCCGGAGTACGTGGACCGGGCGGTCAAGGGCGAACTGGGCGGCATCCCGGGGAGGAAATCCCCCCATGTATTGCGGCACACCCTGGCGACAGAACTGCTCGACCGTGGCGCTGACCTCAATTCGATCAAGGAGATGCTCGGCCACAGTTCCCTCGCGGCCACGCAGGTCTATACCCACACGAGCGTCGACCGGCTGAAAAAAGTGTATGACAACGCCCATCCCCGGGCAAAAACAGGAGGTAAACATGAAGATGAACGTGAAGTCCCTGAAATTTGATGCGGACCAGAAACTGCTTGACTTCGTTGACAAGAAGGTTTCCAAGCTCGAGAAGTTTTTCGACGGCGTCGATCCGGTCGACGTGACCCTGGCGCTTACGCCGGACCCCGCCAACAAGAGCGTCCAGATCAAGGCCCATGTTCCCGGAGAGGAACTGATTATTGAAAGACACGCCAAGACCTTCGAGGAGGCCGTGACCGAAGCGGTGGACCTGATGAAGGAAAAGATCGTCCGTACAAAGGAAAGGAAGTTTGACAAATAATCTTTTGACATCGGCCCGGTGACGGGCCGTTTTTTTTTGTTTCCAAACCGTAGGAAAGACAGTTTTCCGATTTCCCGGATTACCTATTTGAAAAATATTTAATTAATTGATGGTCAGTGAGATATAGTTTCCCTGACCATTTCCTTATTTCCCGATTTTTTCCGGGCCTTTCATTATTATGTCCTTATTTATATTTTTTACGTGTTCCATGTGCGCATGTGCGGGCATGGAACACGCGGCTTGATAATGTTAAACATTCATAAATCTTTTGGACAAATGAAACTGGAAAGAAAATGCTATGATCAGCCCCTCGCGGAGTTGATTCCGATGCTGCCACTGGAATGCTACTGCGGCATTTCCGGAGGCGAGTACAACCCAAAGCCCGGTGAATTTGATGAAGATTCTGATTAACGGTGATTCTTATGATGCATTTCAAGAATAGATTGACGGGGATTCTGATCCTCTTTGCAAGTTGTTTGCTAACCGCTTGCAACACCCTTCCCACTCCCGGAGGGGAACATTCCGACGGCCTGGGCACGATTGACGGAATGGTCATTCGGGCCAGCCTCGTCGGAGGGGAGACCAGGACAGTGTTGTCGGAGGACGGCGGCGCGTACAAGGTCCTTTGGCAGACTGGCGACAAAGTTTCTGTCAACGGGACATTGTCCGAGGCTGCCGCAGCGGCAAGCATGGCTTTTCCACCGAAGACTGGGGCTGGCTCCTCGATTTCGCGGGCCGCAGATTTTGAAGCCATTGCATTGCGAGATAAGCCATAATTGGTTATCTTTGTACGAATATGGCAAAAAAGGGCTACATTGAGACCGACCGGCAGTGCCGGGGGCTGGTGGAAGATGCGAAGAATGGCATCTTCAAGCCCGTGTATCTGCTGATGGGGGAGGAACCCTATTATCCGGAAATGGTCTGCGACGCCATCCAGGCGCATTGCCTCCAGGAATGGGAGCGTGATTTCAACGAGACGGTCTGCTACGGCTCCGACGTGGATGCCGATGCCGTGATCACCGCTGCCCGCCGCTTCCCGATGATGGCGGAACGGCAGCTGGTGGTCGTCAAGGAGGCCCAGGCGATGAAGTCGCTCGAGCAGCTTGCGCTCTACTGCGAGCGCCCGCTCGACTCCACCGTCCTTGTCATCCTCCTGCACGGCGCCTCTGCCGACAAGCGGAAGTCCTTGTACAAGAGCGTATTGAAGAATGGGGTCGTGGTCGAATCCCTCGCCCTGCGGGACTATGAGGTCGCCGACTGGATCGGTGCCTATTATTCCGGCCGGGGCCTGTCGATCGCCCCGGATGCCGCCGCGCTCCTCGCCGAGTTCGCCGGCACGGACCTCGGCAAGATCGCCGTCGAGACGGACAAGCTCCTGAAGAATCTTCCGGAGGGAGCAAAGACGGTCACCGCGGAAGACATCGAGCGCAATGTCGGCATCAGCCGCCAGTTCAGCGTCTTCGAGCTGACGAAGGAACTGTCCTACCGGCATGCGGCCAAGGCCCTCCGCATCGCCACGTTCATCGGCGAGGCGCCGCGCTTCGCGATGCCGATGGCCGTCAGCGCGCTGTATTCGCATTTCTACCGCATCCTGAAATATGAGGCCCTCCTCCAGGCGGATCCGCGTCCCTCCCCGGACCGGAAGGCCAAGGTCCTCGGTGTCAACCCCTTCTTTTTCAAGGAATATGACGCTGCCGTGGCCAATTACCCGATGCGCCGCGCGATGGCGGTCATTTCCCTGCTGAACGATTATGATTACAAGGGGAAGGGCGGCGAGACCGGCGAGGCGGGCCCGGGCGAACTGCTGGTGGAAATGGTTGCGAAAATCCTGACAATATGATAGAAGTCCAACATGTATCCAAGTCCTTCGGGGAAAAGGTGGCGCTCTCGGATGTGTCGCTGCAGTTCCCGGAGGGCAAGATCTTCGGCCTCCTCGGGCCGAACGGTGCGGGCAAGACCACGCTCATCCGCATCATCAACCGGATTACCATCCCCTCTGCGGGAACCGTCCTGATGGACGGCCGTCCCATCACGGATGAAGATGTCGCCAAGATCGGCTACCTGCCGGAAGAGCGCGGCCTGTACCGCAAGATGAAGGTCGGGGACCAGGCGATGTACCTTGCCCAGCTCAAGGGCATGTCCGCGCGCGAAGCCGCCGTCGAACTGAAGAAATGGTTCGTGAAGTTCGGCATCCAGGACTGGTGGGGCAAGAAGGTCGAGGAACTCTCCAAGGGCATGGCCCAGAAGCTCCAGTTCATCACGACGGTCGTCCATAAACCGTCCCTGATGATCCTGGACGAGCCTTTTTCCGGTTTCGACCCGGTCAACGCGGAACTGATCCGCCAGGAGATCCTGCGCCTCAAGGACGAAGGGGCGACGGTCATCCTTTCGACCCACAACATGGAGTCGGTCGAGGAACTCTGCGACGAGATCGCCCTGATCAACGCTTCCAGGCTGGTGATCACGGGCGGTGTCGACGAGATCCGCCGCAAATACGGCAACAACCACGTGGAACTGGTGTACACCGGGTCGGCGCTTTCGTCGGAGGAGGGCTGCTTCAGCATCCTTTCCGACGAGGACAATGCCGGGCGGCATACCGCCGTGCTGGCCGTGGGGGAGGGCACGTCTTCGAACGGCGTCCTCCAGCGCGTCATGGCTTCCGGCGTCACGGTCAATTCCTTCAAGGAACTGATCCCGCGCATGAACGATATATTCATCAAACTGGTCACGGAGGGCGTATAACATGAATCTCGGAAAACTCGGCATCGTCATCCGGAGGGAATACCTCAACAAGGTCAAGAAGAAATCCTTCCTGCTCATCACTTTCGGCGTCCCGGTCCTTTTCGCGGCCATGTACGTCATCCTGATCCTGATCATGCTCAAGGCCAAGGACGAAGCGAAGCGGGTCGCCGTCGCGGACGCTTCCGGCATCGTCCTGCCGATGCTGGAAGATACGGAGACCCTGACGTTTACGGATGTCTCCGCCTATCCTGCCGACAGCGTGAAAAGCAACCTCGCCGCCTTCGGGGCGGACATCCTCCTGACGGTTTCCCCGCTCGATTCCGTCGCGAAGAGCGTCACGGCGCAGACCTACTCCGGGAAGCCACTCGGCGTCGAGACGGTCGAGGTGATCCAGCGCCAGATCAACGATGCGGTCGAGGCCTACCGCATCGGGACCTACGGGATCGACAACCTGGCCCAGATCATGTCGGACGTCAAGTCCCATGTCCGCATAACCTCTTATACCGTCGATGATTCCGGCAAGGAAACCCTGTCGCAGTCGGAGGTGTTCATGATCGTTTCCTTCGGCCTCGGCATGCTCATCTACCTGTTCATCGCCCTGTTCTGCGGCATGGTGATGACGAGCGTCATCGAGGAAAAGGCGAGCCGCGTGGTCGAGGTGCTGGTCTCCTCGGTCAAGGCGACCGAACTGATGTTCGGCAAGATCGTCGGCGTCGCCCTCGTCGCCCTGACGCAGTTCTTCCTGTGGATCGTGCTGACGCTCATCATCATCGGCGGGATCAACCTGTTCGGCGGATTCGGCAAGCTGATGGGCGGGAAGGATGCGCAGTCGGCGATGGACATGATGCAGGAGATGCAGTCGATGCCGGGTTACCATCCGGGCGGCGCGACCCTCGACATGTCGTCGGTCACGGACGTGGCGTCGCTGACGGATTCGACCGCCGTCGCCGGTGCACCCAGCGGCCTGCAGGCCGTCATGGAGACGCTCGGCTCATTGAATTATGCGGAAATCATCATCGCCTTCATCCTCTTCTTCGTCTTCGGTTACCTGCTGTATGCGTCGCTGTTCGCGGCCATCGGCTCGGCCGTCGAGAACGAGGCCGATACCCAGCAGCTCCAGATCCCGGTCACGATCCCGCTGATGCTGGGCTTCTTCATCGCCATCTATGCTTTCCGGGCGCCTGACAGCCCGATCGTCTGGTGGGGGTCGATGATCCCGTTCACCTCGCCGATCGTCATGCTCGCCCGCATTCCGTTCGGCGTGCCGGTGTGGGAGCTGGTCCTCTCCATCGGACTGCTGGTCGGCACGGTCGTGCTCTGCGCCTGGATTTCGGCGAAGATTTACAAGGTCGGCATCCTCATGTACGGGAAGAAATCGACCTTCAAGGATTTGTGGAACTGGTTCAAAATGAAATGATATGAAAGAAGGAACAAAATTCGCGCTGATTGCGCTTGCCTGCCTCCTGGTTACGGCGGCGGTGGCTGTCTTCGCCCCGCGGCCTGAATCCGGACCGCGTTTCAACTGGACGCGCGTGGTCATGGACGGCAGCCGGACCGGCGTCACGTCCGTGGGCACGGACATCGACGCCGCGCTCGGCGTGTTCGAGGACGACGCCTATGTCTCCCCGAACGGTACCCGCTTTACGGACGGCATCGTTCCCGAGGTCGCTGCGGCCTTGGTGGAGGTGCAGCCGAAAATGAGTCATCTCAAGGAACACATCGGCTTCTGCCCCGAGGAGATGGTCGCGGCCGCGCCGGAAAGCGCCCTGAGCAACATGCTCGTGGATGCGCTCCGGGCGGAGGGAGAACGCGTGTTCGGCGTCCCGATGGATTTCGCCGTGACGAATTTCGGCGGCATCCGTGTCCCGATGCCGAAGGGAGAGGTCGTCCTGGACGACATCCTTTCGATGTTCCCGTTCAAGAACTACGTCGCCTATGCCAAGGTGAAGGGGAAGGAGCTCAGGAGGCTCTTCGACCAGTTCGCCATGACGTCGGTACAGTGCATCAGCGGGGCGAAACTCGTCATCAAGGACAAGGCGCTCGTTTCCGCCGAGATCGGCGGCAAGCCCCTCGAGGACGACCGGGTCTATAACGTCGCGACGATCGACTTCCTGCTGGACGGCGGCGACCGGATCGCCATCGGTGCCATGGCCGACGATGTCCAGCTCTCCGATGTCCTGATTAAGGACTTCATGCTGCGCTACCTCAGGGGCCTGACGGCCGCGGGGAAGAATATCGAATATGCCAAAGACGGACGTGTAATCGTGGAGGAATAACTTATGAAACAGAAACTTGCCATCATCTGCGCTCTTGCGCTCGCAGCCTGTGCCCCGGTCCCGGAGCATCACCTGACCATCCTCCATGTCAATGACACCCACAGCCACTTCGAGCCGGTCCGTTCCGGCGAGGATGAGGGGCTCGGCGGCATCATCGAACGGGCCGCTTTCGTCGACAGCGTCCGCCGGGCGGATGGTCCGGAGAACGTCCTCCTCCTGCATGCCGGCGACTTCGGCCAGGGAACGACCTATTTCTCCGAACTCGGCGGCGACCTGGAAATCCAGTGCCTCAATGCGATGGGGTACGATGTCGTGACGCTCGGCAACCATGAGTTCGACAACGGCCTCGAAGAACTCGGCCGCCGTCTCTCCAGCCTGGAAATGCCCGTCGTCTGCTGCAACTACGACTTCTCGCCCTTCGAGTGCGGCAAGTATATCAAGCCGTACACCATCCTTGAGAAGGCCGGCCTGAAGATCGGCGTCATCGGCGTCCTCTGCGACATCCGGGCGATGGTTTCCGCGGAAATCTCCAGCCGTATCCCCGAGGTCAACACCCTCGAGGCCGTCCAGAAATGGGCGGACTACCTGAAGGACGAGGAGCAGTGCGACCTGGTCATCTCGCTGAACCACATCGGCTACGATGCGGACGACGAACTGTCCCTGACCGATCCGGAGCTCGTGGAAAAGACGCGGAACATCGACCTCGTCGTCGGCGGCCATTCCCACACCTTCCTCAAGAAACTGGAATACCGCAACAACCTCGACGGCAAGCCTGTCCCGATCTCCCAGGACGGCTGCTGGGGCCTCTATCACGGCATCTTCCATATTGACATGTAGCGTTTTTCACGCTCCGATGCTGCGGAAGAGGGTTCAAGGTTCAGAAAAAATCACCTTGAACCCTCTTCCTCCGCTTTCTCCGCTTTCTTGAGGTTATTCTGTCAGGAAGCGGAAGAAGGCTTCGATGTCGGCGCGGCGGGGGAGGCGGACGATGTAGGCGAGGTCGCCGAGGTCGTCGGCGAGGGCGGTGGGGACGCGGTCGCACATGCAGAGGCAGTGGCCGTAGCGGGCCATGACCTCGTCATGGCTGTGTTTGTAGGCGCGGCCGTCGCGGCGGCCTACATAGGCGCAGTAAGCCTCGTCGCCGATGGGCTTGCGCCGCTCCCCGAAGGCCACCATGTCGGCCCAGATCTGGAAGACGTCGGTGTGGTGGGCATAGTTCATCATGTCCGGGGTATAGCCGCCCGGCGGCCGCATATTGACCTCCAGGCCGACATAGTCGCCCTTCTTTCCGAGGCCTTCCCGGTCGCGGTCCAGCTGGAAGTATTCCAGGTGGACGAAGCGGCTGGTGATGCCGAAGGCTTTGACCGTACGTCGGCCGATTTCCGCGAGGGCCGGGGGGACGGTCTTGTTGCACCAGTAGCAGGTGTCGAGGTTGCCGTGGACAATGTCCATGATGGGTGTCGGGAAGACGCTGTTGTTCTCGAAGACGGGCTCGCCCCGGTCGTTGAAAATGGCGTCGTAGCTCACCAGGAGACCGGTGATGAATTCTTCGATGACGAACTGGCCATAGTCGTCGGGGTGGGCGGCAAACCAGGCGTCCAAGTCGCTGTCGCTCAGTATCTTCGTCGTTCCGCATGCGCCTACGCCGCCGTCCGGCTTGGCGATGACGGGGTAGCCGGTCAAGGCGGTGAACGCTTTCACGGCGGCGGGGCCCTCCGCGCAGCGGACCTGCCGCGCCGTCGGGATGCCGCCGAGCGCATAGTATTTCTTCATCTCGCTCTTGCGCTTGATGGCGGCGATATGGTCGGACATGATGCCGCTCGTGACATGGAAGTCCGTCCGCAGGCGGGCGTCCTGCTCCAGCCAGTATTCATTGTTGGACTCGATCCAGTCGATGCGGCCCCATTTGTGGGCGAACCAGGCCACGGCGCGGTACATCTGGTCGTAATCCTCCAGGTCGGTGACCCGGTAATAGTCCGTCAGGCATCCCCGCAGTTCGGGGGAGAGCTGCTCGTAGGGGACGTCTGCGATGCCGAGGACATTGACGCCGTCGGCCTTGGCGCCGGCACAGAAATGCCAATAGGTCTGCGGGAAATGGGGGGAGATGAAAACGAGGTTCATGAAACAGTAGGATTGGTTTTCTTCGGAGATCCGGCGCATGCCGCCCCGGGCGATCTCGAACGCTTCGCCCCGGAGTTCGCTGCGGCCGCCGGCCACTTTGACATACCCTCCGTCGGGAAGCGTGTAAAAGTTGTGTCCCCAGCTGTCGGGGAAAGCGATATCTTCAAAGAGGCGGAGCCCGTCGACTCGGGCGAAGCGCACTTGCGCATAATGCGGAATCAACTGGATATCAGTGAGTCCAAGTCCTTCCAGGTAGCGCCGGTATCCCGGGTCGACTGCCTCTCCGGGCAGTTCGGGGTGGGAATAGACGCGGCCGGCGCAGTTCATCGAGCCGGCGCTGCAGCCCATGACGACGCCGTCGAAATCCCGGAGCAGCGCCTTGAAACCCAGTTCATGGAGAAAGCGGTTCTGCGTGGGGACATGGCCCCCGCAGAGGATGATCCAGTCGGCGGAACGGACGAGCGCCGGCGCCTCCCGGAAGTTGTGCCGGTCCAGCATCGTGATGGACGCCGTCCGGATACCGGAGGCGTGGATGCAGTCGCCCATGCCTTTTTCCACGGAATCCGTGAAGCCCTTGTCGTCCGGCGCGGCGCTGACCAGCAGCACGCGGGGAAGCCGCCCCGGTCCGGTTACGCGTTCCAACGCGGCCTTGACATCGGAGAGGAATCCGTTGTCTTCCGTGAAATGGTCTTCGCCGTAGCGGGTGGGGCTTCCGGTCAGGTAGAGGGTCATACCCCTAGAGGATATTCATCGACTGCTCGCGGATCTTCTCGAGTTCGTCCTTCATCCGGACGACGAGGCGCTGGATCCCGGCGTGGTTGGCTTTCGAGCCGGTCGTGTTGATCTCGCGGCCCATTTCCTGGATGATGAATCCGAGTTTCTTGCCCGGTGCGGGCTCGCCGTCGATCGTGTCCATGAAATACTTGCAGTGCTGGCGGAGTCGGACCTTCTCCTCGTTGATGTCGTATTTCTCGAGATAGAAGATGAGTTCCTGTTCGAAGCGGGAGGGATCCGGCTTGGCCTGCAACTCGTCGAGGGCTTTCACCAGTTTGGACTTGACGGTTTCAATCCGTTCTCCTTCAAGCGATTCCACCTCGTCATACAGGGCGCCGATCGTCGCTACGCGCGATGTGACGTCGCGATAGAGCGCGGCGCCTTCCCGGATGCGGTAATCGCCCACGGCCGCAATGGCCGCGTCGATCGCGTCCTCCACCGCCGGCCAGTCCTCTTCCGTGATGGCATCGGTCTTTTTCGCATCGACGACGTCCGGGAAGCGGAGGATGGCCGCGAGCAGTTCGGCCCGGGCAATGGCATTGACGGCGATTTCCGGCGCAACCGATTCGGCCTCACGCAGATAGGCCTTGGCCAGGGCCGTGTCGATCGGCTTGGCGGCGGCGTCGCCGTCCGCCTCCAGGGTCAGGAAGAAATCGATGGTGCCCCGCTGCAGCCCCGCGGCGAGTTTTTGCCGGACGGGGATGTCCTTGTCCTTGGGAAGGAGGGAGGTCTTGATATTGATGTCGGCGCTCTTGCCGTTGAGCGTCCGGATCTCCACGGTGAGTTTGCCGGCGGCGATCCGGGCTTCGGCCTTGCCGTATCCTGTCATGGACTGAATCATGGCCTATTCCGGTTTATAGGAGTCCTTGAGGGCGGTCGTCTTGTTGAAGACGGCCTTTTCCGGGGTGCTGTCCGGGTCCTTGAAATAATAGCCCGTGCGCTCGAACTGGACGGCGATGCCGGAGGCGTCCTCCAGCAGGGCCGGCTCGGCGAGGCCGGTGCCGGGAACCAGGGATTCCGGGTTGAGGAAATCCTTGTAGTCCTTGTCCTCGGGGACCTGCGACATGTCGGCGAGGGTGAAGAGGCGGTCGTAATTACGGAGTTCGATCTCTTTGGCATGCGCCGTGGATACCCAGTGGATCGTGCCCTTGACGGAGCGCCAGGCGCCGTCTCCGCCCGGCCGGGTGGCCGGGTCGTAGGTGCACCGGAGTTCGGTGATGCGGCCGTCGGCATCCTTGATGACCTCCTCGCACTTGATGATATAGGTATATTTCAAGCGCACTTCGCCGTCCGGCTTCAGGCGGAAGAACTTCTTCGGGGCATCCTCCATGAAGTCGGCGCGCTCGATCCAGAGTTCGCGGCTGAAGGGTACCCGACGGGTCGCGCCCTCCGGCTCTGCCGGGTTGAGCGGGCAGTCAAACCATTCGACCTGGCCTTCCGGATAGTTGACGATCGTCACCTTGACCGGGTCCTGGACGACCATGTAGCGGTTGGAGCGGGCGTTGAGGTCCTGCCGGACGCACCACTCGAGGAGCTGGATGTCCATCAGCTGGTCGCGCTTCGACACGCCGATCTTCTCGCAGAACATCCTGAGCGCCTCGGGCGTGTAGCCGCGCCGGCGGACGCCGCAGAGCGTCGGCATCCGCGGGTCGTCCCAGCCGGCGACGAGGCCTTTCTGCACGAGTTCCAGGAGCTTCCGCTTGGACATCAGCGTGTAGGTGAGGTTGAGGCGCGCGAATTCATACTGGTGGCTCGGGAAGATGCCGAGGGTCTCGATGAACCAGTCGTAGAGGGGGCGGTGGACGTCGAATTCGAGGGTGCAGATCGAGTGGGTGATGTGTTCGATGGAGTCGCACTGGCCGTGGGTGTAGTCGTACATCGGGTAGATGCACCACTTGTCGCCGGTGCGGTGGTGGTGGGCGAACTTGATCCGGTAGAGGAGCGGGTCGCGGAACATCATGTTCGGGTGGGCCATGTCGATCTTGGCGCGCAGAACCTTCTCGCCCTCAGCGTATTTGCCCGCCTTCATCTCCCGGAAGAGACGGAGGTTCTCCTCCACGGAGCGGTTGCGCCAGGGGCTCTCGGTGCCGGGCTTGTCGACGGTGCCGCGGCCGAGGCGGATCTCCTCCTGGGTCTGGTCGTCGACATAGGCGAGGCCGCGCTGGATCAGCTGCTCGGCCCACTCGTAGAGCTGGTCGAAATAGTCGGAGGCATAGAGCTCCTTGTCCCAGTGGAAACCGAGCCACTTGATGTCTTCCTTGATGGAATCGACATACTCGGTGTCTTCCTTGGTGGGGTTCGTGTCGTCATAGCGGAGGTTGGTCTTGCCGCCGTACTGCTCGGCGAGGCCGAAATTCAGGCAGATGCTCTTGGCGTGGCCGAGGTGGAGGTAGCCGTTCGGCTCCGGGGGGAACCGGGTCATGATGCTGCCGACCTTCCCTTCGCGGATATCGTTTTCAATGATTTCTTCGAGGAAATTGCGTTTCCGGGGCTCTTCTGCGGCGGTTTTGCTTACTTCTTCCATATTGTGGATCCCTATTCAAATTAATCCTTCAAATTTAGTCATTTTTTTTCATTATTTGGGTATTCTTAATAATTTGCTTAACTTCGCTCTGCTAAAACCTGTAAGAAATGAACTTAATGTATGCCCGGCTGGCCCGGTACGACCTGCCGCAACGGATGATGGAGAAGGGTGTTTATCCCTATTTCCGCGAGATAGAAAGCAAACAGGGGACGGAGGTCGAAATGGACGGCCACCGCGTCCTTATGTTCGGATCCAACGCCTATACGGGCCTTACCGGCGATGAACGCGTCATTGAAGCCGGCGTCCGCGCCCTTCGTCAATATGGTTCCGGATGTGCCGGTTCCCGCTTCCTCAACGGTACGCTCGATATCCACGTCCAGTTGGAAAAGGAACTGGCCGCCTTCGTCGGCAAGGACGAGGCCCTCTGTTTCTCCACCGGCTTCACGGTGAATTCCGGCGTGATCCCCCAGCTGCTGACGCGCAGCGACTTCATCATCTGCGACGATCGCGACCACGCCTCCATCGTCGACGGCCGCCGCCTTTCCTTCGCCAAGTCCCTCCATTACAAACACAACGACATGAAGGACCTGGAGCGGTGCCTTCGCCGTTGCCCCCGGACTGCCGTCAAGCTCATCATCGTGGACGGGGTATTCTCCATGGAAGGTGACCTGGCGAAGTTGCCGGAGATCGTCGAGCTGAAGCAGAAGTATCCGAACACCTGCATCATGGTGGACGAGGCCCACGGCCTCGGCGTCTTTGGCCGCCAGGGCCGGGGCGTCTGCGACCATTTCAACCTCACGGACGAGATCGATATCATCATGGGCACCTTCTCCAAGTCCCTGGCCTCGATCGGGGGCTTCGTCGCGGCGGACAAGGTGATTATCAATTACCTCCGCCATACGGCCCGTACCTATATCTTCAGCGCTTCCGATACGCCCGCCGCGACGGCCAGCGCCCTGGAAGCCCTCCACATCATCCAGAACGAGCCGGAGCGCATCGCGGCCCTTTGGAACGTGACGAACTACGCCCTTTCGCGTTTCCGCGAGGCCGGTTTCGAAATCGGGGAAACGGAAAGCCCGATCATCCCGCTGTACGTCCGTGACGTCGAAAAGACGTTCACCGTGACCAAGCGGGCGTTCGATGAAGGGGTCTTCATCAACGCCGTCATTCCGCCCGCCTGCGCGCCGCAGGACACGCTCGTCCGTTTCGCCCTGATGGCGAACCACACGCACGAGCAGGTGGACAGGGCCGTGGAAGCCCTCGTCCGGGTCTTCCGCGAGCAGGGTATTATCGCGTAATTACAGGATTCCCAGCAGTTTGCTGCGGGACAGCATGCAGGCCCCGACCGGCGCCGCTTCCTTGCCGAGCTTGGAGAATTTGATGGTCGTGTCCTGCACGACGAAGTTCTGCGCGGAGCGCTTGACGGCCTGCCGGACCGGAAGCATCAGATAATCACCCGTTACGGCCATCTTGCCGCCGATGACGACCAGTTCCGGGTTGAACAGGTTGATGAGCCCGGCGATGCCGCGGCCGAGGGTGTCGCCCACCTCCTCGACCTTTTCAATGGCGAGGACATCCTCTTCCCGGATGGCCTTGTAGATGTCGTTGATGGTGATTTTCTCCCCGCGGCGGTATTTCCCGCTGAGGGAGGAGTTCCGGCCGCTCTTGATCCCCTCCAGGACCATCCGGTGGAGGGCGGAACCGGAAGCGCCGGTCTCGAAGCAGCCGACTTTGCCGCAGCGGCAGATGATATCGTTGTCCAGGAAGGGGAAATGCCCGATCTCCCCGGAGAATCCCGACTTGCCGAAGAAGAGGTTCCCGTCCAGGATCATGCCCATGCCGAGGCCCCAGCTGATGTTGATAAAGAGGACGTTCCGTTCTTTTTTGACGATGCCGGAGAGGTATTCGCCATAGGTCATGGCACGGGAGTCGTTCTCGACCGTGACGGGGACGCTGAGTTCCTCCTGGAGGATATCCCGGATGGTCTTCCCTTCCGGCAGGGGATAGGAATAGCTCTCGCCGGTATGGGGATTGACGCGTCCGGTGATGCTGATGCCGACGCCGAGGCAGCGGTCCCATTCAATCCCGCGGCTGGTGAAGAACTGCCGGATCGCCTTGCCGACCTGGATGACCGCCTCTTCCTTGTTCTCGAAGACGAAGGGGAAGTCCTCCTCGAAGGCGACGATGTCCCCCTTGAAATTGGTGACGACGATGCTGGCGTGGGAATGCCGGATATCGACGCCGGCGAAGAAACCGGCGTCCGGGTTCAGCCCGTAGATGCTCGGCCTGCGTCCGCCGGAAGTCCCGTGTTTCCCGAGATCGACCATGAAGCCTTCGTCGATCAGCTCGTAGATGAGCTTGGTGACGGTCGGGACGCTGTTCTTCAGCTCGGCGGCCAGGGCGGCGATGCTGTATTCGCCGTGGTTGATGCAGAGACGGAGGATATACTTCTTCATCAGGGCCGTCTTGTTCTCTTTTTGGTCGAGGAAGGTATTTCTCATAATCAATCTTATTTTCCAAGCGCGAATTTAGAAAATTTTTTATATAAATCCAAGCAGATTTGGAATTCTGTTAAAAATTAGCCCCGGCTTCGTAATGAAGTGGGGTCTTTCCCGGCTTTTCTTCCCGGAAAAAGGGGATTCCGCTGAAAAATCATTATCTTTGTCATTCAAGTGTCTGTTGGGCCATGTTGACGAGAATCAAAAACCGGCTGGGCGGGTTCCGGCTGTCCATGCGGATGAAGCTGATCCTGAGCCTCTCCGCCATTGCCGTGGTGCTGCTCCTGTCCAGTATCATATCCATCCTCGAGTACCGTTCGATGCGCAATTATGTCTCCGCCCTGATCGCGGACGACATCAACAGCATCCATGTCTCCCAGCGGCTGACGGACGTCGTCGACCAGTACAACCTCAGCATCCTGACAGTCATCGGTGACGATTCCGTCTCGAACCTGCCGGACTTCGACCAGGCCCGTTTCCTCGCGTCCTGCGATTCCCTCAAGGCGACGATGACGGAGAAGAAACTCGTGCCCCTGGCCGATTCCGTCCTATACTCCTATTCCGCCTACATGCTGACTTCGCTGGAACTGGAAAAGGTGATCCTCTCGGATTTCATCGATTCCCGGACCTGGTATTTCGAACGGCTGCAGCCGGTCTTCGGCCGCCTGCGGGAGGACATCGACGACCTGAGCACGGCCATTTACAACGACCTGGAAAAGAACTCCGCGACCTTCGAGCGCGGTTTCTACCGGAGCATCATCCCGGGTACCGTCGCCGTCGCGGTCGGCATCCTCCTGGTGCTGCTCCTGCTGTTCTTCATCCTGATCTACTATGTCAACCCGCTCCGCAAGATGCTGGACGGGCTGGACAACTACCGCTCCTACAACCGCCGGTACAACTACAGTTTCGACGGTGACGACGAACTGTCTGAACTCAATGCCGGCATCACGGAACTGACGGAGGAGAACCGCCAGGTCCGGCGCCGCCTGCTGGACCTGAAAAACAGGCAGGAGGAGCCATGAACCTGAAGGTCGTCTCGCGCAATGTCGGCGTCGCGCTCCTCGTGAGCGCGCTGTTCATGTTCCTGTCCGTCCTCGTGTCGGTCTGGAACGGCAACGACAGTGCCCTGGCCGCCCTCCTGATCAGTTTCTCCATCACCTTCATCGTCGGCATCTTTCCCTTCATCTTCGTCCGCCGGGCGCCGGCCATCACCCTTCGGGACGGGTATATGATCATCGTCCTGTCCTGGCTTCTTTCCTTCGTCTTCGGGATGCTTCCTTATGCGCTGTGGGGCGGGCCTTTTACAGTGGTAAATGCCTGGTTCGAAAGCGTTTCCGGTTTTACGACAACCGGAGCGACCATCCTGGAAGACGTGGAGGTCCTTCCCAAGAGCCTGCTTTTCTGGCGCTCTTCGACCCATTTCATCGGCGGCCTCGGCGTCGTGGTCTTCCTCCTGCTGATCATCCCGTCCTCCAGCCCGATCCGCCTGCGGCTGACCAACATGGAACTGTCCTCCCTCTCGCGGGAGGGGTATCAGTCCCGGGCCAACAAGACGGTCCTGATCTTTGCGTGGGTTTATCTCGGGATCTGCGCCGTCGCTTTCCTCAGCTACTGGGCGGCCGGCATGTCGCCGTTCGACGCCATCAACCATGCTTTCAGCGTGTGCGCGACGGGCGGGTTCAGCACGAAGACCCTCTCGATCGGGGCCTTCGATTCGGTCACGATCGACCTGATCACGATTTTCTTCATGTTCATCGCCTCGTGCCACTTCGGGCTGATCTTCCTCTCGCTGGCGAGCCGTTCGCTGCGTCCGCTGAACAATCCGGTCCTGAAGTATTATTTCTTCGGCCTGCTGTCGGCGGCGGTCGTCTCCGGTATCTCTTTGAAAATGAGCGGGATGCCCCTTGGTGAAGCAATGCTGCAGGGGTCTTTCCATGTCGTCAGCTACGCTTCGACGACAGGCTTCGCCATCGGGGACAATTCCACCTGGCCGATGCTCCCGTGCTTCATCCTGATGGTCGTGAGCGTCGTCTGCGGCTGCGCCGGTTCGACGACCGGCGGCCTGAAGGTGGACCGGTCCGTCGTGCTTTTCCAGGCGATCCGCCGCCAGATCGACAAGGCCCTCCACCCTTCTTCCGTCGTGGAATTCCGGATCGGCCGGACGGTCCTGAAGGACGATGAGGTCTATCCCCAGGTCCTGTACATCGCCCTGTACCTGCTGTTGGTCTGTATGTCCATCGTCCTTGCCCTGCTGCTCGGCGACCCCAACGGCCACGCCATCACGGGCTCGATTTCCTGCCTCGGCACGGTGGGCCCGTCCCTCGGAACTATCGGATCCCTGGGCAATTACAATGCGGAACCGGCGGCGCTCAAGGTCCTTTTCTCGCTGGACATGTTCCTCGGCCGTGTCGAGGTCTATCCGGTCTTCGCCGTCCTGGCGATGATCCTCCATCCCAAGCGGAAATAGGCGATGGCGCGCAGCGATTTCCTTTACCGGCGCTTCCTGGAGTGCCTTCCTTATGAGCCGACCGCCTGCCAGGACGGGCTTTTCCGCAAGGTGGCGGACTTCCTGACGGCGGATGATACGGACCTCCTGGTGGTGAACGGCTATGCGGGGACCGGCAAGACGACGGCCCTGTCCGCGGTCATCCGCACGATGCGGTCGCTGGAGACGCCCTGTGTGCTCCTGGCGCCGACCGGCCGCGCCGCGAAGGTCCTTTCCTCCTATACCGGCCTTCCCGCCTATACGGTTCATAAGCATATTTACCGCCAGAAATCCCATGGGGAGGACGGCTTCGGCACCTTTTCCCTGGGCTACAACAAGGCGAAACAGACGCTTTTCATCGTCGATGAGGTCTCCCTCCTGACCATCGAGTCCGGTCCGGGCGGCGCTTCCTTCGGCTCCGGCGACGTGCTGGGCGACCTGGTCGAATTCGTCCGGAGCGGCGCGGAATGCCGGATGATCCTGGTCGGCGACTCCGCCCAGCTGCCACCCATCGGCCTGGATGCCTCCCCGGCGCTCTCTCCGGCCTACATGGACAACTTCGGCGGCGTGCGGTACGCGACCCTGACGACGGTCGTCCGCCAGCAGCGGGAGAGCGGCATCCTCCATAACGCGACGCACCTCAGGACGCTGCTGGAGGATCCGTATTTCGAGGACATGCCCATCGATGAACTCGGCCTGGAGGTGGAGGGTTTCGATGACATCCGCCGGATCGGGGGAGCGGAACTGCTTGAGACCCTGTCGGATGCGTATGCAAAGTACGGCGAGGACGAGACGATTGTCCTGACCCGTTCCAACAAGCGCGCCATCCGCTACAATGCCGGCATCCGCGCGCAGGTGCAGTACAAGGAAGAGCAGCTGGTGCGCGGCGACAAACTCATGATCGTCAAGAACTGCTACCATTTTGTCGATGAGGTGGAGGGGATGGATTACATCGCCAACGGCGACATCGCGAAGCTCGTCCGCATCGGCCGTTTCGAGGAGCGGTACGGGCTGCATTTCGCGGAGGCGGAGCTCTCGCTGCCGGATTACGGCGACCAGGAGTTCACGGCGAAGGTCCTTCTGGATACGCTCGGTTCCGAGAGCGCTTCCCTGACCTATGTGCAGTCCAACCAGCTCTATCATGGCGTCAATGCCGATTATGCCGATATCAAGTCGAACAAGAAGCGCTACGATGCGGTCCGCGAGGATCCGTACTACAATGCGCTCCAGCTCAAATATGCCAATGCGATCACCTGCCACAAGTCGCAGGGCGGCCAGTGGAAGTGCGTCTTCATCGACAATGCCTTCTGGCAGGATTTCCTGGTGGCGGACGACATCAAGTGGCTTTACACCGCGCTGACGCGGGCGGTGGAGCAGGTGTACCTGGTGAATTTCAAAGACGGATTGTTTGTATGAAAAAGCTTCTCCTCCTCTCGCTGCTGCTGTCGGCGACCCTTTCCGCACAGGACCTGACAATGAATCCGACCGAATGGAAATGGCTGGATGACAACCGCTTGTATCTCTCGGACGGGGAAAGGCACTATACCGTTTCCGGGCTTTCGGAGGTGACGGAGTGCGGCCGGTTCGAGGAGAAGTATGCCGCTTTCCCGGTGGAGCCTGAGGGGGCGGTCAACCTGACCTGGTCCCCGGACTCGGCGATGCTCGCCTTCACCCGGGCGAACGACCTGTATGTCGTGGACATCGCCACGGCCGCGGAAACCCGCCTGACCTTCGACGGCTCGGCCGTGATCCTGAACGGCTACGCCTCCTGGGTCTATTACGAGGAAATCTTCGGGAGGCCCTCGAAGTACCGCGCCTTCTGGTGGTCGCCGGACAGCCGGAAACTGGCCTATTACCGTTTTGACGACAGCGAGGTGCCGATGTTCCCGATCTATTCACCCTTCGGGCAGGACGGGACGCTGCGGGAGACGCATTACCCGAAGGCGGGGGAGCGGAACCCGGAAGTGCGGATCGGTTTCATCGATGTGGCGGCCGTGCGGGGGGGAGCCGCCCCGAATACGGTCTGGGCGGATTTCGACCCGGCGGAAGACCAGTATTTCGGCCCGCCCTTCTGGCGCTCGGATTCGGAGGCTTTCTATGTGGCCCGCGAGCCGCGGATCCAGAACACGCTGGACCTCTATGCGGTATCCCCGACCGACGGCTCCAAACAGCATATCTACCATGAGACCTATCCGACCTGGCTGGACTGGATAGACGGGATGTTGTTCTCCGACAAGGGCTTATACATGGTCCGTGCCTTTGAGACGGGCTGGCAGCAGATCTATTTCCTCTCTTATGACGGCAAGGAACTCCGCCGGCTGACCGACGGCGAGAACTGGCGTGTGTCGCTGGTGGAACTGGGCGACGACGGCTCCGTCTATTTCACCGCCGAGCGGGATTCCCGCGTGCGGCAGGCTCTGTACCGTGTCACGCCGGCCGGTGATATCTTTCCGTTGACCGATCCCTCCCTGCACGTCTCCCGCGTGCTGTTCTCTCCGGACAAGCGGCGTTTCGCCGCCGCGGTCTCCTCGCTCGAGCGCCCGACGGAGGTCTGGCTGTATGAAATGCTCCGGACCCGCCGTACCGTCCGGGCGCCCCGCGCCTTCCATTTTTCTACGGCGGAAGCGGACGGACGCATTCCGGAACTCATCTGGATGGAGACGGAAGACGGCTTCGAACTTCCGGCGACCCTCCTCTATCCGGCGGGCTTCGACCCCGCGAAGAAGTATCCGGTCCATGTGGACCTGTACGGCGGCCCCGACACGCCGCTTGTGACCGACCGCTGGCATCCGCGCTACGGCCGTGACCAGTGGATGTATGAAAACGGCATCATCCAGGTGGTCGCCGACTGCCGCGCGTCCGGCCACAGCGGCCGCGCCGGCACCGACGCCATCTACAAGCATCTGAACGACTTGGAAGTCAAGGACTTCATCGCCTGGGCCGGTTACCTGAAGGCCCTCCCGTATGTCCGGCCGGACAAGATCGGCGTCGAGGGTTTCTCCTTCGGCGGCACGATGACGGCGATGCTACTCTTCACCGCGCCGGATGCATATCACTACGGTATCGCCGGCGGCGGCGTCTATGACTGGGCCCTCTATGACAGCCATTACACCGAGCGGTTCATGTCCACCCCGCAGGACAATCCGGAGGGCTATGCGAAATCCCGCATCCAGAACTACGCGTCTCAGTATCCCGTCGCGATAGGGAAGTCCGACGGCTCCGTCATGCTCAAGCTTACCCACGGCACCGGCGACGACAACGTCCACTTCCAAAACACCCTCCAGCTCATCGATGTCCTGCATCGAGAGGGGAAGGACTTCGACTTCATGATCTACCCCGACGGCATGCACGGCTACCGCGGCTACCAGGGCGCCCATTTCACGGCCGCCAACCGCGCCTTCTGGCAGAAGTATCTGCTGGGGGAGTGATTATTCCTTCTCCCCGTCCTTGCGCTCGGGTTCGTCGCCGCGGGAGTTTTTGTACTTGAAGCGGCGGATCTTCTGGGTGGCTGTCTTCTCGAAGGGCTCTTTCATGGCGTCGACTTCGCCGATCTTGGAGTTCTTGCCGACCTTCTTGTTGACCCATTCGAGGATGGCCTTCTTGCGGGCCTCGAGTTCCTCGAACCATTTGTCCTCGGTGGCCTGGTCCCAGTTGATGGCGTTGTCGGTGAACTTGACGAGGGCGACGAGCTTGCCGTCGCGCTCCATCACGAGGGATTCCTCGACGCCTTCGATGTTGTTGATGACCTGCTCGATCTCCTCCGGATAGATGTTCTCGCCGGAAGGCCCGAGGATGGTGTTGTTGAGGCGGCCCTTGATGTAGTAGTTGCCCTGCTCGTCCATGGTGGCGACGTCGTTGGTATGGAACCAGCCCTCGTCGTCCAGGACCTGGAGGGTGCGCTCGGGATCCTTGTAATAGCCCAGCATGACGTTGTTGCCCCGGACGACGATTTCGCCCTCGCCGTTGTCGGGGTTCATGTTGTCCAGGCGGATGTCCACCTTATAGGAGGCGGGGCCGATGGAGCCGAGGTGTTTCTTCTTGTCCACCATCACGTTGCAGACCAGCGGGGCCGTCTCCGTGAGGCCGTAGCCAACGGCATAGGGGAACTTGCATTCGATGAGGAACTTCTCCACCTCCGGATCGAGCTTGGCGCCGCCGATGCCGAAGAACTGCAGCTTCCCGCCGAAGGTGCTCACCATCCGCCGGCCGATGAACCAGCGGAGGATGCGCGGGATATGCTTGTCCGCCCAGGAGAGGATGCGGCTCTTCTGGATGGTGGGCAACACGCTGTTTTTCACGACCTTCTCGATGATGAGCGGGACCGAGCATACGATGGTGGGCCGGACCTTCTTCATGGCCGCGAGGAGGATCGTCGGGGTCGGCGGCTTCTGGAGGGTATAGCACGTGGCGCCGACATAGAAGGAGTAGAGCGTCGAGACGCTCATCTCATAGGCGTGGGCGGCCGGCAGGATGCTCAGGAAGCGGTCTTTCTTGAAGGCCGGTTTCGCCTTGAAGGCCGCGGCGAGGTTGCTGCTGAGGTTGCGGTGGCTCAGCATCACGCCCTTGGCCTTGCCGGTGGTCCCGGAAGTATAGATGATGCAGGCCAGGTCGTCCGGCGCCGGGTCCTTCACCCAGCCGTTGCACTTGAAATCCTCCTTGTCCTTCTTGAGGAACTCGAAGGTCTCGATGTCGATGATGAGGGTGAGGCGCTGCTTGCACTCCTCGCTCAGTTTCGGCATCATCCGCCTGGAGATGAAGATGACCTTGGACTCCGAGTGGTTGAGGATGTTGGTCAGCTCGTTTTCGGAACTGTCCGGAAGGACGGGGACGGCCACGCGGCCGAAAGCGGTGGCGGAGAAGAACGCGACCACCCAGTTCGGCATGTTCTGCGAGAAGATGGCCACCCGGTCCCCGTGCTTGATCCCGAAACGGGACATCCGCTGGGACAGCCGTTCGGTCTTGGTTCGGAAATCCGCGTAAGTATAGGACTGCCCGCCATCTACATACTGGTAGGCAACCCTCTTGGCATAGTTGGTCGTCGCGTAGTCAAAGACCTTGCGAAGGGTCGTACATTCGTTTTCGCGGGACCTGTATCTCCGCCAGGCTTTGTAGGGACTCTTGATTCTCTTGGCCATGTTGGACGTTTTTTACGGGATGATGAATCCGTCCTTGTTCTTTCCCTGGATACCCATCGGACGGTAATGGTCGTAGATGCGCTGCATATCCGCTTTCGCATCGTCGGTCAGGGAGAAGGGCTCGCCGACGCTGATGCGCTTGCGGCCCCAGTCATAGTAGCCCACATAGACGGTCGCACCCGTCTCCTTGGCGATCAGGTGGAAACCGGTTTTCCACCGTTTGGCGGGCTTCCGCGTCCCTTCCGGGGCGATGGCAAGGTGGAATTCTTCCGCTCCCTCCATCTCGGAGATGATGCTGCGGACCATTTCGGCGGCGTTGGACCGGTCCACCGGAACGGCGCCGCAGGCACGCAGGATGGGACCGAGGGGCCAGAAGAAGAACTCCTTCTTGATCATGATATGGGCCACCTTCCCGAACTGGGTATAAAAGAGGTAGCTGACGAGGAAATCCCAGGCGGAGGTGTGCGGGACACCGAGCACGATGGCCTTCTTTTCTTTCATCGGGCCGCCGACGCTCTCCCAGCCGATTTTCTTCAGGGCCCAGCCGCAGAAGCGGGCCCAGCGGGGACTGACGGTGGATTTGATCTTCTTCTTTTTGCCCATGGATCAGATGTTTACGTCTTCCAGTTCTTCCTCGCTGCGGAGGTTTTCCCGGATGAAATTCTGGCGTTCGATGGTGTTGTCGCCCATGTAGAATTCCATGATTTCGGAGATGGATTCCTCGTCCGCGAGCTTGACCGGGTCGAGCCGCATCCGCTCGCCGATGAAATCGACGAATTCGTTCGAGGAAATCTCACCGAGGCCTTTGAAGCGGGTGATTTCCACGCCGGTCTTCAGTTTCTTCAGGGCAGCCTCCTTCTCGTCGATGGAGTAGCAGTAGCAGGTGTCCTTCTTGTTGCGGACGCGGAAGAGGGGCGTCTGGAGGATATGGACATGGCCGCGCCGGATCAGGTCGGGATAGTACTTCATGAAGAAGGTAAGGACCAGCATCCGGATGTGCATCCCGTCGTCATCGGCATCCGTCGCGACGATGATGTTGTTGTAGCGGAGGTTGTCGAGGTCCTCCTCGACCCCGAGGGCGGAGATGAGGAGGTTCAGTTCCTCGTTCTCGGCCACTTTCTTGCGGCTCTCCTTGTAGCAGTTGATGGGTTTGCCGCGCAGCGAGAAGACCGCCTGGTTGTTGGCGTTGCGGACCTTGGTGATGGTGCCGCTCGCGGAATCGCCCTCCGTGATGAAGATGCTGGACTTCTCGGCCTCGTCCTCCTTGTTCTTCGGGAGCTTGTCGCAGAAGTGGTAGCGGCAGTCACGGAGCTTGCGGTTATAGACATTGGCCTTCTTGTTGCGCTCGCGGGTCTTTTTCTGGATGCCGGAAATCTCCTCGCGCTCGGCCTGGGAGGCCTTGATCTTCTCCTCAATGACCGGAACGATGTCCAGGTGCATGTGGAGATAGTTGTCGAGGTTCTTGGTGACGAAGTCGTTGATGAAGCTCCGGATGGTCGGTCCGCGGTCGATGGCCGAGGAGCCGTCGGCGTTCTTGACCTGCTTCTCCCACATGTAGGTGGAGCCGAGCTTGGTCTTGGTCTGGCCCTCGAAGATCGGTTCCTGGATCTGGATGGCGATGGCGCCTACGATGCCCTGCCGGACGTCTTCCGGCTTGTAGTCCTTCTTGAAGAAGTCCTTGAATGTCTTGGCGATCGCCTCGCGGTAGGCGGCCAGATGGGTGCCGCCGTCGCGGGTATTCTGGCCGTTGACGAAGGAGGAGATGTTCTCGCCGTAGCTGTTGCCGTGGGTCAGGACGATTTCGATATCCTCGCCCTCGATGTGGATGAGGGGATAGAGCGGCGTCTCGGACATGTTCTCCGTAACGAGGTCCAGGAGGCCGTTCTCGCTCTTGTAGGGGACACCGTTGAGGACGAGGGTCAGGCCCTTCTTCAGGTAGGAGTAGTTCTTGACCATCGTCTCGACGAACTCCATGTGGAAGGAATAGCCTTCGAACATCTGCTCGTCGGGGGTGAAGCGGATGAAGGTGCCGTCCTTTTCGGTGGTCGGGCCCATGCCGCTGTCCTGGAGGATGCCCTGGGAGAAACGGGCCCAGGAGGTCTCGCCGTCCCGGTAGGAGGCGACGTAGAAGTCGGAGGACATGGCGTTGACGGCCTTGGTGCCGACGCCGTTCATGCCCACGGATTTCTGGAAATTGGCGGTGTCGAACTTGCCGCCCGTGTTCAGCTTGGAGGTCGCGTCGATGACCTTGTTGAGCGGGATGCCGCGGCCGAAGTCCCTGACGCTCACGGTCTTGTCCTCGATGGTGATGTCGATCCGCTTGCCGAATCCCATGGAGAATTCATCGACGGAATTATCGATGACTTCCTTCAGGAGGACATAGATGCCGTCTCCCTGGCGGTCGCCGTTGCCCAGGCGTCCGATGTACATGCCCGAGCGCCGGCGGATGTGCTCGTGCCATTCCAGGGTGATGATCGAATCGTCGGTGTATGTCTTTTGGGTCTGCTCTGCCATAAATTGATCCTCATTTATCCTGCAAATATACAAAAAAACCGTCGTTCCTGCAACGATGCCGCCTGTGCACGGAGGATTTGCGCAATTGAAGGATATGTGCTATTTTTGCAGAATGAAAAATACGCAAACACGATAATGTTATGAAAAAGATCACAATTATCTTCGCCTCGCTCCTCGCTGTCTGCAGCGTCTTGTCTTCCTGCAAGAAAGAGCCCAAGGTCGATCCCACGAAACCTTCCATCGCCTGGGAGGAAAACAGCGGATTCGGTACCATCGAGATCATCGACGGGATGAAAGCGCCCATCACCGTTACCGCCCCGCAGGGGCTGGACGTGCTGACGCTGACCGCCAACGCCGTTCCGACCGCCCTGCTGGCCACCGCGAACAACCTGATCGGCACGAGCGCCAACAAGGGCGACAAGCCGCTCTTCGACCTGATTGACGACGCCGGCCTGGCCACGACGGTCGGCAAGCTCGGTTTCCCGACCGGCACCTCCCTGCGCGGCCGTACGACCGGCGTGAGTTTCGACCTCGCCCGCCTCGTGAACGGGATTATCGGCGACAATGCCGTCCTCGTGAAGAACAACGACAGCTTCGAGTTTGAGATCCGTGTCCGCGACACCGCCGGCAACGAGATGAAGAAGACAGCCCGTTTCCACAACACTTCCGCCCCGGAACTGAAGGCGGAACCGACCGAACTGGACCTGTTCATCGACGGCGCCTGCACCGTCACCGTCAAGGCGGAAGGCAAGATCAAGGACCTCACCCTCACTTTCGAGACGCCGTCCGCCGGCATCCGCAGCTTCATTGCCAAGCGCTGCTCTTCCACGGCCACGAACCCGGTGGTGGACCTCGTGGGTGACGAAAAGGCCGTCACGGCCTTCGCTGACCTCGGCCTTCCGACCGGCTCCAAGGTGACCGGCAAGGAACTGAAGCTCGATTTCTCGAAACTCCTCTCGCAGCTCAAGATGGAAGTGGAGCAGAATGTTTCCTCCACCCACAAGATTACCGTCGCGGCTACCGACGAAAACGGCAAGAAGGGGTACGCTTCCGTGACACTCCGTTTCATCGCGAGGTAAACCTGCTTCCTTGCTTGACGATTGGGCGGTCCGGTTTCCGGGCCGCCTTCTTTATTCGATGATGCCGACGGCGAAGAGGTTGATGATGGGACGGATGGGGGAGTTGGTGATGAGGGTGAGCATCACGGTCGTTTCCCCTTTCGGGAGCTTTTCCGTGGGGATGCGGACGGAGAAGGTCTGTTTCCCGCCCGGGGCGATTTCTTCGACCGGGTCGATGGATACAGGGGAGTCGGCATAGACCGCGTAGCAGCGGAAGGGGGATTTGCCTCTGTTGGTAACCGTATAGGAAACAGTGACTTCCGTTCCGGATGGTACCGTATTGAAGGCGGCGGTACTCTCGTCGAAGACGGGCTGGGCGGCATGGTCCCGCTGCTCCTGGGTCCAGTCGCTGAAATTCTCCTTCGTGATGGCCCAGAAGGCGATGGGGGCGTCCTGGGGCTGGCCGTTGAGGACGGGGGTGGCGCGGTAGGTGCGCTTGCCCCAGATGTCCCGGTCGGAGCGGACCGTATAGGTCAGGACGGCGGTCTTGCCGGCGGGGATGGGATTCGGCTCGACGGAAAGCGATAGCTGCGGATCGGTGTCCCGGAAGTCCACCCGGAGCGGCTTCCGGCCGAGGTTGGCGACGAGGGCTTCGCCGCTGCGGGATTCGCCCTGCTCCATGTTCCCGACCTTGATGTCGTCTTCCTTGAGGCCGAGGTCGCCGCGGCGGCAGGCGCCGTACAGTTCCCCGAGGGATTTTTTCTTCTCGTGGACACAGCCCCGGATGTGCAGGAGCTGCGGCTTCCTGACGGAGGACAGATAGACCGTCAGCGTCTTGTCGAAGGGGATGGGGCCGTCTCCGTTCTTGTAAGTGACGGATATGGTGCCCTGTTTCCCGGGGGCGATTTCTTCGCGGGTCCATTCGGCCTCGGTGCATCCGCAGGAGGTCACGACTTCCAGGATGGTGAGCGGGGCGGAACCGGTGTTATGGAGGGTGAAGGTGCATTTCTGCGGGCCGTCCGTCAGGAGGATATCGCCGAAATCATGGACGGTCTTGTCGATCTCCACGCCTTCCGCGAGGGTGACGGTCTTCCGCACGAGCCGGGCGGGCGTTTCCGCGACGACGGGATGCTCCGTCATTTCCTCCAGGACCGTAGAAACGTCCTCGAACAAGACGCTGGTGTCGGCCGGAACGGACGCGGTATCAGGCGTTTCCACCGGCCGGGGCTCCGTTGCGGCAGGAGCCTGGCCCTGCCGGCCGCCCCGGCCGCCGCAGGCGGTCAGGGCGAGGATCGTGGCGATCAGGCATGCAGTTTGCTTTCCCATGGCGACAAAGATAGAGCGGAAAACTGTGAAATTCAAAAATAATATCTATATTTGCGCGCTAAACGACAACAATTTATCAAACACGATTATGGCTTACAAGATTTCTGAGGATACCTGTATCGCATGCGGTACCTGTATCGGTGAATGCCCGCAGGGTGCGATCTCCGAGGGCGATTTCTATGTGATCAACCCGGATCTCTGCGTGGACTGCGGCACTTGCGCCGACGTCTGCCCGATGGGCGCCATCGCCCCGGCTGAATAGCAGGGAGGGCCTCCGATGCTGGAGGACAACAGACTCAAGGTTTTCAAGGCGGTCGCGGAGGAAGGCAACTTCACCCGGGCCGCCCGTTCGCTTGGTATTACCCAGCCGGCTGTCAGCCAGTGCATTGCGGAGCTCGAACGGGAAACGGGGACCGTCCTCGTGGAGCGGAGCCGCGCGGCCGTCCGGCTGACTGCGGAAGGGGAGACCTTCCTTCGTTACGCGGAGCTGGTCCTCCGCGACTACGGGGCACTGAACGCTGTCTGCGGCGCTGGCGGCCGCCTGGCCCCGGGAAAACGCGTTACCGTTTCGGCTCCGTCCTTTGTCCAGGAATACATCCTTCCTGAACTGCTTTCGGACATCCGCACGGCCGCTGCGGCCGTTTTCGACCTGCGGGAGAATGCGGGGGAAGCCGATATCGTCTTCTCCCTGTCGCCTGTTTCCGGAACGCTCGATTTCGAGGGCGGAGCGACCCTCGTCGGCGGAATCACCGCCGCCGCAGTCCGCTCCGGCACCCCGTCTGCATCCCCGGACCTGTTGGTCTGGGCTCCTTACCGCCCGCTCCTCGCTCCGGAGGAAGCGGCGCGTGTTTCCTTCTCGTCGGACAGCATCGGCGCCCTGCTGGCGGTCCTGCGCCGCAGTCCGGGTTCTGTGGCGTTCCTGCCACTCCTCTCGGTTCCCGAGGGGATGCCGGTTCTTCCGGATCCGCTGTCCCGCCTGTATCTGGAACTCCGTCTCCGGATGCAGGAAGGTTTCTCCCGCTCCCGTCTGGGCGTCTTCTTCGGGGAGAGACTGACCGCTGCACTGAAAAGAACCCTATGAAAGAGATTTATATCAAGCATATCGCCGGCCTGCTCCAGGTGCGGGACTGGCAGGTGGAAAACTGTGCCGAACTGATCGCGGAGGGATGCACCATCCCGTTCATCAGCCGTTACCGGAAGGAACGCACCGGCGGTCTTGACGACGTCTCCGTCGCGGAAGTCAAGCACTGGACGGAGGTTTTCGCCGAGATGGAAAAGCGCAAGGCGACCATCCTGACGACCATCGGCGAGGCCGGGAAACTGACGGACGAACTGCGCCGGAAGATCGAGGACAGCGTCAGTTCCAGCGAGTTGGAGGACCTGTATCTCCCGTTCCGTCCGAAGCGGAAGACCCGGGCGACCGTCGCGGTCGCCAACGGACTGGAACCGCTGGCGGACGCGCTCTGGAACGGAAAGACGGCCCGGCCCGACCTCGAGGCGCGGAAATATGTCGGCGACAAGGTCGCCTCTGTCGAGGATGCCCTCGCCGGCGCCCGGGACATCATCGCCGAGCGGCTGTCCGAAACGGCGGTCATCCGCGAGAATCTGCGCGGGATGTTCCGCTCCCGACGTGTGCAGTCGAAGGCGACGAAAGCGGGGGAGACCTCGCCGGAGGCGGCGAAGTACCGCAGTTATTTCCACTTCACGATGCCCCTTGACCGCATCCCTTCGCACAACCTGCTGGCGATGCTCCGGGCGGAGAACGAGGGCTTCCTGAAGGTCTCCGTCGATGCCGATCCGGAGAAGTGCGGCAGGAAAATCTATTATGACTACGCCCAGGAGCACGGCTATCCGCCCCATGACACCGCGGAGCAGATCCGCGAGGCCGTGGACGATGCCTATAAGCGCCTGCTGGAGCCCTCCATTACGGGCGAAGTCCTGAAAGAGGCGAAGGCGAAGGCCGATGTCGCGTCGGTCCGGGTCTTCGGCGAGAACCTGCGCCAGCTGCTGCTGGCCGCCCCTGTCGGGGAAAAGCGCGTCATGGCCATCGACCCGGGTTTCCGGACGGGCTGCAAGGTGGTCTGCCTGGATGCCCAGGGGAATCTGCTGCACCATGAGGTCATCTTCCCGCATCCGCCCTCTGCGAAGAAAATCCAGTCCATCACGACCCTCCACGCGCTGGTGGAGGAATACGGCATCGAAGTCATCGCCATCGGCAACGGCACGGCCGGCCGGGAGACGGAGGACTTCGTCCGCCGCGCCGGCCTCCCGGAGTCCGTCCGCGTATTCTCCGTGAGCGAAGACGGCGCCTCGATCTATTCCGCTTCCGATATCGCGCGGGCGGAGTTCCCGGAATACGACGTGACGGTCCGCGGCGCGGTCTCCATCGGCCGCCGCCTGATGGACCCGCTCGCCGAACTGGTGAAGATCGACCCGAAGTCCCTCGGCGTCGGCCAGTACCAGCACGACGTGGACCAGGGGCTCCTGCGGGAACAACTTGACAATACGGTCGAAAGCTGTGTCAACGCCGTCGGCGTCAACCTCAATACGGCGAGTCCCTATCTGCTGCAATACGTGTCCGGCATCGGCCCCTCGCTTGCGCAGAATATCGTTTCCTACCGTTCCGCGAACGGGCCTTTCGCCTCACGCGCGGAATTGATGAAGGTCCCGCGCCTCGGTGCGAAGGCATACGAGCAGTGCGCCGGTTTCCTCCGTATCCGCGACGCGGAGAATCCGCTGGATAATTCCGCCGTCCATCCGGAGGCATACCATATCGTCGACCGGATGGCGAAGGACCTGGGCGTCACGGCGAAGGAACTGGTCGGCAACGCGGAACTCTGCGGCCGCATCTTTCCTGCGGATTACGTGGAGGGCGATTTCGGCCTTCCGACGGTCAATGACATCCTCAAGGAACTGGCCAAGCCGGGCCTCGATCCGCGCGCGTCCGCCCAGGAGTTTTCCTTCGCCGACGACATCCATTCCATCGAAGACCTGAAGACGGGCATGGAACTGCCCGGTATCGTGACGAATATCACCGCGTTCGGCGCCTTTGTGGACATCGGTCTCCATGACAACGGGCTCATCCACGCCTCGCAGATGGGCGTCCGCGGAATGGCCGATCCCTCCAAGGTCCTGAAGCTTCACCAGCGGGTCCGGGTCACGGTCCTGTCTGTCGACCTGGAGCGGAACCGCATCTCGCTCCGGCTTGTCCGCGGCGAATAAATTCGTATCTTTGCACCCGAAATGACTGAAATGAAAAACAATCCGTTCGTCGCCTATGGCGCAACCCTGGGAGCCATCGTCCTGTGGGGGCTTTCGTATATCTGGATGAACCAGCTGATCGGGCTGGGCATCCCGGTGGAATACTTTGTCTTAGTGCGTGTGGTCATCGGGATCGTCTTCCTGCTGTGTTTCAACCTGATCTGCGGCTATTCCCTCAAACTCCACAAAAAGGACCTCGGGACCTTCCTGCTCCTGGCCCTGTGCGAGCCGCTGGTCTATTTCATCTGTGAGACCTACGGAGTCAAACTGACGGAATCCCCGACCTACAGCGCCCTGATCATTTCCATGACGCCCGTTCTCGCGTTCGTGGCCGGCGTCGTCTTTTTCAAGGAGAAGATCACCCGGCTGAACGTGCTGGGCATCATTATCTGCCTGGCGGGCCTCACTCTGGTGACCTGGGTATCCTCGACCGTCGGCCGGGAGTTCGTCTGGGGCGTGGTGCTCCTGCTGATCGCCGTCGTTGCGGAGGTCGGCCTTGCCTCCTTCACCAAAGTCCTTTCCAGCGGCTACAAGGCAAGCGTCATCGTGATGTACCAGTTCATGATCGGGACAGTGCTGCTGCTGCCGCTGTTCCTGACCCGCGGCCTGAAAGGGTTCGATCCTTCCGTCTATTTCTCCTGGGCGGTCGTCCGGCCAATCCTCTGCCTGGCCCTGCTGTGCACGGCGATGGCCTTCACGCTCTGGGCGGTCTCCGTCAAGCACCTCGGTGTGGCGAAGGCGGCCGTCTTCCAGGCGATGATTCCCATCGTAACGGCCCTGGCGAGCTTCATCCTGGGCCAGGAGTATCTCACCGGCATCCAGTGGATCGGTATCGCGATTGCTTGCTGCGGCGTGGTGCTGACGCAACTGGCGGGTGTGAAACGCACTTAGAAAATGTGAAATAATAACCTGCATCACCGGTGTCATTTACCCGGACAGGGCTGCAAAGCAGCAGACACCGGTGATGCAGGTTATTATTTCTGTTTCGCCGGTTGTATTTACCCGGACAGGGCTGCGAAGCAGCAGACACCGGTGATGCAGGTTATTATTTCTGTTTGACCGGTGGCACTTACCCGGACAGGGCTGCGAAGCAGCAGACACCGGTGATGCAGGTTATTATTTCTGTGTCACTTAGACGGCGCGGCGGGGCTGGATTTTCCGGAATTTCAGCCGGATGACGCCCCAGAAGGCTTCCCCGAAGATCCCTCCGCTCATCTTGGAGGTCCCCAGCCGGCGGTTGATGAAGATGATCGGGACTTCCCGAACCTTGAATCCCAGCTTGTAGGCCGTGTATTTCATCTCGACCTGGAAGCCGTAGCCTTTCATCTGAACATTGTCCAAGTCAATGGTTTCCAGTACTTTCCTTGAATAGCACTTGAAACCGGCCGTCGTGTCATACACCTTCATCCCGAGGACCATCCGCACATAGACGGAGGCATAGTAGGACATGACGATCCGGCCGATCGGCCAGTTGACGACGCTGACCCCGTTGCAGTAGCGGGAGCCGATGGCCAGGTCCGCCCCTTCCTCCGCACACGCCTTGTACAGGCGCGGCAGGTCGTCCGGGTCGTGGGAAAAGTCGGCATCCATCTCGAACACATAGTCATAGCCGTTCGCGAGCGCCCATTTGAAACCGGTCAGGTAGGCGGTCCCGAGCCCGAGCTTGCCGGCACGCTCGATCATGTGCAGGCGCTCCGGGAAAGCCGCCTGCAGGTCTTTCACGATGGCGGCCGTCCCGTCCGGGGAGCCGTCGTCGATGACCAGCACGTGGTAGTCCCCTTCAAGGGAGAAAACCTTGCGTAGGATGGCTTCGATGTTCTCTTTCTCGTTATAGGTAGGGATGATGACGACTTTCTTGTCCATGTCTTATTTCTTTTCGATTTCTTTCAACATTTCTGCAACCGCCGCTTCCAACTGCCGGTCCTTTCCGGAAAGGACGTCCTCGGGCGTATTGTACACGAGGATGTCCGGCTCGATCTGGAAGTTCTCGATATAGCGGCCGTCCTTGACGCCCCAGTTGCCCACCTGCGGGATGCCGAAGATGATGGTGGCGTTGACCTGGTTCTCCCACCAGACGGCGGTCATCGTGCCCGGGACCGGGGCGCCGACCAGCTTGCCGAGGCCGAGGGAGCGGTAGGCGTACGGGAAGCCGCAGGCGTCGGAGTAATTGTCCTCGCCGATCAGCACGCAGGAGGGTTTCGTCCATTTGTTGAAGGGCTCGTGGCCGATGTACTGGCCGCGGGGGGTGAAGAGGCAGTATTCCTTGCCGCCGAGGAAGGTGACGAGGTCGTCGTGGAGCCAACCGCCGCCGTTGTGGCGCGTGTCCACGATCAGCGCCTCGCAGCCCCGGTACTTGCCGAGGGCCTTGGAATAGAGTTCCCGGAAACTCGGGGAATTCATGCCCTGGACATGCACGTAGCCGACCTTCCCGCCGGAGAGCTCCCGGACCATTTCCTCACGCTGGCGGACCCAGCGCTTGTACAGGTGCGGCGCGTCCGTGGTGGCGGGCCTGACGATCAGTTCGATTTCCTTCCGGCCTTTCTTCAGGGTCAGGATCACCTGCTTGCCGGCCTTGTCCGTCAGGTACTTCGTCCAGTCGTCCCCGGCCTTCAGTTCATGGCCCTCGATGGAGAGGATCAGGTCGCCGGCGGCGATTTCGGGATCGGCGTTGTTCAGCGTGCCGCCGGGCAGCATCTCCTTGATCTTCAGGCCGTCCCCCGTGTATTCCGGGTCATAGAGGACGCCGAGGGCGCCGAGGGTCTTCCCGCCCATCCGGCGGAAGCGGCCGCCCGTATGGGAGCCGTTGAGTTCGCCGAGCATCTCGGAGAGAAGTTCCTGGAAATCAAAGTAGTTGTTGATATAGGGCAGGAACCGGCGGTAATTGTCGTGGTAGTAATCCCAATCGACCCCGTGGAGGTCTTCGACGTAGAATTTCTCCTTGACCTGCTTCCAGGCGTGTTCGAACATGTATTCCCGCTCCGGTCCCGGCTTGAACTCGAATTCCCCGGAAAAGGTGATGGCGTCGGTCTTGTTGCCCGGGATGGCGATCCGGGTGATGCTGCTGCCCGAGAAGAGGTAGATGTATTTGCCGTCGCGGGAAGGGGTGATCGAGCCGCGGACGCCTTTCTTGACCACGGTGACATTGCCCTCCTGCATGTCCTTGACGCAGAGGTCGAAACCTTTTTCGAGCCGCTGGGTGAAATAGAGTTTCTTGCCGTCCTCCGTCAGGTAATGGTCGCCCATCATGTTGGAGAAGGGGGTGAGGCGCTGGATGCGGTCGTGCCGGTTTTCAAGGTCGAGGACCAGTTTTTCCACCTTTTTCTCCGCCTTGTCCGTGCTGTCCTTCTTCTCTTTTTTCTCCTCCTTCTTCTTGTCGTCGCCGGCGAGCATTTTTGCGATCTCTTCCTGCTCCTTGCTGCGGCCGAAGGCGGAGTAGGCCTTGCCGTCGAAGAACATGATATAGACGTCGCTCTCCGCACCCCAGCTGCCGTGGCTGCGGTAGCCGTTCCTGTCCGAGGTCCAGGTCATGGCCTTGCCGCCGAGGGCCCATTTGAACCGGCCGTCGGAATAGCCGCTCTCGGTCAGGTCGGTGATCTCGCCGGTCTCGATGTTGACCAGTGCCACGTCCTCATTGTTCCAGCCGCCGTCCGCCTGCCAGTTGCAGAGGAGGAAGCGGCTGTCGGGGCTCCATGCATAGTCCTGGTCCCCGTCGGAGTAGGAATAATTGACACCCTTGAACAGGGATTTCTCCTTGCCGCTCCTGAGGTCGCGCACGACCAGTTCGGTGCGGTTGCGGTAATAGGCGATCCACTTGCCGTCGGGGGAGACGGTGGGCTGGAAACAGGTCTCGCCGGGCGTGGAGACCATCTCTTCCTCCGTGCGGGCCGCATAGGTGAAGTATTTGTCGGATTTCTCCGTGAGACGGGTCTTGTAGATGCTCCAGCAGCCGTTCCGCTCGGCGGAATAGTAGATTTCCCTGCCGTCCTTGGAGAAGGAGACGTTGCGCTCCTGTTCCGGGGTGTTGGTGATGCGCCGGGTGGTCTTGTAATCGACGGCGGTGACGAAGACGTCGCCGCGGATGATGAGGGCGACCTCCTTGCCGTTCGGGGAAACGTCCATCGACGAGGCGGCCGCGACGGTGATGTCGTATTTCTCCTTCTGGTCGTCGTCGCGGTTGACGGTGATCGCAACTTTCCGGGGCTCAGCTCCTTCCGTCAGGGTGTACAGGTCGCCGTTGTAGGAGAAGGCGAGGGTGCCGTCCTTCGCGGCGGAGAGATAACGGACCGGATTCTTGTCATAATGGGTGAGCTGGACGGACTTTCCGGGTTCGGAGAGGGAACTCTTATAGACATTCGAGGTCTTTCCGTCGCGCTCGCTGAGGTAGTAGAAGGTGTCGCCGTCGGCGGCGAAAACAGGGTTGCGATCCTCGCCTTCGTAGGTGCTGAGTTTCGTGAAGGTGCCCTGCGCATTGATGGAGAAGGCTCCGGTCGAGGCCGGGACATATTTCCAGATATCCCGCGTGACCGCGGAGGTATGGTGCTTGCGGAGCGGGTCCTCATAGCCCTTGTAGTCTTCGTAGAGGACGGTCCCGTCCGCATTGACGGACAGGGCCTGGAAGGTCATCGAGGTGACCAGGCGCGGCGCCTTGCCCGTCAGGTCGGTCGCATACAGCTGCGCCGAACCGGGGAAACCGTCGAAGCCGCCGCTCATCAGGGCGCCGTTGTAAGCGCTGAAGAGTACAGTGCCGTCCGGGAGGACGGTCAGCGGGGTCTCATTGCCGGGCAGGGAAGTGATTTGCCGGGGCTTCCCGCCTTCCGGTGCCGTGGCGAAAATGTCCTTCGTATCCTCCCGGTAGGAGGTGAAGAGGAGCCATTTCCCGTCCGGCGACCACATGGGCTCGGATTCATAGGCGGCATTGGTCGTCACCTGCAGGGCGGTACCGCCGGTGGCGGGTACGGTGTAGATGTCTCCTTTATAGCTGAACGCCAAGGTCTTGCCATCAGGCGACAGGGCGTTTTTCCGGATCCAGGAGGGGCTTTCCCCCGCGAGGAGGCTTGCGGAGGCAAGCAGTCCGGCGGCGAGAAGGAGGGTTTTGCGGCACGTCATTTTCTTTTTCGTTTTATCCGATAAATATAAGACTTATTTTTTATATTTGCGCGAAATAATACCGTTCTGATGAAAAGAATCGATTGCTTTATCCCTTGTCCGGACGGCGGACAGGCCACCCGCACGGTGGAATCCCTCTCCCGCGAGGCGGAAATCAACCGGATCGTCAGGCTTGCCGCTCCCCTGGGGGAGACGGCGACCCTCCGCCGGATCGCTGCGGAATCGGAAGCGCCCTATACCCTGATCTATACCAAATCCACCGATCTTCGATTCGGGCTTTTCGCCCTGGAACGCATGCTCTCGATCGCCGGGGACAGCGGCGCCGCGATGGTCTATGCCGACCATTTCAACGAGGCGGACGGCATCCGGCGGGAAGCGCCTGTCATCGATTATCAGTTCGGTTCGCTCCGGGATGACTTTGACTTCGGCTCCGTGCTGCTCTACCGGACGGACGCGCTCCGCGAGGCCGTCGCCCGGATGGATGTGGATTACAGATATGCCGCGCTCTACGACCTGCGGCTCAAGGTGTCCCAAAAGGGTGCGCTCGAGCACATCAACGAGTACCTTTATTATGAGATCGAGACGGACAACCGCGCCTCCGGTGAGAAGATCTTCGACTATGTGGACCCGAAGAACCGCGGGGTCCAGGTTGAGATGGAACAGGCCGTCACCCGCCACCTGAAGGATATCGGCGGCTACCTCGCCCCCGTTTTCAAGGAGGTGGAGTTTTCGGGGGAACCGTTTGAATATGAGGCGTCTGTCATCATCCCCTGCAAGAACCGCGTCCAGTCCATCGCCGCAGCCATCGCTTCGGCGCTCCACCAGGAGACGACCTTCCCCTACAATGTCATCGTCGTGGATGACAATTCCGACGATGGGACGGTGGAGGAGATCCTGAAGTTCCGGGACGACCCCCGGCTCATCTACATCGCCCAGGACAGGAGCTACCATGCGATCGGCGGCAACTGGAACGTGGCGGTCCATCATCCGAAATGCGGCCGTTTCGCCCTCCAGCTCGATTCGGACGACCTCTATTACGACGGAAACACCGTCCAGAAATTCGTGGACGCCTTCTATGCGCAGAAATGCGCCATGGTGGTCGGGACCTACCGGATGACCGACTTCGACCTCCATCCGCTCCCGCCCTATGTGGTGGACCACAGGGAATGGACGGATGAAAACGGGCGGAACAATGCGCTCCGGGTCAACGGGCTCGGCGCCCCGCGCGGCTTCTATGTCCCGCTGCTCCGCACGCTGAATTTCCCGACGACCAAGTACGGCGAAGATTACGCCGTCGGCCTGCGGATCAGCCGGGAGTACCGGATCGGCCGCATCTGGGAAGTGATGTACAATTGCCGCCGCTGGGCGAACAACTCCGACGCCGCCCTCTCCGTGGAGAAGGTGAATGCCAACAACCTTTACAAAGACCGGATCCGCACCTGGGAACTCAGGGCGCGGGTCGCCATGAACCTTAAATAACAGACTATGGACCGACGTTTTATTATCGGCAGCCTGCTGGCGTGCATTTTCGTGGCCTGTTCCTCCCAGGTCGTTCCCGGGACGGAAACCGGGGAAAGCGGGGAGCCGGACCTGACCGGGACCGTGAACGGTACCCGCATCAAGGACGGGAACAATGTTTACGGGACCATCCTGGATACGGACGGGAAACCCATTCCGTACATTCCCGTTTCGGACGGCATCCGTTTTTCGGCCACCGATCTCAACGGCGTGTATCAGTTCAAGGCCAGCCCTTCCGCCGCCTTTGTCTTTTACAGCCTGCCTTCCGGTTATGCCATCGCCCAGGATGGCGGAACCCATCTTCCCGCCTTCTATCAGCGGATCGATCCTTCGGCGGACAACCGCTGTGATTTCACGCTCCGGAAACTGACGGGCACCACCACCGCTTTTTCTTTCGCCGTCCTCGGTGACATCCATATCCGGGATGCCGCGACCGCCGCGAAGTTCACGGATTCGGCCATCCGGCAGATCGGAGCGTATTTCCGGGACACCGGCGCCGCCGGCCCGGTCTTCGGCGTGAGCCTCGGCGACATCATCAACAATCCCAAGGATCCGGATACTTACGGTATGGCCCAGAAGGCCTTGGGCAGTGCAGAATATGCTGCCGGACAGTATCTTCCGTTCTTTACCGTCATCGGCAACCATGACCACGACTCCCGGATGGGCGATGCCGCGAAAGCCGGCACCCACGGCTATGACCGGGGAACGGAGCGCCGTTTCGGCGAAGCCTTCGGGCCGACCTGCTACTCCTTCAATATCGGTGCGGTCCATTTCGTCGCCCTGGACAATTACATTTCCATGAAAGGCCCCACCGGCAGCAATACGGCCCTTGCCTCGCAGGCCGAGACCGGCCTGACGGACGAAATATACGACTGGCTCCTCAAGGACCTTGCCTGCGTCCAGGACCGTGCCTCGAAGATGGTCGTCGTGCTCCAGCACTGCCATGTCCGCGGTTTCACCGGCATCCCGCACCGCGATGACTTGCTTTCCAAACTGTCGGAGTTCCACAGCGCCTATCTCTTCTCCGGGCATGCCCATATCTGCGAGAGCTATAAGTATCAGGTCCTTGCACAGGGAGGCAAACCGATCGTGGAGCGCATCCACGGGGTCCCGATGGGCAATTTCTGGTATTCCCGCTACAACCCGGACGGGTCTTCGGCCGGTTACTATATATATAAAGTCAACGGGAATGATTTCGCCGGCTGGGAGTACCGGACCCTCCATGATCCGGACGAGCAGATGCGGGTTTACGACTCCCGGGACGTGTATGACAGGGAATCCGACTGGTCCCGCCAGTATATCTGGACGGGCGAGAGCCTTTTTGCCGACGGCAACTATGTCCTCGCGCACATCTATCATGGGGACGAGGACTGGGAAGTCTCTTTCGAGCAGGGCGGGAAAAGCCGGAAGATGACTTTCGCCAACAAGCGGATCTATGACTATTGCGTCAACTGTCACCTCGCCAATGACAAGGTCGCCGGCATCAGGACCAGCTGGAAGTACCATTGGGACCGTTCCGAGAACTGGTGGTATCTGAAACTGGACCAGCCGCTTACGAGTCTTACCGGATGGAAGGTCGTCGCGAAGGCGAAGTATCCCCTCACAGGTGAAACCCGCACGTACACCTGCGACGTACTTACGCGCTCCCTGACGGAGGAATGATTTTTTCAAAAATTTTCTTAGAAAAGTGTTGCGGAATCGAAAATAATGTGTACCTTTGCAATCCCGTTTGGAAAACGAACGGGATTTTTTGCGGCCCGGCCGTAAGGCGGGCAGCAGAAAATCATAAAAAAGTTCATTGAAAAGACTGGAAGGAAAGTACAAGCAAGTACCGAGAAAGTGTAACAACTTTTCTATACTTTAAACGAGCGTCGATTCCGTAAAGGAA
>JAEEGI010000374.1_pt1 | contig 156334 bp, 136 predicted proteins | sample 8958751 | NCBI WGS metagenome assembly JAEEGI01 (sample SAMN16246545, study PRJNA631951) | gut metagenome | biome: gut microbiome; feature: rumen; material: KS-attached | host: Bos | place: Iran: Karaj | collected 2018-10 | reverse complement strand
CATAGACATTGAACAGCTTGACAGCCACCAGTTTCCGTCCGTCTTTCCGGCTCCAACAGCACATTTCCATATTGACTGTGCCATCGCTGACAAAGTCAAGGCTACAGTAACCGTTCGGGCGGTCGAGGATGAACTCATCGACATCTTCATTATCCCTTTCGGGGCTGTCCAACTGGGCCTTCAGCTCGTCTGTCAGGGAATTCCCGGGGAATGCCTTGGCAACCGCATAGGCTAACTCAGAGATCCCGATCTTCCCCTTGACCTGAGGGACCTGGATAGCGGCCTTCGGCCATTCTTCTGAAATCTGGGGAATTGTCAATTCTTGAGCTTTCGCGGCTAAGGCTCCGAACAAAAGCGCTGCCGCTATGATAAGTTTCTTCATGATTGGTTCAATTATGTTTAGTGACAAATATAACAAAAGAATTGATTATTAGCCGAGAATCTCTCTGCTGAATCTTTCCGCCGCCAGGCGGAGATTCTCTCTGGCGATATCGGGCTTGATAGCCTCGGCAGTAGGCATATCTTCAGGAGTCACTTGGATCATCCCGGCAAAACCTGCGGATAGTAACTCTTCACGATTCCTGATACGGCCGGAGAGGAGATAGACCGGGACTTCCCTACTCCTTCTCAGCACTCCCATCGGAACCTTGCCCGAGAGAGTTTGAAGGTCAGAGGATCCTTCGCCGGTGATAATATATTCAGCGTCAAGTATTTCCTTATCAAAGCCAACTGCGTCCAAAACCGCGTCTATTCCAGAGACCAGTTCAGCGCCAAGGCATGCGTGAAGCGCTCCTCCGAGGCCTCCGGCGGCCCCGGCACGTTTGAGAGTGGTGACATCGATCCCGGTCTGGGAAAGTATCTGTGAAGCCCTTTGGCGCATACGCTGTTCCAAGACCTCAACCATTTGAGGATCAGCGCCTTTCTGCGGTGCGAATACCCTCGCCGCCCCATTCGGGCCCAAGAAAGGATTGTCCACATCGCAGAGTACTCGGATCTTGGTTCCGGCCGCGAGATCCCGCAATTCAGGAACGGCCATCATCCCCTCTCCACCATCGCATGTCGCCGAACCGCCAAGCCCGATTATCAGTTCCTCGCATCCTGCTCTTATGGCGGCGGAGACCAATTCGCCGACACCCCGACTGGTAGCGATGAGCGGATTCCTTTTCTCGGGTGGAACTAATTGAATACCACAGGCTGAAGCCACGTCCATGATAGCGATGTCACCTACCCTTCCATACGAAGCCAGCACAGTATCCCCGAGAGGGCCTGTCACCGGTACGGGAATATATTCCCCGCCCAGCGTGTCAGTCAGGATGGCCGCCATACCTTCTCCACCATCTGAAAGAGGAACGCAAGACACTTCCGCCTCAGGACAAGCAGAAGCTATCCCAGCGGAAATGGCCGAAGCCACCTCCCTCGCACTCAAACACTCCTTGAACGAATCTGTTGCTACTACTATTTTCATGACAGAATGAGGTTAGACAAATATACCAATTTATCCCCTATTCCGGCAAGGTCGAATTTCCGGGCAGGGACCTTGCCTATGGAAAGTGGCATAGAAGCCACTGGAAGGCCGATTTGGCAGGCAAGGTCTGGGCACTTATTTTCGACCTTGCCGGAAAATGATGGCCAAAAGTTGGTTCCTAGGTACAGCATTCCGGGGAAAAGCCCTATATTAGCGGAAACAACTTAGATTATGAAGAAGATTCTTGAAGTAGTCCGTTACGGAAATGGCGACATCATTTTCAAAACCGATGTCGATCCCTTAAAAAATCCTAATGAAGTTTACAATGTGCTGATCCAAACCACGTTGTCTATGGCAACCAAACTATGGGGCGGCAATGAGCAGGCTGTCTTGGCCATGATCAGGGTGCTCGCAATCGCCGACCTTTCTCTCAGTGTCAACCGAAAGGAAATGATTAAATGGCTGGACAGGGAGTCAAGTAATTTGTTCAAAGCCTTCCAGGATGCGAACGCGGATTTCCAAAAAGACGGTGGCAAAGTCACGATCTTTGGCCCCGGGGTTATGCCTCCCAAAACCATGAGCTGAATATGAAACGGACAGTCCTTCGACAAATGCCTGACGGCAACGTCAGGTATGTCCAACCATATCATGTGAGCATGGAAGGCCAGGAAAAGGTGGTTCTCTGCCGAGATGCTGAAGACTATGACGCAATGGTCAAAATCATCTGCGTATGTGCCAGAAGGAAAAACGTGATAGTCATCATCTATGCTGTCGTGTCAAATCATAGTCATGCCGCCATTCTGGCGGTTTACCAAAAGGATGCCGATGCTTTTTGCGAAGAGATCAAAAGGATGTATTCCATGTGGTTCAGCCGGAAATATGGGAGAACTGGTGTGATGAAGAAAGTCGATGTGAAAGCGATGTTGCTCGACAATGACTGGTACACCAGGAATGCGCTCGCTTATGTGCCCAGGAATGCGCTGGACAATGGTTGCAATGTCGATGAATACCCTTGGTCCGGTTATCGGGCGATGTTTTCCCGGGAAACCCCTGCCGGCCACCCTGTCGCAGCGATGACCAAAGAGGAGTCCAGGAACATTATGCACACCGGAGACAGGCTGCTTGATGTCCAATGGCTAGTTGATCATGAAGGGAGATTGATCCCAAAGAGTTTCTGTGACTATGACTACTTGGAACAGGTCTTTGAGCATGACCAGGCGTTTTTTCTCAAGACGATTGGAGGAGAGAACTCAGCGGAGATGAGGCACAAGTTGATCGACACTCCACGGAACAGGCTAACTGATAACGAGTTCCTTAAGATAGCCGAAGAAACAAGCCAAAGATGGTTCTCTTCTTCCGTGGACCAGATCACAACTGAGAGGAAAACCCGCGTCATTCCCTATCTCTCCAGGACAGTCAGGACCACGGTGCCCCAACTCTCCAGGGTTTTCGGCCTTCCCCGCGAGGTGGTTTCCCGCATACTCCGACGCCCAAACCCGTCCTCCCACGGCAAGGTCTGATTTCGGGCCAGGGACCTTGCCCACCGAATAGGCCTCCCAGCCACTTCTGAGCTGTTTTCTCCAGGCAAGGTCAAGCAACTATAATTCGACCTTGCCCGGAAGAGCATCGCCATCACCGAAATCGGAGCGGAGCGACAGCAGGGGGTTTGGGGGAACGCCCCCCAATGAATGAAAGGCCCGGAAGGGACACGAAAAGAGCATCGCGGAAGCGATGCTCTTTTCGTAGTCCCTAGTGGAATCGAACCACTATTTAAGGTTTAGGAAACCTCCGTTCTATCCGTTGAACTAAGGGACCAGCTTAACCTCTAGAAGAACTACTCAACGTTCTTCTCAATGATCTGACGACCTCTGTAGTAGCCGCACTCAGGGCAAACGTGATGATACATCACAGTAGCGCCGCAGTTAGGGCATGTTGACAGGGTCGGAACCTTCGCGAAGTCATGAGTCCTTCTCTTGTCCCTTCTCGCTTTGGAGACCTTGTGTTTCGGATGTGCCATAATTAATATTCTTTAAATTTTATCATTTCTTTCCAAGAAGGTCCTTGAGCCCCGCGAACGGAGTTGAAGAATCCTTCTGAACCAGTTCCTCGTCATCTTCAGAACTCAGAAACCTCACAGTGTCAGGATCGCAGCCGCCTTCCTCATGAACCCTCTGCACAGGCAACGACAGGCAGATGTAGTCATAAACCGTCTGGCTGAGGTCCAGGTCGGCATCCGTGACAGGCAGGACAACTATCTCCCTTTCCCCCTCGGCCTCGCCAGCTGAGCCCGGATCCCCGAACTTGACGCTGAGAGCGAAACCGGTCGATACCGGTAGCCTCAAATCCCCAAGACACCTGTCGCAGGTCACTGTGACGTCTCCATCTATCTCACAGTCAACGCCTATGAATCGGCCAGACTTCTCGACATCAACCTCGACCTCCAGACCCGCATCCAGGATCTCTGAATTCTCAAAACGCTCAAAGAACTCTTTCCCAACGCTCCAACGGAACTTCGTCCGTCCTTGCGTCAACCCGTTCAGAGGAACTATAAAATCATCTTTCATCGCTTCGCCAAACAGATTAAGGGATGCAAAGGTATAAAAAATTTTCCTTAATAAAAATCTTTTCGGAAATAGTTTGACTATTCTTCGTCACCACCATTCCCCGCTCTCTTACGATCCATGGGATCGAGCAGGATCTTACGGATCCTCATATGGTGCGGAGTTACCTCCACAAGCTCGTCCTCCCTGATGTACTCCAACATCTCCTCAAGAGACATCTTTATAGCCGGAGGCAGGAGTATCTTCTCATCCGAACCCGCCGCGCGAACATTCGTCAGCTTCTTCGTCTTGCAGATGTTGATGTTGAGGTCACGCTCACGGGTATGCTCACCCACGACCTCACCGCAATATATCTCCTCACCAGGCTCCACGAAGAACTTGCCTCTGTCAAGAAGCTTGTTCATCGAGTAAGCGATGGCGTCGCCTGTCTCAAGAGAGACCAGGGAGCCATTGGTCCTGTTGTCAATCTCGCCCTTGAAAGGTTGGTACTCCTTGTACCTGTGCGCCATAATAGCCTCTCCCTGGGTGGCGGTCAACAAATTGCTCCTCAAACCCATCAGGCCCCTGGTGGGAATATCGAACTGCAGCAGAGTCCTGTCTCCCCTAGGCTCCATGTGAATCAGGGCACCCTTACGCCTGGTAGCCAGCTCAATGGCCGTTCCAACGAAGTTCTCAGGCACCTCAATAGACAGGTCCTCAATAGGTTCGCAACGCTGACCATTAATGGTCTTATCAAGAACCTTAGGCTGACCCACCTGAAGCTCAAAGCCCTCACGACGCATCTCCTCAATCAAAACAGAGAGATGAAGGACGCCTCGGCCGTAAACTATGAACGAGTCAGCGTTAAGACCAGGCTTGACTTTCAGAGCCAGGTTCTTCTCCAACTCCTTGTCCAAGCGCTCCTTTATATGCCTGGAAGTCACATACTTCCCGTCTTTGCCAAAGAACGGTGAGTTATTGATTGTGAAGAGCATGCTCATGGTGGGCTCGTCAATGGAGATCGGAGGCAGAGCCTCGGGAGCGTTCAGATCAGCGATGGTGTCACCAATCTCGAAACCATCTATTCCCACGACCGCACAGATGTCTCCACAACGGACTTCCTCCACATTGGATTTGCCAAGGCCATCGAAAACCATCAGCTGTTTCACTTTATGCTTCTCGACGATATCGTATCTCTTGCAAAGGCTCACCTGCTCGCCGGTATGAAGGGCTCCCCTTGTCACCTTACCGACAGCGATCCTACCCACATAGGGTGAATACTCAAGAGACGTGACTTGCATCTGGACAGTGCCTTCCACCATCTTGGGGGCGGGAACAACCTCAAGGATGGCATCGAGAAGAGGAGTGATGTCCGATGTCGGATTATTCCAGTCCTCTGACATCCAACCTTGCTTCGCGCTACCGAATATGGTCTTGAAGTCCAGCTGGTCGTCATCGGCGTCAAGGGCGCACATCAGGTCAAAAACTTCTTCCTGAACCTCATCCGGACGGCAATTTGGCTTATCCACTTTATTGATCACCACGATGGGCTTCTTGCCAAGCTGGAGGGCCTTGTGAAGCACGAAACGGGTCTGGGGCATGCAGCCCTCAAAGGCGTCCACAAGGAGGAGCACTCCGTCGGCCATATTCAGCACTCTCTCGACCTCACCACCGAAATCACTATGCCCAGGAGTGTCAATAATATTGATTTTTACGCCTTTATAGGTCACGGAGACATTCTTCGCGAGGATGGTTATGCCTCTTTCCCTCTCAATGTCGTTATTGTCAAGGATGAGCTGGCCAAGATTCTCCGGCTGACGTACCAGATTGGCTTGGTAAATCATCCTATCCACCAGCGTTGTCTTGCCGTGGTCAACGTGCGCGATGAGCGCTATATTTCTGATTTCCTGCATATATTCTTAAAAAAATCCTGCGAATTTACTGATTTTCGCAGGATTATGAAAAAAAAGATTCACCGATTCAGCATGACAGCAATGCCTTGATGGCGGTATCGACTTTGTCAAAACCGAAACCCGAAATGAGTCTTCCCATCCTGGCGGCGATCCTGTCGTTGCATAGGTTACCTATCGATCCCTCATGAGTATGGGACAGTTTTCCGGAATACTCAAATGTCCCCTCAGCGATTGACGCAGCCACCTGCCGATATGCGTCACGGAACGGAACTCCTTGAGAGACAAGGTCATTGACCTTCTCGACACTGAATGCGAGCTTGTACTTCTGGTCCGACATGACATCGGTCTTGACTTCCATCCCCTTAACCGCGTATTCCACGATGTCAAGGCAATCGTCCAGCTCATCAAACATCGGGAAGAATACTTCCTTGAGAATCTGCATATCACGGAAATACCCGGAAGGGAGATTCCCTGTGATGAGACGGATGTCGTTCGGAACACCCGATATCTTGTTGCAGCGGGCCCTGACCAACTCGAACACATCCGGATTCTTCTTGTGCGGCATGATGCTGGAACCTGTTGTCAAGGCATCAGGCAACTTGACAAATCCGAAATTCTGGCTGGAATACATGCACCCGTCGAAAGCCAGTCTCCCTATGGTCTCAGCGACTGAGGAATAAGCGAAAGCCACCGCCCTTTCCATCTTTCCCCTGGTCATCTGGGCATATACGGAGTTGTAGTCAAGATCGTCAAATCCCAAAAGCCTTGTCGTGAGGGTTCTGTCCAATGGTGCGGATGAGCCGTAACCAGCGGCAGAGCCAAGAGGATTACGATTGACTATGTCCCAGGCGGCCTTCAGCATGGTCATATCACCAGAAAGGCTTTCAGCATAGGCACCGAACCAAAGGCCGAAAGAGGACGGCATGGCGACCTGAAGGTGGGTATAACCAGGGATCAACACATCCTTATACCTCTCACTGGCTTCTTGCAAGGTCTTGAACAGGCTTTCCACCTTGCGGACGGTCTTCTCAATCCTGGCACGGGTGAAAAGTTTAAGATCCACAAGCACCTGGTCGTTGCGGGAACGACCGGTGTGAACTTTCTTTCCGATGTCACCAAGCTTACGTGTCAGCATCAATTCCACCTGAGAGTGGACATCCTCAACGTCTGGCTCAATCTCAAACTTGCCTTCGGAAGCTGCTGTATATAAAACCTTTAGCTCCGGAAGCAGGATATCCAATTCCTCTTTTGACAGAAGCCCGACGCTCTGGAGCATGGTTATATGCGCCATTGTGCCAAGAATATCATAAGGGGCCAATTCCAGGTCCAGTTCCCTATCCTTGCCAACCGTGAAGGCATCTATACGGGCATCCTCATCGTACCCTTTATCCCATAATTTATTAGCCATATTCCTATAATTCCAATCCATCCAGAAGTTTGACATATATCTCCACCCCGCGGGATATCTCATCCAGACCGATGTATTCGTCCGGTCCATGGGAGCGGGAGGAATCCCCGGGACCTATTTTGAGGGTCGGGAAAGAGCAAAGAGCCTGATTGCTCGTGGTAGGTGACCCGAATGGCCGCAGGCCGAGCGATAGTCCTCGTTGGACAACAGGATGGCTCTCAGGAAGATGCGAGCTTCCTATCCTGGTGGAACGCTCCTTGACCTCACACTTGACCGTCCCCTTGATCAGTTCCAACAACTCCGGGTTTGAATACATCCCATTAGGGCGCACATCCACGACAAACCGGCACTCATCGGGGACAACATTATGCTGCGTGCCAGCCGAGATCATCGTGACGGACATCTTCACCGGTCCAAGATACTCCGAGACCTTCGGGAACTGATACGACCGGAACCAATCAATATCCTGGATAGCCTCATAAATGGCGTTGATTCCCTCGTTTCTGGCCGCATGACCGCTCTTCCCCTTAGACGAGCAATCCAGAACCATCAGCCCTTTCTCAGCCACGGCCATATTCATACCAGTAGGCTCCCCAATCACCCCGAATGCGATTCCTCCAATCTCGGGGAGAAGACAATCCATGCCTCCCCTGCCACTGACCTCTTCCTCAGCAGTGGCGGAAAAAACAAGCCTGTAAGGCTGCGAACGAGCCGCAAGCTCGTGATAGGTCTCCAACAAGGCGATGAGAGCCCCCCCGTCATCGTTGCTTCCAAGACCGTACAACTTCCCATCCTTAATATCCGGAGAGAAAGGATCCCTGGTGTAGCCATGCGATGGCTTCACCGTGTCGATGTGGGCGTTAAGCAGGATCGTTGGTTTGCCTGAAGGTTCCTCCGACTCCATCCATAGATTGTTCCCAATCCTGTGCACATCAGAGAAACCGTTGTCTTTCAACCAGTTCTCAAGAAAATCGCAAGCATCTTTCTCCTCCCGGCTAAAGGAAGGAATACGGATCAGGTCTGATAGGAGTCCAATGGTGTCCATCTTAATCGTCAGTCTCAGGGTCAGCCAATATGGTCGTTCCTCCAGACAAGTCCGAAGGGGATGTTATGACCACCTTCGAGACTCCGTCATTTATCGCGTCAAAGGCGTTCTGGAGTTTTGGGATCATACCCTCAGAGATTATCCCGTCAGTGACCATTGGCTCGAAATCTTTCTTGGCCACCGTCTTGATCACGGAAGTGGGGTCAGCAAGGTCCTTGAGAACCCCTGGAATCGAGGAGCAAAAGGTCAATGTCACGGAATATTTCTCAGCCAGAGCCCGAGCGACCGAGGAGGCTATAGTGTCGGCATTGGTGTTCAGCATGGATCCTTCCTTGTCGTGGGTCAAGGGAGCCAGGACAGGCACGGCACCAGCCTCAAGAAGAGAGACCAAAGCCCTGGTATTCACGTATTTCACATCGCCCACATATCCGAAATTAACCAGCTCGACAGGGCGTTTCACGCTCATGATTATGTTCATGTCAGCCCCCGTCATGCCAAGAGCGTTGACCCCAAGCGCTTGAAGGCGGGCGACTATGGTCTTGTTGACAAGGCCGCCATAGACCATGGTGACAACCTTCAGCATCTCTGCGCTGGTGATCCTGCGCCCATCGATCATCTGGGTCTCAACTCCAAGCTTTCCAGCCATCTCAGTAGCGATCTTACCACCGCCATGGACGAGAATCTTCTTTCCATGGAGGCTTGAGAAAGACATAAGGAGGCCAGACAAGGACTTCTCGTCCTCAACGACCGCACCGCCTACTTTGATTATATTCAGACTTTCCTTAATCATATCAAATCCTCCAACATCCTTTTCATCACCACCTGCGCGGAAACCACCCGGTTGGCCGCTTCCGGAATAACTATGCTCCTCGGCGAGTCGATCACCCCATCTGAGACAATCATGTTCCTACGAACGGGAAGGCAGTGCATGAAGTAAGCGTTGTCCGTGACCGCCATGTGACGCTCGTCTACTACCCAGCCCATATCCTTGCTGAGAATCTTCCCATAATCAGCCGGATTAGTGACGCCAGGGCAGCTCCAGTTCTTAGCATAAACGAAGTCAGCTCCCTCCAGGGCCTTCATCTGGTCATACTCGACAACCGCGTTCCCGACAAAACGGGGATCCAGCTCATAGCCCTCCGGATGAGTGATCACAAAGTCCACGTCGGCGGCGTTCATCCATTCAGCGAATGAGTTAGGAACAGCCTGCGGAAGAGAGCGGGGATGCGGAGCCCAAGTCATGACAACCTTCGGGCGGGCTTTCGTCTTGTATTCCTCAATGGTTATCAGGTCCGCAAAGGCCTGGCAGGGGTGCACAGTCGCCGATTCAAGGCTTATAACCGGCTTCCCTGAATATTCTATGAATTGGGTTAGAATTGATTCCGCATAGTCAAACTCCCGGTCGGTAAGACCGGCGAAAGAGCGCACTCCAATGATGTCGCAATAGCTGCCGATCACAGGGATAGCTTCCCTAAGATGCTCGCTCTTGTCTCCGTCCATAATGACTCCCAACTGGGTCTCGAGCTTCCAGCTATCAGCGCCGACATTGAGCACAATAGGGTTCATCCCGAGATTGAGAGCCGCTTTCTGGCTACTTAGACGTGTCCTGAGGCTGCTGTTGAAAAAGATCAGGATGATGGTTTTGTCCCGACCGAGCTCCTTCCATGCGAAAGGAGTCGCTTTGACTTGTTTGGCTTCCTGAAGGGCAGACGCCAGATCGCCTATGTCGCTCACATGAAAGAAAGATCTCATAGTGATTCCTCCAATGCTTTAATGAATATGTCAACATCTTCTTTGCTGAGCGTGAGGGGTGCGAGGAGACGGATCATGTTCTTGCCCGACACGCCTGTGAACACTTTTTTTTCGAAGAGCAGCTTGCGACGCAACTCCGCTATCGGTCCATCGAACTCAACACCAATCATCAGTCCCCTGCCACGAACCTCTTTGATTCCGTTGGCGTCAGGCTCTGAAGCCAACGCCTGAAGGCGGGATTTGAGGTATTCACCGACCTCATAGGCGTTCTGGACAAGGTTCTCGTCTTCGATGATGTCGGCGACAGCGATGGCAGCGGCCATGGCGAGATGATTTCCGCCGAATGTGGTTCCAAGCATTCCTTTTACAGGCACGAACTCAGGAGAGATCAACACGCCACCTATCGGGAAGCCGCCCGCCATGCCCTTGGCCATAGTGATCAAGTCAGGACGGATTCCTGTCCATTGGTGGGCGAAATATTTGCCTGTACGCCCGCATCCGCTCTGAACCTCGTCAAGAATAAGTGGCACACCAGCCTCTTTTGTCACATCCCTAAGGTCCCTCATGAAGTCGTCATCAGGAATGATGATTCCCCCCACTCCCTGGATGCCCTCGATTATGACAGCGGCTATGTCTCCTTTGGAGAGTTCCTCCTTTACCGCCGCGATGTCATTCATCCCGACGAAAGTCACCTCGTGCCAGCTGTTGAAAGGAGCCCTTATCTTGGGATTATCGGTCACGGCTACAGCTCCGGAAGTGCGACCGTGGAAGGCTCCCTTGAAAGCGATGACACGACGCTCCCCTGTGTGGAAAGAGGCAAGTTTCAACGCGTTCTCATTAGCCTCAGCTCCTGAGTTGCAAAGGAACAAGGAATAATCAGGATAACCTGACAACTCCCCTATCTTCTCAGCCAGTTCCACCTGGAGAGGATTGCGGACACTGTTGGAATAGAATCCTATTTTGCTTAGCTGGTCCGTTATAGTCTCCACGTAATGAGGATGGCAGTGGCCTACGGATATGACAGCGTGACCGCCATAGAGATCCAGGTACTCGGTGCCCTTGTCGTCCCATATTCTCGTGCCCTTGGCCCGAACCGGAGTCACGTCAAACAAACTGTATACATCAAATAGTTCCATATCGCTAGAATCTTGTGGCTTTCAGATGGAGACCGGTGTCCTCAGGGAGGCCGAAAACAAGGTTCATGTTCTGGACCGCCTGACCGGAAGCTCCTTTCACCAGATTATCTATCACACTAATAACGTGCAGTTTCCGTCCGTGCTTCCGCACATTCAGTACACATTTGTTGGTGTTCACCACCATTTTCACATCCGGGTTGGAGTCTATCACATGGACAAAAGGTTCATCCTTATAATAATCCTTGTACATAGCTACCGCGGTCTCCTCAGGGAGGTCACAGTCGAAATAGACTGACGCGAGTATTCCCCTGGCGAAGTCACCCCTCACCGGAACGAAGTTCATGTCCCCGGAATAATGGGGAGCCATGGTCTTTAGAGTCTCATTGATCTCGCCCAGATGCTGGTGAGTAAATGCCTTGTAAACAGACAGGTTATCTGTCCTCCAGCTGAAATGAGTCGTCTCAGAAGGTGCCTGCCCGGCACCGGTTGACCCGGTTATACCGGTCACATGGATCTCCGGCAGCAAGTCAGCCTTTGCCATTGGCAACAAAGCAAGTTGGATCGAGGTTGCGAAACAGCCGGGATTAGCGATATGCTTAGCCTTAACTATCTTATCCTTAAATGCTTCCGGAAGGCCATAGACGAAATCTCCAGCATCGGCTTTAAGGCGGAAGTCATTCCCGAGATCGATGATGGCACCCTTGTAACTATCAGGCAGCGTCTCAACAAACGGCTTGGCCTTACCGTGCCCGGAGCATAGGAACAACACATCGGGATTCCCGGCCGAACCGGGAATGACAGGAGCCGAACAGAAGCGCAAGTTCGTCTCTCCTAGTAGATCGGAGTGAGCAGACCAGACCGGCTCTCCGGCATGGCTTCCGCTTTGCGCGAAGGCTATTTCCACACAAGGATGGTTCACAAGAATCCTGAGAAGTTCACCGGCAGTGTAACCGGCGGCTCCAACGATCCCAACCTTAATCTTTTTATCAGCGGCCATCACAACTCCTTCTCAAGTTTCTCACCCTCGTCCTTATGGGCAGTGTAATAAACCCGGAGCGGCGTGGAGCTCACTTTGATAAAGCCCTTGGCATCCTCGCTGGTCCAACCCTTCTGCATCTCTCCATATTCCCCGAACTTGGTCTTCACGAGATCGCAAGGAGAGTCCACTCCCACGGTCGAGAACGACCACGGACGCAGCTCCATGGTGACCTTTCCAGTCACATTGCGTTGGCTCTCAGTGAGCATTGCCTCGATGTCCCTCATCACAGGCTCAAGGTACTGGCTCTCATGCAGGAACATCCCATACCAATTGGCCACCTGGTCTTTCCAATACTGCTGCCACTTGCTGAGGGTGAATTTCTCAAGGAACTTATGGGCAGCCATAATCAGCATCGGAGCCGCGGCCTCGAAGCCGACACGGCCCTTTATACCTATGATCGTGTCACCCACATGCATATCCCTGCCGATCCCGTAAGGGGCGGCGATAGTCTCCACTTTCTGTATGGCGGCCACCTTGTCTGTGAACTCCTGCCCATTGACAGATACTATCTCTCCCTTCTCGAAACCAATCTCAATAATCTCAGAACCTTCTTTTGTGACTTGCTTCAAATAAGCGCTTTCCGGCAGTCCCTGCTTAGAGTCCAGGATCTCGCCCCCGCAAATGGAGGTTCCCCAGAGGCCGACATTGTAGGAATATTTCAACTTCTTGAAATCAGCCTTGAAACCATGCTCATTGAGATAATCGACCTCAAACTGGCGAGTCAGGGCCATGTCGCGGGTGAGGGTGATGATTTCTATCCCTGGAGCCATCACGAGGAAGGTCATGTCGAAACGGACCTGGTCATTTCCGGCCCCGGTTGATCCGTGGGCTATAGCGTCCGCTCCGATCTCTTTGGCGTAACGGGCTATGGCCATGGCCTGGAATATTCTCTCGGAAGAAACAGAAACGGGATAAGTCCCATTTCTCAACACGTTTCCGAAGATCATGTACTTAAGGCTCTTGTCATAGTATTCCTTCGTCACGTCCAGGGTGACATATTCCTTGGCGCCGAGCTCATAAGCGCGTTTCTCATTGTCTTTCAGCTGCTCAGGGCTGAATCCTCCGGTGTCGGCGCAAGCCGCGTAAACCTCATAACCTTTTTCCTTCGTCAGGTACATGACCGTGAACGAAGTGTCCAGACCGCCGCTATAAGCGACCACTACTTTCTTTTTTGCCATATCTGTCAATCGTTTGTTTCTTCTTCCTTATCCAAGGCCGCGATCCGGTCCAACACATCCTGCGGAATTTTGGCCGGCAAATGCTCCTCAGGATCGAACAGCATCCCGGTGCAGATGCAGTACTTGCGATCCGTCCTCTTCAGCACATCGACATTGATACAACCCTCGCATCCCTTCCAGAACGACTCGTCACTGGTAAGCTCGGCGAAGGTCACCGGCTTGTAGCCCAAACGGGTGTTCATCGCCATCACGGCCGCACCGCTCGTAAGACTGAATATCTTTGCCTTTGGCCAGCGGGTACGTGCCAAAGAGAAAGTCAAGTCCTTGATTTTCTTGGCGATACCCAGGCCCCTGAACTCAGGTCGAACAATAAGACCCGAAGTGGTCACATAGCTCTTATGCTCCCAAGTCTCGATGTAGCTGAACCCGGCGAAATCCTCGCCGTGAAGAGCTATGACCGCCTTGGCTTCCTGCATCTTCCGGGCGATGTACTCCGGTTTCCTGCGGGCGATTCCCGTCCCCCGAACCTTGGCGGCTTCCTCGATGGACGTCAAAATCTTGTCAACATAGACGAGGTGCTTCTCTGATGCCACCTCTATCGTTATGTCCTCCAATCTCATCTGTATCTCAATAATTAATTATTAATTCAATCTAACAGACTCCAAGCCTGAGAATAGCTTCCCAAGAGACCTCAATAATTCTTCCCTTGACACACCTTCACGGATAGCAAGCATAATGGTGTCGTCCCCAGCTATGGTGCCAGCCACCTCAGGAAGAGAGACGGAATCTATCCAAGCTGCTATCATATTGGCATGCCCAGGCATGGTCTTAAGAACAGCCAACTGGCCAGTGAACTCAATGCTGGAGACATTCACGAAAGAAGCCGGGAACCTCCTTCCGGATGGTCTGGAAGAGACTCCGGGCAGACTGTAATAGTACCCGTCACCATCATGGCGCTTGGTTATGCCCAGATCCCTGATGTCACGGGATAAAGTGGCCTGGGCCACCTGTATGCCGTTATTCTCAAGAATCTCAGCCAACTCTTCCTGACTCGAGACTTTCCCTTTCCCGACGACTTCCTTAATGATCTTATGTCTCTCCTGCTTGCTTTTCACGGCTAAATAAATATTCATTTCCGCCTCAAATATATGAATATTTTTTCAATTATTATTCATGTTTCGTATTTTTTTTCAGAATTATGTTTTTATACTATTTTTGCGACGGAAATCACGAACCAAATGACAGAAAAAATCATCATCCTTGATTTCGGCTCACAGGTCACACAGTTGATCGGCCGCCGCCTGCGAGAGCTTAACGTCTTCTGTGAAATCTACCCGTTCAACAAAGTCCCTGTCTTGGGAGACGATGTGAAAGGAGTGATCCTTTCCGGTAGTCCCTGCTCCGTCAGGGACGCCAATGCACCCCAAATCGATCTCAGTGGGATCAAAGGTCATTTTCCCCTTCTGGGAATATGCTTTGGGGCCCAGTATCTGGCTCACAAATTCGGAGGCAAAGTTGAAGGCTCACTTGCGAGGGAATACGGGAGAGCCATGCTAGATATAGTTGATTCAGAATCACTTCTATTGAGGGGCCTCCCCCATCGTTCACAGGTTTGGATGTCGCATGGGGATACCATCTCCTCCCTGCCGGAGGGAGCCAAGATCATCGCCTCCACTGAAAGCGTGGAGAACGCCGCCTTCTCATTTGATGGTGAGCCCACTTATGCTGTGCAGTTCCATCCTGAGGTTTTCCACACAACTGAAGGATCAAGGATTCTCGGGAATTTCGCTTTCAGGATCTGCGGATGCAAAGGAGACTGGACATCCGCCTCATTCATCGAGACCACAGTCACGGCTATAAAGGAGAAGGTCGGGAACGACAAAGTGATTCTCGGTCTTAGCGGTGGCGTGGACTCCACGGTCGCGGGAGTGTTGCTCAATAAGGCCATCGGCCACAACCTCACCTGTATATTCGTAAACAACGGCCTATTAAGGAAAAATGAATATGATGATGTCCTGGCCTCGTACCAGGACATGAACCTCAACGTCATTGGAGTTGATGCCTCTGAGGATTTCCTGCGGGAACTTGCCGGGGTGACAGAGCCGGAGGCCAAAAGGAAGATAATAGGCCGCCTGTTCGTCGAGACTTTCGACAAATACGCCCGAGAGATCGAGGGTGCCCGCTGGCTAGCCCAGGGCACGATCTATCCGGACGTTATCGAGTCCGCCGGAATCGAGGGGATCGCATCCAAGATCAAATCGCACCACAATGTTGGCGGGCTTCCTGAAAAGATGAATCTCAAGGTCTTGGAGCCGCTCAGGATGCTCTTCAAAGACGAGGTCAGACGAGTCGGCCGGGCTCTCGGCATCAAGGAGGAACTGGTGGGAAGGCATCCTTTCCCAGGACCTTCACTCGCGGTGCGCATAATTGGAGACATCACCAAAGAGAAACTGGATGTTCTCCGGGAGGCGGATGACATATTCATTAAGGGTCTCCGGAACTATGACTGCACCTCCTTGCATCTCCCCTCAGCTTCTGATCCGAGGGTTGAGGCCACTAACCTCTACGATGCCATCTGGCAGGCCGGAGTGATCCTTCTCCCCGTCAAAAGCGTGGGAGTGATGGGAGATGAGAGAACCTACGAGAATCCTGTGGCGTTGCGGGCCATGGTCTCGACAGACGCCATGACAGCGGATTGGTTCCGTTTCCCGTACGACTTCCTCGCCCAAGTCAGCAATGACATCATCAACAAGGTCAAGGGAGTCAACCGGGTGGTTTATGACATCTCGTCAAAACCCCCGGCAACTATCGAATGGGAATAAAACCAGCTGGATAAAACCTATTTCAAGAAGCGGTCGGCGAAACTGACGTACTGCTCCCAATCGTAAAGGCGGACATTATGCTCGCCCCGGCGGATATGGTGTCCCATCCTTCCGACCACAACAGGATGCTCGATCTCAGGAACAGTTCTGTCAGTGATGCCATCGTAACCGAACAATTTATACACGGAGGCTGCTCCTACCAGGCTATAATACTCTCCTACGGGGTCAGCCCAATCATCCTCACTTGCGCTAGCGACATAGACCGGCCTGGGAGCGATCATGGCGACCAACTCATGCTGGTCCCAAGGCATCTTTTCTTCCCTCCCGCCATAAGCGGCATAATTGCCGCAGAACCAATGCGGGAAATTCCTGTTGATCACCTCGACTGTCTCACCAGATTTCCTTCTGGCAATAGCAGCTCCGGAACAACCTGAGTCATTGGAGATTACCAATGCGAATCTCTGGTCGGTCGCACCAGCCCACAAAGCGGTTTTGCCAAGCCTTGAATGACCAATGACGGCAACCTTCTTTGAATTAATCTCTTTCTGTGTCTCGAGAAAGTCAAGGCATCTCGAGAGGCCCCATGCCCAAGCTGATATCGTTCCCCATGACTCACCATTCCTGGGTTTATCTCCATCCATCAACTGGTGAACCCCGTTATGGAAACCATCATGGAAGTCAGGATCGACGTCGTTGTAGCAGAAGGTTGCCACGGCATAACCATGTTTAAGAATATATTCATATTCCCAGCGGTGACCGTTCGCGCTCCTCGGCTCAACCTTGAAGCTCGAAGCATATGTCGCCAGCTTGTCGGGAGTCGGCATTAAGACCGCGGGATCGGTGGTTGTGGCGTGATTACCTTTGAAATTAGCCCCCAGGAAGGCCGGTACGGGGCCTTTACGGTCATTGGGAATATACATGAGAAGAACCAGGTAGTACTTCTCATCCTTGTCGAAGCTGATTTTCACCTGCTTCCTGGTCGCGAGGCCGCCGAAAGCATCATGGCTTTCCTCAAGAGTCTCGAAATGGAGATCAGGAGCCTGACCCGGTTCCCTGCCGAACATCTGTGAGCGCAACATCTCCATGAGTTCCGGCCGACGCTCTTTCACCCATTGGTGTTTATTCTTCACTATTCGTCCGTCCTCCATCTTGAGAGGATCCGGAAGCTCGTAAGGATTAACGGGTTGGGCGTTTCCTCGTAAAAACATCAAAGACATGGCAGCGACAGCCACAAGTATCATATTAATTCTCATATCGATTGATTATTAGTCTATCAAATATAGTTAATATTTCTTTCAAACTATCTTCCTGTCCTTGAAACCTTTATCCGAGATCTTCTTCGCGGGTATACCACCCACAACGATATTCGGTTCCTCGAAAGACTTGTCGACCACCGCATTGGCGGCGACAATGATATCATCCGCCAGAGTCACATCCCTAAGCACCTTCGAGCCAATAGCAAAATAGAGATGATCCCCGCCACGGACCCCGTCGCATATGACCACACCGCTCTGCACGACGCAATTCTCTCCAAGCCGGGCTTTGGGGCTCACCATAATCGATCCCCAATGAGGCAGATAAAGCCCTTTCCCAAATGCATAGGGAGGAATCATAATCAAAACCCGAGCTCCGATTCTCCTCATCCGGAACTTATAATACCTAGCCATCGCTTTGGCGATAATCCCTGTCCCGGCGCCCTTATAGTATTCGCATCTACGCATATAATTAATATATAGCATATTACGCCACCCTGCCAACCGACAGGGAAGAATAAACCTGGCGATAGGAGGTTTCTTATTCGCGGCCACGTCAGCAGCGAGATACTCTCTAAGCATTTTTCTGCTTGTTATCATTTTGTCAAAGCGTTAAGTTAAAGCTTTATTAATCAACACATTCCAAGAGTTCCCGAAGGTTTTTAGGCTCAAGTGCGGACTTCGGTGAACCCGCATGGTGCATCTGGAAAAACAAATCACATTTATGGAGATTATCTCCTAGAGTACCCACATCGGAAGGCTTGAGCCCTTTAAGCCACAGGCAATCTATCAAGGATATCTGGTCCCGCCTTGAGTTTTGTCTGAAGGCTTCCCACCACTCCTCCATCAACGAGATGCACCCGGGATCCATATGTCTCCTCGGTATCACGCTGGCCTCCACAAGCCCCCAATGCTTTGGAACCCCATGGGAAAGGAGCAATTTCTTGTGAGCCATCATAATCTTCTTGGTTCCTTTTTTCTGCTTGAGACAAGCCTTGATCTCATCATACACGCAATCACGTTTCTTATGCCGGAACATCGCCACGGGAAAAGAATCCAGTCCCGCCGTCAAAGGAGTCAAGTCCGAGAATATCCAGATATTCGAGTCCACGTAAACGCTGTACTTATAGTCTTTGAAAATGAGATGGGGATGCATCTTGCACCACCGGTTGCAAAGAGTCTGGTCCCCATGGCAATAGGCAGGGATCAATGAAGCCGCATCCAGAGGTTTCCAAGCGCTTACCTCTGGAATCTCCTGGTCTGTCAGGACATAGTAATCAATGTTCTCAGGATGGAGAAGAGGCTCTCTCAACACATCATAGGAGCCGAAGAGCGAGGTGTAAACGGCTATACGCTCATCCTTGATATACAACGACTTCCTATCATACGCCTCATGCTTGTCAAGTGCCAGGTCACCTTTCGGATGCCGCCAAGGAGCCGCTTCGGAAACTCGGGAATGGCGATAAACCCGCATTATTCTTCTCATGATAAAGAATAACTTCCTCACAAGCCATGGATAACTACGCTCCTGGGCCATGGTTTGCTGTCGCAAATGATTCCTGTAGCCCTCGGCGAGGGATTCCCTAAGGATAATCTCGTCGAAGGCAGCCTGGATATTATTCTCTTTTCCGGTCACAAGTCAAAACGTTTGAGCCAATTAGATAGAAGGTACTTGTCACGGATCTCAGAGGCGACAATTTCCCTCGGACATTCGACAAACTCCCTGAAGGACCTTTTATCCCGCCCTAGCACATATACATTGGCGGGATTGTAGAAGTCCGAGTTAAGAATCTCTATATGATTAGTGATCAGCTTCTTCCCAAAGAACAAGGACTCCATGGCACGCAATGACAGCCCCGAGTCAATATCGGTACAATAATCCAATAGGATATCCGTATCCTTGACCAAATCCACGACTTTCCGATAAGAGACAAGTTCAGGATTCCTCAATGATTGAAAACCTGGAGGCCTGTCTGACACTATTTGAAGATCGACCTCCACGCCGGCTCTCCGGAGCTCTTCCCCAATCTTGCGGATTTGGGCTGAACGTCCTTTGTCTCGGCCGAGAAACATTGCCCTGGGATGCGGGGAAAGCGGCATTTGACGGCATTTTTCCGCCTCATCAGCAAGGCAGTCGAAGAAAAACTGCGTGTTGAACCTCATCCCATACCTTTCACAATCCGTCATGGAATATGACCAAAGTTCAACCCCTTGAGGACATTTTCTTATCAAACCGTCATTGATAACGCTATTCCAATACCATAGGATAACCCTTTTATCGGGATAATTGGAGCGCAGCCAATTAAGCTGACGGATGGTCGTGTAGCTATCAAAGACAATTATCTTATCGTCGCCATCCCGGAACTTTGGTCTCGAGTAGCAAAGGCCGGGAAGAAACCTGCTCAATGAGCCGCGGGAAGAGCAGAAGTAGATAAATAGGTCATTGAAATGGTCCTTCTGGATCACTCCGCTCTTCTTGAACATGGGCTTGAATATCGGTGTCCTTCGCAGGTCAAAATAGTATATCATAGTCTATCGAAACTTATCCGCACTGAGATAAAAACCCAAGTGTGGAGGCTGGTTATATCCTGTCTGTTCCGCCGCTACACCCGCCCGGTAAACAGGATCATGCATCAATGTCATTATGGAATAATCGGAAGGGATGTCCGAGACAAAAACCCTTAGAGCCTTGTTATCATCCCTCGCCATCACAATCTCTTCTCTCCAGTCGCCGAGGATGTCAGCCTGAAGGCATGGGTTGGCCTTGGTCCCGTTTATAGACACACAACCCTCGGTTGTGAATATTCTCTCCATTCTTTTACCGTTCCACGAAGTAATCTCCAAAGCCTTCCCGGAATCGCCATCAAGAAGCTCATCATACAAATCCCCATCCCAGAATAGCCTGAAATTGGTCGATGCTCCAGGAATGTCCACTTCCTCAAAGCCATGGCCATTCCTGGCGAACGGCCCGACTTTCACACGCTCATCACTTCCCGGAGTCTCGGAGACACCCCAGAACTGGTACGATCCTCCAACTCCAACATTTGCCATCATCCCTCGTCCCATGTCACCTGGCGAACCGACATGATAGAGTGTCTTGCCTGTCGCGGCGTCCAGAACGGACATGCCATAATCCATAGTCTTGTCTTTGATTACCGGGTGCTTACCACCACACTCATGAACAATAAAATAGTCATACCCAGCATGTTCTGGATCTCGGGCACATAGATGGAGGGCATCGCCATGACCCAGAAAACCACACCACGCCACCTTGATTCTTCCCCAACGGTTCATTCTATAACAAATTGACCCGGTTAAGACCTCATCCCTACCATCCCCATTGACATCGGCCACGACACAATTATGGTTCCCCTCCCCTAGATACATCTCATTCCATTTCCTGTACCCATTTATTCCTTTGTCAATACCATCAGAGGTGTCAAAGACAGCGGGCTTGCCGAATCTCGAGCCGTCGAAACTCACTCCGAAAGCGCCTTGTCTGGCCTGACGGGGCTGTTTCCTGCCCCAATAATAACCCCTCATGAAAAAGGCGTATGGCTTTTCGCCATCAAGATATGCGACCGCGGCTGTGTAGCGCTCTGAACGGTTACCATCGGAGTCCCCCCACATGGCGGAATTGATTCTCTGGTTGGGATAATAAATAGTGTCGAGCGCCCTGCCGGTGCGTCCGTCAAACACTGAGAGGAACTCATCACCCTCAAGTACCATTCCCCGATCATCACGGAAGTCAGCGGAATTGTCACACCTCAGGATGGCATCCTCACTTCCGGCTTCGCTCACATATCGCCCCTCACCGTCTTTCGAACCAGGGGCGGTTTTCATCACAAGCTCACTCCTGCCATCCCTGTCGAAATCATAGACCAAAAACTGCGTGTAATGTGCTCCTGCCCTTATATTGACACCAAGATCGATAGGACATCTCCAAAGCCTCCTCCCATCGAGCTTGTATGCGTCAATCAACACATTCCCTGTCATCCCAGGCTCGCTGTTGTCCTTACCGGCACTGTCCCACTTCACAACCAACTCATATGCCCCGTCTCCATCGAGATCGCCGACACTCACATCATTTATCGTGTATGGTCCGTATGGGCTGTTAACAGGCTTTTCAAGCGGGATGTCAAACCAATTGGAGCCGGAACTGAAGGGACGGACTCCCGCACACTCCTCCCCGGATGACAGGCGAATTGAATAAACGGATTCCAGAGTGCCATCTTTGTCAAGATAATTAGTCTTTCCTTCCAAGGTAGCGATAGCGGCGCCATCCTTGAGCAAAGTGTAGACGACGGGAACTCCAGCGGTTCCGTAAACCGGATCCTCAGTCACGAACATTCGCCAGGAAATGAATATACCATCGCCTGTTCTCATCGCGACTAGACCACGGTCAAGGCACTCCATCCTCTTAAGCGCCACTTCGGGACGCCTTCTGAAGGACCTTCTCAATGAGAGGCCAAGAAAAGGATGGAAACGATGTGCCCTTAAGAACAAACAGAAATAGCCAGCACGCTTATAAAGGGCCCGGACGGTCTTTCGCGACACTGAACGAATGAACCCCGGGAAGCCTTTACTGTTTGTCATCTTGGTTATGGGTGCCTATAGCCTACAAAGAAAAGCGGACAACCCCCATCACACGGTGGTTGGTGACCCAATGAAGGTTTTCCCGCGGTATGGCGTAATTATCCAATTGATTGTTAGTTCCGTATTCAACAGAAGAATAGTTATACTCCACGGCCACTGTCAGTTTACCTGCGTTGTAGGCTAATGTGGGAGTAGCCCGAATCATCTGAGAGATACCCTTGTCTCCGAAAGAGGAGTAATAAATGTCTGATTCTCGGCAGTGTCCGTTGGCGTCAATAGAAAGATTGTGGGCAGTACCCAGAGTCCTCATGTATCCTCCCATGCACATGAACTGCAGGGTCCTTCCGACTGAGAAAGAGAGGAAGGAAACGGTGGATCGTAGAGGTGTGTATTTATATTCGTAGATGTCACGCCAATCGTACATGGCGTAACCACCCATCAAACGGAGATGGTCACCCCCTTGGGCGAAGACTGACTTGGCGTTTATCTTGAATATACCTTTCTCAAACTGGAGATAAACGAACGGGCTCAGCATATATAGCCGATCCTTCACCTTCGTGCCTATGTCGTACCAATCCTCTATGACGTAATTCCTGGTCGTGGTGCGCCATCTCGGTCTCAAGGCCAGGAAATCAGTCCCAGCCTTAGCTGTGAAATGCTTGCCAGTGAATGCGAGACCACCATACAACTCGGGAATCAGACCATACTTGACATAATTCTCCGACTCTCCCTGGGGACCTGTCGGCAGAAACTGCATAGGATAAAGAGCGCCAACCGTGTAATGGAATTTGCCTGCGAAGGCAAAATCAAACATAAGCTGGGGACTCCAGTTGAAAGGAGTGAACGGGGCTCCGGTCTCAACATTAACGCAATACGGCAGGTCAGCCGCCATAGGATGCCAACTTTGGCCGACCCTGAAAGAGACCTTGCTTTCCATGTAGCCAAGCTTGTCCCAATAGACATCAACGAACGCATGGCGAAGCCTCAAAGACGCCGTGGATCCGTTCATCAAGTAAAAATCCGTCTCGATCTTCCCGTCAACCTTCATGGAGCCATATTGATACCCTGTCATATTGACTCCAAGCCTGGTCGCAAGGGCGTACGATTTCAGGGAGAAGTTCTCATAGATGTCCTGCCCCTGGAAATTGTACTTATAGTCCACGGGGCGGAAATAAAACATATCCTCCGAACCGGCCTTCGAATCCCTTGTGTCAAAAATGGCAGCGGTACGGAAGAAGCCGTAAGGCGTGAACTTATTCTTAGTCTCCCGCTTCCTGCTCTGGGCTGAGCTATCCACAGCCCAGAAGCAAGCGGAAATAATAACACACACAACTATAAACTTTCTCATGACAATGGGGTTCCTAATATATAAATCCCGGATTCAGATAATCTTGCATTAAATGAGGGAAAAAGTTTATACTGTGTATTGTTTAAAAAGAGTCAATTAGAACCTGATATATGTCTGGAACCAGATATCGTTGTAATTGCCTTTTCCGACAGGGGCCAGAGTCTGGTCATTGTGATGGCGGAACTCAAGCTGGAAGTTGAGATTCTTGTGGAGACGGAAGTTCGCGCAAGCTGAATACATATCGTGGCTGGTTTCAGAGGTTGCCGCACTACGGAATTCATCCCACTTGAGATAAACCTTGAACCAGTCCTTGATAGGCACACCAGCGGTCACGTAGAGCGCGTCAGCGGCACCGCTCTGCTCCTTCTCACCAGCGATAGCGGTGGCATACTCGGCACGTACTGTCCAGTTATCACGATTGAAGTCCAGGCCAGTGCTGATACGCTCGCGCTTGAGGCTGACACCTTTGCCGTTGATCCAGTTGCCCTTCCAACCGAAGACACCGACTTTCAAGCCCTTGATCGGCTGGAACTGAACGGTTCCGATAACATCTTTCTTCTTGTCGGCATCTGAGAGATTGATACCCTGTCCATTGTAAAGGCCAAGCTGGTAGTGGACGAGATTGTGGTTGTCATTCCCGATAGGCAGGAAGTCGCCCTGGACCTGAATACCGAGGTCACGTCCTCCCATATTGGCTTCTCCCAAACGGTCACCCATACCTGCCATTTTCTGGACCAGGAATGAGAAATCACCGACGCCCACATCCCAAGGATTCATAGGATTCTCAAAGGTGAAAGCCCTCTTGAACTGTCCCATCTTTACGGAGAAAGCGGAATACTTCGCCCACTCGACAAAGAAATCCTTCACGTGCGGAGATGTCCCGTTAGCCTGGAACTGTATACGATATTTGAAATCATTGAAAATGGAGCCGTCAACATAGAGCCTGATCAGCCTGCAGCCGAATCCGGGGCCTCCATTGGCACCATCCTTATCAGTGTACTTGTAAGAGCCGATGATGTACCCCCCAAACTTGGGCAGACTCTGGAAACCGGTCTGCTTATAGCCGTATTCGGGTTGTTCCGCATTCTGAGCGAAAGCGCTGAGACAGAAGAGAATAGCCGCAGCTACTGACAAAATCTTATTCATAATAATAGGGTTAAATAATAATAATCAAAAGGATAATATCGCTATGCGAAAGGGAATATCTTGGTAAGCCAGAAATATCCGATGACAAATCCGACAACTCCGATGATCACGCCCACTTTGGCCATATCCTTTGTCTCCACGAGTCCCGTGGATGCGGCAATGGCATTCGGAGGGGTTGAAATAGGGAAACACATCGCTATCGAGGCGCAAACGGCGATGAAAGAAATCATGGCCTTAGTGCCACCGAGGGCGAGGAACTGGGCATTGTTGGCAGCCGCGGGATCAGCCATACCCTGGGCTATGACAATCAGTATAGGTATCAGCAAAGCGGCTGTAGCGGAGTTGCTGATGAAATTAGACAAGAAATAGCAAACGACACCAGCCACGACGAGGACAAGCACTACAGGCATAGTCCCGAAAGGAATGGATTCGATAAGGACCTTCGCCAAACCAGTCTCCTGAAGGCAGGTTCCAAGAGCGAAACCTCCCGCCACCAACCAGAGAACGCTCCAATTGATCTCCTTTATGTCCTCCTTCGTGAATATTCTGGTGCAAGTGAGCACAGCAAGGGGAATAAGGGCCACAACATTGGAATTAATCTTGGTGATCTGCTCCGTAGCCCACAAGATGATAGTTCCGATGAACGTGATCCAGACAGTGTAGTACTTCCAATCTTTCGCCTTATTGTTCTTGGGAATCGCCAGCTTGACTTCCTTGCTCTTGAACGGGAAGAAAACCTGAAGCAATATCCAAGCGAAGATGATCATGATTATCACGAAAGGAATCATCCTGCCCATCCAATCGACGAAAGAGACTTCAGCTCCGGCCTCAGCAAGGAACTTGACAGCCGTGGCGTTCGGAGGAGTTCCGATAGGAGTGCCTATACCACCGATATTAGCCGCGATCGGGATAGCCAGGGCCAAACCCACCTTGCCCTTGTCGTCTTTCGGCAAGACCGAGAGTACAGGGGCGAGGAAAGCGAGCATCATAGCCGCGGTCGCGGTGTTGCTCATGAACATGGAGAATATGGAGATGACAATCAAGAATCCAAGCAAGACCATCTTGGGGTTTGTTCCAAAGGGAGCGAGCAGGAACCTGGCCAAAGTCACATCAAGCCCATACTTCTCCGCCATGATAGCCAGAACGAAACCACCCAGGAACAGCATGACCACAGGATCGGCGAAAGCCGCCATAATGCTCTTGTAGTTCACCAACTGACCGGCTTCAGGGGTGCTGAAGAACCCGATTCCCTTATTGGATACAGTCAGAAGGGCTATCACAATCAGTAAGACGGATGTCGTCCAGTTGGGGATAATCTCGAACATCCACATCAAGGCGGCGAAAGCGAACAAGGCAATCACACGCTGCTGGCTGAGAGTCAACGCGTCTATGCCATAGAAAGAGGTTGGCACACACCACAAGGAGAGTGTGACAATAAGGACAATGGGAAGAAGAACACAATACTTCATATTGAGTTTCTTCTTCCCGACTGGTTCAATGATGGGTTCAGCCATTTCAAATAATATTTTTACTCAAATTATTATCTTGTTTTAAACTTGCAAATATAATCATTAATAAATAAAAAACAGGCAAATCGGTTCCCCGATTCGCCTGTTTAAATACTAGATTGACAAGACTAGATCACACCCTGCTCGAGCATAGCCTCAGCGACTTTCATGAATCCGGCTATATTAGCTCCCTTGACATAATCAACTGTTCCGTCAGGACGGGTTCCATACTTGACGCACTGCTCGTGAATGCTCTGCATGATCCAATGGAGCTTGTCATCAACCTCCTGGGCCGACCAGCTGATGTGGGCGGCGTTCTGGGTCATCTCAAGTCCGGAGGTGGCGACTCCACCAGCGTTGACAGCCTTTCCAGGGGCGAAGAGAATGCCATTGTTCTGGAAGAAATGAATAGCGCCAGGCTGGCATCCCATGTTGGACACCTCGCAGCAGCACCAGCAGCCATTGGCGACGAGCTCCTTGGCATCGTCCTCGCTCAGCTCATTCTGGAAGGCGCAAGGAAGGGCGATATCAACAGGAATGCTCCATGCCTTCTTGCCAGCGGTGAAGAAAGCCTTTCCAGGGAACTTCGTGGCCATGTCCTCAACCATATTACGGTTGGAGGCGCGCATGTCAAGCATGTAATCAATCATCTCAGGAGTGATGCCCTCAGGAATATGGCAGACACCATCGGGACCGGAGATGGCGACAACCTTGGCGCCAAGCTCACGAGCCTTCGTGGCGGCTCCCCATGCCACATTACCAAAGCCGGAGAGGGCAACCTTCTTGCCTACTATGTCCTTGCCAGCCTTCTCAAGAAGATGCTGGGTGAAATACAAAGCGCCGAAACCAGTCGCCTCAGGACGGAGGATGGATCCTCCCCAGGTGGCACCCTTACCTGTGAGAACACCGGTGTGGTACTCACGGGCGAGCTTCTGGTACATTCCATTCAGGAATCCGATCTCACGGCCACCGACACCCACGTCACCGGCAGGGATATCCTGATCGGGACCGATGCAGCGCCAGAGCTCAAGCATGAAAGCCTGGCAGAAACGCATGATCTCCGCATTGGACTTGCCCACGGGATCGAAATCAGAGCCACCCTTGGCACCGCCCATAGGAAGGGTGGTGAGGGCGTTCTTGAAGGTCTGCTCGAAACCGAGGAACTTAAGCATCGAAGGAGTGACAGCCTTGTGGAAACGGAGACCTCCCTTGTAAGGTCCGATAGCGCTGTTGAACTGGACGCGGTATCCGAGGTTGGTCTGGACCTCGCCATTATCATCAATCCAAGTCACCCTGAAAGTGAAAATACGGTCAGGCTCGACAAGTCTCTCGACTATCTTGGCCTTCTCGAACTCAGGATGCTGGTTGTAAACTTCCTCTATAGACTCAAGAACCTCCTGCACCGCCTGGAGATATTCTTTCTCTGTAGGGTACTTGGCCTGGAGACGGGCCATGATTTCTGTGGTTTTCATGATTAGTTATTACAAAAATTAAATTATCAAGCTGATGTGGTTGCAAATGTAAAGAATTATGGAGAAAAACGCAATAAATATAAATAAAAAAGACAGGCTTATCGCCTGTCTTTAAATCACGTATGTCGATTACCTCTACTGCTGTTGCTGTTGAGCCTGAAGCTCAGCCTGGAGTGACTCGAGAGTCCTGTTGGCAGGAATCTTCAACTCTTTCCTGGCGTCCGGAGTGAGATCCTTGCACTGTGACTTATCAACATAGAGATACTGGCTGGACTCGAAGACCATGGTATAGCCCCCAGCCTTAGCCAGCTTCTCGACAGTCTCCATAGCCTTCTTCTGGATAGGCTCCATGAGCTGCTGATTCTGCTGCTGAAGCTCCATCTGGATGGACTGCTGGAACTCCTGGATCCTGTTCTGGATCTCACCAAGCTCCTTCTCCTTGCTCTCCTTTATAGCGGGAGTCCAGGTAGCCTGCTTCTGCTGATACTCGGAGAACTTGGCGTTAGCCTCGTCAACCATGCTCTGATAAGTGTCGCTAGCCTCTTTCTGGGCCGCCTGCATCTGAGTCCTGGCCGCATCTGCCTCGGGCATGAGCATCACGAGCTCATTGAAATCGACATAGGCGAACTTCACCTGGGCCGTTGCCGTGAAGGTGAGAAATGCCATAGCGGCAAACAAAAAGATCTTTTTCATATCAAATTCTAATTTATCAGTTTGCTGAATTAATGGTTTTGCAAAGATTGTGCAAATTTATAAATAAAAATGAATATTATCAGAACTGTTGTCCTATCATGAAATGGAACTGGCTCCTATCGCTCTTAGTCGGATTGTCGAATCCATAACCCCAATCGACTCCCAGAAGACCGATCATCGGGAGGAATACCCTGACACCGACTCCGGCGGATCTCTTGATCTGGAAAGGATTGAATTTCTGGATATCAGACCAGCAATTACCTCCCTCAAGGAAGAGCAACGCGAATATGGTTGACTGAGGTTGGAGAATCACTGGATAACGGGCCTCAACAGTGAATTTGTCATACACATTACCGGCATAATAGCCATTGGTGTTGTATGGAGTGGCCTCCCAAGGGGTCAAGGAGTAGTTCTCATATCCCCTCAAAGGAATGATATCCGAGCCGTAAGTGTCATATCCGGACATTCCGTCTCCTCCGACACGGAAACCCTCGAACGGGGAATATCCCCATTTACGGTTGTAGTAACCGAGGTAACCGAACTGGGCTCTACCCATGAACACCAAGTCCCCAAGAACTTTAGTATATGTCTCGGCACTTAACTTCCACTTATGGTACTCTATCCATTTGTACCTGTCAGCGGAGGACCATGTGTCGTAATTGATATCCTTGTAACTCGCCACCTTGGTCGGGTTGCCCGAAGCGTCGAGATTGGCGATGTCTTTCTTCCTGAACAAGGAATAAGGAGGCGTGATCTGGAGACTGGCGGAGAACACTGAACCTCTTCTCGGATAAATCTGCTGATCCGTGGAAGTTCTGGACAGGCTGGCCGTGTAGCTCAAATTGTGAGAAGTTCCGTCATTGAACATGAAGTAGCCGTTGATCCAGTTCTTCAAATCATACACCTGCCAGCTCAAACCATTGTAGAGCACGAAATAGTCGTCAGGCCACTTCAACCTGGTACCGATACCTGCGGAGAAACCGTAGATCTGCATAACCTTGTCATTACTGAGCCATCCGATGGCCAGATAAGAGTCGGTCTGACGTGTATAGTACGCCTGTAGATTCAAGGATGTCGGTTTCTTCTGGGTCAACCAAGGCTCCGTGAAGCTGAAAATGAGCGAGGTGTAATAAGTTCCGTTGGTCTGGAACCTGAGCGAGAGGTTCTGGGCGTCACCCAGGGGAACAGGACGCCACGCCTTTTTGTCAAACATCCTCCTGGTGGAGAAGTTATTGAAACTCACACCGACAGTGGCGACGAAGGTGTTCATTCCCCATCCTCCTGAGAGCTCCAACTGGCTGGAAGGTTTCTCAGTGACATTATAGACCAAGTCTACGGTGTTGTTAAGCTGGTTAGGTACCATCGACCAGCCTTCCGGTTTCGATATTGCCTCCGGGTCAAACTGGCCAAGAGAAGCGATTTCCCTGATGGACCTCTCGAAGTTAGTCTGGCTGAAAAGATAACCAGGCTTGGTGTATATCTGTCGGCGGACAACCTTCTCACTGGTCAGGTCATTACCGTTGATGATAATATTGTTCAAGGTGGCCTGCTTTCCTTCCGTCACCCTCATCTCCACATCCACCGAATCTCCTTCGATGTTGAGCTCCACGGGTGTGACCTCGAAGAAAAGGTAACCCTCGTCACGATAAAGCTTGGAGACATCATAATCCGTCTGCTTTCCACCTCCGTGAAGCCTTTTCTCCATCGTGACCATGTCGTAAGGATCTCCCTTCTTGATCTGGAGAATCGAGTTCAGCTGCTCGGCGGAATGGACGGAATTACCGGTCCAAGTGACGTTCCTGAAGTAATATCTCTTTCCTTGGTCAAACTTGAAATCGATGCCAAGGCGATCCGGCTCGACATAGTAGATGGAATCCTTTAGAATACGGGCATCCCTGAAACCGGCCTCATTGAACTTGCTGATCAGGTTTTGCTTGTCATTGGGATATTCCTTCTCGTTGAACTTCTTACTGCTGAAGAAGTTATAAACCTTCTTCGCCTTTGTCTTCTTCATCGCCCTCGCGAGCTTGAAGTCAGAGACGCCATCATTACCCTCGAAATTGATGTCACGGATCCTGATTTTCTCTCCTTTGTTGACAGCGAAATTGACCCTTATGGCGTTCTTGATGATTGTGTCCTTCTGTGTCTGGACATCCACATCGCAATTCAGGAATCCCTTCTCAGCGTAATATCTCTTTATGATACCTACCGAAGTAGTGGCCACATAATCAGAGAACTCCCCACCTCTGCGGAGATGAAGCCTATCCTCAAGGTCCTTCTGCTCAGACTTGCGCACACCGGAATAAAGCCACCTTGAGACTCTGGGCCTTTCCTTGATGACGATCTTGAACCATGCGGAATCACCAGCTGCATTGATCCTGTCAATCTCAAGGGACACATCCTCGAAATACCTCTGAGCCCAGAGCCTGGTGATGACAGAGGACATCTCGTCACTGGGAACAGTAACTTTCATGCCTTTCTGAAGACCAGTCAGTGATATGATCTGCTGATCGCCGAAATGAGTGTTGCCTTCTACCGAGACTCCACCGATTATATAGCTTTGGGGATTATCATAATCAACCTCCACAGGCACTGAGCCACCTTCTGGCTCTTGCGCGAAAGCACCCGCACAGAAGAACGAGAAGATAAGAACAGATAAGAGACGATATGGTTTCATCAAAACTGGATTCATATAAACAAGTTCGCGAATATACGGCGATTATTTGACTTTTCCATATCTGCGGTCTCTCTTTGAGTACTCTTCCAACGCTGAACGGAAATCCTCTTTCCGGAAATCAGGCCAAAGGGTGTCAACGAATAGCAACTCGGAATAAGCGGCCTGCCAAAGCAGATAGTTGCTTATCCGACTCTCTCCTGAAGTGCGTATGATAAGGTCAGGATCCGGTATGCCAGCCGTAACCAACCTCGAGGCGAATTCAGAGGAATCCACCTTTTCAAGGCCAGCAGGATCAGACATATAATCAGATGCAAGTTTCTTGGCGGCCTGAAGGATATCCCACTTGCCACTGTAACTAAGGAATATGATCAAATCAAGAACCGGATCCTCGCCGGAATCAGGAACAGTGTATGCCTCCGCATCATGGATAGCCTTCACCAATGATGGTTCCAGGCGATTCAAATCACCAAGAACCCTAAAACGGACACCCTGCTTTTTCAAAGAATCCACCTCATCAGCTATAGCCTTGAGCATTAAGCCCATGAGAGTATTCACCTCGTCAGCGGGACGTCCCCAATTCTCCTCAGAGAAAGCGAATAGTGACAGGTAACGTACACCGTTCTCCACGGCGGCCTCCACACTGGCGCGGACGCTCTCCACACCATTGGAGTGACCGAACACCCTTTCCTTGCCCCTGAGCTTGGCCCATCTGCCATTCCCGTCCATAATAATGGAGACATGGGTAGGGACCTTCACTTGTTTGTTTTCTTTAAATTCCTCCATTTCTGATGTCTTCTCCCCAGAACAACTTCGTCGTCAGGGCCTTTATGAAGCTTGATTTCTCAAGCCTCACCCTTTTCAGCGAAAATTGTGCCACCTTGACCTCAAGTCTCGCGTCCGAAGAGAGACGGACGTTCCTGTTATCCATGGACATCGCGACAATCTTGTCCCTCGATCTCATCGATATGGAGACCACGGTCGAATCAGGAACAACGAGCGGGCGGACATTCAAGTTATGAGGAGCGATTGGAGCTATTATTATAACTTTGGACTCGGGAACACAGATAGGACCACCTACGCTGAGGGAATATGCCGTCGATCCCGAGCTGGTCGACACGAGCAAGCCGTCAGCCCAGTACGTGGGCAATGGGTTACCGTCCAGGCTCACGTCTACTCCAAGAATCGAGGCTCCACCGCGAAGGACGGATATCTCGTTGAGAGTGTATGGCCAGAATGAGGAATCGGCCTCCAACATGTCTCCTTCAACCTTGGTCTGGAGAAGCGCCCTGTCCTCAAGAGTGTAAGAACCGGTCACAAGAGCCTCGCACGCCTCTTCAGGGCTGTATTCGGACAAGAAGCCCACACGCCCCATATTGACACCGAGCACAGGAATTCCAGAAGAGCCCACTCGTTTGGAGGCGGAAAGGAAGGTACCATCACCTCCCACGCTCATAACCAAGTCAGTTCCAGGAACTATATCCTCCGCTTTACGGACACGGTACAGTTCAAAAGCGCCTGAAGCCAAACGCTCCGACATGGCCTTGAACCTCGGGCTGGTCAACGCGGAGTCATCCCTGGAGTAAACCGCTATCTTCATCATTAATACTCATAAGTAGTTCAAATTTCAAAATTAACACATTTCTGATAAAATCTGAACATAAATCACTACTTTCGCGGTATGACTAAATTAAGTGTCAATATCAACAAGATAGCCACCATCCGCAATGCGAGAGGCGGCAATATGCCGGATGTCGAGAAGGCCGCTAGAGATTGCGAAGCCTTTGGCGCGGAAGGTATTACCGTACATCCAAGACCAGACGAGAGACACATACGATATTCAGATGTCAGGGCTATACGTCCCGAAGTCAAGACCGAGTTCAACATCGAGGGCAATCCTATCCCGAGCTTCGTGGATCTCGTCCTGGAGGTCGTTCCCGACCAGGTGACACTCGTGCCTGATGCCCATGACGCGATCACGTCCAATCAAGGATGGGACACTATTGCCAACAAGGTTTTTCTCACCCGCATCTGCAAGGTGTTTAAAGATAAAGGAATACGCGTGTCCATATTCATTGACCCGGATCCCGCGATGGCAGTCGGGGCGAAAGAGTGCGGCTGTGACCGTGTGGAACTGTACACAGCCTCTTATGCCGAGCTGTTTCCTGTCAACCCGGAAGAGGCGATCAAACCGTATCTGGAGACCGCCATCAAGGTAAGGGAACTGGGACTTGGACTCAATGCCGGACACGACCTCAACCTGGAAAACCTCGGCTACTTCATTAAGACCATCCCTTGGACAGACGAGGTCTCTATAGGCCATGCGGTCATCTGCGATGCGCTTTACATGGGACTGGAGAGAACAATCAAGGCCTATCTTGCGGAGATTAAGAAAATTTAACTAAATTTGTAGTCTGGAATATTATTTAAAGACAAAATAAGATGAAACAAACACCACTGATCCTAAGCATCATAGCCCTCGTGGCTGTTGCTGCTCTCGGTATTATCCAGCTGACCGCTGACGGTAGCGGAAAGAAGAAAGCCTCAACAGGTGAGGCTGTAGAAACCACCGCCAAGGAAGGCGCCATCGTTTGGTATGACCTCGACAGAGTCATCAACGAATACGACATGGCAAACGACCTTCGTTCCGTCGTGGAGACCAAGATGCAGAGCATCCAGGAGGAGATCAACCGCAGGGGCAACAAGCTCCAGAGCGACGCCAACAAGTTCCAGTCTGACCTCAACAAGGGTCTCCTTGTCCGTTCGGTCGCCGAGCAGAGGAGCCAGAAGCTCCAGGAACAGCAGAACAGCTTCAACACCTACGCCGCCCAGAAGGAGCAGGAAATGGCTGAGGAGCAGCAGGTCATGATGAACCAGATCGCTGACGCCATCAAGACTTTCATTGACAAGTTCAATGAGGAGCATAAATACGCCATGATCATCTCCACCCAGGGAAGTGTCCTTCCCGCCCCGGTGGCTTGCGGTGATCCTGACCTCGATATCACCGACGCCCTTCTCGAAGGACTGAACAGCGAGTACGTCAAGAACAAGGGCAAGGGAGAAGAAACAACCAAGTCCGAATAACTTGAGGATCGCGCTTCTATCGTGCTTCTACCCTTTCAGGGGAGGGATTTCCCAGTTCAACGCGAGCCTGTACTTGGAGCTGGGAAAGGAACACACGGTCAAAGCGTTCAATTTCAAGAGGCAATACCCTGATTTCCTCTTTCCTGGAAAGACGCAATACGTCACAAAGGATGATGATGCCGTACCCATCGAGAGCGAGTCTCTGTTGGATACGGCTAATCCTTTCTCCTACGTCAAGACTTACAAGGCGATCCGTGACTGGAATCCGGACATGGTCATCATCAGTTACTGGATGTCCTGGTTCGCGCCTTCGTTGGGGTGGATCGCCAGAAGGCTCAAGAAGCGTTGCAAGGTCATATCCATCCTTCACAATGTGATTCCCCACGAGCCTCGGTTTTTCGACTCCCCGCTGACCAAGTACTTCCTTTCAGGTTGTTCCGGAAACGTCACACTCTGTCAGGAGGTCGCTGACGATCTCACCGCCTTGTCTCCTAAAGCCCTCAAAACCATTTTGTTCCACCCCGTCTATGCCCATTTCGGGGAGAGGGTGCCAAGGAAGGAAGCGGAGGGAAGACTCGGTTTGGAGCCCGGGAAGAAGAATCTGCTGTTTTTCGGTCTAATCCGGGAATACAAAGGGCTTGACATCCTTCTGGAGGCATTCGGGGAATTGGACGATTCCTACACTTTAATAGTCGCGGGAGAGCCCTACGGATCTTTCGTCAAATACGAGGAGATCATCAATGCTTCCCCCGCCAAGGACCGGATCAAGCTTTTCACCAACTACATAAAAGACTCAGAGGTCAAGTATTACTTCTCCGCCGCTGATCTCGCTGTCCTACCTTACAGGTCCGCCACCCAAAGCGGCATCAGTGCCATCTCCTGGCATTTTGAGGTGCCTATGGTGGTCACAGATGTAGGCGGTTTGAGGCAATCCATCGGAGACAGCGGCACAGGTTTGGTAGCAGACAGACCTGAGCCCAAGCTCATAGCGGAGGAGATACGGCGGTTTTTCGCCGATGAGAATCTCCGTGTATTATGCGTTAATTCCATCAAGGCTGAGAAAGAAAGGTTGTCTTGGAAGACTTTCGCCAAGAGGCTGATCGATTTCACCGATAACCTATACAAGCACCAATGAACATGAAGCATATATTCCCCCTCGCGGTAGCCTTTATGCTGGCGGCGTTTTCCCCTTCGTGGATATCAGCGCAAGAATACGTGGCGCCCAAGGTGACCATATCCAAGGAGAAAGTCCGCTCCGGTGGCAAGGTGTTTTACTCCCATGTTGTTCAGGAGCGCCAGACCATCTATTCCATCAGCAAGGCCTATGGAGTCACGATGGAAGAGATTTATGAGGCCAATCCTGCCTTGAAACTTGAGACAGAGGGCCTTAAAAAAGACCAGATTCTCTTGATCCCTTACAAGGGGGATATTCAAGAGGCCGTGGAACCCGAGGTCAAAACCGAGCCTGCGACCACTGTCCAAGTAACACCCCAAGAACCCGCTCAGGAGGCGAACGAAGAGTACTTCATTCATAGAGTCAAGTGGTATGAGGACTTGGATGCGATTGCCAAGAAGTACAAGGTGTCCAAGGAATCTATCAAGAACATAAACAGGATGACCTCCGACAGGGTCAAGCGCAGACAAGAGCTCAAGATTCCCCGCGATCCCGCAGTTTGGGAAGGCAGGACGGTCACGGAGGAGCCAACCAATAACGAGCCTGAAGTGATTAACCCTGAGGTGGAGACGGACACCACTGGCGTCGCTGGCAAGGAGGGGAAGGACAGCATCCTCGACGATCTATTTGTCAGGGAAGGCCACCATGACGTCAACATCACGATTCTTCTTCCTTTCTCCGCCACCAAGTCCGGAGACAGGACCTCTTTCATGGACTTCTATTGCGGAGCGCTGATGGCCTCGAGGGTTCTGGGAAGCGATGGCGTCAATCTCGACATCCACACCTTCGATGTTGGAGGAGGAAACATGCCTGTGACCCAGCAGAGGCTGGCCTCAAGCGATTTCGCTATAGGTCCCGTGTCCAAATCAGATATAATGAGGGCTGCCGGGATCAATGATGGCGCCACATGGATAGTATCTCCGCTTGACATGCAGGTTGAGACGCTGACCGACTCCCTTGAAAGGATAATCCAGGCTCCCACACCGACCCGCATACAGGTCAAGGACATGGTGGATTGGATAAAATCGGACATGAGGCATGGGGACAGGGTGATTGTCGTGACTCCGGCCTCACCAGAGTCTGATTATCTCAACATGGTTCAGGACGAGATGGCCGAGGCCGGATTGCCTCATATCACAACCACACTGGGATCCATGCGCTCCCAGATGGTCTCAGGAGGCGTTAACAGGATTGTGCTGGCTTGTGAATATACAGAGAGAAGCACCGTCTTCCTGATCGAGGCATTGAGAAACCTCTACATGCTCTCCGGCAAAAACAGCGAGGTCGTGCTCTACAGCACCTCAAAGATAAGGACATATGACCAGATTGAGGTTGAGCAGCTCCACAAGGTCAATCTCCACACCAGCGTCACCTACTACGTGGATTACGACTCCAAGGAGGTCAAAGACTTCCTACTCCAGTACAGGGCGCTTTACAATGCGGAGCCAAGCCGCTCAGCTTACTCTGGATATGATCTCATGAAGTACTTCGTCACACTCGCCCACAAGTATGGGAAGAGATGGCCGAGGGCTCTTGATAGGGTTGATTATAAAGGACTTCAATCGGACTTCAAATTAGTCAAGACCGCCTCTGGCAGTTACGTCAACAACGCCGTCAGAAGGGTTGTCTACAATCCCGATTATTCAGTCAGCCTAGTCAGATAAAAGAGATTTCGCGTTTTCCACGGCTGCTGTGGTTACATGGCTCCCAGATAGCATCCTCGCTATTTCCATAACTCTATCCTCTCCTTCAATAGGATGGATAGAAGTTACCGCCTCGTTACCGGAGAACGATTTCTCCACAAGATAATGGGCGTCCCCCTTGGCGGCTACTTGAGGAAGATGGGTGATGGCGAAAACCTGCATGTCGCGGCCCATGGAACAAATCATCTGTCCCATCTTGTCAGCGACACTACCCGAAACTCCCGAGTCAATCTCGTCAAAGATAAGAGTAGGCATGCTGACAAACCGAGCCATCAGCGCCTTGAGGCTAAGCATAAGCCTGGACAACTCGCCTCCGGAAGCGCACTTAGCCACATCCACAGGATTGCCCCCCGAGGCAGAGAACAAAAAACGGACGCTGTCAGAACCAGAGGGACCGGGGACAGATTCCTCCAATTCAACTTCAAAGACAGACCGCTCAAGTTCCAAAGAGCGAAGAGATTCCATGATAGAATCCGCCAGACGCTTCTTCGAGGCATCCCTGGCAGCATGCAGGTTGGCGCGGATCTCACCATAAACCTTCTTCTCAGAGTCTATTTCTTTGGATATGGACTCTAGGCGCTCCTTTAAATCATCCGAATCCGCCAAAAATCCTGATAAACTATCCCTCTGGGTTATCAACTCGGATATTGAAGAGGCTGAATACCGCTTCATGAGGTCATACAAAAACGACATCCGCTCTTCCACAGCAGCGAGCCTCAACTCGGAAATCTCTGTATGTGAATTGATTGAGGAAACCTCGTCCAGAATATCATTAAGCTCAACCCTCGCTGACTCTAGTCTCTCCCCCAGCGCTTGCGCCTCCGGCAGGAAGCCACCAGCCTTTTCCAGAAGCTTTCTGGCCTCTTTCAAAGATGAGGTGTCAATAAGGTTCTCAGCCCCAGTCAGCGATTCCTTGATGGACTCAGCGTTAGCGAGCATGGACTGCTCCTCTTCCAATGACTCCAATTCTCCTTCCACGAGACTGGCAGCTTCAAGGCGTTTCAGGCGAGACTGAATATAATCACGTTCCTCATCCAGGCGGGAAAGCCTCGCGGAGACATCCTCGTATTCCCGCTCGAGAGACTTGAGACGATGGTAACTCGACGCGCACTCGCCCAATAAGGCTTCATTCCCCGCGAGATGATCCAGCATCGACAACTGATAGGACCTGTCTGTCAGCAAAAGGGTCTGATGCTGCGAATGAATATCCACAAGCCTTGAGCAAATCCCTTGGAGAATCTGAAGATTGACTGGAGAGTCGTTGATAAAAGAACGGGAGCGGCCCGACGCCGACACTACCCTTCGAGCTACAATCTCTCTGGAACTATCGTCCAGATCATTGTCTCTCAGCAGGTTCCATGTCACCTCGTCGCCTTCCGGAATCTCAAAGACAGCTTCCACAACGCAGTTGTCCCCGCGGGTTCCAATCACTGATGAGTCAGCCTTGGAACCGAGTAGCATGGATAACGCGCCGAGAAGAATCGACTTCCCGGCACCGGTCTGTCCGGTAATAATGATGAGACCCTCCGGAAAAGAAACATCCAGAGAGTCTATCAGAACATAATTCCTAATCTGAAGGGACTTGAGCATGGGCTGGAACCGATGCTACTTCTCTCCCTCCTCCTTGCCGGCCATCCTATAGTAAAGATCCCCGTCCTCAAACTCGGTGATGGCGATAAGATCCGGCTTAGGGAGCTTCTCATAATACTTTGAGATCTCAATCTGCTCCCTGTTCTCAAACACCTCGTCCATAGTGTCCCTGTCCGTGCGGAAATCCTCAAGCTTCTTCGCAAGCTCTTTCTTCTCCGCCAGAGAAATCTGATTGGCTCTCTTGGAAAGGAGGACGACTGTCTCATAGATGTTGCCGGTAGGTTCGGCAAGATACTTCACGTCACGCGTGATAGTGTTGGTAGGCGTTGTTTTCTTTATATCCATTGTATTGATATTATCTTCCTATTAATTTACTACTCTCCAGACTCGGATTGTTTCAATAATTTCTTTCTCTCTTTCTCAAAGTCCTTCTCTTTGGCCTCCAAGTCCTCCTCGGAACCGGTATATCTTCCCAAAGCCTTTTGCGCGCGCTTGTACAAGACCTCAAGTTCCTTACGATAAGATGAATCCGGAAGCTCACCTATGAAGTTGTAATAATCGTCCACGAAGGTGAGATAGCGCTCCTTCTGCTTCGCCTCTACGCTGAGCTGTGCGAACTTGTAGGAAGACTTAGCTATATAGTACAATATATCCTCTCGGTAGATATTGTCGGCATCATCTTTAAGGACATTACGGAAAGCCACCCTGGACGCCCTGTAATCCTCCATCTTGTAGTAGAGCTTAGCGCTTTCGTAAGCCTTCTGATCCAACCTGTCATTCAATTCCTTGAGCATCCTCTTACAAGTGGCCGCATGAGTACTGTTAGGACTCTCGGCAAGATACTGAGAGATGACAGCGATGGCGTTATATGTGGGTTTCTGGTCCAGCTCAGAACGGTAGGTTGACCTGTAAAGGCAATCTATACGGAGGAAGTATGCCTCGTCAGCGAAAGGGCTTCTCGGAAAGTTCATGAGGAACTTGGCGAAATTAGTCTCTGCGGTGTAGTAGTCCTTGAAACGGTAATTGCTCATTCCCCAATAGAACTGAACAGTGTCATCCTTGGATGTGCCATTGGTCTGTATGGCCAAGCTCTCGAACAATCTGGCCGCTTTGTTGTACTTGCCATGGTTAAACAAGTCGAAAGCCGCGGTATATTTCTGATCAACATCGCTGCTGTTCAACAAAGCGTCGTACTCAGACTTGCATGAACGGGAAAGCGCGAGAACCGCTCCCATCACGACGACGAACCTTATGATAGTCTTCAAATAACGCATAATCCTATTTAGTCATAAGGTATTTCTCCACTTCCAGAGCGGCCTTGCATCCCGACGCGGCCGCTGTTATAGCCTGCCGGAAACTAGGATCCTGAACATCCCCGGCGGCGAAAACACCATCGACATTGGTCTTTGTAGACTTGCCTTCAGTGATGATGTAACCGTTCTCATCTGTGTTTATGAACTCCTTGAACACATCAGAGTTGGGATGATGCCCTATAGCGAGGAAAAACCCGTCGACTGTGATATCAAAAACCTTACCATCATTCCTTACAAGACGGACTCCAGTAACGCCGGAATCATCCCCGAGGACTTCTTGGGTGTTGCAGTTCCACAAAACCTCGATATTGGGTGTGTTCTTCACTTTCTCCTGCATGGCCACAGAAGCCCTGAACACGTCCCTGCGCACGATCATATAGACTTTCTTGCAGATATTGGCGAGATAGGTCGCCTCCTCGCAAGCGGTGTCTCCGCCACCGACTACAGCGACATCTTTCTTCCTGTAAAAGAATCCGTCACAAGTGGCGCAAGCGCTCACACCCATGCCGCGGAACTTGCGCTCAGAAGGAAGCCCGAGATACTTGGCGGCAGCACCAGTCGCTATGATCACAGCCTCGGCGACAATCTCAGTCTCCCCATCCACCATGAGGCGGAAAGGCTTCCGCGAGAAATCAACGGAAGTGATTGTCCCTCTGCGGATATCAGCGCCAAACCTCAAAGCTTGATCCCTCATGTCACCCATAAGCTGATTGGCGTCAACTCCCTGGGGGAAACCAGGAAAATTCTCGACCACTGTTGTGGTAGTGAGCTGGCCACCTGGCTCCATCCCCTCATATAAGACAGGACTCAAACCAGCCCTGGAGGCGTAAATCGCGGCAGTGTAACCGGCTGGGCCACCTCCTATTATCAGACATCTGACACTTTCCATTTCCATCAATTATAACAACCTGCAAAGATAGTCATAAAATTTCTTACTCCGACTCATGTCTGTCAAAGGCTTTGACAATCTTTGTCACAAGCGGATGACGGACGATATCCTCATTGGAGAAGAATATAGTCTCTATCCCTTTGATATTCTTCAAAAGGCTTATTCCCTTCAACAAACCCGAGTCCTCTTTCCTAGGAAGGTCGACCTGGGTGGCGTCCCCTGTGACAATGAATTTGGCGTTTACACCCATTCTCGTCAAGAACATCTTCAGCTGGGAGACATTGGTGTTCTGAGCCTCATCGAGAATAACGCAGGCACGGTCGAGAGTTCGGCCTCTCATATATGCGAGCGGAGCTATCTGGATTATACCCTCTTCCATGAAATCCTGCAGTCTCTTCGGTGGAATCATATCCCCGAGAGCGTCGTACAAAGGTTGGAGATAGGGGTCCAACTTGTCTTTCAGGTCTCCCGGAAGGAAACCGAGTCTCTCCCCTGCCTCAACGGCCGGACGGGTCAGGATGATCCTTTTTATCTCCCTGTTTTTCAATGCCCTGACAGCCAACGCTATCGCCACATAAGTCTTTCCTGTTCCAGCCGGACCGACAGCGAAAACCAGATCGTTATCGAAATAGGCCTTGACCATTTTCTTCTGGTTCTCATTCCTGGCCTTGATCGGCTTGCCGTCGGTTGTGTGGACAATGATGGCATCCCCCGTCGGTCTGAGCCTGTCCCGACCACCATCCCCATCGAATATGTCCTCTACATCGAAGACAGTGAGGTTCATCTTGTGGTGGCGTCTGTGAACCAACTCGGAGAATTTTTGCTCAAACTCCTTGATGTCATCCTCCTTCCCTTCCAAATGGATCTCGTTTCCTCTGGCGACTGCCTTCAGGCCAGGGAAATATGAAACGAACTCCTCGAGGATCTTATTCCCGGCGCCGAATATCTCGACAGGATCAACAGCTTCAAGCGTGATAGTTCTCTTCATCAATACTATTATTTTTAATCTTCTATTCCGGTCTGCGATTTCACCCTCAGGTATGACCTGACCATGTTATCATGATCCGCCGGCCTCTTCCAAAGCTCCTTCTTGTCAATGAAATCCTTGACCGGAACTGTCGCGTAACTGTCAGTGAGTGTTCCCGGCCGGGTGCACCATGTGAAAGTGAGCCTGGGAGGAAGCATCGTCTTGACGCCATCCTCATCAGTCACGATTCTCAGACTAGCGATCATGCCCACCTGGGTGTTGGTGGCGCTCATGTTTGAGACAATATTGCCGAGTGAATATACCACAGGCACCTCCTTAAGGCTCCCATCTGAAAAGGCGGACACCATCCCACAGTCCTGGACAACATGAGGATGCGCACCGATGACAGCGTCACAACCTATCCCCGCAAGCCAATCCGCCAAAGCCTCTTGCGAAGAGGAATGGCTCAGGACATACTCCGTCCCCCAGTGAGGCAGGGCGATAACAAAATCCGCCCCAGCCCTCCTGGCCCTACGCACCGCAGCCTCAATCTCCTTCTTATCCGTGAGATGAACTTTAGGGAAGTCGCTGTCTCCCTTGATATTAGTGCCATAAGTGAAATTCACGAGGGCCACCCTCACGCCTTTCACAGCGACCATCAACGGGAACCTCATCCTATCATCCTCCTCAGAGGCGGAAACTCCGGTGTGCCTGACAATCCCGGATGACTCCATATCAGAATACCTCGAAAGAGTCCTCTCCAAGCCATTTTTTCCCTTATCGAGAATATGATTGTTAGCCGTAAGGAATACATCCACACCACACGAGGCCACATAATCCTCGTACCCGTCAGGGGCCGAGAAACAAGGATACCCGGTATAAGGTCTCCCCGCCAGGGTGAATTCCATGTTAGCTATGGATAGATCCGCCTTCTCGATCATTGGCTTGATATTGGCCAGATAGGTGGAGAAATCATAGGTGCCATCCGGCCTGGCCGCATTGGAGATCTGGTCCCTGTGCATCATGACATCCCCCATTACAAGGATGGTGGCGGTGTCCGGAAGCTGGCGAAGTGGCCTAGCCGGAGGCACTGACACATGAATCTGGGCGACAACCAAGACTGGAAGCGTGAAGAAGAGGGCGAAAGTGAAGAATCTCCGCATGCACAAAGATAAATATTATTCAGAAATTCTTGTTAAGAAAGATTTTTTTGTATCTTTGCAACCTCTAATACGGTGCGATTAGTTCAGTTGGTAGAGCACCAGATTGTGGTTCTGGGTGTCGTGGGTTCGAGCCCCACATCGCACCCCAACAAAAAAAGACCTGCTTTCGGCAGGTCTTTTTTGTTGTTTGTCTCTACAATTACTCGCTGAGGAGCTTTGAGTACTTCTCGTACCCGGCCTGGTACTTAGGATCCTCATCGCGGAAACGATAGAAGGAGTTCTTAAGGTACTCGGCGATGCTTGACTTGATGCTCTCGTCCTTGGTCATGTTGAAAGCCTTCTCGAAGGGCTCGATGCAGCTCTTGAGAGCGGTCTCGAACTTCTGGACAAGGGCCATGTACTTGTTGTCATCAATCTCATTCTGAGCCTCTTCCTGGATCTTGGCGGCCATGTTGTAGAACATGACACCCTCGCCGATGAATCCATACTCATAGTTGGGATCAACCTCAACGCACTTCTCATAGGCCTTCACAGCCTCCTCGGTCTGGCCGAGCTGGCCGCGGATATTACCCTCGACATAATAGAGAGAAGCATTGTTAGGCTCGTTGGCCTTGGCCTCGTCGATCAATGAGAACAGCTTCTCAGTGTCCTCGCCACTAGAGACATAGTAGTTGATAAGGCCGATCAAGATGCTCTGGCTCTGAGGGAACTTTGTGAAGCCCTTCTCAAGATAATCCTTCTGGAGAGCCTTTCCGGCGTCGGTCTTATCAATCTTGCTGACGCAATCAGCGAGTTTCGAGAAGACCTCTCCGTCCTTAGCGAAATAGTTGTACTCGAGGCACTTATCGAAGTAGCCCTTCGCTTTCTCGAAATTGCCGGCGCCATAGGCGACGAAACCGGCATTGTAAAGGGCGCTGGTGTCGACAGCCGCGCTGATCTTCTCGCAAGAGGTGTTGAACGCCTTGGCGAAAAGGGACTCAGCCTTAGCGACGTCACCGAAAGTATAGGCGTTGTAAGCCTCAGTGTTGTACTTCTCGACAATGCTCTTCATACCGGCGGTGATATCCTTGGCTTTGGTGGCCTTGGCATCAACCTCAGCGGCCTTCTTGTAAGCCTCGACAGCCTTGTCAAGAGCGTTCTCAACAACAGGCTTTGTGACCTCTATGATCTCAAGCTGGCCATTGGTGTTGAAATAAAGATTCTTGTTGTCATAAATCTGCTTGACATACTGGGCACCACCAAGAACGACATTCTCAACAGAAGCGGGCTTCTCATTACCCATAGCGAGTTTGAGTTCGTTCTCATTGGCTCCGATCCACACGTTCCCGGAGGGAGCGTTGTAAGCCTCGACATAAGACTCGGCCAGTTTCATCCAAGTGGCGACCTTGGTGGCCTTTTTAGCGTTCTGTGAAGCCGCGAGAGCAGCGTCAAGAGCCTTCTTGGCGGCAGCAGGGCCTGCCTGGGCATTCGCTACCTGGAAGGAAGCGAGCAATGCCAAAACAATCATTAACTTTTTCATGATTATCGGATTTAGTTGTTAATATTCTCGTTTTCAGTTACTTCTGTATTTTCAACATTCTCGTTCTCAAGGGTCTCGTCGCTCTTCTCAACCGTGGAAAGAGAGGCTATTGAATCGCCTTCCTTGATGTTGATGAGTTTGACACCCTGAGTGGCTCTACCAGCCACCTTTATGCCAGATACAGCCATCCTTATCGTCAGGCCGGATTTCTCGATGATCATCAAGTCATCCTTCTGGGTCACATTCTTTATGGCGATCAACTTGCCTGTCTTCTCGGTGATATTGATGGTCTTGACTCCCTTTCCTCCCCTCTTCGTAATCCTGTACTCATCAAAATCAGACCTCTTACCGAATCCGTTCTCACTCACGACCAGCACTGTGTGCTCAGCGGCATCCTCAGCGGCCGGATCGTAGTTGATAGCGCCAATTACCTCGTCAGCCTCTTCAATATTGATGCCACGCACTCCAGTCGATGTCCTACCCATCTCACGGGCATCTTTCTCATTGAAGCGGCAGCAGCGTCCATCACGGGCGGCGATCAGAATCTCGTCGTTTCCACCGGTAAGCAGGGCCTCAACCAGAACATCCCCGTCACGGAGATTGACAGCGTTGACACCTGCGGCCCTCGGGTGGGAATAAGCTGAAAGAGCCGTCTTCTTGATGATACCCCTCTTGGTCACAAGAGCGATACTATGAGAATCAACATATTCCTGATCCTTCAGAGTCTTGACGTTGATATAAGCCTTAATCTTGTCATCAGGGATGCTGAGCACGTTCTGGATCGCGCGGCCCTTGGATGCCCTGGAGCCTTCCGGAATCTCGTAAACCTTTAACCAATAGCACCTTCCGCTCTCAGTAAACAGGAGCATTGTGGAATGCATATTGGCTATATAGATATGCTCAATGAAATCCTCGTCACGGGTGGAGCTGCCCTTCATGCCGACGCCGCCCCTAGCCTGGGTGCGGTACTCGGTCAGAGGAGTACGCTTGATATATCCAAGATGAGAGATCGTGATGACGACATCCTCATCGGCGTAGAAATCCTCAGGGTTGAACTCTTCCTCGGAGGGACGTATCTCAGTCCTTCTGGGATCGGCATACTTTTCCTTGATCTCAAGGGTCTCAGCCTTGACTATCTTGAGCTGCTCCTCTACGCTACCGAGAATCTCATTGCAGCGGGCGATGAACTTCTCAAGCTCATCATACTCGGCCTGAAGCTTCTCGCGCTCGAGTCCAGTGAGTTGCCTGAGCCTCATCTCAACGATGGCCGTGGCCTGAATCTCGGTGAAATCAAAGCGTTTGATCAACTCAGCCTTGGCCTCGTCCACACTCTCTGAGTGACGTATGATGTGGATGATCTCGTCAATCACGTCGATGGCCTTCAGGAGACCTTCGAGAATATGAGCCCTCTTCTGGGCCTTATCCAACTCAAACTTGGTCCTGCGAACCACGACCTCATGGCGGAAGTCCACGAAATTGGAGATCAACTCCTTGAGAGACAATGTCTTTGGACGACCGTTAACAAGGGCGACGTTGTTGAAGGCGAAACTGGACTGGAGCTGGGTGTACTTGAAGAGCGTGTTCAGGACAACATTGGAGTTGTATCCCTGCTTCACCCTCAGGATAACCCTGACACCCTCGCGGGAAGTCTCGTCGTTGATGTATGTGATGCCCTCCAGCCTCTTGTCCTCCACCATCTGACCGATCTTCTCGATCATCTCCTTCTTGTTGACCATATAAGGGACCTCGGTCACCACGATGGTCTCACGTCCATTCTCCCCGACCTCAATATCGGTCTTGGACCTGACGACGACCCTTCCGCGGCCAGTCTCATAGGCCTCCTTGATGCCGCTCATACCCATGATGATACCTCCCGTCGGGAAGTCAGGGCCCTTGACATAGCGCATCAAACCCTCGGTGTCGATGTCCGGATCGTCAATATATGCGCAGATCGCGTCACAGCATTCCCCGAGATTATGGGGAGCCATATTCGTGGCCATACCGACAGCGATACCCGCGGAACCATTCAGAAGAAGCAACGGCAAGCGAGTAGGAAGCACAGTGGGCTCTTTCTCGGTGTCATCAAAATTGTTGACCATGTCCACCGTGTCTTTCTCGATGTCCCCGAGAATCTCCTCGGTTATCTTCTGGAGCTTCGCCTCTGTGTACCTCATCGCGGCCACAGGGTCTCCATCCATAGATCCGAAGTTGCCTTGACCAAAAACGGTGGGATATCTCTGATTCCAAGGCTGGGCCAGACGCGCGAGGGCGTCATAAACGCTCGAGTCGCCGTGAGGGTGATACTTACCAAGAACCTCACCCACTATCTTGGCGCATTTGCGGGTCGGGCCGGAGAAAGGCAGGCCGAGGCCGTCCATTCCATATAAAACTCTTCTTTGAACCGGCTTGAGACCATCCCTGACATCAGGGAGAGCTCGGGACACGATGACGGACATCGAATAATCGATGTACGCGGAACGCATCTCCTGGTCGATCTCAACCGGTTCGATAACGCCTGTCTGTCCTTCTACAATATTTTCCTCAATATCCATAAAATCGCTTTATGATTACCTTTTACTTAAACATGCAAATATAACAAATAAATACGACACTGGCAATAGTGACAAAGTGGCAGCGGGATTACTCTCGCATAGTTGTTGCAAAATAAGCCGATAATTACTATAATTGCCTTTCGGCAGCACTCAATTGAAGAAAATATGGAAATCAGAATATCCGACGAGCTCAACAGCATCATCCGTTACGCCCGGGAGGAGGCGATGCGGACAGGCAGTTACGGCATAGGCCCTGACCATTTGTTCCTCGGCATGATGCGCCAGGGGGACAACGACGCCTGCAAAGTCCTCGCCGCTTTGGGGGTGGACATTGACGCCTTCAAGCGTTTCATTGACAGCCACATATTCACCAACGAGTCTATCCCATATTCCGAGGCGGACAAGATCTCCTTCTCGAGATATGCCCAGAACGTGTTGAGTATCACCGTAATGGAGGCTTCAAAGATGAATTCCGCCGAGGCCACCTCGCTTCATCTGCTCCTTGCTCTCTGCCGCACGACAGAGAACTACGGCCAAGCTTATCTCCGCCAGCATGGTGTGGATTATGGTAGGCTCCTCGCCCACATGCGTGACGAGGGACTCCTTGGCCAGCAGCAGGCTACCCGGAACCAACAGGACGCGACTCCTCAGGGAGACGAGGACCAGGAAGAGGATGGAGAGCCCGGACAGGGCAACAATCCTTCCGGGAAGGTCAATCTTGAGGATTTCGGCTTTGACCTGACAAAGGCCGCTGCCGAAGGCAAGCTCGACCCTGTCGTGGGAAGGGATGTGGAGATCGCGAGGGTGATCGAGATCCTGGGGAGGCGCAAGAAGAATAACCCCATGCTCATAGGTGAGCCCGGAGTGGGAAAATCAGCGATAGTGGAGGGCATCGCCCAGAGAATCGCAGGAGGCAGCATATCCCCTGTCCTCGCGAAGAAGAAGCTGATTTCCTTGGATATAGCCTCCGTCGTGGCTGGCACTAAATACCGTGGCGACTTCGAGAAGAGACTGAAGGCCATCATCAAGGAGGCTAGCACAAATCCTGACATAATCCTGTTCATCGACGAGTTCCACACAATCGTCGGGGCCGGAGGAGCGCAGGGCAGTCTGGACGCCGCCAATATGCTCAAACCCGCCCTCGCCAGGGGCGAGCTGCAGTGCATAGGAGCGACAACAATGGACGAGTTCGCGAAGATAGTGGAGAAGGACGGCGCCCTTGATAGAAGGTTCCAGAAGATTGTCGTGGAGCCGACTGACATCAAGCAGTCCATCTCGATCCTGAATAACATAAAGGCCAATTACGAGGAGTTCCACAGCGTCACCTACAATGAGGAGGCGATTGAGGCTTGCGCCCGCCTGACAGACCGTTATGTGACGGACAAGTTCCTGCCGGACAAGGCGATAGACGCCATGGACGAGGCTGGTTCAATGGTCCGTCTGAGCCTAACGAAGGACAAGAAGACCGGCAATGTGGTCGACGCGGAGGACATCGCCACCGTGGTCTCCAAGATGACCGGAATCCCGGTCAACAAAGTGGCCGAGAGCGAAGGCAACAGGATCATGAAGATGAAAGAGCGTCTCCAGGGCAGGATCATCGGCCAGGATGAGGCCATCGACAAGGTAGTTAGGGCTATCCGGCGCAACAGGGCTGGCCTCAAGGATCCTGACCGTCCTATAGGCACGTTCCTTTTCTTCGGGCCAACCGGAGTGGGCAAGACCCAGTTGGCCAAATGTCTGGCGGAGTATCTATTCGATTCCGAGGAGAACATGGTCCGCATCGACATGAGCGAATATATGGAGAAGTTCACTGTATCCCGCCTCATTGGAGCGCCCCCCGGATACGTGGGTTACGAGGAGGGCGGTCAGCTCAGCGAACGGGTGCGCCGCAAGCCTTATTGCGTGGTGCTCCTGGACGAGATCGAGAAGGCTCATCCGGACATATTCAACATTCTGCTGCAAGTGCTTGACGATGGTCACCTCACCGACAGCAACGGCAGGGTCGTGAATTTCAAGAACACTATCGTGATCATGACTTCCAACGTGGGCAGCCGCGAGCTTGATGAATATGGTACCGGAGTCGGTTTCGCCACCGCCGGCAAGAACGTGGCGCAAAATCGCCAGAGTGTGCTTGAGAAGGCAATAAAGAAGAACTTCCCTCCCGAGTTCATCAACAGGGTTGACGAGCAGATATTCTTCAACTCACTGACCAAGGAGGACATCGAGAAGATCATCGACATCGAGTTGAGAGAGCTCCGCGAGAGGGCCGAGGAGTCGGGGTACAAACTGACCATCACACCTTCCGCGAAGAAGTTCATAGCAGAGGCTGGATATGACCCGGCATTCGGTGCGAGGCCGCTTAAAAGGGCGGTCATGCGTTATGTGGAAGATCCTGTGTCTGAGTTCATTATCTCAGACAGAATCCTCCAAGGCAAGACCAAAAAGGGCTCCTCAGAGCTCCGGGTTTTGAAAGTCGGCCTCACCCCCGAGAAGGACAACACCCTGGTCTCCCTGAAGGAAGACTAGGGTGTCGCCTCCGTGGCTGAAGCCACATTACTCAATCACGCAGAAGGGCTGGAAGGAGACAGTACCTGAATTATCTGTTGAATACAGATTCTTGCCATTCTTGTATATGCGGTACAAAGAACCGTTCTCCAGCAAGGACAAATACACGTCTCCACTCTCATTTACCCAGAATGGTCTTTGGTCTCCGCTTGCATAATGTAGGTAAACCTCTTGACTGTAATCGAGGGTTTGATATTTAGTTCCGTTCTTATGAACCCGGACCTGCTTGTTGACCTCATCCTTGATGACTGTGTACACATCATTGCCTACACAACGCAGGCTCGAACCCAGATTATCAGCCACTTGGTCGATGGCCTTATAGAACTCTCCATTCTTATAAAGGCGCACCGATTCCATCCCTTCGACCATATCCGACCCGAGAATATATACATCTCCGGCGTCGGTCACCCCGATTGTAGGTCTAGCCTGATAATTCTTCTCAATCAATGTCTCCGTGACTTTCCCGTCATCAGATAATTTGTACATGGCAAGATAAGCCTGGTCAAAATTATCCAGGATCTGCGAGCTGACATAAATATCACCATTTGGAGCGACGGCTGTGGTCACTGAGAAAAATCTTTTAGCGACACCTTTAAGATCATATTCGCTCACGGTTCCATCAGATTCAGCCTTGACAACTTTATATTCGCCATCTCGATTAACATACAGGACAGCATACACACCATTCCTGCATGAGAGGCCATAAACAGTTTCTCCTTCATGACCCGTCAGGCTGATGATCGGCTTCCGGTTCTTGCAGATCCATGGCTCCTCTCTCGATTGATTAATGTAAACCTCATAAGTGATGAGATCATTTCCCTCGGCCTCGATATACTCTGCCACGTAGAACTGGAACGCATCAGTATTGAAGATTCCACTTCTAGGATCAGGCTCTCCATTCACATAAACACTTAAATCCGAACCTATTGAATAAATGAACGGGCCTTCCGCCTCGCCCACTATCACCACGCACTCCGCAGTATAGGAACCTTCTTCCGATGTCGCCGTAACAGTCGCTGTCCCTTCTTTAAGACCGAACACTTTTCCATCACTGACAGTCACAACCGACTCATCTGATGATTTCCATGTGACATTCTTATTTGAGGCGTATTCCGGATAGTAAATAACTGTCAAAGTCCTGGATCCACCTGCGGAGAGAGTGATCTCATCAGCGTCAAGAGAAATACCCGTCAATGTCTTGTCTTGCGTGACTGTCACATCACAGAAACCTTGTTTATCGTTATAGGCTTTAGACCTGACAGCAATTCGGACCGTTCCAGGCGCAACTGCCGTCAACAGGCCATTTTGGTCGACGGTCGCGATATGCGGGGACGGGGACGTCCAGTCCACGGCCTGGCTGGCATCTGCGGGACTAACAATTGCCTTCAACAGGTAGGTATCCCCTTCCTTGATCTCCAAAGTGGAGGGTTCGATAGCCACTCCTGTGACACTTATTGTCTTCGGGGTGACAGTCACAGAGCACGTGGCCGTCTTTGAGCCGTCCGCGGTCGTGACGGTAATAGTTGCTGTGCCAGCTTTTACAGCTGTCACCTTGCCGGAGTTGTCAACCGAGGCTGTTGAAGCGTCTGAGGACTTCCAGCTGACCGTCTTGTTGGTCGCGTTGGAAGGGGCGACGGTCGCGGTAAGAACCTCCGATCCGCCCTCAACCAGGGTGAGGGATGTCTTGTTGAGCGTCACTCCGGTGACGGCCACAGTTGTGGGACCGGTGGGGACGTTGTTGTCCGGTTCATCGGGCCCGCAAGAGAACAATGTCAGGGAAAGAAACGCGGCCGCCATCGCCGCAAAAGATGTCCTAAGTAGCTTTTTCATATTATAACAGGTTAATAATGAGCGATACTAACGCAATACATGCAAATATATTCAATATCAGCGTAATATGCAAATTCTTAACCTGCGATGCGGGAGACTGAGTCGAGCTCAAGGCCCATATCGCCCATCATTTCCAGAAGGGCGGAAAGGGAGGATTCGGATGATATAACCGAGGATAGGGTGTCGAGATTGTATTCCGTGTTCTTCATGGCTTGATATTTTTAGTTGTTTCTATTTCTGTTTTCCTATCGCGAAGGTAGCCCCAGCTTGTGCCTATCCAAGGCACAAGCGTAAGAATTTTCTAATAATTCTCAATTTTTTCAAGACTTTTTCGTAAGTTTAGACAAATCAATGGAAATGGGCGAGGAAAGAAGTTCGGACAAACTGGCGAGATACATCATGTGGGTAGCCACGGCGGTTGCCATCATCGCGCTTTGCTGGTATTTCAGAAGCGTGCTGATTTATATCATTCTCGCCGCTGTCGTGTCATTGCTGGGACATCCCATAATGAGGCTGTTCCGCAAAATCAAGATAAAGGGCAAAAGTGCCCCTGACTGGCTGCTGGCCATTCTCACCCTGATTATTATCATGGCTCTTATTGTCGGGATTGTCACACAAGTCATACCTGTGGTTTCAGGAATCATACAAAGTGTGTCCAACAATCTTCAGACAGCGTCTTTCAGCACCTCTGAGATAGCCCGCTGGGCAGACAAGCTAAATGTCTGGCTGATAGACCGATTCCCGACTCTCGGAAGGGATTTCAAAATTCAGGAATCCATCGCAGGCTGGATGAAAAACGCTTTTGACGTGTCCTCCATCACTTCTGTCGTGGGTTCGGTGGCTTCGACACTCGGGTCACTTCTCATAGGCCTGTTCTCCGTTGTGTTCATTGGTTTCTTCTTTATCAAGGATGAGAAATTGTTCCGGAGGATAATCGGCTCCCTCGTCCCTGACAGGATTGAAGGCGAAGCTATTAAAGCTGTCGGCGACATCGAGCACCTGCTGACCAGATACTTCGGCGGTCTTCTAATGGAAGTCATAGGAGTGGCGACTCTGGATTTCCTAGGCCTGTGGCTGATAGCCAAGATTGGATTCTACCCGGCATTGGGTATCGCATTCATGGCGGGCCTGCTGAACATTATCCCCTACGTCGGACCCTGGATAGGGACCGCTATAGGCACGATCTTGGGGCTGGTTCTGAAATATAGCAGCGCTGCAGCCTTGGGGGTGTATCCCAATTTCTGGGTCGCGTTGGTAACCCTACTCGCGGTATTCCTCTTCACTCAGTTGGTGGACAATTTCCTGTTCCAGCCTCTGATATACTCGAAAAGCATCAAGTCCAGCCCGCTTGAGATATTCATCGTGCTTCTCATGGCCGGGCATGTTGGTGGCATCCTGGGAATGTTAGTGGCCATACCCGCCTACACAGTGATCAGGGTCATAGCGGCCCGATTCTTCACAGGATTCAAACCAATAGGACGGCTCATTGAAGCGACAAGCGAAGGCAACGATATTCAAGAGAAATGAAAATAGTATTTCTTGACGCGGCGACCATGGGGGCCACGCCGCTGACCGAGATCGAAAAGCTCGGAGAACTTACAACCTATGACTCATCCACCGCAGAGGAGGCCCGGGAAAGGGTCAAGGATGCTGATGTAGCTATCCTCAACAAGATTATTGTCAACAAGGAATTCCTTGACTCAGCCCCTAAATTGAAGTTAATATGCGAGGCTGGCACCGGAATGAATAACATCGACCTCAAGCTTTGCGAGGAGCGTGGAGTGGCCGCCCGTAATGTGGCGGGATATTCAACGGATTCCGTGGCCCAGATCACCTGGACGCTTATCCTTGCCCTCGCTGGAAGGTTGTTCCACTATGACGCCTACGCCAAGGACGGACGGTACTCGGCCGGGAAGATCCACACCGACTCGGCCCACCCTTACACCGAGCTGGCCGGCAAGACCATTGGCGTCGTCGGCATGGGAGCTATAGGGAGCAAGGTGGCCAAAATCGCCGAGGACTTCGGGATGAAGGTCATATATTACTCAACCTCAGGTACTTCCCACTGCAAGGAATATCCTTCAGTCCCTATAGACACCCTTCTTGGGGATGCCGATGTTGTCAGCATCCACGCCCCATACAATGATAGGACGGCCGGCTTGATCGACTACGAGAAGATGCTTCTGATGAAGCCCACCGCCTGGCTGGTCAACACCGGACGTGGAGGAATCGCAGTAGAGAAGGACTTGGCAAGAATCATTGACGAAGGAAGGATTGCCGGTATAGGGCTCGACGTCTATGAGAAAGAACCCCTGCCCCTTGACAGTCCCCTGCTCCACACCAGCCATCCGGAAAGGGTATTACTTACCCCGCACATCGCCTGGTCTAGTGTCGAGGCGCGCCAAAGGCTCGCCGACGAGATGGCCCGCAACATAAGAGAATTTTTTAAAATAATCTAAAACTAATCAGAAATGAAAAAATGCTTCTTGATCGCTCTCGCCGCAATAGCCGCCTGCCTAGTGGCCTGCCAAGAGGAACCGTTAGTCGAAGTATCGTCTGTCTCATTGAGCCAGTCCTCAGTCTCTATCGCCAGAGGTGGCTCCACAAATCTGACGGCGACGGTTAACCCTTCGAACGCCACTGACAAAACTGTGACCTGGTCAAGTTCCAACTCTTCCGTCGCCACTGTGAATAACGGTACTGTGAGTGGGGTAGCGGTCGGAACCGCCACCATCACCGCCACGGCGAGCGGCAGGACAGCTACCTGCGAGGTCACCGTGACCCCGAAGGGTGTGTCATCCATAAAGCTTGACAAAACCTCGGTCTCAATGACTGTCAAGGAGGTCCTGACGCTGACCGCCACCGTCGAACCCGCTGACGCCGACGACAAGACAGTGACATGGACTTCCTCCGACGAGAGTGTCGCAAAGGTTGACAACGGGAAGATCACGGCTGTTGGAAAGGGAACGGCCAAGATCACCGCCTCGGCAGGCACAATGAATGTCACCTGCCAGGTATCGGTCAGCTACGCTGTAAATTCCATAACTCTGGATAAGAGCACCGCACAGATTGAGGAAGACGGTACTCTGACACTGAAAGCGACCGTTGACACAGACGATCCCGACGTCAAAGTTGGATGGTCCTCGGATGCCACCGACATTGCTACTGTGGACAACAATGGAACGATAACCGGCATAGCGATAGGAGAAGCCACAATCACCGCCAAGGTCGGTGACAAGACCGCCACCTGCAAGGTCACAGTCAAGGAGGGAAGCTATAAAGCAAAGGAAAGAGCCGCTCTGATAAAGTTCTTCAATGCCAACAACGGGAATAACTGGAGTGATTATTACAAGGAGACTTGGTGCTCAGACAAGCCCTTGTACTTATGGGGGGGCGTCGGAATGACACCTGACGGCAAGCATGTGAATCATTTGTGGATCAATGACGAAAATCTCAAAGGCCAGATACCGAAAGAGATCGCGGACCTCACCGAGTTGGAACTACTCCATCTCATCAATGAAGGCGACGAATCCACGAACACCTATCCGATGCCGAAAGAGATTGGACAACTCAAGAAACTCAAGGACATCTATTTATGGAGGTATCCCATCTCCGGAAAACTTCCGGAATCGCTTTTTGCGATGGAGGGACTTGAATATCTGGGGATCTGCCATGCCCCCTTGGACACATGGACCATCCCTACCTCTATAAGCAAGCTCAAGAGTATCAAGGAACTGAGATTCTTCGACTGTAATATTACCGGGAAGATTCCGGACGCCATCGGGCAACTGACGGGACTCGAAGAATTGAATCTGTCACGCAATGACCTGTCCGGCTCAGTACCTGCCTCGTTGGGAAGCCTCATCAACCTGAAGGTAATCGATCTCAGCTCGAACAAACTATCCGGCTCGATTCCCACCACAGTATCGCACATGGATAATTATTGGAAACTCTGGCCAAAAATATTCTACGATAATAAATTCACGATGGATAATCTCCGGGATTCCAAGGTTCCGGCTCCAATCAGCCCCAAGATCAAGATGCTATCCGGTAAAGAACTTGATATCGATGAGGAATTATCCAAAAACCAATACACCTTACTGTTCCATTTGAATCCACAATCTGGAGACGCCATTGAATGCTTGACACAACTCGCCTCATTATATAAAGTTAACAACAGCAAAGGATTAGGAATCATATCCTTCATCAATAACGGCGGTTTTTCTGAATCTGAACGGAACAAATTAGACGAAATATTCAAGGATGACCTTAATAGGGCGGGTGCCACCTGGGATTCTTTCGTAAGGTATATGCAAATTGATTATCCTAATGGAGCACCTTTCTATGCGGAAAAAGGATATGGACTGTATCCGCATGACGTAGAGAACTCGATAGTTATCATAGGACCAGATCAGACTGTCGTCTATTCCACCCTTCTGGATAATTTCAGGGTGTCTTATGGCGATGCGATAGCCTATCTTCAGAAAGTGTTCAAGACCACGATCACACATTACGAGTCAAAGAGCTATACTCAGGACGGGAAGGTAACCAAATACCAGGCGGCCACAACCGGAAAGGGAATAGACATTGTGATCACAGGTGACGCATTCTCCGACAGGGAGATGGTAAGTGGCGGAACATTCGAGAAAGCCGCTAAGCAGGCGGCTGCGGACCTATTCTCAGTAGAGCCTTACAAGTCGATGAAGGATCGGTTCAACGTCTATTTCGTCAAAGCCGTGTCAAAGCACGAGGAGTATTTCAACGGCTGCTCCACAGTCTTTGGAGGAGCTTTCGGGTATGGTTCCGCCGTTGGAGGCGATGATGATAACGTGCTTGAATACGCTAAAAAGGCCGTCACCAGTGATTCACGTATGGACAATGTCGCTGTCCTGGTACTGATGAACAGTGTACGAAAAGGAGGCACCACTTATATGATGCGACCTGCGGATAAGAGTATTTACGCTGGTGGCGCTAGCGTTATCTGGGTTCCTTACAAGGATGTGACAGTGAGCGGAGGAGTCTCGGCTCTGGCAAGCACTATTGTTCATGAGTTGGGCGGTCATGGTATCGCGAAACTTGCTGATGAATACGCTTACCGCGACCAAGGGGCCATAAGTGCCGAATATGCCAACTACACCAAGGAACAACAGAACAACGATGAGTGGTATCTGAATGTCGACTTCACTTCCGATCCAAAGAAGGTTCGTTGGAGCCAGTTTATCGGTGACAGCGCCTTCGCGTCAGAGAATATAGGGGTTTATCAGGGTGGATACACCTACTGGTCCGGAGTCTGGAGGCCCACGGAGCAAAGCGTCATGAATGACAACTTCAACCACTCCACTTTCAACGCTCCATGCCGCTCGCTTATATGGACCAGGGTCATGAAACTCTCGGAGGGCGAGGGATGGAATTACGACTACTCCGCCTTCAAGACCTGGGACAAGGCGCATCCGACAAAGGTGGCCACCAGGAGCATTGTCGAAGTGGATGAGAATGAGTATGTCCATGTGCCGCCAGTAATCGTCAGGAAGACCTGGAAAGAAGTAATTGGATATTAATAACTTAATATAAAACCACATTATGAGAAAACGTGCCCTGATCGCTCTTGCGGCGATCGCCATTATCTTCGTTGCCTGCGGACCGAAGGAAGAACCACTGCCAGAAAATGTGGCGGTGACAGGCGTGACTTTAAATCAATCTTCCCTATCCGTGGAAACAGGAGCTACTGCCATTATTAACGCTACAGTAGCACCCAGCAACGCTACAGACAAGACTGTGACATGGTCCAGCTCCAACAGCTCTGTGGCTACTGTCCAAGGTGGCACAGTCACTGGTGTCGCCGAAGGTACCGCCACGATAACCGCCACCGCGGGAGGCAAATCCGCCACCTGCCAGGTGACTGTCAGCAAAAAGGTGGTGCCGGTCACCGCGATTGAGTTTATCGAGACCGATCACAGCGTGTACATTGGCAAGACTCTCCAACTGAGCGTCAAGACAACTCCTTCCAACGCCACGGAGGTCCCGGTGTTGACTTCCAGTGACGAGTCCATCGCCACTGTTGATGAGAACTGGAAAGTCACCGGTGTCAGTTTAGGACAAGTCACTATCACTGCCACTGCCGGCGGGAAAAAGGCAACCTACACTGTCAATGTTCGTAACCCTATTATCGAAGCTATTACTATCGAGCCTGCGGAAATCACGATTTTCCAGGGAGACACCGCCCGTTTCTCCGCCAAAGTTGAACCGGCGGAAGTGGTCATCCAAAATATAAATTGGCGTTCCGGGGACGGCCAAATCTTGTGCGCCACGCTAGATGAGAACTACGATCCCCTGAATGACGGTTCTTTCGTGGGTGTCGGTACCGGGACAACGACAGTACGTGTCGTGATTAACGCCTCCCATAGTGCCACCGCCACAGTGACCGTGGTCGAACCGGATTATATGGCCAAGGAAAAGGCGGCTCTCATGGCTTTCTATAACGCCAACAAAGACCACTGGCAGGATCATGATAACTGGGGTTCGGACGGGCAGGTAAACAGCTCCTGGGAAGGTGTGGCTATGGATCCGACCGGGACTCATGTGAAAGAGTTGAGTATCCGGGGTGCCATGGGGAGAATCCCTAAGGAAATAGGAGACCTGACGGAGCTTGAGAGTTTCAGCATCAACTGCGACCCTTCGCAGTCCTATGGCTTGCCGAAGAGCATCTTCGGGCCTCTCCCTAATGAGATCGGAAATCTCAAGAAACTCAAACGGATTGTCTTCTACGACTATCCCCTGACCGGTAAACTTCCAGAGAGCCTATTCACCCTTCCCGACCTTGAGATACTGTACATCGTAAGGAGTATCTACATGGATAACGCCCCGTTATCCCCCTCTATCGGGCAACTCACCAACTTGACCTCTCTCGACTTGAACACCAACAACTTGTCCGGCACTCTTCCGGACGAGATCGGGAACCTGACAAAACTGACATGGCTCAATCTTAGCGACAATAACTTCTCGGGGACAATTCCCGCGTCTTATTCCGGCTTGAGAAATCTGGAGAATTTTGACCTCAAGGGTAACAAACTATCCGGAACACTACCCTCTTCCCTGGCCAATATCAATAGGTTCCCTCTGATTTGGGGCAGGGCCGTCCAATTCAACAGCTTCACTCAAGAGGATATCCGCAAATCAAAGATTCCAGCCCCCACATCTCCAACTGTCAAGACTCTTTCCGGCAATGAACTTGACATTGAGGCCTTTATCAAAGGCAACCAATACACAGTCCTGTTCGAAGTGGCCGCGGATTTCACCGAGGTGTCAGAATACCTGTCTTCCCTGGAAAACCTCTACAAAAAGGGAAAGAGCAAAGGGCTTGGCGTACTCACATATTTTGACAACAACTCACAATTGGATTCCCCGGATCTTTCCAGGCGTGACAACTTGTTCAAGGAACAGCTGAAGAAATCCGGTGCGGAATGGGAATCCTTCATCCGGCACATGAATGACGGCACCCCCACAGAAGAAGCTCCGTTCTATGCGATAAGCGGTGATGGTATATTCCCTTACGGCAGTATCAACCAGATAGTTATCATCGGACCTGACGGCACCGTCGACTACACCACACTGGTTGACTCCGACCAGAAAAAGAATGTTGAAAATGCCCTGAAGTACCTCGAAAAAGTTCTTAATGTCTCCATGACACATTATGAGTCAAAGAGTTACGCAAGAGACAAGAAGCACACACAGTTGCAGAAGGCTTCCACAGGCAAGGGAATCGACCTGGTCATCACCGGCGACGCTTTCTCCGACAAGGATTTGACAAGCGGCACTTTCGAAAAGGCTGCCAAGCAGGCCATGAACGACTTCTTCAGTGTCGAGCCGATGAAATCCATGAAGAACCGCTTCAACGTCTACATGGTCGAGGCCGTCTCCAAGAATGATGAATATTTCAGCGGCTGCTCAACCGCATTCAGCGGCGTCTTCGGTGGAGGGTCGGCTGTCGGAGGAAACAATAGCAAAGTCCTGGAATACGCCAAGGTGGCTGTCGGTGACTCCAAGATGGACAATGTCATTGTGCTGGTTCTGATGAACAGCTATCGGGATGGCGGCACATGTTACATGCTCGATCCTGCCAACACCAACATCTATGCTGGCGGAGCCTCCGTCGCCTGGGTCACCTACAAGGATTTCTCCGTGTCAGGCGGATTGTCCAGCCTCGCCAACACGGTTGTCCACGAAGTTGCCGGTCACGGACTCGGGAAACTGGCGGACGAGTACGGCTACATCTTCCAAGGAGAAGTCACCTCCGGCGAGATAGCTTACATCAACAAGGTCCAAAAGTGGAACTGGTACCAGAATATTTCCGTGACTCCCACCAAATCCCAGGTTCCATGGAGCCAATTCATCGGTGACAGCGACTTCTCTTCCGAGAATATCGGAGTCTATGAAGGAGGTGACACATTCTGGTCAGGCGTCTGGAGACCCACCGAGCAGAGTGTCATGAACGACAGCTACAATTATTCCACATTCAACGCTCCTTCACGTTCCCAGATCTACACGAGGATCATGAAACTCTCCGAGGGAGAAAGTTGGAAGTACGACTACAACGCCTTCAAGACTTGGGACAAGGCTCACCCGACAAAGGTCGCAACCAGGAGCATAGTGGAGATTGACGATGAGGCTCCCGCCCATGTGCCACCGGTCATCGTCGGCAAGACCTGGAAGGAGGTAATCGAGGGGCGGTAGATCCTTCACTTCGTTCTGGATGACAAAAAGTCCCGGGTCATATGGCCCGGGACTTTTTATTTAAACACTTGAATTACAGAGATTTCTCCAAGTGCTTACGAATCTCGGCCAGGAACTGGGCGGAAGTCAGCATCGTGGGAGTGATTCCCTCCATCAGGTTCACGAGATCCTTGGTGGCATAGCCCTCGTTAAGGGTGTCAAGGCAAGCCGCCTCGAGTTTGTCAGCGTAAGCGACGAGCTCCGGCAGGTTGTCAAGCTCTCCCCTCTTGCGGAAAGCGCCGCTCCAAGCGAAGATTGTGGCGATCGGGTTGGTAGAAGTCTCCTCACCCTTGAGGTACTTATAGTAGTGGCGGGTCACAGTACCGTGAGCGGCCTCATATTCATAATTCCCGTCAGGGCTGACAAGGACGGAGGTCATCATGGCCAAAGAACCGAAAGCGGTGGAGACCATGTCGGACATCACATCACCGTCGTAGTTCTTGCAAGCCCAGATGAAACCACCCTCGGAACGCATAACACGTGCCACTGCGTCGTCGATAAGGGTGTAGAAATATTCAATACCAGCCTCGGCGAAACGGTCCTTATATTCCTGGAACACCTCTTCAAAGATGGCCCTGAAGCGGCCGTCATACTTCTTGGAGATGGTATCCTTGGTGGCGAACCAGATGCTCTGCTTGAGACTCAAAGCGTACTGGAAGCAAGAATGGGCGAAGCTGCGGATGGACTTCTCGGTGTTGTGCATTCCCTGAAGGACACCAGGGCCCTTGAACTGCTGGATGACAACCTCCTCGTGTTTACCTGATTCGCCGTCAAAGACAAGCTTAGCCGTACCAGGCTCATCTGCAACGATTTCCACGCTCTTGTAGACGTCACCATAGGCGTGACGGGCGATGGTGATGGGCTTCTTCCAGAACTTCACCGCAGGGTGGATCGAAGGGATGGTGATGGGAGTACGGAACACGGTTCCGTCAAGAATTGAACGGATGGTCCCGTTAGGGCTCTTATACATCTCCTTGAGGTTGTACTCAGTCATCCTCTGCGCGTTGGGAGTAATGGTGGCGCACTTGACAGCAACACCATACTTCTTGGTGGCGTTGGCAGCATCAATCGTGATCTGGTCGGAGGTCTTGTCCCTGTTGGGAAGTCCAAGGTCGTAGTACTCGGTCTTGAGGTCGACAAAGGGAAGGATGAGCTCATCCTTTATCATCTTCCAAAGGATCCTGGTCATCTCGTCGCCGTCCATCTCGACAAGCGGCGTGGTCATTTTGATTTTTTCCATTATTATTTGCGGTTTTTGTAATAATTCATAAGGCAGCCGTCAGCGAGAATCTGGCGCTCGTCAGCGGTCAAGTTCTTGAAATAGAGGTGGATAGGTTTGATGTCTCCACCCTTGGTGATAACCTTGGCATCAATCTCCTCAGAGCCGTTAAGGATGGCCTCACGGATCCCGGGAACGAACACCATGTCACCAGGCTCGTAGTCGAACGGAGTCTCAGGAGCGATAGTGAACGGAAGGATACCCCAGTTGATGCAGTTGCTGCGATAGCGCTTTGTCGCATATTCGTAGCAAATGTTGGCGTCGCCGCCGAGGACCTTCTGGCAAGAGGCGGCCTGCTCACGGGCGGAACCGTCACCAGGCTTATTGGCGAAAACGCAAGAGCCGAAGGAGGTGTTAACGGAGGAGACACCGACCTTGGCGAGAGCCATGGCGATATGCGAAGGGGCCTCACCCTGACGACGCTCGAGATCCTGAGCCTGGATCCTCTTGGATATCCCGACATATTCAGGAACCCTCCTTGAGAGAGCGAACTCGCTGAGTTTGAGCGGGTTCGAGCGATAGCTGGAAGTCTCTCCAGAAGGAATAAGCTCATCGGTGGTGGTCACGGGATCATGTATGACGGCAGCAAGCTCGAGGAGCATATTGTCCTCCATCGGATACATCTTAGGCCAATCCTTGATGTTGGGTCCATAGCGCAGCTCAACGCTGAGATCCTCCTTGCCGAAACCGTAATAGACACGGCTCTTGTAGATCCTGTCGTCGAACTCGTAAGGCTTGTGGGTATCCTCATACTCGATGTCTGTGGCGGCGGTGATGACACCTCCGTTGGCGGCTGTGGCGGCAATCGAGCGGGCATCCATCAAGGACACCAGCGAGAGTTGGCCCTGACCGGGCTTGGAGCCTTCCCTATTGGGGAAGTTACGGGTGGTGTGGCGGATGGAGAAGCCGTTGTTGGCGGGCACGTCTCCAGCACCGAAGCAAGGTCCGCAGAAAGCGGGCTTGATCACGACACCAGCTTCGAGAAGCTCTTCGGCGATATGCTCACGGGTTGTGGCCAGATAAACGGGTGTGGACTGCGGATAGGCGCTCATGGTGAAGTAGTCGTTTCCTATGGTCTTGCCCTTCATGATGGAAGCGGCCTCGGATAGGTTGTCATAAGTACCTCCTGAGCAACCGGCGATCAACGCCTGATCGGCGCAGACCTTTCCATCCTTGATCTTTGAAAGGAGATCTATTTGAACCTTGTCGCCGAAACGCTTCTTAGCGTCTTCCTCAACCGCTTTGAGGATGCCCTCAGGGTCAGCCTGAAGCTCATGGATAGTGAAAGCGTTGGACGGATGGAACGGCAGGGCAATCATGCTCTCCTGGCTGGAGAGATCAATGCGGATCATGCTGTCATACCATGCGATCTTGCCGGGCTTTAGCTCTTTGTAGGCCTCAGGACGACGGTGGGTCTCGTAATGATTCTTGACAGTCTCGTCAGTGATCCAAATGGAGCTGAGGCAGGTTGTCTCGGTTGTCATCACGTCGATTCCGTTGCGGAAGTCAATGGGAAGCTCCTTGACGCCAGGACCGGCGAACTCGAGCACCTTATTCTTGACGAAACCGCTCTCGAAAGTGGCCTTGACAAGGGAGATGGCGACATCGTGAGGGCCAACTCCATGCTTGGGCTTGCCTTCAAGCCACACCAGCACGACCTCGGGAGCGTTTATGTCCCAAGTGTTATGGAGGAGCTGTTTCACAAGCTCGCCACCACCTTCGCCGACACCCATGCAGCCCAGGGAACCGTAACGGGTGTGGGAGTCGGATCCGAGAACCATGCCACCACAGGTCGCGAGAGCCTCGCGGACATACTGGTGGATGACAGCCTGATTGGCGGGAACATAGATACCGCCATATTTCTTAGCCGCTGAGAGTCCGAACACATGGTCGTCCTCGTTAATGGTGCCACCGACAGCGCACAGGGAGTTGTGGCAGTTGGTCATGGCGTAAGGGATAGGGAATTTCTCGAGACCGCTGGCGCGGGCTGTCTGGATGATACCGACATAAGTAATGTCGTGTGACGCCATAGCGTCGAACCTGACCTTAAGCTTGGCGCCTTTAGTACCCTGGACATCATGAGAACGGAGGATGCCATAGGCAATTGTGTTCTCACGGGCCTCGTCTTTGCCGGGCATCCCTTCGGGATTCTCGACAATCTTCTGTCCGTCAAGGAGATAAACTCCGTGTGGAATCAGTTCTACCATAATTTGTGGTTTTTAATGAATACTATTGTGTTAATGAATCTATAAATATCGTGAGGGCTAACATGTCAGCGGCTCCCCCTGGGGAGATGCCTTCCGAATCGTAGCGCTTTTTCATTTCTTTCAACCCATCTTCGCTGAAATCATCCAGCAGGGCTTTCGCCTCCTCTTTCACTTCCTGGGCTCTTTGGTATCCTACCCGGTGAATCACACAGGTGTCGTCCAGCGTGGACATTATCCTGAGAAGGGTCTTCTGCAGCAATTCTGTTTCTGACGCAGTGCCATCCAATGCAATGTCCGCAGTGCCGTCCGGGCCCGGCCGCGTCCATTCTCGCTCCGCTGCGGCTGAGTACGGCCTAAGCCCGGCGGCACCTGCGGACCGTACATCAGTGCACTGCCTAAGCCCGGCGGCACTTGCGGACCGAAGAAACGGCAACCAGTCCGCGAAGAGCGGCTTATAGCCTTCCTGAGCAAGCTGGAGCGCACCCTTGACCCCGTGCTCTTTCACAGCTTTGGCACCGTGGGAATCATTACCGGCAGCGATCAAACCAGAAAGGTCAGCTATCCTTTCAGACAGTTCTTTGACCGTAAAAAATAAAGGGCTATCAGTCAATATATTAGCGATTGGTGCCTGGTCGTTATTCACCAGGCATATTTGCCTATTATCCTGATATTCATTTAGTTGCGAATCACGAGCAATTATTAGAGCCGCAATCGCGGCGAGGCCTAAAGCGAAAATCGCCCCGCGATAGGTATTCACTCCCCTGGTATACTCCAGCACATCCGCCTCTATCGCCTTCCCGAACTCGACAACTCTTTTCACCTCCTCCACGCCGGTGGAGTACCGCCTCCCAGACGCCTCGCTTCGCTCGGCCCCACCGCTCGCTTCGCTACGCTCCGCTCCGGTCCCCCCTCTTAACATGCCGAGGGTGGCAGTGTCTTCGTAGGCGGTACTCCACCGCCATGGAAGGATTGGGAGATGGCGGATGAAGGAGGGGCGGATAACATCGATGCTGCCTTTCATTAGGGCATAATCCATGTCGCTGTGAGCTCCGTTGCTATCTTTGTCAACAAGTCCTGGCTTGAGTGGAGTGTCGAGTTCAATACGAAGTGCCCTGGCCATCAGCTCAGCGGTCAAATAAGGCCAAGTCGCCGTCGGAGTCATGGAGGCGGCGGTCTGGAAACTCCCATGTTCCAATGCCTTACGCACATTTGAAGCCTGGACGCCATTCAGCCTGGGGATCTCAACGACCTGGATACCGTAAGAAGGGAGGACCTCTTTCATCAGCTCATTGTAGCGAGCGGTGAGAGGATCTGAAGGCTCGGTCCCGACAAAGCGGACAGTTGCCCCAAGAGCGGGAGCTATATGTCGACCAAACAGGTCCAAATCAAGAAGCATCTGTGTCTCAGAAGCTTCCGATAAATCTTTCAGGAAATATGTCGGGAATGTCGCGGCAGAGATTTGATAGTCACTGCCATCCAATACAGTGGCAAGACCCTCACACCCGCGGCGAATCATCTCAAGCCTCTCTTCATAGGGGAACAACGAGACGTCTTCCTTGACTGGAATCACAAATAGCTTTTCCACTTGCTCCGAGGCCGTATCGACAAGATAACGATGACCCAGAGTGAACGGGTTGGCGTTCATGACAATCACACCGTTCGAGGTTGACGCTGCCCGTCCTGATGTCAATCTGTCGCCAGGCCTGGCAGGTCCAGACCGTAGCCACCCTCGGCTCGTAAGAGGGAGGGGCCCGCTCGCAGAGCGAGTGGGAGGGGCCGAACGAAGCGAGGAGTCTGGACTGTCAGAGCCTGGCGACAGATTCGGACAGACCGACTTGGCGGCCGCAAATGAAGCGAGATAGTCCTCGAGGCCGTGACCATTCTCCATAAGGATAGCTAGCGGAGCCCTGGCGATGGTGTGAAACCCAAGGCTGGAGAAAATGTCCTCATTACCAGGTTTGGTGAACACCTTGAGATTGGAAAGCCCTTGGATGGAGGCTTGGCTGATGACATGGGAGATGAGCGGAGACAAAAGACCGCGGGACCTTTCAGAGGCGGCTACCGCGATACATTTGATCACGTTCCCGGCGATACCTGCACCAGCTTCTATCAAGCCATCTTCTGATATGATACAATAGTAGTCATCCACCGGTTCAAGACGCAGCCCATTGGCCGCGAGAAATGTCTCGACCTGTCTCCTGAAACGGAGAGAACTAAGAGGAACTCTCTGGATATCAACTATGTTTCCTTCTGTTTGCACCTCGTGGCAAGCTTTCCAATACTCCCGGTTCCGCCTGCTGTGGAACAACTCCGCAAATGTAATAAATCGTTAAAGATATACAAAGGAATTATTACGATTTTAAATGCAAATCAACGATTTCCTTGTATTTTTCAAGCAATTCCTCAGTCGTGTGAATTCTCGTCCTCATGCACTCCCGGGCAGGACGGTCGCAAAGGAGACACTTCCTTGGCTCAAGCCCGAGTTCCTCCCGTCCTAGCGGGTGAGGCATATTCCCCGCCGGACAGCAGCTCGAGCCCGGCCGCGTCCATTCTCGCTTCGCCCTTCGACTTCGCTCAGGGCTTGCTGCGGCTGAGTACGGCCTAAGCTCGACTGCTGCTCCGGCGACAACTATCACATCCAAATCCATTAGGCGGCCAAGGGGATGGGTGTCCTCGATATGGCATGCTAAGCGCTTTGCCTCAGACGGGGATAGGGCGGTCATAAAGAAGCCTTCGTAACCGGTCTCCAAATCACGAAGTTCCTCAAACTCAACACGGAACGACTCACGAACAGCCTTAACCCCAGCCTCCGCGACAACTAAAGACTGACCATTCCTCTTAACTGGTCCAGGAGGTTGAACCGTAAGGCAAATAAGCGAGAAGCCCGGATGGGCAGACAGCAATTCACGCTGCCGCTCCACCCGGGCATCCCGACTAGTCAATATTTCCTCGAGAGTCAACTTAGTCGACTATGTTGTAGATCTTGTCGAGGACTTTGCCATGGCGATCCATGACGATTCCGACAACCTTGTCTCCGAAAGGCAGAGGATCAGGGACACCGATGACGCTCGTGGCCTTGGCCGCAAGATCATGTATGTCGACGACCTTCAAGCCAGCGGCCTTAAGACGCTCAGCGATTTCGGGACGACGGGGATTGACGGCGATGCCATATTCAGTCACGACCACATCCACACCCGCTCCGGGAGTGATCAGAGTCGTCACCTTAGGCACGACGCAAGGTATACGGCCCCTCAACAGAGGGCATACAATGATTGAGAGGGCACTGTCCTCGGCGGTGTCAGGATGGCCTCCAACAGCGCCGCGGATAATACCATCAGAGCCGACCAGGACATTGACATTGAAGTCAACATCCACCTCAAGGGCGGACAGAATCACGATGTCAAGCGCATGGACGGCAGAGCCGGAATTGTCGGCACTGGCGTACTCGACAGCTGATACTTCCTGATGGAGCTGGTCGGAAGCTATGGACTCAGCGGCGACCTTGTCAAACGACTGGACGTCAATAAGTCGGCCGATGAGACCTTCCTCGTGAAGCTTGACCATGTGAGCGGTGATGCCTCCAAGGGCGAATGAAGCCTTGATCCCCTTTTCTATCATGCTCTCGCGGATATACTTAACCGCGGCAAGGGAGGCTCCTCCAGTACCTGTCTGGATAGAGAATCCATCCTCGAAATAGCCGCTGTTGATGATGACCTTCGCAGCCTGCTGGGCGAGCAAAATGTCACGGGGATTCTTCGAGTCACGAATAGCGCCAGAAGATATCTTGGAACTGTCACCCACAGAATCAACAACCACCACAGACTCCACCTCGCAAGCGGAGATGGACTTGGGAACATTCGGATAATCAACGAGATCGTCTGTCAGGACAACCACATGGTCAGCGTACTTGGCGTCAGGAAGAGCATAACCCAGAGATCCGCAGATAGACTTCGCATTCTCACTGCGAGGGCAACCGGAAGCGTTACCCAACTCATCGCATGAGGATGCTCCCAAGAAAGCCACATCAATGTGAAGCTCACCATTGGCGATGGCGCTTCCGCGTCCACCGTGGGAACGGAAGACGACGGGCTCATCCATCAATCCATGGGAAATCTCATTGGCCAGTTCGCCGCGTAGGCCCGAAGTGGATATTCCAGTGATGACTCCGTTCTTAATATGGTCAATCAGAGGGGCATGGACATCCGAAAGGCTCGACGCCGCAAGTTTCAGGTCCTTGAATCCCATCTCGGCCAACTTGGCCACTACCATGTTGACAACCTTGTCGCCACCGCGGAAATGGTGGTGGAACGATATGGTCATACCATCCTTAAGACCGCTGCGGCGGATGGCTTCTTCCAAAGAGACTACTTTTGTGTTTCTCATGACAGTTCCTCCTCATTCAATATTCCTGAAGCGACAGCCAGGGCGATAACCCGCTCAGCGCGGAGAACGACCGGGCGGTCAACCATCTTACCGTTTACGGCAATGACTCCGGAGCCCTTCTCGCGGGCCTCCTTGATGGCAGCGATGATTCTCAGGGCCTTGTCAATATCTTTCTGTTTCGGAGCGAACACCTCGTTGACCACCTGGATCTGACGGGGGTTGATGATAGACTTGCCGTCAAAACCGAGATTCTTGATCAGTTCGACCTCCTTGCGGAAGGTCTCCATGTCGTCAAGGTTGGAGTACACTGTGTCGAAGCAAGCGATCCCGGCGGCTCTAGCGGCCACAACTATGGTCTCGCGGGCAAGAAGGAGCTCGGATCCCTCAGGTGTACGAGGGGTCTTCAGATTGGCGGTGTAGTCCTCAGCGCCAAGGGCTATACCCATCATCCTCTTGGAAGCGGTGGCAATCTCGTAGGCGTTGACTATACCCAAAGCGCTCTCGATGGCAGCCATGATCTGAGTACGTCCAACGCAGCCAAGTTCCTCCTCCACCTTGATTATCTCAGCCTCGAGTTCCCTGACCTCATCGGCGGTCTCAGTCTTGGGCATACGGATCACGTCAACACCAGCCTTGACCACGGCCTCAACATCCTTATGGCCATAAGGAGTGTTAAGGGGGTTGATCCTGACGACCATCTCAGTGTCTCCATAATCAATGGACTTGAGGGCATTGTAAACGAGCAGACGTGCAGCATCCTTCTCAGCCATAGTCACTGAATCCTCGAGATCCAGCATTATGGAGTCCGGACCGTAAATATGAGCGTCCGCCATCATCCCCGGATTGTTCCCGGGGACAAACATCATTGTTCTCCTGAGTCTTTCCATAACTATTTCCAGACATCTTTGCCGGTGGCGCGGACAGCGGCGGCGGTTACACGGGCGCGGATGGTGCAGTCAAGGGCTCCCTTATCCGTGGCTTTGACATAAGCGTCGGAAACACCAAGTCCCTCAAGAGTCTCGGTGATGACCGACTTGATCTGACGGCCGAACTGGGCGGCCACAGAGCTTTGAAGCTCCACCTGAAGGCCTTCACCCGGTCCAATCTGGATCATGATGTCCCCGGACTCGAGAGTGCCGGCCACAGCGTTCTTTAATTCCATGGTTAGAGTGATATAATAAAAATATATTTGCGAAATTAGGCCTTTCCCTTATATTTTCAAAGCAATTCCGCAAATATTTATTAACAATTATAAGCACCAGGATGTTACTTCACCCTGAGCCGCTTGCCTATTCTCAAGACAGTCCTCTCTGAGATCCCGTTGAGCTGGCAAATCTTTTTGACACTGGTGTGGTACTTACGCGCCAAAGCACCGAGGGTGTCGCCTTGCCTGATGGTGTGGTACTGAGCGGCGGCAGCGGCCTTCCTCTCCTCCTCAGCCTTCTTGATGGCCTCTTCCTCATCCTTCTTGTCACCCTCGATGATGTCGATTTCCTCTTGCTCATCCTCAGGCACATAGTTACTGGAAGCGTTGAGATACTTCTTCTTCAGAGTGAAGAACCTATGCCTCAACACACCAGAATTGAAATCTATAAGCCACTCAGGATCGAAGGCATATCCCCGATATCGGGTCTCGAAATGGAGATGAGGGCCTGAAGAACGGCCAGTGGAACCTCCAAGGCCGATGATAGAGCCCGCGCTGACCCAATCGTCATCGGTGACAAGGATCTTGGAGAGATGGGCATAGAATGTCTCGAGGCCATTCTCATGACGAAGGACAACCAGATTGCCATATCCCTTATAATACTTCGCCAACCTGACCTTACCATCGAAAGCGGCATAGACAGGGGTACCTGTCTGGAGAGGCAGGTCAGCACCCTGATGGCGACGACGGTGACGGTAACCAAACTTTGAATAAACCTTTGTCTGGTTAGGGCAACGATACTGGCTGAGGGAATCGACCACCCATATTCCTATCTCATTGGGCAAGCTCTCCAGAGACTCCCGGTAGGGATCCGGATAATCATGAGTCCAATGCTCCGAGAACACCTCTTTGGCGGCGACATAAGAAGGATCCTTGATGTACTTCCAAGTGTAATCCGCCATGAGGAGTATCCTGATGTGGGGATTAGCCGTATCAAGTGTGTCCACCGCATCAGCGGAGACCTTTTCCATAGACTGTACAGGCTGGAGGGCAGGCCTCGGTATAATCAGCTCGGCTTGTTTCTTCGAGGTGATGACTGTGTCCTGGGCAGCCATTGAGACGGACACCAACGCGGCGGCCATCGACAATGCAATGTAATTAAATCTTCGCATCAAATCTCTCTATAAGTAAACGTTTGGTCATGGCCACTTTCTCCTCGAGAAGCTCGTCAGAAGTGGCCTCGCAAATGAACCTAAGGTACGGTTCGGTGTTGGAAGGACGAATATTGAACCACCATTCAGGGAACTCCACCCTGTACCCGTCGAAGTCCATTGTGGCGGTGGGAGTCTCGGCGGAGGTGAAATAATCCCTCACAGCATTCATGGCTCCAGCCTTGTCCTCAATACGGAAGTTGATCTCTCCCGAGTTCTTGTAACGGGCAATCTTCCCGATAAGCTCACTCAAAGTCACACCCTTTCTCTTCATGGCGGCCACCACTCTCAGGATTAGCATCGAGGCGAGCAAACCGCTGTCTGAATAGAAGAAATCCTTGAAATAATAGTGACCGGCGAGTTCTCCACCCCATACGCCATCGAGCTCACGGAGTTTCTTGGCCGCGAACGCGCGTCCGACCTTCCAAGTCTCCATTTGGCATCCCATCGGAGCGAGGTACTCCCCTACAGCCTTCGAGCTGCGGATGTCTTGCAGGACGGTTCCTTTGAGGCCCCTCTCCTCCACATAATAATGGCCGAGAACGGCGATCATAAGGTCCGGAGATATGAACTTACCCTCGTTATCCACGAACATGACCCTGTCGGCGTCTCCGTCATAGATGACACCAACATCGGCACCCACCTCGCGGACAAGATCCTGAAGCGGCTCCACATTCTTGGGGATGAGCGGGTTGGGCTCATGGTTGGGGAATGTGCCGTCCATCTCGTCGAATATGTAGGATTGATCCTCCCCGAATATCTCCTTAGCGTACAGGCAGGCCATTCCGTTCGAGAGGTCGAACGCCAGATTGAGGAGGGAATAGTCTCCCTTGAACTTGAGAAGGAAATCCAGGTAGTCCTTGTGGATGTCCATATCGATCACTTTGCCTTTACGCTCAGCGGCAGGGGTAGGTTTCCCGGAATCGATCCATTCCTTGATCTGGCCAAGGCCCGAGTCGAAGCCGACCGGAAGCGCGTTCTCCCTGGACACCTTCATCCCGTTATACTCCCTGGGATTGTGGGAAGCCGTGATCTGGACAGAAGCCTTGAACCCGTAGTTGGCGGTACCGAAATACACCATCGGCGTGGTACTTAGGCCGATGTCATACACATCCGCACCAGCGTCTGTGATTCCCTTAACAAGATATTCATGAACCTCCGGTGAGGACACCCGGCAATCCCTTCCGACCAGGACCTTGTCCGTGGAGAGAAGCTCGGGAATGAAATAGCCAACCTTGTAGGCTGTGTGTTTGTCGAAGTCAACATTGTAGACTCCGCGTATGTCATATGCGTGGAAAGCTCCCATGATAGTCTGGAATTATTTAATCTTGGTAATATATCTGGCAGGGACCCTCCCCTTTGAGATATTCATAAGTTTCTTGGAAATGATCTTCTTCCTGATAGGAGGCACATGGTCCACAAAAAGATCCCCGTCAAGATGGGACATCTCATGCTGGACCATCCTGCAGGCGAATTTGTCGAAGGTCTCTGTCTTTTTCTCGAGATTCTCGTCGTAGTACTCGACAGTCATGCTGTCCGGTCTCGCGACATCGCAATAGATCCCGGGGACGCTGAGGCAGCCTTCTGAATATACCACCTTCTTGTCGCTTTCCTCCAAAACCACAGGATTGATCATCACACGTGTGAAGCCGTCGAGATAAGGATATATATCCGTCATATCCCTGCCGTCCACAATGAGGACCCTGACGCTCTCACCTATCTGCGGAGCGGCGAGCCCGCACCCCTCGGCCTTCGCGAGAGTCTCCTTGAGATCAGCCACAAGTCCATCAATATATGCCTTGTCCGAGAGATCAGCCGGAGCGGCCACATCCCTCAAGACTTCTGATCCATAAAGATATATCGGTTTAACCATAATCAAAGTTGTTTACCGTTCCTGTCCAGGTGGCTCTGGAGGATAATGGCGGCGCTTATCTTGTCCACTGAGCTCTTGTCGCGTCTGTCCTTCGCCTTCATGCCACCGTCAATCATCGCCCTGTGCGCCAGTACCGAAGTGAATCTCTCATCTTCCAAAGTCACAGGCACTGAAGGGAAAGCCTTCGCCAGGTTCTTCAGGAACACGTCCACATCGGCCGCCGCCTCTGACGGGGTATTGTTCATGTTCATAGGATACCCCACCACGAAACGTGTCACAGACTCAGTTTCAGCATACTTTTTGAGATAATCTATTATCTTTGCAGCTGGAACCGTGTCCAGGGGAGAGGCGAAGATTCCCAAAGGGTCACTGACCGCGACTCCGACGCGTTTGCGTCCATAATCTATGCCAACAATCCTGTCCATGAACCGACAAAGTTAACGAAAAAGCGCTTCAAGTCAAAATATTATGTCCAAAGATAAGAAAGGAAGAGCCACAAACAATTACAGGCTCACCGTGGTGGACGACGACACCCATGATCAGTTGTGGAGCCGGAAGATCACCAAGATGAACCTCATTGTGACCATCGTCACAGCCATAGTGGTGACAATGGCCCTGTTCTGGTGTCTTGTCGCCCTGACCCCAGTGAAGACATTGATTCCCGGCTATCCAAACGCCAAGACAAAGCAGGAAGCGATACATAACGCGATCCGTATCGACTCACTGGAGAATGTGATCACAAAATGGGAACTGTACTCCGAGAACCTCAGGAGAGTGGTGGAAGGTGAGGCTCCTCTCAAAATTGACAGCATCATGGAAGCCCGTTCAAAAGCCGGGAAGATGACTGACAAGGAATTGAAGGACATAGCCGCCAAGGACTCATTGCTTCGTAAGGAAGTGGCGGCGGAGGATCGGTTCAACATAGCCCCTGGAAGTTCCAGGACCCTGCCCATTGAAGGGATGCACTTCTTCACGCCACTTAAGGGTGTCGTATCACAAGGCTATGACAAGGCTCTCCACCCATATATTGACATAACCGCTCCTGATAACTCTGTCGTGATGGCGGTTCTCGACGGTACTGTCATCTCGGCTGGATGGACTGACGAGGAAGGCTACACTATCAGGCTCCAGCATGACGGAGACATCATCTCCGTCTACAAGCACAACCAGAAGCTCATGAAAAAGACAGGAGACAAGGTCACGGCTGGAACCGCTATCGCTATCGTGGGAGGCACCGGCTCGACCGCCGACGGAGACCATCTCCATTTCGAGCTTTGGCATAAAGGAGAGGCAGTGGATCCCACGAAATACATTAGTTTCTGATGGAGAAGAGAAGAATAGCCATACTCGGTTCCACCGGGTCGATAGGAAGGCAGACCCTGGATGTCGTCAGGGAGCACAGGGATCTATTCGATGTGGAGCTCATCACTTGCAACAGCAGCTTCACCACCTTGGCAGCACAGGCGAGGGAGTTTGACGTCAACAACGCCGTCATATGCGACGACACAAAATACAAGGCTCTGTCTGACGCGTTGGAAGGGACCGACACCAAAGTATTCTGCGGAATCAAATCCGTATGTGACCTTGTCACGTCTGACAGGATAGATATTGTAGTGGCCTCAATGGTCGGGTTCAGCGGGCTAGCTCCCACTTTGTCCGCCATCAAGGCCGGGAAAGTGATAGCCTTGGCCAACAAGGAGACCTTGGTCGCTGCCGGTTCGATAGTGACGAGCCTCTCCAAGAAATACAACGCCCCGATCCTGCCCGTTGATTCCGAGCATTCGGCTATATTCCAGTGCCTTCTCGCCGCACAGGGAAACAAGGTGCGAAAAATACATCTCACGGCCTCCGGAGGCCCTTTCCGCAACTGGGATAAGGAACGGATAGCTAAGGCCACAAAGGACATGGCCCTGAAGCATCCCAACTGGGACATGGGCGCCAAGATCACGATTGACTCCGCCACAATGATGAACAAGGGGTTCGAGGTGATAGAGGCCAGATGGTTGTTTGACACGCCTGTGGAGAAGATCAATGTGGTGGTACATCCTGAGTCCATCATACATTCCATGGTGGAGTTCGAGGACGGTGCGGTGATCGCCCAGATGGCGGAGCCTGATATGAGGGAGCCGATCCAGTTCGCCATCGGCTTCCCCGAGAGACTGCCCCTCGGGAACAAGAAACTCGACTTCGCGAGGCTCGGAAGCCTGTCTTTCTTCGAACCGGATCTTGAGAAGTTCCCAGCCTTAAGGCTGGCGTATGACGCGATCGGGAAGGGTGGGAATATTCCTTGCGCCCTAAACGCCGCCAACGAGTCGGCGGTCGCGGCATACCTCAGGGATGAGATTCCTTTCTATGGGATCTCCGATATTGCCGGCGAGTGCATGGAGAGAATCCCCTTCATCGCCAACCCTACTATAGACGACATATTCGAGACCAACAAACAGGCTCGCGCCATGGCGGACCAGTTGATTCTCACTATGAAAAAGAAATCCTGATGCGCCATGGACGTCCTGATGAAGGTTCTGCAAGTCATCCTTGCCTTATCAATACTGATAGTCATACACGAATTCGGGCATTTCACTTTCGCGAAGCTGTTCGGCATCCGGGTGGAGAAGTTCTTCCTTTTCTTCGACATCGGGAATAACGGCAAGTTATTCAGCACGAAAGGGCGTTTCTTCACCAAGCTTTTCCCGAAAGCGAAGGATTGGGAGACTGAATATGGCATCGGCTGGTTGCCACTGGGAGGCTACTGCAAGATCAGCGGAATGATTGATGAGAGCATGGACACGGAAGCCCTGAAAAAGGATCCCGAGCCTTGGGAATTCCGCACAAAACCCGCCTGGCAACGACTCCTGGTTATGATCGGAGGTGTGCTCTACAACTTCATATTCGCCATCATCTGCTACATAGGCATCATGGCGATATGGGGAAGCTCATACATCCCCAACGAGGGCAGCCAGATTTATCCTGACAAACTCGGAATCGATCTTGGATTCAAGGCTGGTGACCAGATTATCAGGATGGATGATTATATTCCCGAGAACTTCGGCATGCTTCAGGCCGATCTCGCCCGCAGGAATGTGGACAAGGTGGTTGTACTGAGAGACGGAGACACTGTCGAAGTGTACATCGACCACTCCAAGATCGGAGAGGTTCTGAACTCTCCGGGAATGTTTGACCTTGCCGTGCCTTTCGTGATTGACTCGGTGATGTCAGGGTCGCCGAATGTGGGAGCCGGCTTCCTGCGAGGGGACCGGATAGTGGCCCTGGACAGTGTCCAGACCCCCTTCATCCAGGACATGAAGGCATATCTCGCCACAGTCCCCGGGGATAGCGTCCGCGCGTCGATTCTTAGAGGGGCCGACACCCTTTCAATCCCGGTCCTTGTGGATGGTGAGGGAAGGATCGGGGTATATGCCCAAGTCCCCTCTTACACGACAAAGACGTATTCCTTGATCGAAGCCATCCCCGCTGGTTTCAACCTGACTTTCGAGACGATTGGCGGGTATCTCAGAGACTTGAGGCTCGTCGCCTCACCCAAGACCGAGGCGTACAAGTCCGTCGGCAGCTTTATCGCTATAGGTCAAGTATTTCCATCGACCTGGGACTGGTTCCGATTCCTCCATATCCTCGCTTTGCTGTCGATTATGCTCGGAGTCATGAACCTGCTGCCCATCCCCGCCCTGGACGGAGGACACATCGTGTTCTGCCTATACGAGATGGTGACTGGACGCAAACCTAGCGACAAGTTCCTGGAAGTGGCACAGATTATCGGAATGATTCTCCTGATGCTGCTGATGGTACTCGCTTTCGGCAATGACATCCGCCGTCTCTTCCATTAAGAATTTCATTGATTTTTCCATGGAAATGATTAAATTCGCCTTTCCTATCGAAGGACGGATTTAACAAATTTATTTCAATGGGAGGTTTCTTCGGAACTATTTCAAAACGGGAATGTGCCACCGACCTTTTCTACGGCACAGATTACAACAGCCATCTGGGGACCCGCCGAGGCGGTCTCGCAACTTACGACCCCGAGCGGGGATTCATGAGAGGTATTCACAGCCTTGAGAATGGATATTTCCGCAGCAGGTTCGAGGACGAACTCGGAAAATTCACCGGCAACTCCGGCATCGGCATCATCAGCGACACAGACGCCCAACCGATGCTGGTCAATTCCCACCTCGGACGGTTCGCCCTCGTCACTGTGGCAAGGGTCAACAACGCGGAGGCGCTCTCGCGAAAATTCCTGGACGAGGGGATGTACCTTACCGAGTTCAGCAGCGGGAAAATCAACATCACAGAGCTCATCAGTCTTCTGATCGTGAGGGGCAAAACCTTTGTGGAGGGCATTGAGAACGTCTTCCGGGAGGTTAAAGGCTCCTGCTCTTTGCTGATTCTGACCGAAGATGGAATCATAGCCGCCAGAGATGCCTGGGGACGCACCCCGGTCGCCATTGGCTCAAAGGATGGGGCTATGGCCGTGAGCTCAGAAAGCACCGCTTTCGCCAACCTCGGGTTCGAAACCACCGGATACATCGGTCCTGGAGAGATTGTCCGCTTAAGGGCGGATGGGATTGAGCGACTCCGGGCACCGAACCCTCGCAAACAAGTCTGCTCCTTCCTTTGGATATATTACGGATTCCCCACCTCTTGCTACGATGGACGAAACGTTGAGGAGGCGCGCTTCCTTTGCGGAAAAGAGATGGGCTCCAAGGACGACATTGAGGTGGATTGCGCTTGTGGAGTGCCAGACAGCGGCATCGGAATGGCAGTCGGTTACGCTGCGGGCCACGGTGTGCCTTACATGAGGACCATAGCCAAATACACCCCGACCTGGTCACGCTCCTTCATGCCATCATACCAGAGCATGAGAGATCTTGTGGCTAAGATGAAACTTATCCACAACGCTGATATGCTCCGGGACAAGAGAGTCCTGTTCTGCGACGACAGCATCGTCCGCGGCACGCAGTTGCGAGACAACACCAAGCAGCTTCATGAAAGCGGAGCCAAGGAAGTCCACATGCGCATAGCCTGTCCTCCCCTTGTGTTCGGCTGCCCCTTCCTCAACTTCTCCACGAGCAAAACCGAGTTGGAGCTCATCACGAGGCGTATCATCAAACAGTTTGAGGGCGACATGGATAAGAATGTCGAGAAATATACTGATGCGAACTCGCCGGAGTTCAAGCGCATGGTGGATGAGATCGCCAAGCAACTCAACCTCGACTCCCTTAAATTCAGCACCATAGAGACCCTTGTCAAGAGCATCGGCCTTCCTAAGGAAGATCTGTGCCTCCACTGCTTTGACGGTTCGTCAGCCTTCACTCTCGAAGAGGAGAACAAGTAGATGAAAGCCTTTTTCCTCGCCTTCATGGGGGTGGTGTGCGCCGCCACATTCTATGTCGCCTGGCACATCTGGAGGCTGGTCCCGTCAGGATGGTTCTTACGGCTCACCATCGTGGGTCTGTTCCTGGCTTGGATGGCAAGTTTCTTCTTCGGATTCGCCTTTTTGGAGAAGGTCCCTTACAGGGCGGCGATTCCTCTTTATCAGATCGGAAACACTTGGTTGATAGCGTTTTTGTATCTGTTCTTGGCCTTCATTATACTGGACATTCTGTCTCTTTGCCATCTTCTTCCCAAAGGTTTTCTGAAAGAATCGTGGGCGGTGCTCGGAGTAATCGCCGGAGCTGTCACCCTGCTATTGTGCGCTGGAGGTTCACACTATCACAACAAGCACCGCGAGGAGTTAACACTCGAGACATCAAAGCCTCTGGAGAAACCTCTGACGGTGGTCCTCGCCAGCGACCTACATCTCGGCTACCATAACCGCAAGGCGGAACTGGGACGCTGGGTGAATCTTTTTAACGCAGAGAACCCCGATCTGATATTAATAGGCGGGGATATAGTCGACAGAAGCTTGAGGCCTGTTCTAGCAGAAGATTACGCATCAGAGTTCAAGAGACTTTCAGCTCCGGTTTTCACTGTCCTCGGGAATCATGAGTATTATAGCAATGTCGAGGGCTCGGAGAAGTTCTTCAAGGATGCCGGAATATGCTTACTGAAAGACAGTTACATAGACACTCTCGGCATCCGTGTCGTAGGCCGGAATGACCGCTCCTACCCCAGTCGACCGGCGCTTTGGGAGATTCTTCCCTCCCCTGTCATCCTGCCTTTCACGATCCTGCTGGACCACCAGCCTTACAATCTGGTAGATGCGGAGGAAGCCGGTGTTGACTTCCAATTCAGCGGCCACACTCACAGGGGACAAGTCTGGCCGATCTCATGGATCACGGACGCGATGTACGAGAAATCTTGGGGGCACCTCCAGAAAGGCGACACCCATTACTACATAAGCTCAGGACTTGGGATATGGGGTGCCAAGATCCGCATCGGCACCCGCTCTGAATATTTGGTGCTGCACATCAACAGCAAATAATCTCCGCCATCATACACCTGGCAGATCCCCCGCCAACTTCCTCAATATAAGGAATTTGGACAGTCAGGATTTGCCCGAAACCGCCCAAGGTTTCCAGTTGTTCAGGAGTCAGGCTGTCTTTTGCGGTCTGAGACATCACAATGAAGGTTTCCTCAAAGATATTCCTGACTTCCAACACATTACCGGCATAATGACGCATCTGCTCAGCAGTGATCCGGACTATTGTCCTACCGGTAGCCGACAAGTTGGATTCTATGACCTTCAACTCGGGCGGAGATATGATCACATCTTCGCATAGGATAGCGAATTTCTCACCAATCGACATCACCACATTGGTGTGGTAGATAGGATTCCCCCCACAATCAACAGCGTCAAAGAGAATCGCGTTGTAACCCAGCTTGCGGCAGAAATCATCCAAAACCACCTCAGAAGTGCGGGGAGAACGGCAAGCATAGGCGACCCTCCCCTTCCGGTCAAGAACCATGCTTCCCGTACTCTCGAGGAACTTACCCTTGTCTTCCCAATCCGAAAGATCAAGGATCCTCTTTGTTCCAGCGGCCCCCATAATCGTCCTGATTGTGGCTGGATCACGCTCCAAGCGACGATTTGGAGCGAACATCGGATAAAGGACAAGAGTTCCGTCGGCATGGGTAGAGAACCAATTGTTCGGAAATATCGAGTCTGGAGTCTGAGGGTCCGGAGTGTCCTCCACAACCACCACAGGGACATTGTGCTCTTTTAGAATACTGACCATTCCGTCAAACTCTTCAAGGGCGTACTTCTGGACATCCTCTTGCGTAGAACGGTGCTGGAAGACATTGTTGGATGCTGTCTGCTCGTTGAAGCCAAAACATACAGGCCTAACCATCAACAATTTAGTAGCCTTTTTCATTCTGTTTGACGAAGCGATTGAAAGCATCAGGTTGCGGAAAGAGAACACTATAGAGAACTGACCTATCGCGAGAACCCAGTCGTGGCGGATCAGACCGTAGATAATTATCATGACCGACCCGATGACGGCCATCACCCAATGCCCGGTGGGAAGGATGGACGCCTTGCGACGGTAACTGTAGACAAGCTGGTAGACAGAGCGGAGCTCGTAGACTGCCTGGCCGGCAACCCCGAAAAGGAGTAGCTTCATCGGCACATACTCATTGTGGATGAATGTCTCGGTGAAAGTAGGCAAGTCCCTGACTATCAATGCCAAAATAACCAACGGAAAGACAGCCTGGAGAACTATCACGAAACGGGGCACCTTCTTGTAAAGGCCGAGGATGCTGATGTTCCACATGTAGATGTAATAGCCCACACTTTCCCCGAATATGATTGAGAAATCCTTCCTAAGCCAACCATAGAGGTACAGGACAACAGCTCCCACACTGCTGAGGACCCAATATATTCCCGGAGATTCCACTCGCTTGGATTTCTCCGACATGTACCACTGGATCAGGATCCGGAGGCCATAAATGCCCATTCCGGCCAGTCCCAACAGATATACCCATACAGGACTGTCCATGCCTATTCGGGATTAGGAGTTCCGTAGAAATGGAGGAACACCATTTCAGCCGTTTCTTTCTGGAAAGGACGGGTGAGGGAACGCATCATGGGCACCGGGAAATCACTCTTATCCAAGACAATCATCCCATCCAGACTGTTATTGAATGAGGGGTCAACATTGAAGCAGGCCACTTTTGCTCCGCAACTGAAATATTTCCTGAGCAGCACCGGAAGCCGGTATTTTCCGTCAGAAAGGGTTCCGAGAAGCCTGTCGAAGGCATCGATATCACCCTTAGGGATCCTCGCCAGAAGGCCTTCAGGATTGACTCGCAGGAAATCCGGCTGGAAAGGATTCGGCGCCGTTGCGAAATTATCCGCGTCAGGCAGACGGAAGTCTCTCTCTAAGAAATAGATAGCCAAGCTCTTGTAAAAGTCCGGAAGGGCATCGCTGATGCTCACGGTCCCGACGCAGTAGGAAGACTCGGGATCTGTCGCCATCGCTACGGCAAGACCGGAAAGCATTAATTTCAAAGGAAGCACCTCTCGTTGGTACTTAAGTGCCACAAAGGACCTGCCCAGTTCCATGCCGTGAGCAAGAACCTTGTCCGAACCCGGACCGAATCTCAACAAACTCGCTGTGTACAGACCCTCCTTCCCCTTATTTGGGATGATTCTTGAGCCGTACCCTACCCGGTAGGCCCCAACGATTTCTCCATTAGGAACACTCCACAAGATCAGATGCTTGTAATGTCCGTCATAAGAATCTGTGTCAAGAGGTTTTCCGGTCCCTTCCCCAACCGCCCGGAATGTTTCTTCGCGAAGACGGTAAAGCTCCCGCATGGCATCAGGAGCGTCCGTGGCGTCGAGGAGGAACCCTTTGTATTCCCCCGCCTGGAATAGACATTTATCCTCAAGTTTGGACATCTGAGCCCGAACTAATTCAGGATCGACAGGCTCGGCAATAGGAGACATCTCCTGCACTGTATTGTTACTATCAGAAGAAACGCATTGGGCCTCAAGGGCATAAGTCCGGTTGCGAAGATATTCTCCAAGAGACGGGATGTCCATTTCAGCGATCTCGGATGCGGGAATCGGCTTGCCTATGCGCACCTTGACGAGGGTTCCGTTCTTACAGGTCAACTCATGGACCAGCCTGACAGTCCTTAGCCTCGAATGAATCTTACCAAGGATATGGAACAACTTGGTGTTGGTTCCGTCAAAGAATATAGGAATGACAGGCAGCCCGGAGTTTTTTATCAGCTTGGTGATATTCTCTGGCCATGGTTTGTCTTCAATCACTCGCTTTCCGCTGACCGCTGTCCTCCTTCCCTTCTTCTGGTAGGTTGATACTTCGCCTGTAGGGAACAGCCCAAGGGCACCTCCTGAAGAGATATGGCTGAGAGCCGTTCGTATCCCGGTGATGCTTTTCGCCCCACCGGTCGAGAAATTATCCACAGGAATGAACCATTTCGTCAGATTGGCGACCTTCGCCAGAAGGAAAGTGGTCAGAATCTTGAAATCCTTTCTGCGTGGACCTATTATAGCATTGAGAATCAGTCCGTCCGCTCCGCCGAAAGGATGGTTCGAGACTGTCAGGAAACCGCCTTCTGAAGGGATATTGCCCAACTGTTCCTCCGGAACCTCATATGAGATACCGAATCTCCTCAAGACTTCCTCGGAGAATTCATGGCCCTGGAGATCAGCCACATAAGGGTACACTTTGTTAAGTTTTCCGATACCCAGGATCCCATACAGGGCTCCGGCCACACACTTCCCCACCAGGCCTTTCAGCCCCAAAGCCTGACGCAGGCCCTCCTTGCTAATTAAAAACTTTTTACCCATCAGGTCAGAAAAAATCGTTTAAAGATACGGATTTTTTCCTTAAGGTGGTCAATTGGCCCGACAAGGTCGGATTTCATGGCCGGGGCCATCGTTTTGTCATTTCCCTAGTTTCTTCCGAAGTTCCTCGATTTTTTTATAATACCGTCAGGATAAATTACAATTATCTACTGATTACCGTATGAACCCGAGTACCATGTGTCTCCGGACACACTGAACCCATCATTCGGCCAGTGTGACTCAATCTTGGCTATTTGCTTCCCGTATGAATCTTTGAGATCCCTGCCATTCTTCACTGAAAACTTAACTGTACGACTAGCTTCGGATAGAGGATAACTCCCATCATTGCGCTCAGCGATTCCTTCCGGAAATTCATAGAAATAAATCGAAGTGGCTGTCCCTCCGTTATAGTAGCTTTCAGGATAACACCAGATAAGCTGATTGCTGTTCTCTTTATAGAACCATGTCCCTCCTGTTAGCTTATACTCTCGTCGCATTCGTTCGTCATATGCAGTCCCTTTTGTCGAATAGTACCACTTTTTATCCACCTTGATCCTCTGATCTCTCACATCAATGTCTAGTTCTTCAGAAGTACCGTCATTGTAACTCAAAACCATACTACCCCTATCCCTGAAGGAATATGTCCCCTCCAGAGTCTTGTCTCGCTCCAGAACGAATTTCTTGACTGTCCTTTTTGTGGAATCGAATGTATATATATCAGATTCGAAAGCATAGGGATTGTCATACCATTCCCCTCCGGTTTCCAGCCACGTCATATCAACAAAATTACTCCATACGCTAAGAGAGTATTCATAATCCATGTCTTCATCAAACTCGGACAAATCATCCCAAAGTATAATATCATAAATGGGATTAACGACATAGTTACCTTTCTTGTCGATTATACCATCTCTCACATCACCATCAATAATAGTATCAGCTATCGCATAGGGACCTTTGAATGGGGATATCCCTATTCCTGGATATTTAACAACCCCTTTTTTATCAATAACTCCCCCAATACCATCATTTATCCCCACAGTTGCGAATCCTTGAGAAAAACTGGACCCACCTTCAAATTGCGGTTGTATGACAAATAATCCCTTTTTGTTGATATAACCACCGAGTTTCCCTGTACTCGCATAAGCGAGTCCTTCCCGGAAAGAACCGCACTCCTTGAACTGCGGCTGAATCTTCATCATTCCTTTCCTGTCTATGAATCCCCAAAGACCTGTAGCCTTATCTCTCACGGCGGCAAGGCCTTCACTGAAAGGCAATGCTTCTTCGAAAGCCGGCTCTACCACCCATCTGCCTTTCATGTCCATAAACCCATACAAATAATCATCCGACATAGCGATACTCAATCCATCAAAAAAAGGATATGCTTTTTTAAGTTTTGCAGGGATAACAACCTTCCCACTTGTGTTGACAAAGCCATAAAGTGTCTCTTTAATCAAATCGTGATCAGCACTCTCATTCTCGTCATTGCCGCTTTTTGTCGCTATTTCAACCTCGGAAGAGAAAAGGCTCAACCCTTCATAAAAAGGATAGACCTCTTTAGCGTACGGCATTCTGAATAACACCTTCCCTGAAGTATTGATCACTTCCGGACACTCCAGCGGGCGAACTATCACAGCAAGTCCCCCTGAGAAAGGCGTGGCGGAATGAAGTCCTTTCAATCCATTCACGAGTCGTCCTTTAGTGTTTATGAAACCATAGCCTTCATCCTCCAACTCAACTCTGGCGAGACCGTCAGAGAAAGGCAGTGCGCTCTCAAACTGGGGAGCGATGACCATTTCTCCTTTGATGTTAATATAGCCATAGAGGTCATGGACTTCCACGCAAATCAGCTCCGGTATCGCTGTCCGTTCTTTACAAGACCAAACGGCTAACGCCGCAAACAATAAGATTAATATTTTCTTCATATGCGTTATATTATTAGTTTTATGATTATTCCGGTCTCCATGTATGCCCGATTGCGAAACGTACGTTTTCGTTTATACACGAATGAATGCGTATCGTTCCGCCCGAGTATCTGGTTATTTCCGCAACCTTTCCGTACTCTGACCAGAGTTCATTGCCGTTCCTGATTTGGTAAACATTGGTAAAAATGCTTCTGAATGGGAAATACTCCAGGGCAGTTCCAGACGAATCGCTCACAAGATGACCGTCCGCATAATAATTCGTGTAATAATACGTGTCCGGTTCAAGAACTACCGGGCCACTTGAGCCGCAAGATTGAACGACAGTTAAAACGAGCGGCACAATAACAACAAGACAAAAAGGTTTATTCCTTATAAAGGATAGTATTCCCATATGAAATTGACTTTGAGCTGATTATCCTCCCTAAAGGCGCAGCGCCCGACTCATCATACAGAGTTTTGTTCCTGATTCTTCCGCCGGATACGACATCAAAATTGGCAGAGGAATACCACCTGTCACCAGATATGGTTATTGAAAGATAAAGTGGGCCTTGAGACCATGAATAAGTCCCTGAGGCAGAGCTCCTCCCATAATCGTTTATTTCTTCTTTTGAGGATTCCCAATCATAATAATCGCCCCCTCCTGATGAACCACCCCCAGTTCCAAAAGGGAGGAAAATGGCCAAGGCTATCACTATGACAGCGATTATGATCAACTTGTGCTTCAGGGAATTAGTATTAGTATTATCTTTAGTTGATACTTCTGAGTCATAGTTCTTATTGTTGCTAAGAAAACCGCCTAGAGTCCATCCTCCGTATCTGAAACATTCGCCCAGAATATATATCAGGATTATTGTAAAAATATCGTAAAAATGAACGTAGTAACTCCGACTACACACTATTATAAAAAGTATGAGAGACACTGCCAGGATAATTCCCAGGGTCTTCTTTTCAATCTTCGGTCTGAAATAACCGATGGGCAATAACAGGGCAAATAAAGAATAAAAAAAGGATTCATTGCTCCATCTAACAATGAGAAGAACTATCGTCAATATAAATACTATCACGGAAGTAATGAGAATCGTGGTCTTATTCTCCTTTCCTTTGTTGAATAAATCTATCAACTTCCTTGGTTCATCAGATTTCCCCATTGCTTCCTTAGCTTTGTCCTTAGCCTTGGAATAAATGTCCTTGACTATGTCTTGAGCCAAATTTGTGGCTTCTTTCATCTTCTCTTTCACCGATATGGGCTCATTATTCATGACCTTTCGGTCATTAATGTCTTCCATGTCTGTAATTGTATTAGTGTTCTATTTGATTACATGATAAAGGTAGGCACCTTCAGAACAACTGTCAAGTCCACATTGGTTCAAATCGCAATGGATATGTTGGCCGGCGTCAAAACGCATATGAAAATGACGCCGGGAACATCAGAAACGATGGCTCGGCGTCATTCAAAGGGGCAAAACGCTGCCGACCTAAAAGAAGGTAACCTGTGAAAGCTCTTTCCTGAGCTTGTGAAGCGCAGATTCTAATGATCACTCCCTGCACATTAATCCCGGGCAAGGTCCAACCACTTTAATTCAACCTTGCCCGAAATGGAGTCTCAGATAGCCATCGCATCGAAACCGGCGGTGATGTCGAAATACACATTCACCTCCCGAGGCTTCTTGTCCTGAGCGGACTTGACTTCAAAACAGAGCTGGTCCAGCTTCTTATCACCTACCATATTGAAATGCTGGGATATCATCTTCGATTCCAGATCCTTCAGCCGGAACATGATATCGGTAATGACATATTCAAGGTGAACATATCCATCCGTCTCCGCAATGACGATGGGGTGCTCTTCGTCGTACCCAATCGGAAGCTCTGAATTAAGCGATTCCGCGACATCTATCTTGTTGTCATAGAAGATGCGGGACGCGCCAATCGCATCGCCCAGATCTTCAATGCCGAAACAATGCTTGATTATGCCAGCCGCCGCCATCCGGTCAACCTCCGTTTTCGCGACCACCCTCGGGTTGGGCTGCCCCACATTGATATTCACCGGCCAGCCGAAGACCCATGCCTCAAGGTTCTTGACGTCCGCACCTATCTCCATGGCCGTATCACACATCAGCTCACAATAGCCATAATAGACATCCTCAAACGAAGTGAATTCGGCATATTCCACCTTACCTCCAACAGGTGCATAATAGAAGAACGGATTCCGCCCGGCTTCCGGCATCAAAGCGAAATGCGCCGGCTTCATATTCCCTTCATAGATGAGGGGACGGGTGTGGAGATCCATGTCATAAGCAAGGAAATAGAGCAGCTTGGTGAAGTAACTGGGGCCAATGCCATAGAAATAGTTTTCACCACCTCGCCTTAAGGTTGCGATGGCACCCCCGATTCTCTCTATGTCGGTCTCAGAGTTGCGGAGTAGCGCTACGAGACGCTCCAGCTTGGGCATAGTGGTCTCACGGTCATTCCTGCGAGCGATTCCTTCCGCCTGGAAACGGCTGATACCTCCCCACATGATAGTGGCCACGAATCCCTTATACAGGTCCCCACGGAAGAATCCGACAACATCTTCCCGGGACAGCTCCGCAGGGAGGCTCTTGACCACCTCGGCGAAATCGCCATTGGTGGATTCCGCCCTTCGCACGGGATTGGCGAACATGCCTTCACGCCAATGGATTGAAGGCTGTACATAATTATTGATGTCGTCAATGTGAGTTTGGATGAAATTGAGAAATGACATGGTGGGGAAACAATATTACTAAATGATTAATGAACAGGTTTCTCGAAAGCGAACAATTCCCAAACAGCAGGTCGCCGATCTTCTGTTAAAGCAGCGACCTTTTCGGTAATATCTACAAGCCGTTCATAAAGAACAAGGCAATCAAGATTTGACCATGAAACATAAGTATCTTTTATCTCTTCGACGGTGCCTTCTTGATACTCTTTTAGAATACGTCTACATTTCGCCAATACTTGACCATCTATTGGGCATACAGGTGGCATACCGGCGAGTTCTCCTTGACACCACATCCATTTTAAAAAGATTGACAAGCTTTTTTGACATTGTCCTATACGGATTCTTCCATTGGCGAAACAATTATGATACTGACTCTTATTAATACTCGCTTGAAGGGTGCACACATCTTTTATGAACTGAGCTCTGGTCTGTCTGGATTGTTTGTATTTCTCACCTAACTTCTCAAGCTCTGCTTTCCAGAAGAATACAGCCGCTGGTCGACCTTTTCTATCACAGGAATATACTGGATAGTAACGAGTTCGAACAGATGCGTTGATCGCCGCTGTCCACGCTTTCATTTTAGGAAAGATGTCTGTTTTAGGGAATCTATATGAGGTCACAAACTGATCCTGCCTCGCTTTTATGTCTTCTCCTGATCTCATTGGTAATACATATTTCAAGCAAATCTCTGAAGACTTTTTTTTAATCATCCCAAACAATCTGGATCAAGTCTTCATCTGTCTGATAACGAACTCGATTACCATCTAATTCAACAAGTTCTCTCCTATATGGGATCTTCCTATAATCTGAGGATCCTATATAGGAGAAAATGTGATTATTGCCTTGCACCTCGAATTCAAACTTCAGAAGCCATATGGGGTCATCGGCTTCCCTTGGGAAATGCGTTTCCAACCATGCTCTAATTTCAGGGTGGGCAATAGAGCCATGAACAGAGTAGTAATTGTTTAGAGGAAACATAATCGGGTTCTGATTGATCCCATTAATAATGATTTGATTAGGCTGTGGAACCAATCGGAATTCTCGGCAAATTATACCTAACCGAAAACTCCCACCTTGATGACGGACTACATTGAGAATAGAATGAGACATGGATATTGTTGACTGTAGTTTACTTATTATTAAACTCAATGTTTTGAGTCAAAGACCGCTTTATTTCATTTAGAGCCTTAACAGTATTGTCACTTAATTTCGTTGCATTTATTAATTGTAATCTTATATTGCTACCGAAATAGTATAATGCTGCGATAGATATAATCCACAATATCTCAAAGAGGGGGTTATAATCAACTGTTAATCCGCCAGAGATCTCTAATATAAAAATAAAAACGGGCCAAATCATAGAAAAAATCCATCCTGCTCTAGTCTTTGGGCGTGCCACTGCGGCAATAATGGCCATAGGTAGTGTGAAGAAAGAACTTACAGCAACGGCTTGACCGAATGACTCACCATATGAAGATGCGGCCAAACCAAATAAAAGTACTGAAATAAGGGAAAAAATACCTATTGTATACCAAAATTTCTTTCGCAAAGCTTCACAATTGGCTTGTGATGAATACTTTTTAACACGTCGAATATCGTCCAGTATAGTTTTAGTTTCGGACGATTCCCGAAAACGATTTAATAACGATAACAGCGGGATAGCTATCTTAAACTCATTGCTAAGGCTCATAAGCCTCCGGATAGGATCAATTATGTCTGGCGATTTAAACAATAACTCCAAGTTGTCCAAATTATCAAGATAACCATTTTCACTCATCGGTTTGGTTATAGAATAACATATGTCTGAGAAACACTTTGTGACTTGTTTGTCGGATGGATTATAAAATCCGATAAACCGATAATAACTCATCACAGATTTTAAATGATCATCTTCATCGTCAAAACTTATGCTCGGATTGTCTTGGAACTGGAGGGCCAACCAACCTTTCAATCCATTCGGATCTTTCCTAATTAGATGCTTTTTGACAAGGGATTTATCTAATAGTTTTAGGTCGTCTACTCCACAGACTGTCACATCAGATTCAAAGAACGTATACTCCGGCACATGACCCAAACCTGCTACCGCCTTAATCATAGCTGTAGCGGGGGAATATTTCGGACCGATTTTTGGCTCAGTATCTGTGCAATAATTAACCCATTGAATCTGCTCTGAGAAACGATCGCCTTTAGTCTTCATGAAGCCGATAAGATAACTCGCCTTATGAGACTCCATCTTCTCCACAAAACTATTGACAATTAATCTGGCGTTAGTAAAGTCCATCATGCCACGAAGAGGATTCCTGCCATCACTCCATCCGTCTTTCATCGCAGACATAGAGCCTTCGAACAAAGAGTAGTAAACATTAAAGACACCGTTGACGACTCTTCCTATACTCTCCCCAGTCATCGCAAAGTTTGGATCTTGCAAATCCCTGCAAAGATTAATATCCGCCAGGGGATCCATTGCCTGGATAATAAGCCGATAAATAATGTGTTCCGAGTCACCTTGTGCGTATCTTCTTATACCGTCCCGGTCAATCTTGCCGATACGGTCCGCCAGTACCGAGCTGTGATATCTGACCCATTCAACGAAAAGATCCGAACTAATCTCATACAGATGAGGGCCAACTTCCCAATGAGAGCAACAAAAATCCAAAAAATCCGAGGGAGATGAAACAACTATGTTTCTCTCCGTTTTTCCTGTCGCCTTGTCATTCCCTTCAAGAGTGAAAAACCAATTAAAGGGGACACCCTGATCCATTTCCCTCAATATCATGGATGAAAGGACTCTGTTTTCACTGCACCCGACAGCTGAACAATGTTTCTTAACCAACGCCCTGTCTATCCGTGATATAGATGTAACATATTGTCGGTTACGAGGTCTAAGCCACGATATGAACATATCCGAACAGATAAGACGTTGGGTTTCCACTGTGAGTTCAGGATATTGCTTTACAAAAGACAGTAGGGACTCCGGATCTCTGACCTTTTCAGTATTTATGGAAGAATGATGATCCGCAGACCCGCTCAAAGATAGGGAAATGTCAGGATTAAGTATGAACAATGCCGCATCAAGGCCATCTGCCTGGCTCTTAGGATAGCGTCTCTCGACTATATCAGTCAGCTCTTGTGAAATCTGAGGATCTATTTTGGAAAGCAAATCGCTCAATTGTCCTCGATAGAGCATCTCCTTCGAATGGGACGGCGATGCCGCAAGATAATCTGCCAATGATGGGAGATCCTCTATAATTGTGTTGTTAGTGACGTCATATAAAATGCCATGTGTCCCAGCCTGACCATTGACCGGTATCAGCAATCCCGACAACTCAGAATCCAAGCGAAGGTAGTTCCATCTCTTACCAGCATCAGGATCAGTCAGACCTTTGACAACATTGGCGAGTACCGATGGCATATCCCTTGGTATTGTTATTCTGCCCTGACGCTTTTGAAACGCCAGCTCTTCTTCCTTCGAGGAGAAACTCTTCTCCCCCATCCAGAGGCTTAACAGAGTCATTCCCAGAGAATAGTAATCCGCTGAAGGTGTAATCTTGCATAACGTCTTACCATCCAGCATAATCGAGGTGTCGCTATCATATACCTCAGGAGCCGCATAGATGGCCGTCCTGGACTGGGATGTAATTATATCCTTTTGCCCAGGTTTGAGAATGTCAGCGATCCCAAAGTCACATAGACAGACTTTAACGGGAAACTCCTGCTTTATGAGAATGTTCGCAGGCTTCACATCCTTATGAATGATGTGAGATTCGTGACAGACAGAGATCGCCTTACCTATCTGAAGGGCAATTTCAAGCAACTCGGCGGTCCTTCCTTTATATGCCTTGCCGCTAGTCGCACCGAAAGGGCAGTATTCCATAAGTTCATATGGAGCTGACCCTCCTGAAAATGAGGCTGTCCCCGACTGGAAACTTCGCACTATCCGCTCGTCGCTGATCTTAAACAGGGACGGTAATACAACCGAGTTAGGGGAAAAGCCGGGCCTATATAACTTGGCCGCAAAACGCACTCCACCCCGTGATACGACATAAAGTTCAGCCTCGCTACCCGAGGAAACAACAGAATCAACCGAATATGAATCGCCGGAAAGGATAACGCTGTCCCCCGGGGATAGACGATGAGGAATCGACGCTTCCTTACGCTGCGCAGTAATTCTTTCCTCTGGCTGCACTTGATTTATACTTTCCGTCGAAGCGACAAGGGTTCCTTGTGAGGAAGGCGCAACCTTAGTTCCTTGAACGTCACCTTTATATGCCAATATGGTTCCAGTTAAGTCTGAGCCGGATTGTATAGGAACCGCTCCGGGAGCTATAATGGTGCCATCAGAGGCCGAAGGGGCGATCGTCGTCTTTTGAGAATCATTATCCATCGACTTCATTTTTTAATTGTATTGATAATCTTTCCCACGGCCCTGCCTAATCTCCGCATTAAAGTATCGTTGTTCGCAAGTGATTTTCCCTCGACGGAAGGAATGCTAAGAGAGGCCTCCGGGGAATCTTTTATTTCAAGTAACTCTTCTGGGAAGCATTCGTTATCGTAAATTGTTATAACTATTACACTGATATTGTCTTTCCCTCCGTTATTATTAGCCTTATTTACAAGTGCTTCAGCACAGTTATCATCTTCATTGACCATGATTCTCTCTATCTCCCCATCATCTACCATATCTGTCAATCCATCCGAACAAATCAATATTGTATCTCCATCCAATATCTTTCCTGTGAAGTCTTCCACCTCAACAACTCCCTCACAGTCCCCACCAATAGCATTATAGAGAGCAAGCCCCTGTTCGCCTATGTCAGTTCCATACTTATGATTCAAGTCCTGGTCAACGGTTAATTGCTTCAACAACCCAGAACGTAAGCGGTATGTCCTGCTATCACCTACATTCACGATCCACACCTTACCCTTATGCCATACAATACCAGATAACGTATTCCCCATTGGACGAGTCTGTCCCTCATCATGAGACATTTTATTCAGATCCCGGCTGATCCATTGTGAAACCGCATTGAAATCATTCTCGAAATCTATCATTGAGTCAATGTTCCGGCTGATATGCTTTAATGTATATTCACTTGCGAACTCCCCTTTCTCATGCCCTCCCATACCATCCGCAACAAGGTAATAATACACACCCGAATCATCTATTGCTTGAACGCGATTAAGGCTGGAATCCCTGACAAGTTCTCCCTTGATACTCAGCATATCCTCATTAGCATGCCGCTCAAGACCTTTATCAGAACAAGCCTGTATTGACAAAATGCTCATAATTAACTGATTTGAAAATCAATCACAGCTATTCTAAGGGTATTACCCTTATTTATGTTATACCATTGCCTTGGTGTCAACCTCAGACCATCTATAAAAGTACCATTTGTGGAACCGTAGTCTTGAATCTGCCATTGCTGTCCTAAAACCCTAATTTCACCATGATTCCCGGATATATAACCAACAGAACCAAATTCGGGATAGACTCCTCCCCTCCTTCCGAAAGATCCTGATCTCAACGGAAGGCACCACCCGTTACCAACAAGTGAAAGTGGAGGAGCACCCGCAGTTATCGGTGATTGCGCGACAGTCGTACCTTGAGGAACATCAGCCAAACTGCTAAGAGCCGAAGAAGTCTCAGGTCTTACAGGCGAAATCGTTTGTTTAGTGGGCGCCGCCGGAGATGGGGCTGATTGTGGTTGGGATACTTTTTTAGACAAGAACACCCTGGCTGGGACCAAATCTTCTCCACATCTTGGGCACTCTGTTCCTGTCCTTGGTTCTTTGCATTCGGGACAATATTTCAATTCTTTGCCGCATTGGTCACAATACTTGCTGACATCCTCGATTTCGGCATGGCAATAAGGACAAATTACCATTTTACATCCTCCTTTTTAACAGTCAAGAGGTCCTCGTATGACGGATTCAACATGCCAGAGGTTCTTTCTGACATGTGCATTTTAATTTCATCAAAGAAGTTCCTCACATCACGGGCATTTCCGAACCGATCATTTCGATTGTCGTACATGAAACGAATCTTATTTTTAATTTCTAACCAGGCGTCATCCTCAACTTTCAAACTATCTTTGTTACAGAACATCTCGAAGATCTCGGACAATTCAGAAGGATTATAGTCTTCGAAGATGAAGCAATTTCTGCTTGGGAAACGGGATTGAAGGCCCGAATTACTATTAATGAAGTTGGTCATTTCCTTTGTATAGCCTGCGACTATACATACAAAATCACCTCTTCTGTCTTCCAACTGCTTCAGTAATATATCCAAACTATCTTTTCCGAAATGGCCATCCGCAAGTTCGTATGCCTCATCTATAAACAAAACCGCTCCCATCGATTTTCGGATAACCTCTCTAGTCAAAGATTCCGTCTGACCGACATATCCCGCGACAAGTTGACTTTTATCGACCTCTATGACATCTGGTCTGGGAAGTACACCCATCGAATACAAGATTTTCCCCATCATCCTCGCAACAGTTGTCTTTCCTGTGCCGGGATTTCCTAGAAACATATAGTGACCGACTGGGATGTTCGGCTTTCGACCAAACCGTTCTGCGATAGTACGTTCCCTATTAATAGTATCTACAAGTCTCCTCATCGCCTCTTTAACGTTAGACAGTCCAATCAAGGAATCCAACTCCCTCAGACAATCTTGAGCATCCACTTTTTCGGGTTCCTTGAATGGAATGTCTTCAGCTTTTATAGTCATCAGGTCCTCACGGGTGGTTAAATCCGCCGGGATCCGTTTAAGTCTTACTGATTGATTTCGGACAGACTTCTCAAAAGCCTTTCTCGCTTCTCTCGCATTTCCGAAATTATCAGTTCTAGACAAAAGCATCGAGTCAAACATCTTAAGCAGTTTATCTCTACAATCCTGATCCTGCAATTTGTATCCCGCATCTGTAACAAACAATTCAAATATTTTACATAACTCCGCCGCTGAATAATCTTCAATGTTGATCTCATGCGTGAAACGGCTCTTGAATCCATCATTGGCTTTGTATAGATTCTGCATTTTATCTTTGTATCCAGCACAGATAACAACAAATTTTCCTCTGTCATTCTCCATGCGTGTCATAAGCCGCTCAAGGGCTTTTAGTCCTTCCGTGTCAGTACATTGGCCCAGATCATCAAAAGGAGCGAAACTATACGCCTCGTCAATGAACAAAACGCCTCCCATAGCTTCGTTTATTGCCTTGTCCATCATCTTGTCGGACTGATTGACAAACCCCGAAACAATGTCTTTACGGCTCTTCTCTATAACTCTGTCAGTAGCAGTGATACCCATCGCATGGAATAGTTTACCGAATATACGAGCTATAGATGTTTTCCCTGTACCAGGATTGCCCGTGAGAATAATATTCACGGGCTTCAAAGATGCTTTTCCAACGCCAGCCTCCAGCCTTCTTTGGTCCATGGCCATTTCTTCAGCAAGATCACGGACTGCTTTCTTGACTCCATCCATTCCTATAAAGCGATCCATTTCTGCCAGGACATCATCTACCGTTATTTCTTTGGTATTCTCGAGGCCGACCACGTCTTCCCAATTCAACAGATTCCCTTCTGAAGACAGTTCTTCATCATTCATCGCCCTTCGTCTTGAGTTCAGCCTCTCAACGGCTTTCTCAACAACATTTCTAACCTCCCTAGCATTTCCGAACTTGCCTTGGTCTCTAGATAAATACATTTTGTCAAAGAACTTCTGTATCTTATCCTTCGCTTCTTCAGATAAAGAAAGCCCCTTATTCTGAATCATTCCATAAAAAATCTGAAGCAATTCGTTTGGCTTATAGTCCGGGAAATCAATTCTCTTGTTGAAACGTGATTCAAGCCCCGAATTTGTCCGTATGAATTCACCCATTTCCTTTGTATAGCCGGCGATGATACATACAAACTCTCCTCTCCTGTTCTCTAGAATCGGGAGTAGTGTGTCAATTGCTTCCTGGCCGAATGAATCATGGTCATCACTCTTAAGAGAATATGCTTCATCAATAAAAAGGACACCCCCGATAGCTTTAGAAACGACTTGATCAACTTTCTGAGCAGTTCCACCCACAAATTCTGAGACCAAATCTTTTCTCGTGACTTCAACCAATTGCCCAGAAGGTAGAACCTCCAAAGTATTCAACAAGTCAGCGAAAATCCTTGCTATGGTTGTCTTACCTGTTCCAGGATTACCAGTGAAAATAAAATGATCCTTGATTCTTATGGTAGCATCATCCCCTTTCAACCTCCTTTCGCTCTTTAAAGTATCAACTATCGCATGGATCTCCTTTTTCACATTCTCTAGTCCGACAAAACCATCAAGCAGGCCAAATAATTCCTTTTCAGTTTTAGGGACAAACACCTGTCCCTGAATATCTTGTTCTTCTATTAATGAACCTCCGCGCATGTTCATGTTTACAATGAACTTCTGAAGTTCACCTACCACATCATTCCCATTCGCAAAACTCTCATCACGATTTCTGCACAAATACTTAAACCTGTTAAGCATTTTTTCATTCGCAGCATCAGAGACTGCTATCTTGAGTTCGGTCAATTTCGAGCAAGCAAGATCTCTCATCGAGGTATCGTCAAATGGCTCCAGATAAAAACGATACTCGAATAATTTGGCAATATCGGGATTATGTTGTGCGAAAGGTCTCATCACATCAGGTAACCCACTCATAAAAACAATCGGCATGTTCTGGTTCTGACGCATTCTTAAGAATAGCTTATCAATCACAGACACCTGCGTCATGGCTGAACTGGGCAGCAATTTATGGGCATCAGTAATATGGATGATTCCATTGGCGTTAGAAGCGATCACCGAATCCATATTCTTTAAAAGAGAATCGATCTCTGAAGCATCGTAGGACGCTATCTCGTACTTTGTAATAACCCCTTCATTGAATGCGATATCCCTCAACAAGTCAGCCAAGTAGTGCTTTCCCGAGCCCGTATCACCAGTTATGAAGCAATCAAGGCCAAACATTAGAGACTGCTGTTTCCCCGCCAAACTAGAGATACTCTTGCGTGCTTTGCAACGCTGGACATAGTCTTGTAAGCTTGGGATAATACTATCCTTTGATACCAAACCAATAAAAGGATTGTCCGGGGTCAGCAAGTTGCCGCATTCACGACAAAACTTAGCACTTTCTCTATTATCTGTATGGCAGACTTTGCAACGCTTCATACTAATCTTTTATTTCTGATGATGTTTTGGTTGTTATGGTCTCTGTAAAAGTATGAGGTTTCCCATATATCCACCTTCCACCTAATTCCGGCATGGCACATTCTGAAGGTTGCCTGTGTGTACATCCACATAAATTACAGACCCACCCTAAAGGATTTTGAACAGTTTTCGTTACTGTCTTTGTCTTGACAAGATCTATCTTTCTGGCGCAGAAATAATTCCTCTGCTGCTGCGGTGTTGAGCCGGCAGGAGGAAGCATTTCAGAAAGGAGTTTATCTATGTCAATTTCTAATTTCTCGAGATCTTTAGCCGATGTGTCATATTTTATTGAACTCTTGGGAGGTGCTATTTCATTATCCGTTCCGTTAGAAACAGCTGATTCTGAAGAATCCAGTGTCTGCGGTTTGCATTCTCGTTCATTAATGACAAGTTGATCCTTTGATACTTCTAGCCCCTCGATCACATCGGTAGCAGTATTCTCAATTTGCGCTCGCAACTCCTCTGCTTTTGAAACCAATTCTTGTAGCTGTTGAAACTTTGGATCAGATTGAGCTTTCTCAACGGCCTTTTTAGCGGCTCTTGTTAAAGGTTCGTTACATTCAGGGCAGAATGCCCTAAAAGATAAGGTACCGCACTTCGGGCAAATAATTCCCCCAGCAGGCGCACCGCACTGTGAGCACTCTTTTTCTTCAGGTCCCATAGGAGCCCCGCAGAAAGTACAATAAGACACCAGCTTCCTCCTACAATGAGGGCAGATCTCCTGATTTCCAGATACTATGCCTCCGCAAAAAGAACAACTCTTTTCATTTAAACTCTCAAATGAAGTATTCTTCTGACAATCAGATTGAGTTTTATAATGTATCATTTATTTCAATAATCATAGTCCAAACCCAGATAGCTCAACACTTGCATCCAACCTTCGAACGCATAAATCGACCCGATATAATCATTTAGCGCATTGATTTTCTCATTATAAGGGAGATTTGGGAAATCTGGGTGAACCCTATCGAAACTAGCTCCTGGCAACCCAGAATGCGCATTTACACAAATAGCCGTAATAGAAGGTATCCTCTCACCGATATTTGCAGACAGACACTCAAGAATATCCACAATACAACCAAGTTGATAACCTAACCTAGGCGTATCATGATGAATCATAATAGCAAGATCACCGTATGTAATTGGAGCAGATTGACGTACAACTACGTTAACAAGCGCTGGGATAATTCTTCTCACAAGGGCATTAGAGATGGGAGACGTCACACAATGGTCAATAATTGAAAGCCCATTAATAAGAATTGTTTGACACATGAGATTAAACTATTGAATTTTGTTAGCCTTCTTCCGCCTAACAACAGCCACCGTAATAAATGCTGCCAGTAAAATGAAAATGACAATAGTATTGAAGGTCGACTCGTTGTTCTCAAAATCTAATGCATAGAAGAGAATGAGATACAGCACAGCTATCGCAATCTCAATCATGCAACCTTTCTTTTTTATAGCCTCTCGCTGAGCACTGACATCCTCAGAATGCTGAATCTCTTCTGTGTACATACTAGAGTCATAAAAGCCATTCCAAAATGTCTTTGCAAGAAAGATGAAATCATATCCGTCAATAGTCCAAGAACCTTTACTCCCTGATAATTGCATCATCACTGATTTAGCGTTGCAAATTCTTGATAAAATATCTTTATCAATCTCATACCAAACGAGTTCTTCACAAGCAGAGGCGTTAGTCAGACCATTAGTCGTAACATCGCTGTCACTTTCATGAGGTGTCAAAGGAATGTTTTCCTTCCCATCTATTTGAATAATTAGTTCGCCATTACGTAAGAAAGCCCACTCCCCTGCATATGAAGCTAAACCACGAGATAACGATCCTGATTTGATTCCTGATTTATTGAGTTCTGAGGACCTGAAATGAACATCTATCAACAATCCTTCAATAGTAGGTGTTGAAACATGGCGAATACTGAAATCAGCATTTTCACTCAATGTCAACTTTCTAGGATTAAGTTGGTAATTCAATTTGTAAGACTCAACAGTAGTTTTCCCTTTAAAAGAGTCTTTAGTCTCAGTAACATAATTATTTGCCATAACTCAACAATTTTAAAATAATCATATCAGACAAATATATCCGCCTATACCATATTCGTCAAGTTCACATTGGTTCAAATAACGACGGAAACGTGGGCCGGCGATATTATCCCTGCTGGCAGGCCCTAGGAAGCCTCGACAATGGAATAAGCGCACGGCCCACGCCGGAATCTACTGAGATAGAAACGGTGCGGACAACCTGTCTTTCTCTTGCCTATCGAATTTCCTAGGTTCGCCAGCGAGAAATGACCGGTCAGCTCCGTATTTACACAAATATAATTAATTCAATGGATTATTCAATATTCATCATTCTTCTCGGATGCAAAACCCCAATCAAAATGACGCCGGAACCATCATTATGCGATGGCTCGGCGTCATTCAAGGGGGCAAAACGCTGCCGACCTCCCTGCTATTTACTCCCAGGGAAACATCTCGTGGTTGGCGTCCATGTCCTTTCCTAGTTTCCAGAATATGGAATCCAGCACCTTCATATAACCCATTCCAGGGCATCCGTGACGGGATCGGAAGGCTTCAATGACCGGGTGGCTTTCAAGAGAGCGGTAAGTGTCGACTATATCCCAGTAAACTGAATCCTGATGATCTAACCTTGTCTCCTCCAAGGTAAATGGCTTCTGGAACACCACCCCGACATACTTATCGTAAATCGGATACTCGGTGTCCGAGAGAAGGTTCAGCATCTTTGTGACGAAGGAGAAGTTGTTCTTCCCCATAGCTGGTTGTAATTCCTCAGTGACAGTTCTCGGATCCAGGCGATCGGAGCTACCTCTTAGTGACTCCATCTTCGAAAAGAAGGCTGCCTTTGCCTCGGATGGGACTATCCCCATTCCATAGAATGAAGAGAAACTCCACTGAAACAATAAGTTAGAACGGACATCACCTTTCCTGAACTCCTCTTTCAAGAAAGTGTAAACAGCGGAATTGACCGCAAACGCGTTATTTTCCAACAAGTAAGGAAATTGGTTGAGGGAATAATCCAACAACCGGATAGCATCATTATTTATCATAAAGGGAAATAGTTTGATGACAATTATAAGCCAAAATTCCCAAACTACCAAATAATGTGTCACCCGAATCGTTCCACAAACTAATTCCCGGGCAAGGTCGAGTTATGGGGTGGGGTACCTTGCACGCAAAAAAGGCCACTGACTGCCCTGCAACGCCATTTCCCTAGGCAAGATCAAGCCACTTTAATTCGACCTTGCCCCGTAATTAGTTATAAAAATCAAATAATTAAGCAGAAAATGATATATTTATTTATATCTTTACGGCACTAAACAAAAGACTATGAAAACGATTAAAGTACGTAGAGTTATCGAGCTACTAGAGCGAGATGGATGGAGGATTGTCCGGACCAAGGGAGATCACCGTCAATTAAAATGCAGAGACAAACCAGGTACAGTTACTGTCAGTGGTAAACCAAATGACGATCTGGATTCTTTCATATTAAATAGTATTTGGAGACAAGCAGGTTGGAAATAGTTTATAATAAAGGTATTAAGCATGAAAAAAGTTAATATTACCATCGATTGGGTTCCCAACAACTTTAGCGCCGCACCTGAATGTGACGAGATTACCTGTGTAGCTACCGGGAAGACCCTTGAGGAAGTGAAGAAGAACATCATTGATGCTCTTAAATTCCACATTGAGGGACTGATTGAGGATGGTGAGACCGTTCCGGAAGAAATCAGAGGAGAGTGGGAACCAGAATTTGTTTTGACTACCAGGGCTCAGCTCAAGTACTGCGACTTGTACATCACTCGCAAAGCTCTGGCAAAAGAGACAGGTATCAATGAACAGCAACTAAGCCATTATGCAAACGGTCAACGCCACCCAAGACCCGCGATGAGCAAAAGAATTTCCGATGGCATAAGAGCCATCCGTAACCGGCTGAATATTATTTTGTAAACCAATCTCGACCTAGCCTCTTGATTGCCAGAGAACTACTCGAACAGCTCGGTGGCTTGGCGGAAGAGTTCGTCGATGAGGTGGGCGTCGGTGGCTTTTGGGTCCTTGGCAGCTTTGTGATCCTTCGTGTCTTTGGCATCCTTGCCGTCCTTGCGGGCGGAAGAGGGTTGGCTCTTTGGCGTGGAGGGAAGGGTGGTGTCCTTGGGGGCCGGGGCGGCGGGATTCCCGGTCGAGCCGGGAATGACGGTCTGGTCGGGGACCGCGGAAGGAGCGGGGATCGCTGCAGGTTCAGGGGCGTTCGTACGAGACCAGCGCTCAAAGAGCGGGACCAAGGCCATGACAGCGACAAACAGGATAAACACTATGCCAGCAATTGCTGGCATATCGCTCTTCAGAGCCTTCTCAACCTCCTGTACTGAAGCATATCGAGCCTCCGGTCTAGCCTGACAAAGCCGACGGACAATACGGGAATATTTCCTGACCGGGAACAACGACATCACCATCCCGAGCGAATAAAGGTCGCTCCGAATGTTGGCCTTACACCCTGAACGCACCTCCGGGGCAGCGAAAACGGCGGTTCCCGCCGGAGTCTTCAGAATCGAGGATGAATCCGTGTCGGAAAGGCCGAAATCTATGAGCTTGACATTGTCGCCATTGAATGTCACGAGAATATTCGACGGCTTCAAATCCTTGTGGATCACCTGCTTGGCGTGCATATAGGACAGAGCCGAACATATCTCCAAGACAACCTTGTCATATACTGCCCTATCCCTCTTCCCCTCAGATAAGAATTCCTCCAGGGTGCGGCCATCGATCCACTCCATCTCGATGCAATTGCCAAGCTCCGGATCCCTGAAATAGGAATAATATTCACAAATATTCCCATGGCTCAAAGAATAACCGATTTCGAATTCCTTAAGCAAAAGCCGCTCATACAAAGGGTTTTCCCGATATTCTTCCTTGAGGCATTTAAGGACACGGAAACGTCCTCCCCGGTCGAGCCGCCAGAGCTGGCAATAACCCGACTCTGAGTCGCAAAGAATCTCAAGGCTTCCTGAAGAGGCTAGCGCATCGCCATTGGGAGTGCTGAAGAACTCGGAGGTGTTTTCCATGCTCAAATATATACAATTTTGACTACATTTGTATTAAGCATGCGCTCTCTCTTGTCATACATCTTATTATCGTTGGCGTTGCTCGTCGGGACAGCCTCCTGGGGTCAAAGTGACCGCTGGGACAGGGCATTGGACAGCTACCAGACCATCTGCGACAGGTGTATCTTGTTGAGAGAACAGTCATTAAGAGGCGAAGAGATCTCCCCGGAGGAGCTCCGGTCGCTGCTAGAGCAAGTCAGCTCACTAAGGACTTCACTTCAGAAAGGTTCCGGTAGCATGTCGAAAGCCCAGAAAGAGCGGTTCAAGAGGATCAGGGACCGCTATACAGAGGCTTTTTCCAAGCAAGGATACACGACTGACGGGCCGGTGCTCAAGGTCGCTAAACCCGCCATGGATCTGCCACGGGTGAAGAATGAGGGGAAGATTCTTCGCTCCGCCTCCGGCTCCCCTCAGAATGACAATAGAAGCCTATCCAGTCACCTTGACAAACAATCCAGTCAGACTGACAAACCGAAGGACCTCTCCACTAGCCTGACCATTCTCGGAGCATGGAGCCCCAAATCGCTCTCCTATGGTGCGATGGCGGCCATAACAGGAAGGAGATTTGGCGCTTATATCAAGGGACGCTCAAATTTCAAGGGTCAGGTCACCGCCTCATATTCCTGCCTAAGCGATGGGACCTCAGGCGGAGCTCCAATCTGGACAACAGGCAAAGAAAGCCACACGGAATGGAGCCTTGGAGCCGGCGGAATAATCAGATTATCAAATGCTTTCAGTCTCTATGCCGGCTCCGGCTACGGCCACTCCGAGACACTATGGGAAGATGCCGCCGGCAAATGGGCCAAGGTCGACGACTACTCCGCCAAAGGAATATGCGCCGACGCTGGTATAATATTCACTATAAGCTATTTCCAGGCCTCCGCCGGAATCAGCACGATTAATCTAAAGAACCCCACCCTCGAGATCGGCCTCGGAGTCCGTTTCTGATAGTTTCTCTTTCGGGCAAGGTCGAGCCTACTGCAGCTCATTTGGAAACCATAATAATAGGCTCTCCTAAAGCACAGGAAATATGCGATATTGACCGCAAAGTCAGATTAGGAAAGCCAGTTGTCCAGCGGGAAACCACAGCCTCACTCTTCCCCAACTTTCTGGCAAGATCACGCTGAGTCATCCCTTTCCTCTTCATGATCTCATCAACCCGCTGAATGACAGCGGCAGACAAACGCATTTCCTCTAGCGTTTCTTCGGGGACATCCCTTAGTTTTTCCTCAAACCAAGCACTCTTGTCTTTCATATCTCAAAAACTTGATTCTCAACACCTTTCAATATCCTTTCTTCTATAACAATAGAGCCGGATTCCAACATTGCATGCAATAATCTGTCGAACCTCTGCAAGTCCATCACATATCCAAGCAATTGCCTGCTATCCTCGTATCTCTTCACATCCTTTATTCCCCCATTACCAATCACAAGAATCTGATCCGAGATGCGAAGGCAGTATAATCGTAGTTTCCCGCTATCGAGAGGTAACGCGACAAGGTCATCCTCTATCTTACCTTCAGGACGGAAAAAACGCTCTAACGCACCAACCTCCAATACGACTTGTAACGCGGCCAAAATTCTTCTATAGTCATTCCTGTAAGTTGCATCAGCTTCAAAAGCCTCAACGAACTTCTCAAATTCAGTCTTTCCATCAATCTCAAAACTAATGGAATACAACGACACGGTTTCCGAACTGGCAATCAATTCAACTGTTGTGTTCTTTTTCATAGCAAATTTAGAATAAAATTAACTTATATGCTAAACTTTATCACTGTAACAATAAAAAAACGATACCGGCACGACCTCCGATATCGCTTTGTGGCCTCTTGGATCCACGGTCTTACATTCTTGTATAAATATAGCTATTCCTGGAATTATTTCAAAGACTCCACATGTATTCTATTCCCTGGGCAGCAATTCCAGGACATTCAGCCCTTCGGCCTTGGCGGCGACGTAGGGAGGGGTGACGGTGCCGTCGGAGCGACGGATCGTTGCGATGAACAATGGCGCCCCGAGGATGAACTCAGAGGCCTCGAAGCGGTCGCCTGGCCGGAGTTTGGCGTTTTCGACCGAGACCACCTCGAAAGTCGTTCCGCCAATGAACCTGATCTCCACCAACCTATTGGGTGCCCACCCGAGCAGAAGAGAAGAGCCTTCCTTCAAAGATGCGGTCTCAATTGTCTTGGATGTGAAGAAGGAGGAAACCACTGCACCGGAGTCTTTCAACTTCTTGCAAAATGACTTAAAGTCCTTTTGGCCCAAGTAACGGCAAAGGGTGTCCATGGTTGCCACCCTCGGAGTGGAAGAATAAGAGACATATCCCCAAAGCCTCTTGAGAGTGGAGGCGGATATTAATTCCCCTATCTCTCGCTCAATGACGAACGAGAGAAGCTCATAATCAGTCGTTGTGGAAAGACGGTGACCAAATTTATCTTCAACTTGACGGAGAAGCTCTCCAAGCTCCGGTATGAAAGGTGTTCCCATAAGTGTCGCTAAATTATCCTTTCATTCTGGTTCAATCAAGTCCAAGTTGGTTCAAAATGGAAAATACTTTATCTGGCGACTATTTTTGTGCCCACAGGCACATGGTCGGACGCCCGACTCACAGTCACCCCGTGAATAACCTTTCCCTTCGCCACATAGAGAGTATCCAAAAGATTATTGCCGTCCCTGTCATTCATTGGGGAGCAAAACAACCCCGTAATATCATCTCCGTTAGTACCCGAGAGATGCGGATTTGCGAAAACATCCAAAGAGCGGATCTGGTTGTTCCCGCAAATCAACCAACGAAGCAAAGGACAAGAGGAGACATCCAATGACTCAATCTGGTTTGATGAGCAATCCAGTTCTTGAATCTCACGGTTATTAGAAAGGTTCAACTCGGTAATGGAATTGTCACTGCAATATAGCCCCCATAGCTTAGGATTGGACGAAACATCAATGGAGGTCAATGAGTTATGGTCGCACCGAAGGTCCCAGAGTACCGGATTATGAGAGACATCCAGTTCGGATAATCCAGTATGCTCACAGAATAGCTTGAAGAGCTTTCTGTTTGAAGTCAAATCCATGGACTTCAAGGGATTGCCAGCGACATATACTTCAGAAAGATTCGGGCAGGCTTTGAAATCAATGGATCCGATTGAATTCCAACTGCATTCAAGGTACTCGAGATTCTTCACCCCTTTAATATCCAACTCCGTAAGACCACAGGAATTGCAGACCAACCTCTCCAAGCCGGAAATGGAAGACAGGTCCAGACTACCGAGTGGATTGCCCGATACCGCCAAAGACTTGAGATTCTTCAGTCCCGAGACATCAATAGAATGTAGTCCGCAACTCATACTTTCATATTCCTCAAGCAGCGGGACCGCCGAGAGATCCGGATGGATGTCTGCGCACCAACTGATTTTCAATACTTTAAGCTTAGGATTATTACTGAGATCCGAAAGGCTTGATGCACTTGCGTCCACATTAATCTCTTCGAGATAAGGAGATCCTGAGACATCAACAGGCTGGAGCCTCCCGCTATTGTCGTGGCTGACATCCAAAAACCTCAACTCGCCGAATCCGGAGAAGTCGGGCATATCCCCTCTGCCGTGGGAGAAATTGATAACCCGAAGGGCTGGACAGCAGCTGATATCCGGGTATTTTATATAGCACATCTGGAGACTCAGCTCCTCAAGGAGCGGATTGCCAGAAAGGTCAAGGGTTCCAGAACCGGTCTCGCCTATTCCACTATTGTTAGACAAATCCAAGACCCTCAGCTTTGGATTCCGGGAGACATCGACTTGCATCAGTGTTCCAACCGGCCCGACACATTCATCCCAATGGTAATGCTTACTAAGGTAATAATGCTCCTTGTTCAGAACGACAGTGCCGACCCATTCTCCAGGGCAGCGAAGGATCTCGAGCTCCGGCATGTGTTCAATCCCGCGGAGAGAGGTTACACCTAGCTGATTGGACCAGAAGTCAATTTCATGAATATCAGCGGCTTCCATGAAAGATATCTCGCCATCAAGATCAACATCGAACCTCGAGACGAGCCATGCCTTGAAGGCCTGGTCAGGAATAATTACCGTACCTGCCTTGATAGGAACAATCTCCGTGTCTTCAGGGACATTTTTCGTGGAACGATTGACTGTCACCCCCTGAATCTCTTGATCCTCCGAGACATAGAGTTTCCGCAGTAGATTCTTCCCTGTTGTGCCGGGCATCGGAGAGCACTCAAGGATCTTGAGCCTCGGCAACATGCTGACGTCCAGCTCCTCAAGTCGGCAATTCCAACACTTCAACTCATACAGATTAACGCACGAGGAGAGATCCAGCTCCGCGATTGAGAGATCCTGACAATTGAGACAATCAAGATTAGGGTTATTAGAAAGGTCGATTGTAGTGATGTCCGTACCGTAGATTCCTAGCCAACCCAGTTTAGGATTGCCACTCAAATCCAGTTCCTTGATTCTCAAATCCCCGACATTGAGAACCCCGAGCCTCGGACACTTGGAAACATCGATGGAAGTGATCGGGTTGCCTCCGCACTCGAGAGTATGCAATAAAGGGGTGTTCGAAAAATCAAGGGAACCCACGTTATTGACCCACATCCGGAGTTCCCTCAACCTTGGAACTGATGAGAGATCAATTGTTTCCAAGAGGTTATAAGAACAAAGTACCTCTTCAAGGAAAGGATTATCCGAAATAATCAAGGACCTGAGCATATTCTTGTCGCAGGCCAGGTAACGGAGTTTGCGGTTGCCGCTGACATCAAGAGAATCGAGAAGACCCGGATGGCCGACATCGTCGTATTCGTTGACATCCGCCCCGCGGCAGATAAGGGAATCGAGATTCTTGAAATGCTCAATCCCCCTCATCGAGGAAATCTTATCAGTCACGACGTCAATCTTCCTGATTATCAGGCCCTCCATTTCTGAGAGAATCCCGTCGCCATTAGCATCGAAATTGTCCAGGAGATATTGTTTGAAATAAGGGTCCGGAATATCTATCCCTTTAACCTCAGGGATTATTTCCATCGTGGCGAACCTCCTTGTGTCCGAATGGATCTCGATCTCACCGGCATTGGCGAAAGCATACCACTCGTATGTCATACCTGGCGACAGATCCGAAATGACAGCCCTGAAGGAAGTAGATGGCAGATCGCAAGTTATAATCTTTTTCTCTTGATTGCCCGTCCAGAATACGAAACCGCAGGTCTGGACCCTGGGCGAAGACAACTCGCAAGACAGCGACACCGACCTGTCAGCCACAATAGCCTCAGCTGAAAGTATCTCCGGAGCAAGATAGTCTTCGCTCCCCTTTTCCGGCACACAGGAAAGCAGAAGCGAAATGAGAACAACTCCCCAAAACAACCATTCAAACCGTTTCAGCATCTAATGCAAATATAACAAAAAAAGCAGCCAGATTACTCTGACTGCTTTCATTATCTGGTCGGGATGATCCGACTCGAACGGACGACCCCTACGTCCCGAACGTAGTGCGCTAGCCAACTGCGCTACATCCCGATTGCTCCTTAAGCGAGCTTGTTGATGTAGACAGCGATGCCGCTCTTAAGGTTCGAGGCCTTGTTCTTGTGGATAACGCCGATCTTAGCGAGTTTGTCGATCATGGCGTACACCTTCGGAGCATCCTCCTCGGCGGTCTTCTTGTCTGTAGTGTTCCTAATGTCGCGGATAGCGTTCCGCGTCGTCTTCGCATAATACCTATTATGCATTCTGCGCCTTTCGCTCTGGCGATTGGCTTTCTTTGCTGATGCGTGATTTGCCATTGTTGTATTTTTTAATATTTTGGTAGTGGGTAGGAGAATCGAACTCCTATTGCGGGAATGAAAATCCCGAGTACTAACCGTTATACGAACCCACCAGGATCCCCACTAAAGCGCTATGCGCAAATTGGGATGCAAATATAGAGAATAATTTCGAGCCTTCAAAATAAAAATCACTCTTCTTTATCCCACTCAAATGAATAAAGTAAGGACTCTACCTGACGAAGGTACTGGCGCTTATCATACTTGGCCGCATAGACCCACGCCTCGAGCACGATAATGTCCTTTCCATCCTTGCTGTAGAAGGAGTGAGAGACGAAGGGGCCACCCATGAAGTCGTTGTACACTTCCCAAAGTCCCCTTGTCTCGGCGAAGTCCATATTATGGTATTTCAGGAACTTAACACCCGGAGTGATGAACTGGCTCGTGATCATGTAGGTGTTGTCGAACATGCCGGGGACATATTTCTGAAGGAAGGCGTCCCTGTGGGCGATGATACGCTCCTCGGTGAAAGGCTGCTCCTCTGTCGCAGGGTACTTATAGACGAACACTCCCTGGGTTGTGTACTGCTTCTCATCAGCTATCCAGATGAAATCATCAGCGACTTTCTTGAGGTTGTACCCCGTCGGGAAATGAACCTTGCCGCCGATCATCTGGTCCACAACCTCAGCGAGTCTACCCTCCTCGTAAAGAAGAGTGTTGGCTATCACCCTGTTGCGCTCAGCCTGCTCAATAGCTCCGGCGATATTCTCACCGTCCCTTTGGAGCACGACTATGGCGGAGTCGGGTGTGGAGGCGTTGACCTGAACCACGCATTGGGGTTTCGCCCAGACATTGGTGCGATAAATGACACCTTGCTTCTGGACTGTCGTGTCGACATTGAATATGACTATGTTCCTGTGATATTTGAACATGTCCGAGAAGGAGCCGGGCGCCAAATTTACAAGTGAGTAGAGCGGTTCCCTCTGAGGCAGGAACTCGCAATCCCTGGCGAGGAGACCGCGGATCTCGTTGCCGAGATTGCCTTCCCATCCTTCCCTATCGACAACCACAATGACCTCGCCGGCCTTGCCGCTCACATTCGGAAGAAGCGCCTTGCCGTTGCTTCCACATGACACCGCCGCCACTATAGCCACAACGGCCGCTCCGACGTAACTGAATATCTTTTTCATGACTCTACGATTATATACTATTTCACGATGCAAAGTTACTACGGATTTATGAATATCCCCAAATTTCCGTCCCTGAAAAAACTCTCGCTTCGCTCCCCTTCGCATTTGATTATCAATAACTTCCAATTTCTAAATCTCTCGCATCTCCCAGACAGCAGTGTGTCCCTCCAGAAACCGTGGCCACCCTCGGCCACGTAAGAGGGGGGACCGAAATCGAGAAAGAGGAGAGACAACTTGTTGTCTCGACGTATTTCGAGATTTTGGTGGGGCCGAGCGGAGCGAGGCGTTTCTGGAGGGACAGCTCTGCTGGCTGGAGGGATACGGCGACTATTTAGCGTTCGGGTCGATGCCTTTGTGCCAGAACCGGGACGTGATGTCCGTGAGACGGTAGTCAGGTTTGGAGGAAGTGTCGTGAGTGACTTTATAGAGACGCTGGTTGGTCGTCGGAGAATTAAGTGGACCGAAATGCTCGATGTAAGGACCGATCTTGACATAGTCAAAGGTCATGTACAAGGCCCTCTCGACATCTTTGCGCCCCGAATAAAGTGCCGGAGAGAGACCTATTTCCCGGACATGGTCCGCCAAAGCGATCAGAGCCTCGGGATCGTTCCCCTCACCCAAGAACAAGAAACAATTGACCCCGTAATTGTCAGCGACAAGCTTGTCGATGATCTCATTGGTGAGCTCTTCCCCAACATCTTCCTTCAGGAAAGGAGAGTGGCACCCGACGCAATTACCTTGGCAGTTGCTGATATCAACCGCCAAGGTAACCCTGTCAGGTATCTCCTCAATGACCACAGAGGTCATCTGGGGGACATATTTAATCATATTTTCGTCTTCTCGACGTAGACCGGAGCTGAGGTCTTGACAGTCTCCCTCGCTCCCTCATGGATGTAGAAGCGGTGTGCCGCTTCCTGCTGACGCATCTCGCTGAATGATGAGACTCTCTTGAGATAACCGATCACCCTTGTGAGGTAATCAAGATTGTGGCTCCCGCACTTCGGGCAGACCTCGAGGGTGTCCTTGCTAATGTACCCGCAATCGTTGCAAACAGTATTGCGGCAGTTGAATGTGAAGTAGTTGGTGCCGTAATGGGCGGCGGTCTTCAGCAACTGCCTGTACTGATCCTTGGAAAGATGCTCCGCCACGTTCATGTGAAGGGCTGAGCCACCATCCAAATGCTTCACATAGTCGTTGCCGTGAAGCTTGAACTTGTCGATCATCGAGAGGGTGTCATCCTCAGGATTGTAGAAGTACGAGCTGTACATGTTGTGCTTGGGAGACACGTAGTAGCCGTCCTTCTGATCCCACTTGTAGTTCTTTCCGGAAAGGTTCTCCCCGGGGACGAACTCGGTGTTGAACATCGCGTCCTGAGTCCTGTCCTTGCGGTTGGAGCGGTTGATGGTCTCGAGGATCGTGTCCACGAACTCGTTGTACTCGGGGTTCGGGCTGATCGTGAGGCCGAGGAATTCAGCCGCGTCCGTAAGGCCATTGACACCGACGGTCAGGTACTGGCGCCTCATGTCAATGAAGCCGGCCTGGTACACATCCAACATGCGGGCCTTAAGGAAGTCCTTGATGATCTCGTTGAAAGCGTTCTGGTACTTATGAACCCTCTCAGTCTCCTCGGTCACAGCCTCGCGGATGTAGTCGTAGAGCTGGTTCTTGTCATAATCACCTCTCTGGAGAGCCTTACCTCCCTGCATCATGACACCCTTCTTCTCAAGGAAATAACGCCTTGCGGCATCCTGGATCAACCTGTTGAGGTTGATAGTCATAACAGACTTGGAACCAGTTGACACAGAGGCTGTTCCCATAGAGTACTGATGGGTGGTGTGGTTGTGGGAGGAGTCTGACTTGTCGAGATCGGTCAGGGAATTGCGCAGACGGCAGCAGCTCGCCAGGCTGTCCGGGCTGTCGGACAGGTAGCAGAAGAAGCTGTGTCCCTTGGACCACATCTCGGCGGTGAAGTCAGCGTAATCAGGATCGGCGAAATCATCGGATCCGTCAGTCAACAATGCCATGGTCTCGACGGGGAAAGTCAGGATGTAGTGGTTCCTTTCCTCGTTGAACCAGTTCATGAAGTGCTTCTGGAGCCATGATAGCGTCTCCCACTTGGGAGCACTGCCGTCCGGGAAACGGAAATCGCCGAAAACGCCGCGGAAGTAGGGCTCGTCAAAGTAACTGATGTTCCAGAACACGGTCTGATAACCGCGGTTTCCGGCGGGCATATTCATAGAGTGCACCACCTGCTGGAAATAGTTGTCGATAACCTTGACGAGGGTCCTCTTCTTGACGTTCATCTCGACGACATCCTCGAGATGGTCGATGTAATCGTCGCCATAATCCTTGCGGATGAAGTAGTCGAGATACATCAGGAACTCAGGTGTAGCCACCGCACCCATGAACTGGGAGGAGATGGAATACACGAGATTGATAAACTCTCCGCAGAAGGACTTGAGGTCAGTCGGAGCAATGGATACCCCACCGAGGTTCCTTAAACCGTCGACGAGGAATGGATACATCGTGATGGCCACGCAATAAGGGTAGCCGGGAGTTCCGCTCTCATCATGCTTGTATAGCACATGACTCTCAAGATCCTTGATGTACTGGTTGGCCATTCCGCGGCCGTACATCGACTTGATCTTGTCCCTCATGATGTAGCGGTTCTGCTTGATGTTGTTTTCCTTGTAGAGCTCCTGGCCAAGCGTCACTATGTTCTTGCGGGTCACATTGGCGTTGGCGTCAAACTTCGATCCAGTGGCGGCGTTAGAGGCAGCGATATAGTCTTTGATGAAGTCCCTCTTCTTCCGGAGGTCGAGACCCGCGTCGAATTTCTCGATGTAGGCCACAGCCACCTTCTTGTTGATAGACATGAGGCTCTCCTCGACCTGCCTGCGAATCTCGCGGCTTGTGATCTTGTCGTAGATGTAGAGGTTCTCAGCGATAGAAACCACCACAGCCTCGGGGCACTCCTCGCCGGCCGTCTTATAGGCCTCGCGTATGCCACTCATCAATTTGACCTTGTCGTATTCCTCAAACGAACCGTTGGTCTTGCGTACAGTTACATCCATATATATATTGTGTTGCTTGATTTCGGTTATCAGTCTAGGTTTAGGGGGTAAAGTTGTTCGGACTGTCAAAGCCAGTCCGAACAACTATTGACAAATATAATAGATAAATCGTCCCTTAGATTAAAGAAAATGCTAAAGTTATCAACAGGCTCGTAACGTTGTTGTTAATTCGTTAACAGCCAATAGTTTACAAGAAAATATACTTTAACACGAACAATATCGCCAGGACAATCATGAACCAGCTGACTTTCTCCTTCTTTCCAGTGCACAGATTCAGAACCACATAGAAGATCAAGCCGATGAGGATTCCATGGGAGATGGAATACGTCATGGGCATCAGGATCATGGTCAGGTAAGCGGGAATAGCCTCGGAGAAATCATCCAGAGGGATATCTTTGATAGGACTGAGCATGAACAGACCGACTATCACCAATGCGGGGCAAACGGCAGAGCCCGGGATGGCGGTGAATATCGGGGCGAAGAACAAAGCCAGGACGAAACAGCCGGCGGTAGCGGCTGCGGTGAGACCACTGCGTCCTCCCTGAGCCACACCAGAAGCGCTCTCGACATAAGTCGTGACGGTGCTGGTTCCGAGGGCGGCGCCAGCCATGGTACCGATGGCGTCTGCCAGGAAAGCCTGGTTCAGGCGGACCGGTTTGCCTTTCTCATCAACCATATCAGCCTTGGTGGTGACTCCCACGAGAGTGCCGATCGTGTCGAACATATCCACGAACAGGAATGTGAACACGACGACCAGCATGTCGAGACTCAGAACCTGGCTGAAGTCGAACTTGCAGAAAATGGGAGCGATGCTCGGAGGGGCTGAGATAAAGCCTGAGAGCTTAGTGATGCCCATGGGGATTCCAATGAGGGCGGTCACGATGATACCGATCAGCAAAGCTCCGGGCACGTTGAGGATCACGAGGATGCCGGTGATGATCAGGCCTATCACGGAAAGCAGGCCAGGGCCGCTGGTGAGGGTGCCGAGATCGACCAGGGTGGCAGGGCTGTCAACGACAATGCCGCCGCCTTTGAGACCGATCAGGGCAATGAAGAGGCCGATACCAGCTCCGATAGCCTTACGCATCGACATCGGCAAGGCATTTACAATCGCTTCCCGCACATTAGTCAGAGTGAGGATCACGAATATGAAACCTTCGATGAGAACCGCTGTGAGGGCGAACTGCCAGGAATAACCCATTCCAAGACAGACGGAGTAGCAGAAGAAGGCGTTAAGCCCCATTCCGGGAGCCAGGGCGAAAGGCAGCTTGGCATACAGCGCCATCACAAGGGTGGCGATGATGGAAGCGATCGCCGTGGTGGTGAACAAGGCGTTCTTGTCCATCCCGGTGTCAGCTAGAATGGAGGGATTGACGGCCAAGATGTAGGACATGGCGAGGAATGTGGTGATACCCGCCATGATCTCCGTGGAGACCTTCATCTTGGAGGCGTCGAACCCGAACAACTTGGTTAGCCAGGATTTCTTTTCAGGAGCCTGGACTGTAGCGTTGGTTTCAGCCATGGTTATTGACGGTTAGAGTGTTGGTTCTTGAATATTAGAAAGCCCACCTGAGACCGGCGCAGGGGTTGACCATAAAGCCTCTGTTGCCAGCGAAGTTGCAGGAGATCTCGACCTCACCTCCGATGTCAAGATGACCATCAAAAAGGCTTCCGAGGTTCATCCAGAGCTGAGGCTCGGTGAGGAAGGTCCACTTGGTAGGCTCAGCGCCAAGCCAGATGGTATTATTGCCCCACAGGTCAGCGAATCCCTTGAAGGTCAAACCTTTGACACCAAAAAGATTGGCCATGCTCCAGACTGCGGTGAACTTGACAGGGATGTCGGCCTCGCCGAAACCACGGAAAGTCTCATACATCGCATACAGCGTCAGCATGTTGGAGAAATCCTGGGAATGGAGGAAATACTTGGCTCCAAAGCACCAGGTTCCTTGACCCCAAGTGGTACCGTCATACTCAAGATGGGCACTGAGATCCTTAAGGCTGCTCTCCTGCCAGAAGTTGAGACCACGCTCGATCTCGAAGTAACTTCCGTTGATCGCGCTACCGACATCAGGCCTCTGATCCTTTGTCGTGTAGTAGTGGTCGATGAAGAAGAAGGTGTCTCCAAACTTGTCACCCTTGAACATCTCGAAGGTGGTCGTCACGTACTGACGATCCTTTCCGAAATCGTAGAACGTCTGGACATTGGTCTGGGCCTTAGCGACAAAGGAAAAGGCCAGGGCCGCGATGGCGGCCGCGATGATGGGTTTTGTTGACATAATTATAAAAGTTGGACAATAGTCTTGCGAAACTCTCTACAAATTTAGCCCGATAACCAGATAAAATCCATATCTTTGTTATACAATAATCCACAAAGTTTTCAACAATCATGTTTGAGGAACAACTTAAGTTTTACCAGGACTTCCCGACTCCGGGGATCAAGTTCGTGGACATCATTCCCTATCTCCAAGACAGAAAAGTATTCTCAGAGGTGACAGCCGAGGTCGGACGCCTTGTCACAGCCCCGTCAGTGGCATGCCCGGAGGCGAGGGCATTCCTTTTCGCCTCTCCCCTGCTCATAGCTGATTGCGGGGTGGAGAATATCATCCTTTTCCGCAAGAGAGGCAAGCTCCCTTATAGCGGAAATGACCTCCAGACTATCGAGATCATGAAGGAATATGGAGCCGACAAGCTCATATACAGGAACTCAGACATCGCCGCTGGAAAAGCGGAGGACGGAATGTTCCATGTCTCGATCGTGGATGACGTGCTGGCGACCGGAGGCACTGCCGAGGGCATAGCCAAGGCTCTGGAGGCCACCAAGTTGGTGATCGATGGGAAGGAATATGGGGTCAAGGTGAATGAGTTCATATTCATTGTCGAGCTGGACGGCCTCAACGCACGTGACCGGCTTTCAGAGATAGCCCCGGTATATTCCATAGCTAGAGTTTAATCCGTCAATTCCGGCGAGGGACCATCGTCCCCTAAACCGCCGCTTCGCGGCCCCTCCCCAAGGGCCCCCTCCCTCTTAACGTGCCGAGGGTGGCAGTGGTTTCGGGAACAATGGTCCCTCGCCAGCAAATATCATATAATATGAAAAAAAGAGCGGCATTGATATTGGCGGCAACCATCTGTTTAGCGGGTTGCGGCGTGGAGAGTCCTTCGGATTTGAGGTGTGAGTTTCAAGACGGGATTGTTCTGGTTGAGCCTGGATCGGCACCGAGGATGAGTTGGATCAACCATCGTGATCAAAGCGCCTACGAGATTGAGGTGACCTCCGGGAAGGATGTCGTATGGGATTCAGGCAGAATTACTTCCGCAGAGTCACATCTAGTTCCTTACTCCGGACCAGCCACCGAGCCGATGAAAGATTATGTCTGGAGAGTCCGGACATGGGACAGCAAAGGTAATGCATCAGGTTGGAGCGAGCCTGCGAGATGGACCACCGGTCCCTCAAAAGACGGATGGGACGCCGAGTGGATCGGAGCCGCCTGGCAGGAGGACGAGCGGGGGAACTGGTACACCCGCTATCCGATGTTCAGGAAAGAATTCAATGTCGGAGCCGGACTTGAGAGCGCCAACCTGTTCATCAGTGGTCTTGGTTATTTTGAGGCCAGGTTGAACGGAGAAAAGGTTGGTGACGATTTCCTTGCCCCGGGATTGACAGACTACACCCGCAGACCCTATCTCGGGGAGAATCCACGCATCCCTCTTGATCCAGATGTGACGGCATACAGGACACTCTATCTCCACTACGACATCTTGGATATGCTCAAATCCGGAGAGAACGTCATCGGCGTCACCTTGGGAAACGGTTATTTCCATACCCGCCCCACCCATCAATCCGCCCAGTGCGAGCCGTTCGGCGTCCCAAGGTTGATCGCCAGGATCGAGCTGACCTACAAGGACGGTCACAAGGAGCATATCTCCACAGACACTTCATGGAAAGCGGCTGAGTCCCCGTTCATTTTCGGGGACGTCTGGGCTGGAGAGGCTTACGACGCCAGGGAGGAGCAACCCGGCTGGGATAAACCCGGTTTTGATGACTCCGCATGGACCGCCGCCGTGAAGCGGACTGCCCCAGACGGAGCTCTCACCGCCAACAATGGTCCCACGGACAAGGTTACCGAGGTATTCCATCCCGTCTCATTCGAGAAACTTGAGGATGGGTCATATAAAGTTGATTTCGGAACCGTCATCTCCGGATGGGTACGTTTCAAAGGACTGAGCGGGACGGCTGGTGACACCTTGAAAGTCAGTCACTTGAGCGAGTATCCGAGTCCCCGTTGCGAATACATATTCGCCGGCTCGGAACCGGTGGATTTCGCCCCTCGCTTCACTTGGTTCGTATTCAGGGAGGCTGTTATCTCCGGAGTCAAGGATCTCTCGGCGGACCAGCTGACCGCCGAGGCTGTCAATACCAATGTCCCGGTAAACTCGACATTCACGAGCTCCAATCCCTTGTTCGAGAAGATATTGACAATCTTCGAGCGCTCGCAGATGGACAACATGCACAGTGCTGTCGCCTCGGATTGCCCTCATCGTGAGCGACTTCCGTACACCGGAGACGGAGAGATAGCTATGGCATCTGTCCTGACGTCATTCGACGCTGCATCCTTCTATAATAAATGGATAGGAGATGTCCTTGGAAGCCAAAATCCCAAGACAGGACATGTTCCCAACGGTGCCCCGTGGGAGCCTATGTGCGGAGGCGGTCCAGCCTGGGGTGCCGCTATCTGCGTCATGCCTTGGGAGTTCTACCTGAGGTATGGCGACAAGGATTTGCTGGAGAAGAGTTTCGAAGGCATGAAGCGCTACACGAGGTTCTTCGAGAACTGGACACGAGAGGACGGGACCGTATTTGTCAAGAAAGCCGCTCTTGACGGAGCCGAGACCATGTGGTTCAGCCTGGGCGACTGGGTGCCTCCATTTGGCCATCCTGACGCCTCGCTGGTACACACCTTCTACTACTGGCTCTGCGCCCATAACACTTGCCTCGCCGCGGAAGCCCTTGGTAAGAATGCTGAAGCGAAGGAATATGCCAAGCTGTGTGAGTCGATCAAGGATGTTTTCGGCAAAGCCTACTATAATCCGGAGGAGAAGTCATATGGAGATGCCGGCAGCAATGTGTTCGCCCTCTACATGGGAGTTCCGGAAGATCGCTATGCCGATGTCTGCGCCAGCCTCAGGAATGAGTTGGAGGTCAAATACAAAGGCCATGCGAACACAGGGTTTATCGCTACCCGGTTCTTGTTCGAGACCCTCGCGATGAATGGGATGGCTGACCTTGCGTACACCATCATGGACCAGCGGGACTTCCCGAGCTACGGTTGGTGGCTGGAGCAAGGCGCGACCACAACATGGGAAGAATGGAACGGCAACGGATCAAGGAACCATCCGATGTTCGGAGGTGGCCTGACATGGCTGTCAAAGGATTTGGCAGGCATGGATACCGATCCGGAAGCTCCTGGCTTCAAGCACATTATCGTTCGCCCGATTCCTGTCAAGGATCTTCCTGAAGTAAGGTATTCCACTCAGACTCCTTACGGCACAGCAGAGTCTCATGTCAGCCATGACGGGCATACCGTCAAGGTTGAGGTGACCGTGCCTTTCGGTTCGACAGCGACGGTATATGTCCCGAAGAGTGTAGAAGCCGCTTCTGCCAATCCTCTTTCCGATGACAGCTACACCATCCACGAGGTCGGCCCAGGCCATTATGCTCTTTAGCGCTTAAGACTCTCTACCAAATGATGTTAACGCCGGCGACAAAGTTAGGTGCGCCGGACGTGGAACGGAGGAACGCTGTGCCGGAGGTACCTATGAGATTGTCGGTACCTGCGAAGATATTCACGAAACCGAGCTTGGCATTGGCGAAAGCGCCCATGCTCACACCCAAGGTACCGACTCCCACGCTCCCGATAAGCTCAACATGCTTCATCGGCAAGTAACTGACACTTCCGCGCACATCCCAGAACGGGCAAACATCGTCGTAACGGAAAGTAGCTATGCCTCCAAAAGATATATCGGACAAGTAAAGATACTTGGCCCCCAAACGAACGGTGAGAGGAAGAAGGCCGAGAGTCTGGTATTCGTCCTCCATAATGAAATTAGCCGCATCACCAAGCAGCACTCCCATGTCGGTGAATTCCCTCTCCAGGGCATCACCACGCTGATGCTTGGGATAAGTTGCCGTATAGGTCTTGGTTTCCGAAGGCGAGTGACCGTAGAAATTATGGAACCAGAACACGCAGCCTATGTCAGAGATGGAGGCGGACAACTGCCATGAACTGTCATCAAAGAGGATGCCCACATCAGCCCCCACGCCATATCCATTCATGATTCCTCGCGGCTTGCCTACCTTGGTTCTATGAAAATCGATGAGCGGAACATCAGGGTCATAATATGCTGGCAATGAGGCGATCCTATACCCATCATACGCCGAGGCGATCACTCCCGTGGAGTTCACTGTCCAATTGTCTCCGGCGTGATTGATAGTCATTCGGTCCATGTCGATATAAGAGTTGACGAAACCGATCACGCCTTTGAACCTCATGCCTAAAGTCAACTTGCGGGTGGTCTTCCAGGAAGAGGTGATGCCAAGCTCGAAAAAGGTTGTTGAATGTACCCTAAGTCCTGACAGATCGTAAGTTCCGTCAGTCGATGCGCCATCTTTCAGGAATCTGGCCAAGTCATAAGGGAGCTTGCCGCTGGCATAATTCCTCATATTGACATCGACAATATTGTACAATCCGCCGGCCTCGAAACCCACTGCCGCCAGATTGGTGTACGACTCGAGGTTGATCTTGTTTATCCCGCTCTTGAAGTTATCGAGGAATTTGGCAGAGGCCACGGACTCGTTCATGAAAGTCACCCTCTCTTTCCCGTTTTTATAGAAAATATCGTTCAAGGCGAAATCGCCCTTGTAGGCCCCTGATGTCAAACCAGCGAAAGGTAAACCGACAAAACTGTATTCAGGATGAAAGGCAGGGTTCAACCTGTAGGAATATGTGTAATCGTCCGAGAAATAAGCTGTTTGCAGGGTTTGAGCCCCGAGAGAAACGGAAACCAGAACACCCAGCAAAGGGAAAATCACCTTTTTCATATACAAACACTTGCGATTCAATTCTCAAATATACAATAAAATCCGTAAAATGTTAATGTTCTTTTGTTACCTTTGATACACGCAAACAGTCCACTTATGAGAATAACAACATCTATAACAGGCATCTTGGTGACTTTAATAACCACGATGTCACTTCCAATGACGCAGAGTTGCTCTGACAAGCGAAACATGAAGGACTGCATCGTCCTTGAGACTGAGTCTTTCAAGCTGACAGTAGGGAAAGACGCCATAGTGAGATCCCTTGTCGTCAAAAAAACCAATAAGGAAATGGTTCTGGGAGGGATGGAAGTGCCCCTGTTCTCGACCACACAAGAAAGGCCATTCAACAACGAGATAAAGCTCCAGCATCCGAACACCAGGACAACTTACGATGCCAACTCGCTCTCCTGGGACGGAGAGAAACTGACCGTAGGGTTCGACACCGCCCCTTACGATGCCGTTGTCAAAGTTGACAAAGGGGCCGGATATCTCAGGTTCACCCTGGAGGATTTCATCTGTAAAATACCCGGATATGAGGCTCTTGTCATGGATGCGCCTCCTGTGGCCGAGTTCCGTATTCTTCAGCTTCCCGTAAAAGAACGTGAGAACTTCGGAGAATGGCTGAACTGTATGTGGGATGACGCCTCAGCTGTCTGTGTGGCTGGATGCGACCCTTGGTCACAAATCTGGCATGAGGACCGCCCCGGCGGCAAGATTCTCACAGCAGACCTCTTTCCCGGCAAGAAACTCCGCGGTGGTTCCGCAGCTATAATCGCGGCCGACGGCAAGGAGCCCTTCCTCGATGCCATGGATGGCTTTGAAGTCGACCTGGGTCTCCCCCGAGGCGTTCAAAGCCGGCGCTCCCCCATGCTTAACCGCTCCATCTACTGGACAAGTGAGGCTGTTCCTTCAAATATCGACCATATTATAGCCGTCGCCAAGAAGGCAGGTCTCAAGATGATGCTGTTCTACTACCCTTGTTTCGTTAAATCCAAAGGCTATAAACTCCTCGGTGATTATGACCTTAGAGATGAGTACCCTGGCGGTTATGACGACATCAAGAAGATGATTGACAAAGTGAAGGCCGCTGGAATCACTCCCGGATTCCACACCCTCCAGACCCACATCGGAATGGAAAGCCGTTATGTCACTCCATCGATCGACCCACGCCTTAACCTCAAGCGCCTCTTCACCCTCAAGGAACCCATCCCCTCTTCCGGTGAGGTCACAGAGATCCTCGTGGAAGAGAATCCTATCGACTCTCCACTGCGCGACCGGGTGAGGGTTATCAATTTTGGAGGTGAAGGGTTCTCCTATGAAAGCTACACCACAGAGCCTCCTTTCAAGTTCACTGGCGTGAAACGAGGATCGTTCAACACTAAAGCGGTTCCTCATCCAAAAGGCGAGATAGGAGGAATACTCGACATTAGTGAATACGGGGCGACTACAATCTATCTCAGCCAAGACAACGACCTTCAAGACGAGATTGCCGAAAAGATCGCCCGCATATATGACTGCGGTTTTGAATTCCTATACCTTGACGGGTCCGAAGGTGTCAACCCTCCGTGCGGAATCAACGTCTCTCTCTCGCAATACAGGGTAGCCTCAAAGCTCGCCAAGATGCCCGTCTTCACAGAAGGCGCCGCCAAATCACATTTCGGTTGGCATCTTCAGGCGGGAGCAAACGCCTTCGACGTATTTCCCCCTGAGGTCTTTAAGGAAAAAATCCTCGAATTCCCCTACGCTGAAGCTCCTAAAATGGCCATGAATATGACTCGTGTCGACTTCGGTTGGTGGAACATAAGACCGGAAACCACCCCGGAGATGTGGGACTTCGCTGACAGCAAGGCCGCCGAATGGCACTGCCCCGTCACCATCCAGTTCTCATTAAAGGCCCTTGAGTCCAATCCCCATGCGGATGAACTGCTTGCGGTACTGAGGAAATGGGAGGAATACCGGGAGAAGGAAAACTAAAAGAAACGGTCTCAGACACTCTCTGAGGCCGTTTCTTCTGTGCGCGGGATGAGAGTCGAACTCACACGTCGCAATTGACACTAGCTCCTGAAACTAGCGCGTCTACCATTTCGCCACCCGCGCCTTAAATGGATTGCAAAGATACGAATTGTAATCGAATTCACAAATATTTTTGGTGCGGGGCTCGTGACGCTATTTCAGGTACTTCTTGAACGTGTTAGTGATCAACGACTTCTTTGACGGGCAGACGTAGATGAGCTCATCCTTAAAGGCCTCAGCACTTGTGACAGAAGGTTTCAAGGAAGCGAAAATCTGGGCCCTTGTCACGCCTCCCTCCTCAAGAGCGGTGAGAATCTCGGGATGGAACCAGTTGGAACGGCCATGCTGCGGATTGACTCCGTACCTCTCCTTGTAAAGCATATTCTCAAGATAATATGCCCACATCTCGGCCACCTCGCAATAGCCGGCGTTCTCGCCGTTACCTGTCCCATAACACTCCCCAGTCGTGATGTACGAGGAAAGAATATAAGTCGCGAAAATGTTCCAGTAACCGCTACGTACGCTGGTGAAGTGGGACGCATGCGCCAACTCATGGGTGGTGGTGCTATATAACTCCTCATATTTGCCGTTCTTATCCTTCGAACCTATGGTGATGTCCGGTGAGAACATCTGGACCACTATCTTATAGGCTTCCAGATAGTTGCTGACCAGTTTGCTGTCGAGAATAGCACCATGATGCATCATCAAGGCACTGGAGGAGTTGAGCTTATTCAATATCCAGAACCTGAGTTTCCTTGGAGGGGCGGCCACATCCGAGGATGAGCATTTCTGATAATAGTCATATGCGGCATTATTCACTACGCACCTCCGGAAAAGCGTCTTGTCAGAATTGCCGTCGATCGTCACGTCAATCCCGTCTGGATCATCCTTCCCCAATGTCGATACAGATGCCGGGACAAGGACCAGGTTCATTCCGATCGTGAAGCCGAGCTTGTTCTGAAAACAGAGGCTGTACTTGGGCTTGGCCGAGAACTTGGCGGAGAAGGAGTAATTTCCTTGCGCGTCAGTGTAAGTTGTGGAGACCTTGACGAAAACATTCGCGACCATCTTCACTCCCGACACCCCGACGGTTTTCTTGAGTTTGTCATCCTTGATCGTGATTTTTCCCGATGGTTTGGTCTTGGCTCTCGCCCTGGTCTGGACCTCGAGCAGGTCTCCGTTACCCGTGGACCTGAAGGAGCATTCCTCGACGGAATCCCAATCAACGTCCTCAAGTCCCCTTGTCTCAACACCTTCCTCAGGGATATAACATTCCTCGAGAACCTCTTTCACAATCCCGTCCGGGAAAGGGAAACCGGCGGGAACAACAGCATACTGCCAAGTCATCTCATCCTCTGGAATCGAGGGATCATGATAGTAATCCCCATCCACAAGGATCTCCCTGTCGAGGGGATGGTCAAACAACTCGGCCCCAAGATCCTGCAACAAGACATAGTCCTCCACTGACTTTGGAAGGAACCTGACATAGAGAGAGGTCGCGGGGACATCCGCCTCCGACCTTGTGGGATAGATTCTTGAGAGGGCTTTGGCCATATTCGCCCGGGAATACGGATTGTCAAGTTTCCGTCCAAGTTCCATGGCTCCATGAGAGATGACCTCAACTTTTCCTCCTGTGCTTTCGGGAGCCTCCGGAATTGGAGTTCCCGCTTCTTTGTCACACGACGCCAGCACCAGCGCGGGCAACAACAATCTAAAGAACCATTTCATAATTTAAAAGTTTAGTTACGGAGGCAAAGGTACGGGAGGTTATCCGTTGGATGAAATATTCAACGGATAAAACAAAAAAACGCCGCTAGGCGGCGTTAGAATGCGTTATTCACTCTTGTGAGAGAGTGGAAAACGGGAAAAACAGAACTAGAAATAGACCACTGTTTTCCCTTCAATCGCTGACATTAGCGAATTAGCCAGGCGGCTGACACCGAACCTGAACAGGCTCTTATCCAGCCACTCGGTACCGAGGAGGGTCTTGACTATGGAATAATACCCAACGGCGTCTTTCGCAGTGGATATTCCTCCAGCGGCCTTGAAGCCGACTTTGCGTCCTGTCTTCGCATAGAAGGCCTTGATGCACTCGCACATGACAAAGGCTGCCATAGGGGTAGCGTTGACGCTGACTTTCCCGGTAGAGGTCTTGATGAAGTCCGCACCTTCCTCCATGGCGAGGAAAGAAGCCTCCGCAATCCTTTCAGGAGTGACAAGAAGTCCGGTCTCGAGAATCACCTTCAAGACCACTTCCCTGCCCAACTTAGAAGCCGTGGCGTTGATCGCTTCTCTCATGGCCTTAATCTCAGCCCTGGCCTGGGCGAAATCGCCGGCCATGAAGGAATTGAGAGCCAATACAATATCTATCTCATCAGCTCCAGCCTCTACCGCCATCTCGCATTCCTTGACCTTAACCTCGAGGAAACTCTGGGAGGTAGGGAAACACCCTGAGACAGCTGTCACATGGACACTGTTATCAGATAGGTTCTCCTTGACGACAGAAGCGAGATTCGAGAAGACGCAGACAGAAGCAGGAAGAGGGTACTCAGGATAATCCTCCTTGAAGGAATTCACCTTTCCGACAAGCTTGGCCACGGAAGCAGGCGTATCCTCGGTACGCAAGGTAGTGAGGTCCATGATGGACATGCATTGCCTCAAAATCTCAGGCGTGGTCACATTGTCGATATTGGCGGCAATAGCGTCGAGCCTTTTACCGATTGCCTCCTCATTAGGAGCGTAACCATATTTCTTTAATAACGAATCCATTATATCTATGATTTAAATTACTGATTCTCAGCCTCTGATCTGGACCTTGAGTCCAGCGTCGACAAGCGGTTTCGTCAAAGACTCCATCTCTTCCACGGTGAACTTCTCCAAGCCGGCGGCCGGAGCCTCCCTGTCCAAAGTGTAGACCATGACCTCTCTTGGCCTCAATTCCTTGACTATATCCATCCACCCCTGGAGAACCTCCGGAGAAGAGGAATCAAAATCACTTGAACGGAGGAACATAGTCTGCAAGACAAAATCTCCCTCGAACTTTCGCATCGATTCAACCACATCAGCCACATGATAATTCCCTTGAGGCTGATTAATCCTCGCAGCAAGCTCATCTGTGGGAGCGTCCAGTTTCAAAATGGGATTGTCCACCTTCTTGAGAGCCTCGAAAACGCTGGGGATACCTATCCTCGTGGCATTCGTCAACACAGATACTACCGCCTTAGGGAAATACTTATCCCTCAACTCGATAGTGATGTCGATAATCTCCGGGAAGGCCGGATTCAAAGTCGGCTCCCCGTCTCCAGAAAACGTGATTGAATCTATGGCGATGCCTTTAGCCGCACACTCTTCCAATTTGACGGTCAAAGCCTTCCTTAGCCTTGCGGCACTCGGGATCTTCTTGTCATTCCTCCCGTCCTTGTTCCATCCGCACTCGCAATACACGCAATCGAAATTGCAGAGTTTCCCTTTCTCCGGGAGAAGATTGATCCCTAAGGATGAGCCTAATCTCCTGGAATGGATGGGGCCAAAGACTATCTCCTCTCGCATCATAAGCCTATACCAATCTGTATGAGCAACTTCCAGCCGTCAAACGGCCATCAGCGCCGAGGTTGTCAATGAACACCAGCCCGGGACATTTACCGATCTCAATCGTGCCGAGGGTCTTCTCTTTCCCCAGAAACTCCGCCCCATTCACGCATGCCCATGTCAGTAGCTCTCCCAAGGACAAATCCTCGGACGCTCCCTGAAGGCAATAAAGCTCCCTGACAATGTCCAAGTCGTCGTTGCTTGAGAGGGAATCAGTGCCGACAGTTAGCTTCAGACTATTGCGGCGCATCAGGTCAACAGGAGGCAAAGTGTTATGAATAAACAAATTAGAGCAAGGGCAAAGAGCAATGTACGGATGTCTCATCACCGACTTCACAGCGTCAATCCCCTCTTGGTCCATACAAACCTCATGGACGAGCAGGATATGCTCGTCAAATGGAGCGGGATGAGCTATCTGAAGCATATCAATAAAATACAGGAGAGAGGATTCGCCTGTCACTGGAGGCACACTCATCCCAGCAGCCTTACGGTTCTCCCACATGGCTCCCATTCCGTACTTGATCATTTCCTCTTCCTCCTCCGTCTCCTCGGAATGGTAGGACAGGAATCCTGATTTCAACCCTTCCGCCGAGACAGTTGTGAGCAGATCAGGGCTCATGGTGTAACAAGCATGAGGAGTGGGGGCCGCATCCAATCCCATCTTGTCAGCTTTCTCTTTAAGCCTCATCACGCCATCCATCACCGATCCGCAATCCTCCGGTTCTGTACCGAATACCTCAAGGAAAGTCCTGGTGTACATCGGAGACTCTCTCTTGATCTCGAACGAATCGTCGCAATTGCTGATGTCAGCCATGGCGGAGACTCCACGCTCCCACATGACATCCATCCAATGGCGGATGTCAGCTATCTTATCCGGAAGGGGCTTGGTGTCGCGTAGAGCGTTTATCTGGTCGATGAATCCAGCCATTCCCGTTCCCTTGCGGAAAAGCTTCCACATATAAGACAGCTCGACGTGACAGTGGGTGTTGACGAAACCAGGGACGATCGCACCCTCAAGGAATATCTCCTCTTTTGAAGGATCCTCGCATACTCCCACAGCGGTCACAACCCCCTCGGGGGAATACTCAACAAAACCGTTACGGATTGGATCCTGACGGTCAAGTGTATAGACGTAATCTGAAGCTAGTCTCGCCATTTGAGCGGTTTTGAGTCAACTCGTGACTTTGATTTTTTGGATTTAGCAGAGGATTCCACAACCACGATGGGCGTGAAATCAGCAATGGGCTCCTCGACCTCCGAAGAGGCGTCGGTTGTGTCCTTGATTATCAGCTCCGGACCGTGGAATACAGTGTCTTCCACTACCGGAACCGGGAAATAAACACCTTTGCTGTTTTTACGGATATCAATCCTGTCTGTCATGGAATTGACATAGAAAAGATCTCCGTAATAAGACAAATCGTCCTGTTTGTAAGCCCGCATGGCTCTAGCGATGGAGTCGGCGCGATGGCGGATCTTATCCTGCTGGCGTAGATTCCTCTGGATCGCGGCGGACTCATCCTCCAAGCCTTTCGCCACCCTTCCGATCATCTCAGCATAGCGTTTAGGATCTGAGAGGTAGAAGTCCACGCTTGCCCTATAATCCTCGACATCGTAGCCATATTTCTCGAAGATCGGGGCGTAGAACCATGTTGTGTCAGCTATCGGTCTCTTGTCAGAGTAAATCTCCAACCACTGGTCCGCCAGGAACATTTCCCGGTAGATCTTCTCCATCTGGCGTTTAGGGATCACCTTAGGGCCCTTAGAGCATGAGATGAGAGTCACGACCAAGGCCGTGACCACAAATATCACCACTAGACCCCTCCTGAACATATTATCTCAAGCTTGCCCCATATTCACTGGTGAAAGTGGAAAGGAGCTTGTCCATAATCCTCTCCACGTCGGCGTCGGTCAGGGTCTTCTCCAAATCCTGAAGCACGAAACCGAGAGCGTACTGTTTCTTGCCGGCAGGGATCTTATCTCCCCTGTAGACATCGAACAGCGTGACGCTCTTGAGGAGCTTCTTGGCGGCCTTGAAGGAACTGCGATAAAGGTCAGCGAAACTCACGCTCTCATCAAGCAGAAGGGCGAGATCCCTGCGTACCTCAGGGAACTTGGGCAATTCCTTGAAAGCGACCTTATCCCTCTTGACAAGCTTGAATAGCGTGTTCCAGTTAATCTCAGCGGCGAAAGCGGGCTGCTTGACATCGAACTTCCTAGCCAAAGATGGCAGGACTGTACCGACTACCGCAAGCGGGAGATGAGTGCCGGGAAGGGCATAGCAAACGCCCTCACTGAATATGTCCGCGGGAGCCGGAGTGGCTTCCATCTGATAGAGATCGGCCCCGAAGCGTCTGAGGAGAAGGTCTACATAGCCTTTGAGCTCGAAGAAACTGCTCTTTCCAGGCTGGACATTCCATGACTTCTCAGAAGAACCGGTGATGAACATGGAGAAGGCCTGATGCTCCTCATAAGAAGCGAGAGTCTTGCCATCTCCCTGAGGATCACGGCTATACACAGAACCATACTCGAACAGCCGCATGGATGAGATCTGGCGGTTGATGTTGTACGCCATGACCTCCAAACCGTTGAATATGAGAGTCTGTCTCATCACGTTGAGGTCAGAGCTCAAGGGATTCACGATGGAGGCGCACCTCTCCTCGGGGAATGTCGTAAGACCCTTGTAATATGCGGACTTCGTGAGGGAGTTATTCATCATCTCTACGAAACCGTTAGCCGCGAGGAAGTTGGAGATACCGTTGCGTATGGCCTCAGGCTCGGGAGAAGGAGTCGCGTTGACTGACATCTTCATGTGCTTCGGAAGATCGATGTTATTGTATCCATAGACCCTCAGAATCTCCTCAACCACATCACATTCCCTCTCAACGTCAACCATATAGGAAGGAGCGGCCACCTTGGCTCCGCCAGGCCTCTTCTCAAGGAACTCATAGGCCAGATAGGTGAGAATCTTCTCTATTGTCTCATGGCCGATCTTCTTGCCGATAAACCTCTCGATACGGTCATAATCCAGGTCGATGACCTTCTTCTCAATTATATTGGGATAGAATTCCTCCATCCCTCCAACAATCTCTCCTCCAGCAAGTTCCCTGATGAGGAGGGCGGCGCGCTTGCAAGCGTACTCTGTGATTCCGGGATCGCAACCTCTCTCGAAACGGAAAGACGCGTCCGTCTGAAGAGTATGCCTCTTGGAAGTCTTGCGGATGGAACCGGGATCGAAATAAGCGCTCTCAATGAACACATTGGTCGTGGACTCTGTCACACCGGAGTCAATCCCTCCGAAAACACCGGCGATGCACATCGGCCCGTCAGCGTTCGCGATGACAATATCCTCAGCGGATAGCTTGCGCTCCATCTCGTCCAGGGTGACGATCTTCTCACCTTCCTGCGCCCTTCTAACAATCACCTTCCCACCGGAAATCTTGTCAGCGTCAAAGGTGTGGAGAGGCTGCCCGAGCTCCCAAAGAATGAAATTGGAAACGTCGACAACATTGTCAATGGGGCGAAGGCCAATGGCTAAAAGTCTCTTGCGGAGCCACTCGGGAGAAGGACCGACCTTCACACCCTTGACGGTGATGCCGCAGTAACGGGGAGCGGCAGAAGGATCCTGCACGTCAATCGGGATAGCGGTTCCCTCGCCTTCTTTCCATCCTTCGATTGAAGGATACTTGAAGGAGCAAGGAATATCGTTAAGCTTCATCCAAGCGTAGAGGTCGCGGGCGACGCCGATATGAGAGGATGCATCCACCCTGTTGGCGGTGATCTCATATTCAATGACAGCCTCAGTCTTGAGATGGAGATAGTCCTTGGCAGGTGTGCCGACAACGGCATCCCCGGGCAGAACCATGATACCGGCATGATCCTCTCCAATCCCGAGCTCATCCTCAGCGCAAATCATTCCGAAGGACTCAACCCCGCGGATCTTCGATTTCTTGATCTTGAAATCACCGGGCAAAACCGTCCCGATACGGGCGAAGAGGACCTTCTGTCCAGCTGCCACATTAGGGGCGCCACAGACCACGGTCACAGGCTCCGGGGAGCCATCATTCACCTTTGTGACATGGAGATGGTCGGAATCCGGATGCGGCACGCATTCAAGAACCTCAGCCACGACAACCCCGGCGAGCCCGCCAGGGATCTCTTCCTGTTCCTCAACGGAATCAACCTCAATACCTATGTCCGTCATGGCGTCAGCGATGCGGGCCGGTGTCAAGTCAAACTCAAGATAATCTTTCAGCCAATTGTAAGAGAGCTTCATAATTATTTATTTATCAATATCTTCCTTTGAAAACAACGAGTTCACGAACTCTTTCTTGTCAAACACTTTAAGGTCATCGACGCCTTCTCCAATTCCGATAAACTTCACCGGGACCTTCAGCTGGTCGACTATACCGATCACGACCCCGCCTTTCGCGGTGCCATCCAACTTGGTGACAGCGAGGGAAGTGATGTCAGTTGCCCTGGAGAACTCCTTGGCTTGCTGGAAGGCATTCTGTCCTGTCGAGGCGTCAAGCACAAGCATGACCTCATGCGGAGCGTCCGGGATAACCTTTCTCATGACATTACGGATCTTAGTGAGCTCATTCATCAGATCCACCCTGTTATGCAACCTGCCAGCGGTGTCAATCAGGACGACATCGGCATCCTTCGCGACCGCCGACTTAACCGTGTCGAACGCCACCGAAGCCGGATCCGCACCCATACCTTGCTTCACGATGTCCACTCCAGCGCGCTCAGCCCATATCACCAGCTGATCCACCGCGGCGGCCCGGAAAGTGTCGGCGGCCCCGACTATGACCTTCTTGCCCATGGCTTTATACCTGGAAGCGAGTTTACCGATCGTGGTGGTCTTTCCCACTCCATTAACCCCGACAATCATGACGACCAGAGGTTTTTTGCCGAGATCAAACGGCTCAGAGGGAGCAGACTCGCCCTCGACATCCAAAAGCTTCCCGATCTCATCACGGAGCAAGTCAACAAGCTCATCCATGGACATATACTTGTCCCTTCCCACTCTTTCCTCAAGACTGTCAACAATCTTCAAGGTCGTGTCAACACCCATGTCGGAAGCCACGAGAGCCTCCTCGATGGCATCCAGCACGTCATCGTCCACCTTGGATTTTCCAACCACGGCTCTGGAGAGCCTTTGGAAGAACCCTTCTTTAGTCTTTTGAACTCCTTTGTCGAACAGTCCCATGACACACAAAATGTAAACTTACAAATATACATAAAAACAGGGTAAATAAAAAGAGCGAGCGTCTGATAACGCCCGCTCCAAATATCTTTTCCGCGACGATTATTTCTTGCCGAAGAATTCCTTGGTCTTCTCAGCTTCAACAAGCTGCTCAGTGAAGAAATAAGCGCCCGTCTTGGGAGACTTGTCCATACGGATGCACTTCACCATGCTCTTCGCGCCAGCCTTGGCGGCGAATGTAGCGACTGCTTTCTTTGCCATAACTTAATCTACTTATTTGATTTCGCGGTGGACAGTGACCCTGTGGAGGTAAGGATTGTATTTCTTGCGCTCCAGACGGTCGGGAGTGTTCTTCTTGTTCTTAGTGGTGACGTACCTGGAAATCCCGGGGACTCCGCTCGCCTTCTGCTCAGTGCACTCGAGTATGACCTGCACCCTTGCGTCTTTAGTTTTCTTTGCCATAGTTCAACGATTTTTTAGACAAGGCCGACATATCCTTTTTCCTGAGCCTCCTTGAGGGCGGCGTCAAGACCCTTCTTCTCGATGGTCCTCATGCCCTTGGTGGAAACTTTGAGAGTAACGAACCTCTGCTCCTCCTCTGACCAGAATCTCTTGGTCTTGAGGTTGAGGGAGAAGTCACGCTTAGTGTGAAGTCTCGAATGAGCGACGTTGCAGCCGATCATCCTCTTCCGTCCAGTTATTTGACAAACTTTTGCCATGATATCTTACTTTTTTATTGATTCAAAATAATTTGGGGTCGCAAATTTCGGTTAAAAAATTCAGAATCGCAAATACTTAGCTTCTTTTCCTAAACAATTTTAAAAAATCTGCGCCACCTGATACTGTTGGGGAACTTCCTGCCGCTGTCAGTAGACAGCCAGACGATGGACGGCTTCCCTACGACATGGTCCTCAGGGACGAATCCCCAATACCTGGAGTCGAGAGAATTGTGCCTGTTGTCCCCCATCATGAAATAATAGTCCTGCCCGAAAGTGTAGCTTGACACTTTCTCCCCGTCAATGAATATGTTCCCGTCGCCAGCGACCTTCAAATCGTGCCCCTCATAAGAGGTGATTATCCTCTCATAAAGAGGAAGATTTGAGACGCTCAACTCCACTGTGGCTCCCTTAGCGGGAATCCATAATGGGCCGAAATTGTCCCTCGTCCACTTCGAGTCTTCCGTGAAAGGGAAGATACTGAGATAGGAGTCCGGGAAATCCGGCGGAAACACATCCAGGTTCGGCTCAACGCTCTCCACGGCGGAATAACCTTTAATCTCCTCAAGCATGGAGGCGGTCAACGGCATCGCCGGGTAACCGGGAAGGTTCGGATCATACAACAACTCAGAGGTATTGAGACCGAGTTTCTCGACAGTCCTGGTGTTGATCTTCTGGCCGTTCGTCACGACCTTGTAAGTCAATTGGACTCCGGGATAAACCTCTTGCTTCTCCCCATCTATCCAGACAAGGCCGTCACGCACTGAGAGAGTGTCGCCGGCGACAGCCACGCACCTCTTGACATAGTGGTCTTCCTTGTCCATAGGACGGACTTTAATGGGTCCCCCATTAGCTATAGTGTAATCTCTTCCGGCATTGCGGACCCAAGCGTAGTAGTCTTCCGACGGGAAACGGGTCAAAACCGTGTCCCCATGAGGGAAGTTGAACACCACATAATCCCCTCTCTTGACATGGCCGAAGCCCTTCAGGCGGCGATATTTGTTCTGGATGAGGGTCGAATAAGACTCCTTCCCGAATATCACGTTGTGAGTGAAAGGGATTGTGAGCGGTGTCTGCGGCACTTTGGGACCGTACGCGAGCTTGCTGACGAAAAGATGATCCCCTGTGTAAAGGGAGCTTTCCATCGACGATGAAGGAATCTTGAAAGCTTGGAAAAAGAAAATGTTGATGAATGTGACGACAACCGTGGCGAAAATGATGGCGTCAAGCCAATCGAGCCACACATTGCGTTTCTCACCTTCCTTATAATCCTTCTTCCAAAACAACCATTTCACTTTCTTGGTGATATGGAGGTCGAAGATGATTATAAGGCCGAGGATCCACCACCAGTTTCCAAGCCACGCCACCCACAACGTGTAAAGTATGGCCCAGAAACCCATTCTGAACCATTTGTTGTGGTATAAGGCTTTCAAGCTCACTTCGGACTAAAGGATCTATTTGACGGAATTGACGATGGCCTCAAACGCCTGGGGATTATTCATGGCGAGGTCAGCGAGAACTTTGCGGTTGAGACCGACGTTCTGCTTCGCGAGCTTGCCCATGAACTGGGAATAAGTGATCCCATACTGACGCGCGGCGGCATTGATCCTCTGGATCCAGAGGGCGCGGAAGTCGCGCTTCTTGGCCTTGCGGTCACGATAGGCGTAAGTCAAACCTTTCTCGTAAGTGTTCTTAGCTACGGTCCAGACATTCTTTCTGGAGAGGAAATTTCCGCGGGTTCTCTTGAGAATCTTCTTGCGGCGAGCCCTAGAGGCTACTGAATTGACTGATCTTGGCATAATCTGATCTTTTTCTGGAGACAGCGACCGCCGGTGAGCGGTACTTTTCGGCTGCGTTCCAAGTTAAACATTGATAAACTACATGGCCAACATTTCCTTCACCCTCTTGAGGTCGTCCTTCTCGACGAGTGCGAAGTGATCAAGATTTCTCTTGCGTTTCTTGGTCTTCTTGGTGAGGATGTGGCTGTGGTAAGCGTGCTTCCTCTTGATTTTTCCTGTTCCGGTAAGCGCGAAACGCTTTTTGGCACCGGAGACGGTCTTAAGCTTTGCCATTGTTTTAAATAATTAATACTGTTAATATTGTTACCGCTGTCTCTGCGGCCACTTTTTATTTCTTCTTGACAGGGGCGATCATCATCGTCATCCTCTTTCCCTCCAAGGAAGGCATATTCTCAGCCCTTCCGAACTCCTCAAGCTCCACAGCGAACCTCAAGAGCTGCTTCTCACCCTGGTCAGCGAACATGATGGAGCGTCCGCGGAAGAAGATGGTCGCCTTGACCTTGGAGCCTTCCTCCAGGAACTCCTGCGCATGCTTGAGTTTGAACTGGAAGTCGTGCTCGTCGGTGTTGGGACCGAAGCGGATCTCCTTGATGGTCACCTTGGAAGCGTTCTGCTTCATCTCCTTGGCCCTCTTCCTCTGCTGGTAGAGGTACTTCTGGTAGTCAAGAATCTTGCAGACCGGCGGATCGGCTTTGGCGCTGATCTCAACCAAGTCAAGCTCCAACTCATCGGCCATCGCCAGAGCCTTGGAAATAGGATAAATGCCTGGCTCGGCGATATTGTCGCCGACAAGACGGACCTGAGAAGCTGTTATCTCCTCATTGATGTTCAGTTCATCCTCCGCTTTCTGGCGGACAAATGGACGCTGGCCACGAACCCCGGCTGCGGGTTTCGTACCGGACGGTTTGAATCCGGTCGATGGTCTTGAACCTCCGTAACGTTTCTTGTAAGGCATTCCTGTTTTTAATTAAACTCTTAAAAAATCTCCTATATTTTAATCTATCAACTTCACGCGAGCTCCTCGGCCATTTGGGCCTTCAGCCACTCGACAAACTCTTCCACTTTCATGGTACCGGCATCGGCACCCTCTTTCCTGACAGACACCGTGCCTTGCTCAACTTCCTTCTCTCCCACAATCGCCAGTACAGGCACTCTCAGCAACGAGATCTCCCGGATTCTCTTACCGAGGGTCTCGTTTCTGTCGTCAATAGAGGTGCGAATATCGGAATTATTCAGCAATCCACAAACTTTTTTCGCGAAATCTGAATATTTCTCGCTGATTGGCAGTACTTTAACCTGATCGGGGCTAAGCCACAGCGGAAGGTGTCCGCCAGTGTGCTCAAGAAGCACGGCCGTGAATCTCTCAATGGACCCGAATGGAGCCCTGTGGATCATTACGGGACGCTGCTTACTGCCGTCGGCGGCGGTATACTCAAGCTGGAACCTCTCTGGAAGATTGTAATCCACCTGGATGGTGCCGAGCTGCCACTTCCTGCCGATAGCGTCCTTGACCATGAAGTCGAGCTTAGGGCCATAGAAAGCGGCCTCGCCGTATTCCACGACAGTCTTGAGCCCCATCTCGGCAGCAGCCTCGATGATAGCGTTCTCGGCCTTCTCCCAGTTCTCATCGGAGCCGATGTACTTGGACTTGTTGTTGGGATCCCTCAGAGAGACCTGGGCGGTGTATTTGTCGAACTTGAAGATCTTGAAGACATAGAGGATCAACTCGATGACCTTCTCGAACTCGCCCTTGAGCTGGTCAGGCGTGACGAACATGTGAGCGTCGTCCTGGGTGAAGGAACGGACCCTGGTGAGACCGTGAAGCTCACCGCTCTGCTCATAACGGTAAACCGTGCCGAACTCAGCCATCCTCAAAGGGAGGTCCCTGTAAGAACGGGGAGAGGAACGGAATATCTCGCAGTGGTGGGGGCAGTTCATGGGTTTGAGCATGTACTCCTCTCCCTCCTGAGGGGTGTGGATAGGCTGGAAGGAATCCTTGCCGTACTTGGCATAGTGACCCGAGGTCACGTACAGGTCCTTGCTACCGATGTGAGGGGTCACAACCGGAAGATAACCATATTCATTCTGCTTGCGGCGAAGGAACTTCTCGAGCTCGAACCTCATCACGGAACCTCTTGGTAACCAGAGAGGAAGGCCCATTCCGACACGGCTGGAGAACGTGAAAAGCTCCATCTCCTTGCCAAGCTTGCGGTGGTCTCTCTTCTTGGCCTCCTCAAGAACCACGAGATACTCGTCCAGCATCGACTTCTTGGGGAAGGTGATACCGTAGATACGGGTGAGCTGCCCGCGGGTCTCGTCACCACGCCAATAAGCTCCGGCGAGAGCGGTCAGCTTGACAGCCTTGATGACGTCAGTGTTACGAAGGTGAGGGCCGCGGCAAAGATCCGTAAAGTGGCCGTTCGTGTAATATGTGATCGTACCATCCTCAAGCTCGCTGATGAGCTCGGTCTTGTACTGGTCTCCTTTCTCCTCGAAATGCTTGAGAGCCTCCGCTTTGGAGACGTCGATCCTTGTGAAGTCCTGCTTCTCGCGGGCGAGCTCGAGCATTCTCTTCTCAATTTTCGGGAAATCGGCGTCCGTGATCTGGTTGCCTCCCAGATCCACATCGTAATAGAACCCGTTCTCGATGGCGGGACCGATGCCGAACTTGACCCCGGGATAGAGATCCTCAAGGGCCTCGGCCATAAGATGTGAAGAGGAATGCCAGAAGACCCTCTTAGCCTCATCATCCTCCCATTTGAGAAGCATGATGGAGCTGTCCTCACAGATGGGACGGTTAAGGTCAAGAGTCTGGCCTTTGCCTATAGTAGTGTCTCCCGCAGGCTTGACAGCGATGGCGAGAACCTCCTCCGCAAGACGTGGGCTGATGCTCTTGGCGATCTCATATCCTGTCACCCCTTTCTCGAACGCCCTGACGCTGCCGTCAGGAAATGTGATATTGATCATAATCCTTAATTATTAGACAGTCGACAAAGATAACAATAATTTTGCTATTTTTGCACATCATACTCAGTTAACGGTCATGAAGAAAGAATATACATCCGGTGATTCATGGAACAGCGCGGCCATCGCGGGCCTTGTGCTGGCACTGGTGACAATTGCGGTCGAGTTTGTATCCTCCCTTTGCGGAAAGGTCAACGGGTTTGCCGGCGGCTTCCTGGGCTTCCTGGCCTGGGCAGCAAAGATGGTGATCTGCGCCACAATGTTCAGGTATCTCATGAAAAAGTTCCACTCCTCTTTCTCTGGAGTCGAATACCCCAGCATGCAGAGATACGGGCTGAAACTGGCGCTCTTCTCGTCTTTGGTCGTGGCGGCATATTCACTCCTTAACCTCCTGGTTATCAATCCCGGGGCCCTTGACGATATCACCGAGGTGTTCCGCACAAACTACGCCTCCATGATGGACTCCAACGCCGAGGCGGCGCTTGATAAGATGCTTCCGAAGATGCCTGCCTACATGGGTATCGGGACATTCATCTATTGTTTCCTCTGGGGATGGTTGTACTCCACGATATTCGCGAAGTCAATCACCCCTAACGATCCTTTCTCCGAGACTGAAGACACAATCGACAACCAATAATCATGGAATACGCGAAAGACCTATCTATAATCATTCCCCTCTACAATGAGGAGGAGTCCCTCGGAGAACTTCTAGCCTGGATAAGAAGCGTCACGAACGCCCAGGGATACAACTATGAGGTCATCTTCGTGGATGACGGCAGCACCGACGGGTCATGGGCCAAGATCAAGGAGATGGCTGAAGGGGACGACCGCGTGAAGGGCATATCCTTCCGTCGCAACTACGGCAAATCCGCCGCCCTGTACCATGGTTTCGATAAAGCGTGCGGAAGGGTCGTAGTGACTATGGACGCCGACTTGCAGGACTCCCCTGAGGAGATTCCCGAAATGTACAAGATGATCGTGGAGGATGGCTATGATGTGGTCTCGGGCTGGAAACAGCACCGCAAGGACAACAAAGTCACCAAGAACCTGCCCTCAAAGCTGTACAATGCCACGGCAAGGATGATCACTGGTATCAAGCTTCACGACATGAACTGCGGGCTCAAGGCCTACAGGAACGAGGTCGTGAAAAACATTGAGGTCTATGGCGAGATGCACAGGTATATTCCTTATCTCGCCAAAAACGCCGGTTTCGACAAGATCACCGAGAAGCCTGTCCACCACCAGAAGAGGAAGTTCGGCAAGAGCAAGTTCGGAATGGAGAGGTTCGTGAACGGATTCCTCGACCTCCTGTCGTTGTGGTTCCTGAGTGTTTTCGGCAAGAAGCCGATGCACTTCTTCGGGTTCACCGGCCTTTTGATGTTCCTGATAGGATTTGTGATGACAGTTTGGATAATCGTCGCCAAGCTCGTTCACCAGGCCCGCGGGCTTGTCTACAGGGCAGTCACTGACCAGCCCCTCTTCTATCTCGCCCTGTTGGCGGTGATGCTTGGTGTCGTGCTGTTCCTCGCCGGCTTCATCTGCGAGATGATCTCCCGCAACTCACAAGAAAGGAACCTTTATAACGTGAAAGAGACCCTGGACTAGTCCAGAGTCTCCGCTTCCTTTTCTTCAAGATTCTCTTCAACGTCAGATGGCGCTTCCGGATCTTCCGGGACCGCCTCTTGAAGTTCAGTCTGGCTCCTAGGGACATCAGCGGGAGGAACCGGAGTCCCGTAGCATGCCTGGAATATGAACACGGAAGTCGTCAACGACGCTCCCATCAAGAGTTTTAACAGAAACTTCCTCATGATTCATATCGGTTTACTATCTGCGAATATACGCGATAAATTCGGAAAAAAGGGAAAAATTGGTTTTCTTTGAGGTTCAAAAAAGAGTCCTACTATGAAAGTCCTCAAATTCGGAGCCAGCCTTTTCTCAAAGGAAAGCGACATGATCAAGATCAAGGAAGTCGTGGAATCCACTGAAGGTGACGCGATAATCGTGGTACCTCAAGAGTTCCAGAAGAAACTTCAAAGTCTTGTGAGAGGCGCCATGTGCGCGACCCCCCAGACATGCCTTGCCGGCCATCCGGATATCCTCATGCCCCATGGCGGGAAGTATATCGTGCCCGGAATAATCCCTGACGGTTTCGCCGCCAGTGAGCTCACCGACCTCCAAATCGGCGCCTCCGATTATCTGGCCAGCCTTATCGCCGCCTCAAATGACGCTGAGAGACTTGAGATTTGGACAGACAAGGATGGTTTCATGACCGCTGATCCCGCCGCTGTGAAGACCGCTTACCTCATAAAAGAGATGAGTTACCGGGAAGCCATGGAACTCTGCAATTTCGGTGTTGGCCTTATCTATCCACCCGCATTGTTCCCGGTCAACTCAAAGGGGATTCCCACAGTGGTCAAGAATCTCTACAACCCTTCCGGAAGCGGCACCACCATCCTTAAAGCCAGCGTGAGTGGAGAGAAGGCCATCAGGGGCGTCTCTTCCATCGACAATGTCAGTCTCATCACATTATCGGGAACATCAATGGCCGGAGTCGTTGGTGTCAACTGCCGTGTTTTCACGGCCCTTGCGCTCGAGAGAATCAGCGCGTTCCTGGTCTGCCAGTCAGCCTCGGAGACCGGAATCTCAATAGGTGTCAGCGCGAATGACGCGGCAAGAGCCAAAAGCGTGTTGGACTGGACTTTCGCTCGGGAGATCGACAACGGCTCCCTTTCCCCTGTCAAGGTGAAAGACGGACTCGCCGCCCTTTCCGTGATCGGAGACAATATGAGAAACACTCCCGGGATAGCCGGGCAGTTGTTCTCAACCTTGGGACGTAACGGAATCAGTGTCAGTGCCTTCGCGCAGGACGCATCCGAATCCAACATCTCATTCATAGTGGATCGCAGCCAACTTCGCAAGTCCCTCAATGTGATTCACGACAGTTTCTTCCTGTCTGAATATCAGGAGCTTAACATTTTCCTTTGCGGAGTCGGAACAGTCGGTGGAAGGCTCATCTCGCAGATTCAGAGCCAGAGGCAGAAACTCATGGATGACCACAACCTGAAAATCAACGTGGTCGGAATCGCCAGAAGTGTCAAAGGCGTATTCAACAGGGACGGCATTGATCTCGAAGAATGGCGGACGCGGCTCGAAGAAGGCATTTCCTTGACCCCGGCGAGACTTAGGGACGAGGTCATAGGCATGAATATATTCAACTCCGTGTTCGTCGACTGCACCGCAAACGCGGAGATAGCCTCCCTTTACGAGGAATTCTTGAGCAGGGGAATCTCTGTGGTTGCCGCCAATAAGATAGCCGCCTCATCTGATTATTCCAACTACAAGAGACTGAAGGACATATCCAGGATGCGCGGCGTTAAGTACCTTTTCGAGACCAATGTCGGGGCCGGGCTTCCTATCATAGGGACCATCAACGACCTCCGCAACAGTGGAGATCGTATCCTGAAAATGGAGGCCGTGGTCAGCGGGACATTGAATTTCATATTCAACACTCTCTCTGAAGACATTCCCTTCAGCCAGACAGTCAGGATGGCGAAAGAGCAGGGCTTCTCCGAGCCGGATCCCAGGATGGATCTCTCAGGCACGGATGTTATCCGTAAGCTTGTCATCCTGTCCCGCGAGGCCGGATACCAGGTAGAGATGAGTGATGTTGAAGCTAACCTCTTTATTCCCGAATCTTTCTTCGATTGTTCATTGGAAGAGTTCTGGGAAAAGCTTCCCCAGCTGGATGAGAAGTTCGAGACCGAGAGGAAGAGGCTCGCGGCAGAGGGCAAACGGTGGCGCTTCGTCGCGACCAATGACCAAGGTAAGTGCTCTGTCTCCCTCAAGGAGATCCCCATGCAGCACTCATTCTACGTCTTGGATGGCTCCAACAACATCATACTCCTTACAACAGAGCGCTACAACAAACACCCTATGCTGATCCAAGGCTACGGTGCGGGAGCTGAAGTGACAGCCGCCGGCGTATTCGCCGACATAATGAGCATCGCCAACATCAGGTAATATGGTGCAGGACGGTGAGACGGGTACCAGCTTTTGGAAAAGGCTTCTGAGGACTCTCAGGAACCTGATTATAGCCGCCCTTATCATAATTCCTTGCCTATATTCAATTAAAATCAGGCTGAGGCTAAGCGAGGTGGACAATACCGTGGACAGCCTCCGCTCAGCGCTTTCCGACAGCTACCAGATCATAGACTCCCTTAAGACGATCCAAGATGACGAGATCATGACCAGAGACCGTCTTGATGACATTGTGGACAAGAAACTTGGAGACAGGTCCACTGAGGCCATGTTCACGATTGACACAACAGTCGACGCCTCCATCGCCATGATGGCGATACAGGCGTCAATGGATCTGGATAACTGGGTTGACTCTTTGAGAGCCCCCTACCCGGAAAGTGTGTCAGACCATGTCAAACTCCGCTACCTCCAATCAAGATCCCAGAGACTGGAGCGGCTCCAACACCACTATTCCGAAAGGTTCGGAGAATAAGATCCCTTAACGGATCACCTTCATCAAGGCCTCCTCCATCAACTTGTAACCATCAATGTTAGGATGGACAGAGTCCCCGGAGAGGTCCGCGCGGGTCTCCCCATTGGCGTCGGCCAACACAGTGGCGTAGTCAACCACTTTGTAATGCTTTGCCTTAGCGTATTCCTTGATCATGGTGTTGAGTTTGGCGACTTGCTCCTTGGTGTCTTTGAGAGCGGGACGCCACTTGATGTAGGCAGAAGGGACAAGGGTGCAAAGGACCGGCTTGATCTTGTTGGCCTTGGCGATCTCGCACATGGAAACTATGTTGCCGAAGGTGTTCTCAACGGAGATGTATCCATTATTCCTGGCAATATCATTGATTCCGGCGAGGATCACGACGTACTTGGGATGATGGTCGACAACATCCCTGCGGAACCTCGCGACCATGTGGGAGGTCACCTGCCCGCTGATACCCCTTCCCAAGAGGTTGTTATCCTTGAAGAAGTCAGGATCCTTACTGAACCATCCATCGGTGATGGAGTCACCCATCAACACGGCTAGAGGCTTTACGGTAACTTCTGAATTGGCCTTGGCATAGCGGTTGAAATTGGCCCAGTCGTTGTCGGGAAGATCCTGGGCGATGGCGCTGAAAGCGCAAAGGGTTGCGGCGAGGGCCGCGATAAAAAAGCGTCTCATATTCGTGTTATCAATTCTTTCCTGTAAAGATACGAATTATCTCCAATAGTTGTTCAGGCGTATCGGCGATAGCATCGGCAGTCTCAAGATCCGTCCTTGGACGGAAGCCCCAAGACACAGCCACAGCTGGAATACCCGCATTCCTGGCAGTCTTGATATCGGTCGCCGAATCCCCCACCATCACCACAACATGCTCCGGCTCGCCACCTGGCACATCGCCATTCTGTGCCACCGCCGGATGCGCTAGTGGCGCTATCTCCTGGCACGCCACCTGACCTCGGCCGCGTCCATTCTCGCTTCGCTGCGGCTGAGTACGGCCGATGGCCAGTGGCGTGCCAGAAGAAACTGCTTCCAAGACCAGGCGGATGACCTCAGGGTCGGGCTTGAGGGGAAGGCCAGGGGCGTTGCCGAGAATCTTGACAAAGGGGATATCATCGAAAAAGCGATGGATCAAGGCCTCAGTACCTTCCTGGAACTTGTTCGAAGCCACCGCCAACTTGACTCCAGGAGAAAGCTCCAATAGAAGCTCATGTATTCCGGGATATGGCCTTGAAAGGACATCAATATGGCTTGTGTAATATTTGACAAACCGACCGAGAGTCAAATCTATAGTCCCTTCCGAAGTGCCCTCCGGCAATGCACTCGTGACAAGATTCCTTATCCCGTGACCGACCATTCTCCTGTACTCTTCAACCGTATGCCCTGGGAAACCGCCTTGAGACAGAGCATGTTCCACAGCGGCGGACAAATCCCCGATCGTGTCAATCAGAGTCCCGTCCAAATCGAATATGACTACAACCTCTTCCATAAATACCTGTTTATCGCCGGCCAGCCAATATGACTCCCGCCAGAATGGCGGCGCAACCGAGAATGGATATCGGGGTCAACCTCTCTCCAAGAATGATCGCCGCGGTGATCAGAGTGAACACCGGGTTGAGATAGACATAGTTGGTTGAGGTGACATTGCCAAGCCCAGCCATGACCAGGTTCCAGATCACAAAGCAAGCGAGTGAGGCTATCAATCCCAGGAAAAGAAGATTGAGATAAACCGTCGGCTGACCTAACACTTCCATTGAGAAAGAACCCTCCGTTCCCCCGAGAAAAGGAATGATGGTCAACAACCCATAGAAGAACACCTTCCTTGTCGCGAAGACCGCCCCATAGTCCTTTGTCATCTGCCCCATGAACATGCTGTAAAGGGCCCAGCAAAGGGCGGCGCCTATAGACAGAAGGTCGCCTTTCGGAGAGAGTTCGAGCCGTGAGCCATCAAATATCACGATAGCCATACCAACTAACGCCAGAATTGTTCCGGCGATCAATGGGAAGCCCAAAGAGACATCTTCAAGCCCATCAGCGAAACGTCCTCTCAGCAGCTTCCGGGCGATAAGAGTGAATATGGCCGTGAAAACAGGAGCCACACATACGAGGAAGGCCACATTTGCCGCCTGAGTGTATGCCAATGCGGTGTTCTCCGTCAAGAAATAGAAAGACCCACCTGTGATACCGAGGAAAAGGAACACTGACTCGTCCTTCCAGGAGTCACTGAATATCCTCACCTTCTCCTTCCCAGTCAAGCAGATGCCCCAGATCCCGATGTAAGCCAAAATGAAACGTATAGCGAAAATCGCGGCCGGATTCATCCCGGCACTGATGAGTGTCTTCGTGCATACGAAGGTCACACCCCAGACCGCCACAACGGCTAGGGCGAGTAAGTGATAGAAGAGTTTGGAAGAAGCCCTATTCACCGACTCACCAATCAAGTTTGACATTGTTGGCTCTCAGGGTCTTCTGGAGAAGTTTGACGTCAATCTCGCGGCAGCTTTGCCTGTACGCCAAGGCTTGCGCGGCGGCCGTACCGGCCGCCTGACCTGTCATAAGGCAGGTTCCAACTTCCCTGGCGTCGTACATCAATTCTTTCTCAAAACCGATGCAGCGCCCCGCGACAAGCAGGTTGGAGACCTTTTTCGGCACCAATGAGCGATACGGGATCTGCCACATCGGGCGTTGCTTCCTAGGCATTGAGCCCCCGCTCCACACCAAGGTCGAGTCAGAGCCGGTGAAACCTATGACATCATCGTAACTCTTAGAGGTGGCCGCACCTTCGGTAGTCACATTGAACACGGAATTCAGTACCCTGGTGATCCTCACCCCGACCAACGAGGGGGAACTGAGGAGGAACGCCTTCTCGTCTCCGGCAGTCTCACGCAACTTCATTGTCCTGTCCCACATCCGTTTACGCATCTCCAGCTGGGCATTGGTGAGAGTATACATGTCCAGTCCGTCCACACCACGGACACCGTCACCGAGATGTCCCGTGAATACCCCCTCGTGAGGAGTGATCGAACCGGCCCTGCTCTTAGAAACACCACCTACCCTGTACATAGCGCTGATGTCGTATTTATATTCCTTGAAGTCCTCTCCGGTCCACTCAAGGACGTCCCCGTCACCGCTGCAGTCCACCACGAGGCCCGCTTTCACGGCCACGCGCCCGCTCTTTGTCTCAAGAATCAAATGCTCTATGCGGTCGCCGCTCATAATGGCGTCGCAAGCCTGTACCCCGTAAAGAATCCTGACGCCAGCCTCAGCGCACATCTCCTCCATGAAATACTTCGTGGCCTCAGTGTCCACATTGGGAGGTGTCTCCAGCCAAGCCAACATCCCATGCTTCTCCAGTCGCTGGCACAACTCATCGCAGATGCCGAAAACCGCCTGAACCCTACCCTTTGGAGTAGGCGTGTACATGTCGTTGAGCAAGGTGACATCACAACCTGTGAAAAGACCGCCTAGGAAATAGCCCCGCTCCAAAAGCAGCGTGTCACATCCCTGCCTGGCCGCGGCAACCGCGGCGGCGAATCCAGCCGGTCCTCCACCTACGACCACCACATCGGCACTGTCAACTACCGCGACTTTGCGGGCGGGCTCCTTCACGAAGCCTTTAGCCTGCAGACGTGTTTTGGCCGACACTGTCTTAGCGTTCAACTCTGGCGCTATAGCTCCGCCCGCGGCAACTCCAGCCGCGGTCAAGGCTGTGGTTTTCAGGAAATGTCTTCTGTCCATTTCATAAAGAAGATTATACAGCGGAAAGATACGAAAAAAACAAAAAAGCGCTATTTTTATGGTATGAAAAAGCTTCTCATTTCTCTAGCGACAGTGATAATGCTGTCCCTCCTGCCCGCCTTCGGGGCATCACCTGTCACCAAAGGCAAAAAGGTCGTGTTCATCGGCGATTCCATTACTGACGGCAACTGGGGTTGTGTCAACGGCTACAAACCGACTTCTGCCGAGCGGAGCCATACTGATTTCAATCACATCTACGGCCACAGCTACATGATGCTCGTCGCTTCCGACATCCAGAGCAAGCGCCCAAAGGCTGGCCATAAGTTCTTCAACCGTGGTTTCAGCGGCCACAAACTCATCGATCTGGAGGGCAGATGGAAGGAGGATGTGCTTGATCTTGATCCTGACGTTGTGTCCGTGCTTGTCGGTGTGAACGATATGGGGGCATATTTCAAGACCAAAGCCTCTGACAGGGTTCCTTTCGATTTCGACGGCTGGAAAGAAAGGTACAGGTCTCTGCTTCAAAGAGTCAAGGATCAGAACCCTTCGGTCAAGCTTGTACTTTGCGCCCCGTTCCTCGCCAAGGAAGGAAGCACCGGCATGCTTGTCGATTACGACGAAAGGAAAGAGATGGTCTCCAAGCTCGCCGGCATTGTCCGGGAGTTGTGCGCTGAAACGGGCGCCACATGTATTCCGTTCGACGTATTGTTCGAAAAGCTCGTCGAGTCTGAGCCGTCGCCGTGTTACTGGATCTGGGACGGAGTCCACCCCACCCCCGCCGGTCATCGCCGTATGGCCAATCTCTGGGAAAAGAAAGTCAAATTGTAGTCTCGAAGTGATGCTTGCCGCCGGAGATGACTTTCGGGACGGTCTCTCCGGGGATATACACTTCCGTCCGGATCCCGGCAGGAACTTCAACATCCCACTTGAAAACCCCATTCTCCACCTTCCAAGAGCTGGAGATCTTGCCTTGGACCGAATCATACGAGCAGTTCACATAATCAAGCCCCTTGATCGGGTAAGGCCTGAGTTCAATCTCCGCGAAGCCTGGCTTGAGAGGACGTATTCCAGCGAGGTACTCATATTCCCAGGTGATAAGGTCCCCGAGGAGCATGACATGGTTGCCTGAATTCATTGCGGGGTCCGCCGTATCGCCGTTCCATAGTTCCCAGATTGTGGTGGCGCCATGGGCAGCCATATATCCCCATGAAGGATAGGTGTCGTCAGAAGCTATCTTAAGCGCCAGATCAGGCCTGCCAAACTCGGTTAAAGTCCTCATCAATACCTGGATACCGATGACTCCCGAGCTGACATGGCCGCCGAACTCATTCTCCGTCTTGTCCACAATCGACGTTAACACCCTCTGTTCCTCCCCTTCCGGGACAATCCCATTCCAGAGAGCTAACAGGTTGGCTGTCACGGTGTTATTATCGTAGCAGCCTCTTCCCGCATTATAGAACTTCCTGTTGAAAGCCTCCACGCTGGCCTTACGCTCATCCTCAAAGTACTGGACATCCCCGGGATACCCGGCGACAGGGGCGAGTTCCTTCATGACCTCGCAATAATGGACATAGTACGGCGTGGCTATCACTTCCGGTGCAGTGATGCGGGCGGGATCCTGGGAATGAATCATTTCCAAAGACTCCGGCGGCATGCACCAGTCGCCATAGTTGTCCTTTGTCATGATTCCATCCACCAGATACCTGTCTTTCATATATGAGAGCCACTTTCTCATAGCAGGATAATGCTTGACGATCACTCCCTCGTCCCCGAAACGCATCCACAGCATTCTGGCGGCATCAATGAACAACCCCGGCCATGTCATATTGTCGGGACGCACCGTCCAGAAATTGGGAGCCACGCTAGGAAGCTGTCCCTCCTCGTTCTGCTCGGTGGCGATGTCATCCAACCATTTTGAATAGAGGGCGTGGTTGTCAAACATCCAGCTCTCTCCGTAGCATCCTGTGGCCCGGTCTCCAAGCCAGCCCATGCGCTCATCCCGTTGCGGGCAATCGGTAGGCATTCCCCGATAATTGCCTCTAATCCCCCAGAACGCATTCTTATACACTTGGTTAATGACTGGATCTGAGCATTCGAAATAGCCGGTCGTGGCCATTTTGTCATATATAACCTGCCCTTCGAAATCCTCAAGTGAAGGCTGATAAGAAAGGCCGCTGATCTCCACGAAACGAAAGCCATGATACACGAACAAAGGATGCCAGACGAACTCCTTGCCGTCCCGGGCGATATAATAATCCCTGGCCTTGGCTGTACGAAGATTCTCGGTGTAAAGCTCGCCGTCATCCTGAAGCGTCTCGGCGAACCGCATCTTCAAGGTGTCGCCCTCACTCATCCTAGCCCTGACCTGCAGCCAACCGACCATGTTCTGACCCATGTCAAGAATATATCTCCCTCCGGATAAAGGACTGACTGACACCGGCTTCACAATACCCTGTATCTCGATGTTAGGATTCGGTTGCAAGATAAGCTTCCCCAAAGGAGCCTCTGCCGCCTCCGCTTGAGGCCATGAGCTATCGTCAAACGATGGATCAAGCCATCCATCCTGTTCCATCCTGGCGTCGTAGATCTCGCCGTCATATTCATTATTGGAGCGTATCGGTCCGTCGGCTGTGGCTTTCCAGCTCTTATCGCTCACAATCCTCTGGACGCTTCCGTCTGAATACTTAATCTCAAGCTGGCAAAGGAGGCAGGGCAGTTGCTTGTCGTACCGCTTGTAGGTGTTGATATTGTCCCAGCTCACCCTGACCCCTGGAAAACGCCCCGTGCCGAGGGCCACGCCCATGGCATTAACGCCCTTCTTCAATAAGCCGGTGACATTGAAACTATTGTAGTACACTGTCTTATCGTAATTGGAGACAGTGGGCATCAGAACCTGCTCTCCCCCAACCTTGAACCCGTTGATATATGCCTCATAAAGGCCCAAGCCACAGATATGCAACCAAGCCTCCCGAACTGTCTTGCCCGACTGGAAAGTGGTTCTTAAGTATCTCGCGGGAAGGGACACATCGCCAGTCCTGACATCCTCCGGAGAAGTGATACCGATCCAAGACGCTTCCCAACTGACCATCGGCTTCCTGAACACTACCTGGCAAGGCTTGGAGGTCTTCCCGGAGATTTTGGACTTTCCGGTCAAAGGATTATACCTCACCCTGCAATCGCTGTAAGAGATCCCCTCACCATCAGGGAGATGGAGGGTCACATCGATAGGTTGATCTCCCGGAACTATCAGTATATCAATATGATCTCCCTCATCCATCGGGATGACAGCCCCAACCCTGGCATAAAGGGGGAACTCGTCAAGGGCATATTCCTTCTCAACAACAGAGCCTCCATGCAGGCGATCACGGGATACCCACTCGATCCAATCATCCCCTTCGGGAAGAACGAAGGAAACATGTGAGTCATAATCAGTTATCGCTTTTGTGAAAAGATCCGGTCCCAAACGGTGGCTCTCCTGTTCGAAATCAACATCCCTCAGCAGGGTGCCTCCATTTAGATGAGCGTCAACGATTGTGGAGAATATGTACGGGACAAGTTTTTTGTGGAGAAGTACCACGTCACGGTAAATCTTACCTGCCTCCTCACTGTGCCACCAAGCGAGATGGTTCTCAAATGGCTTATTGGCACCTCCGTTAACCATGCCTGCTGTAAGGGCCCCGAACTGTGCATACCTTATGAGCTGCTCCTTTCCGGGAGCCGAACCATTGAATCCTCCCACCTCTGTACCGACAGCCCCGTAGCCATGTTCCGCTGAGGTGTAAATATTCTTGATCTGGTCTTTAAGGCCCTTCCATTCCCCGGAGAAATCGCCGCACCAGCCAAGGCTGAGCTTGTTTTTGCTGGAGTTATCCGCATCTCCCTGGAATGAATACGGTCTGGCCAGAATCATTCCCATGCCAGGACGACGGCTATTCACATAGTCGTACATGGCGTCATAGTAGAAATGCCTGTATTCCTTATTAGACATTTCACCTATGCTGGTCACGACAGGCTCAGGAATGCTCAATTCTCCCTGGTCAACCTTGAAGCCATACACCCCTCCTTCCATCACCTTGTCAAGCTGCGAATACCACCATGCGGTAGCCTCCGGATTCGTGAAATCGACATGAACTCCCGTGCCCTTCCACCAATTGTAAGGCTTTCCACCATTCACAACGAATCCATTGGAAACCGCCTCGTCATAATTGGAACTTTTATCGACCGGGCAATCCGCACTGACGGTATTCACGCAGCCAGTCAGCCAAAGGATCGAATGGACACCCTTGTCGAGAAGGCCGGAAGTCAGTTTCTGAGGCTCCGGATAACGGTTCGTGTCCCATGTGAAATTGTTGTAACTGGTGGACCACGGGCTGTCTATTATGACTCCATCAACAGGAATATTCCTATCTAAATAACCATCAACCAGACGGTTCACCGCCTCCTGTGTGTTGAATTCATCCTCCCAGACAATGTGACCCAATGCCCAAGCCGGAGTGACAGGAATTCTTTCAGCAACCGTTCTTGGTTCTTTAGTGGAGCATGACGCCGCGATCAAGGCAACCAAAGCCAATGTTACCAACTTCCTCATAGACGTATGATAGTAATGATTATTCACAAAAATAACCATTTCCTCGCAGATATCCACTTGCGACACCAATTGACCACAATACAGATTTTACGAATTTCGTAAATTAATTTTATGTTTTTCGTAAAATTGGCACTATCTTTGTCTGTCGATATGACAAAACAAACAAAGATATGACTAATCCAACCCAACGGAGCATCAAAAGACTCTCCATCGCCATCCTGATTATTGGTGGTATTACTCTTGCCTATCTTATCTGGGAGATGATAGCCCAGTTATGGGTAAGCAGCTATATTCATCCCCTAACCTGGAATCCGGAAATGAAGGGGTGGCAAATAATCATACTTGCGGCCCGTTTTATAGGGATCAATTCTCTTTTCATTCTGTGCTGTGTTTTCTTGCATCGTACCAACAAGGGGCTGAAAGACGGCGATATCTTCCCCAAGTCAAACATCACACTCATTCGTTGGGCGGCCTTGGTCGCAGGACTTCTCGCCTTTGTCCATTCCAATTATGAGGCTGTGGTAAAAGGTGAATCCGAGTTGATTCTTGAATCCAACACCATTCTGATTCCTCTCATTGTCCTTCTTTTCGCTGGACTCTACAAAATGGCCTATCTGGCGGAACAAGACAGCAAGCTCGCGATATGATCACAGTCAACCTGGACAAAATGCTTTGGGAGAAGCACATGAAACTCTCAGAGCTCTCCGAGAAGATAGGAATCTCGATGACCAACCTTTCCCTGCTCAAGACAGGAAAAGGCCGCGCCATCCGATTCACTACTCTCAATAAAATATGCAAAGTTCTGGACTGCCTTCCAGGAGACATCCTGGACTATAAGCCGGATCCGGAAGGCGTTGAATTAGAGGATGATATCTATGCGGACTAAATTAGCTTTTGTCATCTTGTTGTTGCCCGCATTGTTATCGGCGCAGGAGCGTTTCTCAATAAAAGGGCGCATCGTCAATGAACAAGGGGAAGCCGTCGAATACGTTCAGATTGGTGTCCCGAAGCGTGAGATAGGGACAATCTCCACTGCCGATGGCTTGTTTGAGATAGAGGTTCCGCAAGACACCCTGGAGTTCTTCCATGTCTCCTATCAACCGGCATCTTATTATGTCACAGGTGCTTCCGATGATGTTACCATAGTCCTTCACGAACAGGAATTACAGCCTGCCGTATTCATTGGCGGCGATACAAAAGAAAAGTATCTTGTCCGCCCCGGTTCAAACGTGCTGAAGAATATAGGGGTTGTCAGTTTCGCCCTTCGAAGTGAGGCTCCGTTGGGGCGGGAACTTGGATCCGTCGCCAACGCGAAAAAACCGTTCCTGGTGAAAGATATCCTGCTATCCGTCCATAGCAACCATATTCCGGGCTGCATCGCATCGGTCAACATCTACCGTATTGAGGGCAATAAAGAGAATTTTGTCAACGTGCTCCATAAACCCATATACTTTGACGTCGCTGTTTCCAACGATCCGCAGAGTTTCGATATACAACCGGAAGATACCATTCTGCTGGACCCCGGGCGCTATTTCATCTCCTTCCAGATTGTCGGATACGATGAACAGGCATTCAAGGAATATCTTTCCAAGCCGGAAGAAGATAGGAAGTTTTGGGAAATGACTATGGACTTCAGAATCTACTTGAAAAGCAGCTACCTCCGAGAAGTTGCCCTAGGTAAAATGGATCATCTCCCCATCAACATAGGCATCGCCGTCAAAGGGTTGGAATTTGAAGACGCTCGATGATGCATCTCTGGACATTATTAATTCAGTCCCTATCTCCCTTTATATGGATAATTGAGAATTCGTTTTTAAAGGGAGCGACATCTTCTTCTGAAAGGATGCCTTTATAGTATTTATACTTTATCTCGGCGACAAAAGACATATACATATCATCGCCTTTCATCGTGGCCACAATCCGGGGGATGGCTTTGTGAACGTCCTGCGGGAAGCTTTCGTCCCATTTGGCATGACGCAGACAATCTGAGACAATCCGCTGGGCAGCAAAGACTTGGCCCGAGTCGAAAAGTTGTTTCGCCCGAGAAAGGTATGTCGCCCAATCCGTGAAGGCATATTCAGAAAGATTGGTCGTGACATAAACGATGATGTCTTCCGCCCGGCTGGAACGGCTAAGAATGCGACGGTCTCCACCGACCAAAATATACTCAGGATAAGAGGTGATGCCAAGTCTTCTCTCAATGCTTTTCTTGTTCTTCATCGATGACACGACAAAGAGCGTCCTGCCATAATCCGGATTGTAATTCTGGAAATATGGCTTGATTGAGTCGTCTGTATACCAAACAGGAAGCTTTTCTTCAGGTGCGTTTTCGTCCTCGAAAACCAGGATGGTGAACAGGGCGTCGTCATTTGACAACCTGGACGGTCTCCTCTCACCACTGACATTATATTTTACATCTGGCACAGTTTGCCTATATGGCACCTGCGCTTCGCACAATGCCACGCAAAGAAATAACGCTGGCAATAGACTATGCCTTACCTGCTTTCTTAAGCGCATCGTATGTTTCCGAAAGCCACTCATTATAGTGGTCATAAGGGGACTGGGTCCACCAATTCAAAAGATTATTTAAAGACTTGCGGTCTTCTTCTATACCGAAAGATCTGTACTGCTCCGGATCGCGGTTGACCGTGACGACATGATTGTTGTTTTCTTTAAAATCAACCCGGAAAATACAATGCCCTGTCCAACTGCGGTGCGCCCAAAGAGTTGATCCTTCCATAAACCAGAACCACTTATCCTCCATAGCCTTAGGAACATTTCCGCAACGGAGCGCAAACATTTCCTGATCGCTAAAAGCCCTTTTAAGGATAAAAGTCTCATGCTGTTCAGGCATGGGCTCTGTTTTCCAGTCATCGCGACAGGCAACGATAGTTTTGTTATCTTTTTTCATATTCTTATACAAACCCGAATCTATAAAGGAGTCGTGAAAAGATTCTCTCCGATGATATACTTGTCGTATAGATAGAGGCAAGTATCCACCATCAACAGTACTAGCATTCCCGCCACTCCGGCGGCGCCATATAGGAGATCGTTGTCCGGGCTGACGACGATCGGGGTAACCCCAGCTACCGCATTGATTGTCCCATGCATAATGGCAGGGACAATCACAGAATCGCTCTTCTTTTTGAAATACAGCAGCATCAAGGTAAGCAGAACGCATAAAATGACCATCATGAAAACCCCCGCGACCGGATGCTGCGGATAATTATGTCCGTTCAAGATAAGGGGCGCATGCCAGAAACCCCAGATGACACCGATCAGAAGGGCAGCTGACATGAATTTCTTACCCTTGAATTCTTTCGCGAGAAAGCCGCGCCAGGCAATCTCCTCGCCAAAGGCGAAAACGGCATTGAGGGTGATACCGGCAAAGAGACCGCTAAGAAGAGTGATTCCGATGAGCCCCCACACACCTGTTCCTTCCGGCATACCCTGCAGGGATTGCCGCGCCATTTCTCCATCCGGCGTCCAGTTCGCCCCGGGCATCAGCAGCGTAACACCAAGAACCATCATCGCGATAACCGGCATCAACAGCCATCCGATCCACCACCAGCGGTTTAGTTTGAAAGAAATGTCAAGTCCCTTCAGAACAGGTTCCTTAAAGATGAGCTGCGTGAAAATGACTGCGAGAAGGGGAATGAGCATAGACCCGGCGCTCATAACCAGCCTTTTTATCGCAGTGAGAGGGTCTCCATTTGCGGCATCGGCAGCGGCTTCCCCAGCGGATGCCCCGCCATAATGCATCAAAAGCCCGACAGCGACCATAGGCAGGAAGGCAAATAAGAGAAAGACAATCAGTTTCTTGGTATTCATATTTTTGTCCATATTCCGGCTTATCGCTTTAAATATACCCACATTCCACAATAACTCCAAATAACAGAAAAGCCAGTCGACTGACCGGCTTTTACTTAATAGATTAAACAGGGGCTAGAAGTATTCTACCAACCTAATCCTTTTAGCCATTTCTCAACTTTGGCCCTACCCGTGCGGACTTCATGTCCATAGATGGCGAAGCCGTCTTTCACGGTGGCCTTCGGCCAGGCTTTCTTCACGTCCTGGACCGTGGAGGCAAGCCCGCTGCCTTCGTGGGTAGTGAACGGAATAACGGTTTTCCCGGAGAGGTCGTGATCCTTGAAGAAGGTGAACATCACCTGCGGATAGGTGCCCCACCAGATGGGACCGCCGATGAAGATGACATCGTAAGGGGCCACATCCACATCGCCTTTATAGGCGGGCAGCTCGCCTGCTTTGGCCTCATCCTGCGCTACCTTGATGAGGTCCATATAGGGCATGTCGTAGTCTTTTTCGGCCACGATTTCAAACTGGTCGGCGCCGGTGATTTCGCGAATATAATCGGCCACAATCTTGGTATTGCCCACCTTGATATTGCCTACTGAATAGTTCTCCCCCGCATGGGAAAAGAAGATGACGAGTGCTTTCTGGTTCATATTGCTCTTGTTCTGTCCGCATGCCGTACTGGCGGCAAGGACCACCAGCAGGGCAGCGAGGATAGATTTGATGTTCATTCTCATTGTACGAAGATAGCGATTTAGTCCCAAAGTTCATAATCGCCCATCCAGGCTTTGATCTGCTCGTAGCTCATATTGAAGTAGCGTTTCTCCTTGTTCAGGGCGGCAATTTGTTTCATCTCTTCGTCGAAAAGTGTAAAGCCGAAGGATTCGATATTCTCCTGGATATGTACCGGATTGGAAGAGCCGGGAACCACGCAGAAGCCTTTCTGAAGATGCCAGCGGATAATGACTTGAGCGGCGGATTTACCATGCGCTTTGGCGATAGCGTTAATCACTGGGTCGCGGAGAATCTCACCATGGCTGTCGCGACCGCCAAGAGGGAACCAGCTCTCAATCTGGATGTTATACTTCTTGGCCATTTCCTGCCAATGTTCACGCTGAGCATACGGATGGCACTCGATCTGGAACATCTGAGGCTTGACTTTAGCGGGAACCACAATAGATTCGAAGAGCTCGTCATTGAAATCGAAGTCGCTGATGCCGATGGCGCGGACCTTCCCCATTTCAAGGGCCTTCTCCAGTTCCTTCCAGGCACCGTTATAGTCGCCAAGAGGCTGGTGCAGATATACAAGGTCCAAATACTCAAGTCCCAGGCGCGCGAGCATCTTGTCCAATTGCGGAAGAGTCTTTCCTTCGCCATATTCATTGGGCCAGAGTTTGGAGGTGATCCATATCTCCTCGCGAGGGATACCACTGTCCTTCACGGCCTGACCAACGCTGCGCTCGTTCTGGTAAGCGTGGGCCGTGTCAATGTGCCGATAGCCGGCTTTGAGAGCGGCGAGGACGCTGTTGTAAGTAGTCTCGCCTGAAGGGATAGAATAGACGCCGAGTCCGAACTGAGGGATGACGACGCCATTGTTGAGGGTAATGGTGGTCTGGTTCATTGGAAGTGTTGTGTTTTGATTGATTTCAGGTGTTTTTGTATTTTGTGCGGAGCAGCTGGTTGTCAGTATGATTGCAAGGGCAAGGAGATTTTTCATAACATTCTGATTTAGACATTCTTGATGAACTTGGCAGGATTGCCACCCACGATTGTGCCTGGCGTAACGTCTTTGGTCACAACCGCACCGGCAGCGACCACAGCATTCTCGCCGACGGTCACACCGGGAAGGATGGTCGCCCCTGCACCTATCCAGGCGTTGCGGCAGATATGCACCGGCTTGCATAGTAGGATGGTCCTGTCCTGAAGGTCGTGGTTGTTGGCGATAAGCTGCACGTTGGCAGCGATCATCGCACCGTCTTCTATGGTAATACCTCCTCGGGACATCATCAGGCAGTTGTTCATAATCAACACATTCTTGCCTATGTGGACCCGGTCAAAACAGACACCGGTCAGACCATTCATAACAGTTGAGCCTTCACCTAGGTTCTTTCCGAACAGTTCTCTGACCAGCGAATTATACTCGTCCGTGAAAGGCATCGTGTGGTTAAGCTTGAACAAGACCTGAGCCTGGCGTACGCCTTCGGCGTGCTCTTCCGCGGTCGTTTGTCTGGGATCTACTCTGAATGCTTCCATATCTTTGATCGTTTTGATTTCTGGTGCAAAGGTAAGGGGCTTTTCCCAGTGCATCGTTACCCCGAAAGCGGAATGATTTACCCATTTTTCCGTTTTGCTGAAAAAAGCGTATATTCGCCCTACATAACCGCCACAAATGATGCAAGACTACCTGATTTATAACACCATTACCGATTTCGTCCATCCGGATGCCTTTCACAAAGACTACCACATCCATCTGCTCTGCAAGGGTGGGAAGATGTCTTTTTTCTGTGGCCACAAACAGTTTGAGTTCACGGCGGGAGACTTTCTCATCTGGCAGATGACAACCGATTTTACGGACATCTCGTACTCTGAAGATTTCGATGCAGACCTGCTTATGATTTCAAATCCTTTCCTGGGCAGGCATAATCCCGAAATGATTTGGGCGACGAAGGGTTATATGTACATCAAGGAGCATCCGGTGTTTCGTCTTGACCAGGATCAGCTTGAGATCATAGAAACAGACTTCAAGCAGTTTTTTCAGAGGATACGCGCCCCCAGAACTCTTTTCGGGGAAGAGATCGTCGGCTCGCTGCTGGCCATTCTCCTCTATGACATGTGGAATATCTATTCCCGGGAAATCGAGAAGGCGGAGATTGAAGACATCACCTCCCGCCATTTCCTGCGTTTCCTGATGTCTGTCCAAGAGCACTGCCGGGAGCAGCGGGAAGTGGCCTGGTACGCACGCGAACTGGGCCTTGCCCCCAAATATCTTTCTGAGATCAGCAAGTCCATCACCGGCCGTCCTGCCGGCGACTGGATTGACAGTTACGCTGCTCACGAACTCCAGAAGCTCCTATCGGATCAACGACTCACGCTCACAGATATTGTAGACACTATGCATTTCTCATCCCAGCCAGCCCTTACGCGTTACATGAAGCGGGTAATGCGCACAACCCCAAGCGAATTCCGCCACCGATAAAGAGGGATTTACCAGACGAAAGGGATCACTTTGTACTTCACCTTCCGCTTGTACTCCTTGTAACCCTCAAGTCCTTCTTCCAGGACAATCTCTTCATTCTTGATTCGCTTGGCGATCAGCGGAATGTACAGCAACATTATAAGGAAAGAGATGGGCGAAGCCAGCACCAGCGGCATCGCTAGGAACAAGACGGTTGTGGCCATATACATCGGATGTCGGACGACCCCATAAAGCCCCGTGTCGATGACCAAACGACCCAGTCAGGCAGCACACACCAGCCAAAACGCCAATTAGTCTATTCTTGTCCCTAAGCTAATCAGTTGTATCATCGATTCTTAAGATTACAGACCATCAAATACTCTTCCTCCGTCTCTTTCAGCACTTCGAATCCAGCCTTCTGATACATTCGGAAGGCATAATTCGCTTTCTGTACCGACAGGGAAACCTGCGGATAACCATCCCGCTTCAAAAGCTGAAGCATCCCCCGCAGCAGATCCGTTCCGATGCCTTTATGACGATACTCTTTATAAAGGGAGATGGCCAATGACGGGATACCGTCGGCGATATGGCCATAATCATTCATCATCCGTGTCCATACGGCCCCTACGACCTTCCCGACGACCTCTGCCACAAGGCATCGGTCATCGGCCTTTTTCCCGAAATCCCGGACATACACCTGCAGGTCCTCATTCTCGATGATGGATCTGGGCGGCGCAGGCACCCCTTCCGGAATGAAAATGGCCTCATACAGAAAGTCATTCAGCAGAGGGATTTCCTCAGATCGTATTTCTCGGATTACGTTCCCCTTCATATAACGAATATAACTGCATTCCGATTTTCTTTGCGACCGCACAGATTAAATGAGGCTCAACCATCCACGATTTCCCAATAGCCGTTCCTGTTGGCACCGATCCGACGGATGATGCCTTTGGCTTTCATGCCGGCAAGCATCCGCTCAATCTGGCGGGCACTCATGTCCAGGTCTGCGGCAATCTTGGCTGCTGTGGTATGTCTGTCTGCGCGCAGATAACCCAAGACTCTTTGCTGCTGGAAGTTAAGGCCTTTCTCATCGGCAATGTCGGCATTTGATTTTCCTTGATGGTCGACGAGTGCGTTCAGGATTTCTTCCAGCATGAAGTCGATGAAGGGACCGCTGTCGCCGAGGTCGGAACTCCGGTTGATGGCGTGGTAATAGGCCTGTTGGTTGGAATAGACCATGTTCTCGACCGGAAGATGCTCGAAAATCGGATTCATCCGGCCGAGGATGAGGGATTGCCAGAGACGGCCGATTCTTCCGTTTCCGTCGGCAAAGGGGTGGATGAATTCAAACTCATAATGGAAGACGCAACTCCGGATGAGCAGATGATCATCGGCATTCTCCAGCCATCCGAAAAGGTCGCTCATCAGGTCCCTGACCCTGTCTGCCGGGGGAGCGATATGGATGGGCTTGTCTCCGTTAAAAACCCCGACGCCCCCTCTCCTGAACATCTCGGCTTCATCGACAAGGCCGGACATCATCGTCCCATGGGCCAGAAGGAGGTCCTGGATGGAGAAGGGATTGAGTTTGGGATAGAGTTCGTAGGTCTTGATCGCATTCTTGACTTCCTGGATCTCTTTCAACGGCGCAACGACCTTTTTGCCTTCCAAAACCGCCTGAACTTCACCTTCGGACAGGGTGTTGCCTTCGATGGCCAGGGAAGAATGGATGGTTTTGATCCGGTTGGCTCTCCTGAGCCGCAAAGTGTCCTCCTGTTCCATCCGGATAGCATATCTTTCCAGCTGACTGGAAATCTTCGCAATCAGATTGATGGCCTTGGCCGATACGGTGAAAGGTGGTCTGTACATGGTTTATTCCGTCATCTTGTTCCGTCAGTTATCCCGACATTTATTCCGACACAAAGATACTGTTTATTCCGACATAAACAAAAAGAGGACAAATCTTTCGATTTATCCTCATGTAGTAGACCAAACACCTAAAATCTCGAACCTTTTAGAGGACATTAAGAAGGTGGGAAGATTTGTACAATATGTTGAAAATCACGAAGGTGATGGGGATGAAACTTAACACGCAG